>ERZ772956.1-NODE-1-length-383137-cov-6.726388_pt1 | contig 383137 bp, 401 predicted proteins | sample MGYA00580683_ERZ772956 | MGnify/ENA primary metagenome ERZ772956 (study PRJEB29015, sample SAMEA2738077) | human oral metagenome | biome: human oral; feature: human-associated habitat; material: saliva | place: China | collected 2212 ... | reverse complement strand
GCGTTATGCGTTTTGAAAAACCAATTTCAAAGACCGAGCGTCGTAAAAAAGCTATTATTCGCCGCGAGCGACGAGCTGAAAAAACGGCAAAAATGCGCTTAGGGGTGCGTTAATGTCTGCGCTAAAAGAGCGCATTACTAGTGAAATGAAAGCCGCTCTATTGAGCGGCGATCGTTTTCGTGGTGATGTTTTGCGTAATCTAAAGGCGGCAATCTTAAACGAAGAAGTTTCTTTGGGCAAGCGAGAAGACGGCTTGGATGATGCTGAAATTGAAAAAGTCGTTGCTCGAGAAGTGAAAAAGCGCGTCGAAAGTGCGGATTTATATCGAAAGAATGACCGTGCGGAGTTGGCGGAACCTGAAGAAAAAGAAGCGGAAATTTTACGAGAATTTTTGCCAGAGCAACTTGGCGAAGTGGAAATCTCAAAGATTGTAGAAGAAGTTATTGCGGGTATGGACGATGTCTCAATTCAGAAAATGGGACAGGTTATTGGCGCGGTAAAAAGTAAAGTCGGCAATGCTGCGGATGGCGCGTTGGTGGCAAAAATTGTTAAAGAAAAACTCACAAAATAGGAGGAAAAAATGATTGTATTTTTTGGGCCGGCGGGCGCTGGTAAGAGTGTGCAGGGGCAGATTTTAGCGGCACGACACGGTTGGCGTTGGCTTAGTGCCGGACAATTGTTGCGCGATACTCACGATGGCGAATTGATTCATCGTATGCAATCTGGCGAACTGGTGCCGATGGAAACTATCAACGGTTTGATGGGCGAGGCTCTTAATAAAGCTAAGGATATTAATGGCGTAATTCTGGACGGCTATCCAAGGCAATTAGAACAGGCTAAATGGCTGATTGAGTCGCGTTCGCATCACGGAAAAGATGTTAAGTTGGTGATTGTGCTGGAAGTTCCGCGCGACGAAATTCTGGAGCGTTTGAGGGTTCGTGGTCGAGTTGACGACACGCCTGAAGCAATCGACAAACGACTCAGTATTTATCGAGGTGAAATTTACCCAATTTTGGATTATCTAAATGAAAACGGTGTTCCAATTGTACATATGAGCGGCGTTGGAACTGTCGGTCAAGTTCATGATGAAATCGAGAAAGAATTGGTTAGCCGCGGCATTGTTGAGGGTGTAAAATGAGTCAATTGATCACCGGAGAAAAAACGCCGCAACAGATGAAAGATATGCGCGAGTGCGGCAAGATGCTTGCGACAATTTATGATGAATTGAAAAAATTCGTAACGGCTGGAATGAGTGAATTGGACGCTAATGATTTTGTAGCCAAGCGAATTAAAGATTTTGGCGCAGAGGCGACTTATCTTACGGACGAAGTGAAATTCCCGGGAGTAATTTGTATATCGACGAACGAGCAATTGGTGCATTCTTTGCCGACCGAATATGTTTTTGAAAAGGGCGACGTGGTCAGTTTTGATTTGGTAATTGGCTATCGTGGAATGAAGACAGACAGCGCTTTTACTATGGTTGTCGATGAAGAGCCTAAGGGCGCGAAGAAACATTTATTGCATGCAACAGAACAGAGTTTATATGCTGGAATTGACGCGATAACTGGCGATGGAACGCGAGTTGGCGATATTTCGGCGGGAGTGGAAGCTGTGCTGAAGAAGGCCAAACTTGGCATAATCCGTGAACTAGTTGGTCATGGTGTGGGGCTGAGTATGCATATGGAGCCAGAAATTCCGAATTACGGCAGACGAGGAACTGGTCCGATGCTGCACGCTGGCGACACAATTGCAATTGAACCGATGGCGAGCTTGGGCGGTGAGAAAATTATTACTGACAGCGACGGCTGGACAATTAGTATGAAAGACGGCAGTCTGGGTGCGCATTTTGAACATACAGTATTGATTACCGAAACTGGTGCTGAAATTCTGACGAAGCTTTAGGCTAATTCGCTTGCCAAATTATAGACATAACCTGTATAATAGAACTTATGCAGGAGCAATCTCGATATGTGGTAGGAATTGATATTGGCACGAAAAACGTGCGCTGTGTCGTTGGTTATATTGACGCAGAAAATGGTGCGCCAAAAATTGTTGGCGTCGGCGAAGCGCCGAATAGCGGAATGCGAAAGGGAACCGTAACGAATTTGAGCGGCCCAGCCGAAGCTATTGATAAGGCTTTGGAACCAGCTGAGCGAATGAGCGGCCATCAGATTAACGCAGCCACATTGAGTATTAACGGATCTCATTTATTGAGCACAAAAGCCGACGGAATGATTACCGTTGGAACCGTTAATAATGAAGTTACTCATGATGATATATTGAGACTGGAAGAGGTGGCTACGACTGGAAAAGTGCCACAGAATAGAGAGATTTTGGATATTATTGCGCACGCGTATAGGTTGGATGGTCAGGACAATATTAAAGATCCAATTGGTATGACTGGCGCGCGTCTGGAAATTAGGGCGAATGTTGTGTCTGGTTTGGTGCCACACATTACTAATTTACAGAAGTCGGCGGAAATGGCTAAGGTTGAGGCTGTGTCTGTTGTTCCGTCGGTTTTGGCGGCAGCTCAATCCGTTCTTACGGAAAGTCAGCGTGAAAATGGCGTTGCGGTGATTGATTTTGGTGCAGCAACTACAGGAATTGCCATTTACGAAGAGGGCGATTTGCAACATCTGGCAGTTATCCCAATGGGTGGTCAGAATGTAACGAACGATTTGGCTATTGGGCTTAGGACGGATCCGGAAATTGCGGAAGTTGTTAAATTGGCACATGCGAGATTTGGCGGCGAGGCTCTGGGCGAAGTTGAGACGAAGGTTGAAAAGCAGACGTATAAGTTCAATCAAGAAGAAATTGACGAGATTGTTCAGGCGCGATATGAAGAGATCTTTGAAGCAATTGCTAAAGAGCTAAAGCGAGCTGGGCGATTAGGAAAGCTACCGAGCGGCGTTGTGTTGGTTGGTGGTGCGGCGAAAGTCAAGGGTATGGTGGAGTTTACGAAAGATCAATTGAGTGTGGCGGCACGCTTGGGTATTCCGGCTGGCTATAGCGGAGTTAGCGATGAAGTGAAAGGCGCGGAATTTTCGGCTGCGGTTGGTCTGATGTTGATCGACTCTATGGGTATTTCGCAGCAGGTAAAACCGATAGTTGGCGCAAATGATGTCACTAAAAAAGCTGGCGGTTTACTCAAAAATATTTTCGCTAGATTTAAATAAATGATATACTTTATGTAAGGATTAAGAGAGGGAATATATGCCGCAAATACAACCAAGTGAAGTTCAAACATTTGCCAGCATAAAAGTCGTCGGTGTCGGCGGTGCTGGTGGTTCAGCTATTAACCGAATGAAAGACGCTGGTCTAGCTGGCGTTCAGTTCATTGCTATGAATACGGACGCTCAGGCGTTGCATAATTCGAAGGCTGACATAAAAATTCATCTTGGTCGTGATGCAACTAATGGCTTGGGTGCTGGTGCCGACCCTACTGTTGGTGAGGCTGCAGCTAATGAATCTCGTGACGAAATCAGGGAAGCGCTAGAAGGCGCGGATATGGTATTTGTGACAATTGGTGCTGGTGGCGGAACTGGTTCTGGTGCTGGTTATGTCGTGGCAGAAGTGGCGCGTGAACTAGGCATTTTGGTGGTTGGTGTGGCAACTCGACCGTTTAGCTTTGAAGGTGAAAAGCGTCGAGTTAACGCGGATTGGGCGATTTCTCACTTGGGACGCGAGGTTGACACCTTGATTACTATTCCAAATGACAGATTATTGCAAACTATTGATCGTCGAACTCCTCTGTTGGAAACTTTCAAAATTGCTGACGATGTTTTAAGGCAGGGCGTTCAAGGTATTTCTGAACTGATTACTGAGCATGGTTTGATTAACCTTGACTTTGCCGATGTTAAGGCAATTATGAGCAATGCCGGTTCGGCTCTGATGGGAATCGGGCGAGCGAGCGGTGATGACCGAGCGGTTCAGGCGGCGCAACAAGCTATCGAAAGTCCTCTAATTGAGGTGTCGATTGATGGCGCCAAGGGTGTACTGTTCAATGTAACTGGCGGCTACGATATGAGTATGGCAGAAATTCAGGAAGCTGCAGAAATTATTACTAGCGCTGTTAGTCCGAACGCCAACATTATTTTTGGTGCGACTTTGAAGCCGGAAATGGAAGACGAGCTGGTTATTACGGTGATTGCGACAGGATTTGATAGCGATACATTCCGTCAGCAGGAAGTTAGCTTGACTGTAGGTGACGATACAAAACCTGCCGAAACAGAAGTTGATGACGAAATGGTTAAAAATATTGACTTGGAATTGGACAAGGAAGAATCTGCCGAAAGTTTTGCGGCTGAGCCAGAGGCTAATATTTGGGAAAATCCAACCGTTGAAGCTGACGATGATGAGGATGATACGCCGGCATTTCTGAGGCGACGAAAGAAGAACAAGGAGTAGATAAAATGGTGTTTAATATCGGCAATAGTCGCGTTATTGAATCACGCGAAGTTTCTGATGGTGCCGCAATTCGACGTCGCAGAGAAACTCCAGATGGCAAGCGATTTACTACGTATGAGCGAGTTGAAAAACCAAACCTGGCGGTGATAAAGAAAAATGGTGATCGTGAGCTGTTTGACCGGGTGAAATTGGCGAATTCGACGCGCCGTTCGGTCGGAAAATTCTTTAAGTCTGACGAGGAAGTTGATAATATTATTACAGCGGTTGAAGACTCTTTATACGCGCTGGGTGAATCGGAAGTTACGTCAAAACAGATTGGCGATCAAGTTTTGGACGAGCTAGAAAAGCGCAACGAAGTGGCGTATGTTCGTTTTGCTAGCGTTTTTTATGAGTTTAAGACATTGGACGATTTTGTGGAGATTTTAGCGAAGCGACGCAGTAAGGGCGAGCGGGAATTGTAATGCGAGTAGTTGTGATTTATCGTTCGGAAAGCGATTATGCGCGCCAAGTTGTAGACTTTTTGCGTGATTTTAGCCGACAAACTGGTCATGTTTTAGAGGAGATGAGTCCTGATTCTGCAGAAGGTAATAATTTTTGTGAAGTTTATGATATTGTGGAATATCCAACAATTATCGCGCTGAGCGACAGTGGTCAACTGCAAAATCTTTGGCGTGGCTTGCCGTTACCGACAATTAGCGAAGTGAGTTTTTATGTTTAATAAAATCAAAAACTGGTTATTTCACGAAGATTTGAAAAAGCAAAATTTGGCGGCGTTTATAATGCTTATTGGTAGTGGGTTAGGGCTATTGGCGTCATTCGTATTATCTATTGAAGCCTTGGAATTAGCAAAAAACTCTCACGCTGTATTAAGTTGCGATTTTAGCTCGGCTCTGAGCTGTTCGGCGGTGGCGAATCATTGGTCGGCGGCTATTTTAGGATTCCCAAATAGCTTTATCGGCGTGATGACTTTGCCTGTTATGGTGACAATTGCAGTGGCGTTGTTGGCGGGAGCGAAGTTTCCAAAGTGGTTTATGCAGGCGGCGCAGGCTGGTGCTGTCATCGGAATGATATTTGCTATTTGGATGTTTTATATGAGCTACGTCGAAATTGGCGTGCTTTGTCCGTGGTGTTTGACCTTAGATCTTGGGATGCTGATGATTATGTTCGGTTTGACGCGTTATAATGTTCTACAGAAAAATATTTCTTGTCGATATATACAGAAGATTGTTGGCGGCGGATATGATGCGCTTGCCGTAGTGTTGCTGGTCGTCGCGGTAATTGTCGCGATAATCGCCAAATTCGGCAGTCAATTGTTCTAATTTTGCTTGCTTTATTTAAAGTGCTTATGGTATATTCGTAATGTATATTTATGTTCAATTTATACCACCACTATGAAACATAATAGATCGCTATCAATAATAAAAGACCGTAAAGCTGAGAAATTTTTTATCTTTGGCGGTTTTATTGTCGTTAGCGTAGCTTTAGGATTTATGTTTTTGAGTTCTCAGCAAAGTCGTGCGACTATTCCTAGTGGTGGCAAGCAGGTTGAAGTGGAGCAAGTTTCTTATCGATTGTACGAATCGTCCAATAGTATTAATCCAGGTAGTCCGCTTGCAAATACCAACACTGCTGCCACGCTTCCAAAAGTTGGTGCTGATTTTCGTCTGCGGGTGGGGCTGCAGAATAAGAGTCCATATTTTAAAAAATTAGCTGAGTTCGGAAGCGGGAATGAGCATAATTGCGCCATTATGTCGGATGACAGTGTTTATTGTTGGGGTAATGGTCAGTATGGAGTTCTTGGTACTAATTCAACTGATTCATCAACAACCCCAGTGCCTGTATATACACAAGACGTACTCAACGGGAAAACTATCAAACAGATTACCACTGGCTATTATCACACTTGTGTAATCGCTTCTGACGATAAAGATTATTGCTGGGGCTATGGTACGTATGGAAGACTAGGGAATGGTGGCATAACTCAGCTCAACGCTCCATATCCAGTCAGAGAGACCGCGACTACAGTCATCTCTCAGATTGCTGCGGGTAATGAACATACTTGTTCGCTTAACTCGGAGGGAAAATTGAACTGTTGGGGTAAAGGTATAAATGGAGAATTAGGTCGTGACGTATTCCTACCTTCATACACGCCAACAGCGGTTAATATGAGTAACTTTGGGGCGGAATCGGTTAAACAGGTTGTTGCAGGAGATAAATTTACGTGCGCTTCGACGGTTGAAGGCACGGCATTCTGCTGGGGGTATAATGATAAGGGGAGGACTGGAGTAGGACTTGCTACTGGTAAAACTCAATATCCTACTGCAGTCAAAGGTTTTAATGGAAAAAAAGTTGAGTCAATATCTGCTGGTGATTCACATGCCTGTGCTGTTATTTCTGGCGGTCAAGAAGTGTATTGTTGGGGAAAAAATTTCAAGGGTCAGTTGGGTAATACAGCATTTGGCTATAGAAATATTGCTTCAAAAGTTCCTTTTGGTAGTACTATCCTTTCTGGAGGAAAGACTGTTAAAAATATTTACGCTGGCGGCGAATTTACGTGTATAGTATTAAACACTGGCGAAATTTATTGTTGGGGTGATAATTCTAATGGTCAAATGGGTAGTGGGACTGCTACAGGACATTTGCCCTCTCCCGTAAAAGTGAATGTCCCATTTACGAGTTCTGGTGAAACTTCCATGTATGTAGGTAAAGACTTTTTATGCGCTTTACGTACGGGCGAGATGTATTGTTGGGGTAATAATAACAAGGGGCAGGTAGGGAATGGCCAGTCGAGTAATAGTCCTGTCACGCGCCCTACGCTAATCGCGCCTCCAGGAGGGGCTGTTGAATCCTCGTCAATGAAGTTGCGCGTTGAATATGCAAAAAAGGGCAGCGCGGCAACTTGTTCGGCGGTAAGTAGTTCAGATTGGCAAGTCGTGACTGGAGTATCAAAACTTGCTTATTCTGCGAGCGGTCCCGCTGATGGAGTCGGTATCAATAGTAACTCGACTGATCCAGAACTGCCGGCGGGAACTATTGCTTCTCGACCTCAAAGTCTGGTGAGAAAAAGCGGAGTGGCTGGAACGTTCACGAATGCGCAAAAAATATCTGCTGGCGAAGTGGGTGTGTGGGATTTGGCGCTTGTTGATAAAGGGCTCGACAGGAATGAAAATTATTGCGTCCGCGTAGCAACTGACACGACTGTCGCTCCTGGATCTAGTATTGATAGCTACACAATGTATCCAGAATTTAAGACCGCCCCTGGGTCGTTAGATATTCGTTTTAGGGATAATGCTGGCGCCGCAATTACAGATACTGGTACGAGGTTTGATAACTCAATTATGAGCAATAGCAGCGTAGCCACCAGCGCCCTCTTGTCTAACTCAAGCTCGAAGCAAATTGAAGTGACGAATACACAGACCATCTCTGGGTGGAGCGTTGTGTTGTCGGCATCTGACGGCGCGACCGCCAAATGGAAGCGAACTGCTGGTACAGAATCGTATATGTTCAACGGCACTAATGGCGATCAGGGATTTCTGTCTGTCAATTTTGGCACATCATCTGTCTTAGCTTCGGGTAATTCATTGAGCGGTTCAACTTGCCAAATATCAGGAATATCAAAGGGCGTTGATTCTCAATTTAAGGTAGGGACTGCTACGGCTAACGGTGTTACATTGATGAGCAGCAGCGGGTCGACTGGTCAATTGGGGTGCGCATTTTTGCTACAGAACGTTCGATTAAACCAGACTATTCCAGCATATCAAAAACCAGGAACTTATGAATTGCCAATGACATTAACGGTAACAGCGCAATAGGGTTGAGTATGAAAAATAGAGTAAAAAAATTATTCATCGTCATAACATTACTAGCTACTTTGAGCAGCCCTTATTCGGCTTTTGCGAACTCGTCGGCTAATTCTAATTTGTCGCAAGTGATTACTGATTGCGCTCGCGATTCTCTGGAAACAGGTAGCCAGATGAATGAGTCAATTTGTCCGATTTTTCCGCCAAAATTCTCTAAGTTTGATTTGGTAAATGGGAAAGATCTGCTGGTGTATGGCGTTTATGACGCGGTTCATACGGTAGCTAATCCTGCGACGGGTCAGCACGATTTGAAGGTTGAGTTTGGTGGTCGGACTTTTGTTTTGGGGCGGGATAGCGAGCTTAAAGTTAACGGAAATATATGGGTGTTGGATTTTTCAAATTGGCAGAATAATCATCCAGGTGATAATTTTATGCCACCAGCTCCAGAACATACCTATAACGGTCGTGTTACGACTAAACTGAAGGCCAATGCGACATCTGCGGAAGTAGTGCGGTTTGCTGATTTTTCATTTACGACTCCGAAAAAGATCGTGGAAAAGACCATTGAAGATGTTATTGGTATTCCGAAGATTGTTAGAGAGATAAGTAAGGCTTTGGCTAATACGGGAATTAATTTATGGATGATTATGGCTGCTGGTATTGGTGTAATTGTTGCGGCGTTCATTATGTTATTTATTGTTAAAAAACAGAAAAAGAGGGATAAATGAAAAAATAAGCATAATAAGTTATAATGTAATAAATTAAATCAATTAAGTAAGGAGAAAAAATGAAAAAGTTAACACTATTGATCGTTGCGAGCGTAGGTGTGGTTGGTCTATTAGGATTGTATAATATGGCGAATTCCTCTGTTGCTAATGCCGCAACTACCGCCAATTCTAAGCTGTCTCAGACAATTAATCCTGGAGTTTTGAGCACTGATATCCGTGACTCGACTAATTCCGTAGTTAATAATCCAACATTCGCTATGGGCGCTACGACAGTGTCATCCTCATTAAGATTGGCAGGTGGTGTTTTTGGGAATAACGACAATCGAATTTATGTCGAAAACCCAGGTGCCGCAGATAATGGCTGGACGTTGACACTAAACGTAGTAACCCCAGGAACTGGTGTTTGGTCTGCAGGCGGCGGAAAACAGTATAAATACAACGGAACCACTAACGAAGGTGTCCTAAGAATTGATCCATCTGGCGGTACAGTTACCCCTGTAATTGGTGCAGCTGCAGGTATTACCAAGGGTACTTCTACATCCTTTTCTGGTACTAGTCCTGTAACACTAATGAGCGCTTCAGCGACTGCTAGTAAAATATGGGCTGGATATATAACTAATACCCCATTAGTCCAAACCATCCCAGCTGGTCAGGCAGCAGGTACATACGTATTGCCAATGGTTCAAACGATTACGGCTCTTTAGCAGACTTAAATTATTAAGCGAGAATAGACATTCTGATGAGTGTCTATTCTTTTATGCGTGACATTGATATAATAAGCATAATAGGTTTTTAAGGAGGGGTATGAAGAATTTATTGTGGAGTAAGGTTATTGGAATGGCGATGATTGCAGGACTGATTTTGCCTGTGTCGGTGTCTGCTAATGGTATTGGTGGTCGGCCGGCAAATCCTGATCCGAATAATCCCAGGACAAGCTCAATTTTCATCTATAATCTTTCTGGTGGCGCTTCGAAATCTGACCAATTGTATATTCAAAACGGGTCTGATAAAGAAGAAACGATTGAAGTTTATTCGGTTGATGGCACGGTTACGACGACTGGTGATATGACTTGTAAGGAGAAATCGGAGGATAAAGTTGGTGCGGGCAAATGGGTTTCTGTCTCTAAAAAAGAGGTGACTCTTGGTGCGAACGAGAACACGCTTGTTGATTTTACGGTAAATGTTCCAAGCAAAGCAGATGTTGGTGAGCATAATGCATGTATGGTTGTTCAGCGGAAGGTTAATCAGGCGTCAAATAATGCTGGTGGCATTCAAATTCAGACTCGTCAGGCTATCCGTATGGCGATAACCGTTCCTGGCGATATTCACCGCGACGTGACGATTGAGAAGTTTAACATTAAGAATTCTAACAGTAGTCAATTGTATGAAATTGCCTTAAAAAACTCTGGCAATGTGTCGGCTGATGTTGACGTAAAGCTGGTCGTGAAAGACCCGATGGGGAATGTTGTCTATAAAAACGGTGGCGTGAATGCAACGATTGCGAATGAAACGCGGCAGTTTAATTATGATAGTAATTTGGCGCCGTTTTGGGGCGGAAAATATAAGGTAGAGTTGTCGATTTCCTATAAAAAGAAGGCTGGCGAGTGGGGAATTAGCCAGGATAAAAATGAGCTAATCACCAAAACCGCCGAGCCAAAAGAATTGTTCTTCTGGCCATCAACTACAGCGTTAATGATGATTGGCGGTGGAATACTTTTGTTCATTATTTTGATAGTGATAATTGTCATAAAATCAAAACGGAACAAAAAAACTGTTCAATTTAAAAAGCGTTGAGTTTATAAAAAAGTGATAGAATAGGTGTATGAAGAAAAGTTCTCTGATTAGAGCGTTTTTGAGCATTGTGATCGTGGCGCTCGGCGGGGTTTTACTGTTGAAGAATCTCGAAGTTATTAACATTAGCTGGGATATTTTCTGGGGCACGGTTTGGGCTGCAGGATTTGTATTGTCTGGGCTGGTGAATATATTCAATTATCGAAATAAAACGGCGTGGATTTGGGGATTATTACTGGTTGCGATTGGCATTCTGATTGGCTTCAATTCTTACGGAATAGTTGACGTTAGTATCTGGAAGGTGTTCTGGCCTATAGTTTTGATTGCTGCTGGTCTGGCAATGATGTTTAATACTAGCCCTAAGGGTGTTAAGCGTTCTAAAAAGTGCGGCATTGGTAATGAGAAAATTGCTTGTTTTTGGGGCGAAGAAGACGCTGTAAAAGGTGATTATACTGGCGGTTCGTTGGTTGCGATATTTGGTGGTGTGGATTTGGATTTGCGTCAAGCAAAGATTAAAGACGGTTCTGTAATTGAAGTTTTTACATTTTGCGGTGGCGTTAACATTACTTTGCCAGACGATGTGATTATGAAGAACGAAGTGCGCGGATTTTTGGGCGGAACTGATGATAAAACTCTACCTAAAGATTCTGCCAAAAAGACTCTATACCTGAAGGGCGAGTGTATTTTAGGCGGTCTGGAAATTAAATAAAGTTCTTGGGATTTTGATGAAAACGCGCTACAATAACAGTAGGGCGTTTTCGCGTATGTTGAATTGGCGTGAAATGAGCGGTTATCAGCCGTGAAGTCTGCGGGAAGAAATTGGCATGAAGTCGAGATTAGAACCTGCCGTGAGCTTGCGTAAATAGCAAATAAAGAGCTGAAAGAATCACTTCTTTTGGAATCGAGATGGTACCGTCCGCATAAAACACCTAAGCGGATTCTCGAAGTCAAAAGAGGTGATTTTTAATTTATGAAAGGAGTGCGATGAAAGGTATTGTCTATATTATGAATACTGCAGTCTCTGGGCTGATTAAAATCGGTAAAACTGGATTACAAAACTACAACGAGAGAATGCGACATCTTGAGCGTAATGGATATTATAACGTTTCTGGGCTGAAGCAATTTTTCGCTATCGAACTCAACGATTACGATGATAAAGAGGCGCTGCTACATGAGATTTTTAGCAAGCATCGAGTCGATGACAGTGAGTTGTTTGCTCTAGATTGCGAACTCGTTAAACAGCTGTTACTGGCATTTGACGGTCAAGTAGTTTATCCAAAAAATATCAATAAGGAGCATGCGTTTGACGATGTAGTACGGTTGCGAAAGCAGGGGTCGCTATTTAGTTTTTATCAAAAAGGGCTGAAAAACGGTGACGTGATTGTCTTTGCGCAAGATAAATCCATTAGTGCAATTGTTGCTGGCGAGAGGGAGGTTGAATATGACGGCGAAGTCTATAAATTGTCGCCGTTAACCCGTGAAATTTTCCAGAAAAAAGGCAAGCGTAATACTAGCGGTGCATACCAGGGTGCAGCTTATTGGTTATTTAATGGTAAAAAATTAAAAGACTTAGAAGATAAGTAAATTATACAAAGCGGAAGGGATAAGTAATGAAATTCAAACACGGAACACGTCGTCGAGCTGCGGAATATGAGAAAGATTGGGTGCAGCGATGGAAAGACGATGACACATTTAACAAGTCAATCGCGCAGCGTCCCGCTGATAATTCTTGGGTTTTTTATGACGGTCCTCCGTTTTTGACAGGAACGCCGCACCACGGACACTTGTTGGTCAGTACTGTGAAGGATACGATGGGACGATTTCACACGATGAAAGGTCAGCGAGTTGAGCGCCGTTGGGGCTGGGATTGTCACGGACTGCCGGCAGAGGTTTACGTTGAAAAAACGTTAGGCATTTCTAATAAAAAAGAGATTGGCACGAAGATTAGCGTTTCGGATTATGTCAAGGAATGTCGAGCGGCTATGGTGCGAACTGGCACCGAGTGGGAAGATACGATTGAGCGAATTGGTCGTTGGGTCGAGTTTAAGGGCGCTTATAAAACCATGGATAATAATTACATGGAATCTGTTTGGTGGGCGTTCAAGAGACTTTACGAAGAAGGCAAAATCTATGAAGGCGAAAAGATTTTGGTCTATTGCACAAAGGACGCGACGCCAATTTCTAAGAGTGAAGTGGCTATGGAAAATAGCTATCAAATAGACACTGATCCGAGCTTGTTTGTTTACTTTAAGCTGGAAGATGAAGACGAGTATTTGCTTGCGTGGACGACAACGCCGTGGACTTTGCCGGCAAATATGGTCTTGGCAGTAAATCAAGACGTCGACTACTCTTTGGTGGCGTACGGTGATAAAAAGTTTTACGTTGCAAGCGACCGTGTTGAGAAAGTCATGACGGACGAAAAGCACCAGCCGCTGGAATATTCAATTGTTAAAACGATTAAGGGTTCTGAATTAGTAGGTAAAAGATTTGAGCCGCTATTCGAAAATCGTGGGCCGGCTGCACATAAGATTCTTCACGCCGATTTCGTGACGACTGATGATGGTACGGGAATTGTTCATATTGCGCCAGCTTACGGTGAGGACGATTATGAATTGTGCCGAAAAAATGACGTTCCAGTACTATCGTTGGTTGATGGTGATGGAAATTACACAGAAGGTAGATGGCTGGGCCGCAATATTTGGGAGGTGAATAAGGAAATAGCGAAGACTTTACTGGAAGAGGGTCGGGCGCTGAAAATTGAATATATTCGCCACGAATATCCGCATTGTCATCGATGCGGCACGAAATTGATGTACCGCGCTCACCCAAGTTGGTTTATGGATATTCAGAGCCAGAAAAAGGAAATGTTGGAGGCGAACGAGCAGACAAACTGGACGCCGGACAATCTGAGGACTGGACGATTTCACAATATCATTGAGCAGGCGCCGGATTGGAACTTGAGCCGTGATCGTTACTGGGCAACACCAATTCCAGTGTGGAAGGGTGTGAAAAATGACGGCACGGAAGTAGTGAAGGTGATTGGTAGCTTTGCGGAATTTGAAGAAGTCACGGGCCGCAAGTTGGACGATTATCACTTGCCGCAAGTTATGGATGTTACGTTTGAGTGCGACGGCGCAGAAATGCATCATATTGGTAAGGTTTTGGACTGTTGGTTTGAGTCTGGCTCGATGCCGTTTGCTCAATTCCATTATCCATTTGAGAACAAGGAAAAATTTGAAGCAAGTTTTCCTGCCGATTTCATCATTGAGGCGATTGACCAAACTCGTGGCTGGTTCTATAGCTTAACAGCGGTGAATGTAGCTTTGTTTGGTAAATCTCCGTGGAAGAACTTAATTTGTACTGGATTTATCAATGCTGCCGATGGCAAAAAAATGAGCAAGAAGCTAAAGAATTATACCGATCCGATGGAGTTGATGAATAAGACTTCGGCCGACAGTTTCCGATTCTTAATGCTTTCAAGTCCGCTAACAAATGGCGAAAATTTTGCCTTGGCGGATAAGGATGTGATGGATGTAGCGCGCAAGCTTGGTATGATCTGGAATATGTACGACTTCTTCACGATGTACGCTGAAGTTGACGGCTGGGAGTTTAATGGCGATTTGTCAGATCCGCTTCACGATTTAACAAATCCGTTGGATATTTGGATTGTGTCGAGGTTGCATCAATTGATAACAGAGGTTGAGCGAGGTCTTAACAACTATAATCTGCAGGACGCAACTAAGCCGATTTTGCCATTCTTAGATGATGCAAGTAACTGGTACGTCCGACGCAGCCGCCGCCGCTTCTGGAAATCTGAAGATGATGGTGATAAAAATGACGCTTACCGCACACTCCATTACGTTTTGGTGCGACTCAGTTATATGCTAGCGCCGTTTACGCCATTCTTAGCGGAAGAATTGTATCATAATTTGACGGGCGATAACGAGTCGATTCATCTTAAAGATTGGTTGCCGGCTGGTGAGATAGATAATTCAATGCTACGCGACATGAATGCACTGCGTACTGCGGTGAATGATGGCTTGTCGAAGCGCGCATCGGAGGGAATTAAGGTGCGTCAGCCGTTGGCGTCTGTGAAGCTTATCAGTACTATTTCTCAGGATACACCAGCGGAAGTTGCGCAGTTCTTGATTGATATCGCTAAAGATGAATTGAATGTGAAATCGGTTGAAATTGTTACAGATTCAGAGTCTGAGTCGGCGCAGCCGAGTGTTGTTTATGACTTAACAATCACTCCTGAGCTAAAGCGCGAAGGTTTGATGCGTGAAATTGTTCGCCACGTCCAAAGCGCACGCAAGCAGGCTGGTCTGCAGATAGATGATCGAATTGTACTGAGTATTTCCAGTGACGATTCTGAAATATCTCAAGCTGTTGACGCTTTCGCCGATGTCATTAAATCTGAAACGCTCGCCGTGGAATTGAATTCTGTGGTCAATGAATCGGAAAAATATGACGCCAAAATCGAGGGTAAATTAGTAGAAATTTCTCTGAAAAAAGCTTAAAGGACAGTAAGTGAAATGAGAATACCCTCCTCTTAACGGGGAGGATATTCTATTGACTTTTAATCGTACTTATGCTAATATATAATTATTAATTGATAAAAATAAAAAAAGTTATGCAAAATTTATTCAACAAATTATTTGGTAGTAAAGTAGGATTTTTGCCAATTGATCCGTTGGCGGATGGACTTGCTGAGGAAATTATTAAAGAACAGCGGGAGCCGCAGGCGATTCGTCTGGATGCCGACGATATAGAGGATATTCGTAAGTTTTGGTCTCGTGCGGATGGTAGTTTTGACGATTGATAATGTATAATTACTCTCACAAAGAGCTGAAAATGTAGGAGGTTCTATGATTACTAAAGCTATTATTCCGGTTGCGGGCTGGGGCACGCGAATGTTGCCGATTACCAAATCTATTGAAAAGTGTATGCTGCCGGTCGGTACTCGTCCAGTGATTGATTATATCGTGCAAGACGTCGTGCACGCTGGCGTGAAGGATATTTACTTTGTGGTTGGCGAGCAGAGTACGCAGGTGCAAAGCTATTATCGATCGAACATTCAATTGAACGATTATTTGCGTCGAGCAGGCAAACAGGACAAACTTCCTCTGGTGGCGCCACTTCGCGACGTCCGAATACATTTTTTAACTCAGCCGGGAACTGGTGGTTACGGTACAAGCATTCCAGTTGGTTTGGCGAGTGAATTCATCGAACAGGGTGAGTCGGCCTTTGTGATTATGGGTGATCAATTCTTTTGGCGTGGCGACGACGGCTCAAATGCGGCTGATTTGGCGGAGTTGGTGGAATCGCGTGGATTGTCGGCTGGGCTATTGGGAAATCCTGTCGAAGAGGAATTTATTCCGCAAACAGGGATTATTGAAACTGACGATCAGGGCAATTTTGTGCGAATAATTGAAAAGCCAAAATTGGAAGAAGCTCCAAGCAACCTCAGCAATTCAAGCTTTTACGTCCTGAACAAAGAGATTTTTGAGTTGGCGCGAACCTTGCCGGCAAATCCTAAGAGAGGAGAGTTTGAGCTAACGGACGCGATTAATGCGTACATCGATGGCGGCGGCGTGATTGTCGTTGGTGAGGCTAAGGGTGAATATATGGAATGCGGCTCGCCGAGCGGTTGGCTGAAGGCGAATAACGCTATGGCGAAAAACGCTACTTGCTAACTGTACTTGATTTTATTGCTAGTTTTTGATAGAATTATTAGAGTTAATTCATAATAATTAAGGAACGAAATGAAAGCAGTCGTAAAAATCTCTGGCAAACAATATCTTGTCAGCGAAAAAGAGTCCCTCTTGGTGGATCTCCTCCCTGAAGGCACAAAAGAACTCACTCTCGACGCACTTTTAGTGATTGATGGTGATAAAATCAAGGTTGGTACGCCAACTGTAAAAGGCTCTAGCGTTAAGGCTAAGGTCGTAGAAGCGGAAGTTAAGGGCGATAAGCTTCGCGTTATCCGCTACAAGAGTAAGAAGCGTGTACACAAAGAAACTGGTCATCGCCAGAAGTACACGAAGATTGAAATTACGTCAATTAAATAATCTGAAGAGCCGCTTTCATAAAGGAAGCGGTTTTTTTGATGTCTGTTATTTATGTTCTGCTCATGCTATAATTAAGGCAGGTAAAAAGGGGAACGAATGACAAAAATCATTGCGGTGACAAATCAAAAAGGTGGCGTCGGCAAAACAACGACGTCAATTAACGTGGCATATTTTTTGGCAAAAGCTGGCAAGAAAACATTGTTGGTGGATTTTGATCCGCAGGGCAATGCCACCAGTGGACTTGGAATAGATAAGCAGAATTTGGGCGCAACAATATCAGAGGTGATTATGCGACAAATTGACCTGGCTAATATCATATTGCCAACGGAATATAAAAACTTATCAATCGCTCCAGCTACACCTCATTTGGCGAATACGGAAGTGGAATTGGCGCAGGCGCAGGGAAGGTTTGTTCGCTTGCGAGAAGCTTTACAAAAGGCGACGGATTACGATTATATTATTATTGATAGCCCGCCGAGCTTGAGTTTGTTGACGGTCAACGGTATGATTGCCGCTAATTACGTATTGCTTCCAGTTCAGGCAGAATTTTACGCATTGGAAGGATTGGGGCAGCTTTTGGAAAGTATGAAATTGATAAAGAAGGGGCTTAACCCACCTCTGGAACTATTGGGTGTTTTGCTGACGATGATGGACTCCAGGACTACATTATCTGGGCAGGTTCATGCTGAGGTTAAAAAGTATTTTCCAGATAAGATTTTCAAGAATAGTATTCCGCGAAATATTCGCCTGGCTGAAGCTCCTAGTCATGGCGCGCCAGTTGGTGCATATGATCGTTTTTCAAAAGGTTCTCGGGCTTATAAGGCGCTAACGAAAGAAATTATAGAGAGGGTGGAGCGATGAAAAAAGGTTTAGGTAGAGGTTTTGGGTCATTGATTCCAACCAATTTGATTGATGAAACGTTTGATCCAACCGCACAACAAGATGTAAAAGTTTCTCATTTGAGAGATATTGCTATTGACCAAGTCGTTCCAGATCCAGATCAGCCGCGTCGCTTTTTTGATGAGAATGCTTTGAATGAGTTGACAGAATCGGTGCGCGAGCATGGTGTGGTTCAGCCGATTGTTGTGACGCCAAAAGGCGATAAATATCTGATCGTGGCGGGTGAGCGACGTTGGCGTGCGGCGAATAGGGCGAATTTAGCAGAGGTGCCGTGTATCGTCAGGAGTATGAGTGACCAAAATCGCCTGGAGACTTCTTTGATTGAAAACTTGCAACGACATGATTTGAATGCGCTTGAAACTGCGACTGCTTATCAAAAATTGCGCGACCAATTCAATATGACGCTGGAGGAAATTGGCAAGCGTTTGGGCGGCAAATCTATAAGTGCGGTCAGTAATACGTTGAGGCTGCTGAAGCTACCGAAGTCTGTGCAGCAGGCGTTGTTTGAGGGGCGATTAAATGAAGGGCAGGCAAGACCTCTAATCGGTTTACCTGATGACGCTGCGGAAGATATTATGGAGCGAGCTATTCGCGAGGAGTGGTCGGCACGACGGATCGAACAGGTTGTTACTTTATGGAAGCAGGCGAAGGCTAGTCCAATCGAGAACAAACGACGCCCAGCGGATACGCCTCACGCAGATGCTGTTGAAAGTCTTTCAAAGCGATTCGGGACAGGTGTGAAAATTCGTACAAACGGTCGTGGAGCTGGTCAGATCAGTATCAAGTTTAAAGATAATCTTGAATTTGAGCGAATAAGAGAATTACTCGAAAAATAATTTTTATTAGAACGAGCGAATTTTATTGAAAGGAAATATTCGTAGGCTAACTGGCCCAACGATGTCATAAAGGGGGATCGGTCCCATACAGTTTCGAGAGTCGCAAGAATAGCTTCCTTGGCGGTGATCGCCCATAACGAATATCGTGCCTTCTGGCACGGTCGTATCGACATCTCCAGAAGTAGGCTGTCCTGGCTCATTTTTATTGACTGAGGTATCAGGGTTAAATCCGTCGGGATTTTCTGTGTTGTAAACAGTTACAGTGCCATTTTTCACAGTAACTCGCTCACCAGCAAAGGCGATTACACGCTTAACAATATATTCGTCTTTGCCTGTCGAGGCGTTAAAATTCGGATTCTTAAACACAATTACTTGTCCGCGCTTTGGGGTATAATTTTTATTTTGCAATTTTGAGCTAGTGACGGGCAATCGATTGACGATCAGACGATCACCGGTGTACATTGTTGTTTCCATGCTGGCGCCTTCAACATTGAAAGTTTGAAATACAAAAGTGTTCAATAAAAGCGTGCCAATCACCACGCCAACAACGAAAATGACCATTCCCAGGCCATCTTGTAATTTTGGATGACGATCCATAAAAGTAGCGTCCATTGTTTCAATTATAAGCGTTTTGTGTGTTATAATCAATAGATATGAAACCACGCAAACAGTCGATGGACGGATTTGTCGCCAAGCGACCACAGCGAACTTCGTTGGGGGAAATTACTAGCAAAAAAACGACTACGCTCGGGCATCATCGTAGTAACGAAGATAGTCAGCAGGTGTCGAATAATGCGACAAGGAATATTCAGCAACCAACTTCTGCTAATAAATTAAAGCAGAATATTAGCGAATCGTTGGCGGCGATTGATGAAAACGCCATGCCTTCTCCTCGACAGGAGCGTAAGCAGAAGCGTAAGAAAAAGTTAATTACCAGGATTATTCTTGCGATTATCGGAATTATTATTGCAATTGTGGCGGGCTGGCTGCTATTAAAATTATGGCAGACGATGAACTCGGTGTTCCATAACGGCGGAATCTTAGGGTTGTTTTCGCAGCAGAAGCTGAAAGAGGATGCTTATGGACGAAGTAATGTGCTGATTTTAGGTACAACAGATGACGATCCGGATCATCCAGGTGCGACATTGACTGACTCGATGATGATTCTTAGTGTCAATCAGACAAAGAAGGATGCGTATATGTTTAGCATTCCGCGTGACTTGTATGTAAAATTTGGCATGGCGTGTAATTCTGGCTACGCTGGTAAAATCAATGAATATTTTGGCTGCGTAAACAATGGAGATAGTGCGCAGGCAGAAGCCGAACGAATGGATAAAACTAAGAAATTTATCGGCGATATATTCGGTATGGATATTCAATACGTGGCGCATATTAATACTGCGGTGATTCGTGATGCTGTCAATGCGGTCGGCGGAGTTACCGTTGACGTACAGAGTCGTGATCCACGAGGAATTCTTGATCCAAGTATGGACTGGATGTGCCGAGCGAAGGAATTGAATTATCAGCAACGTCGCGAACGATGCCCAACGGGTCACTATATGCAATTGACTAACGGCAAGCACGAAATGGACGGCGAAAAAGCGATGTGGTTCTCTCGAGCGCGTGGTTTGGTGGCACCAACTTACGGATTGGAACAATCTAACTTTGACCGAGAGAAAAACCAGCAATTGGTGCTTATGGCGCTGAAAAGCAAAGCTACTTCCACGGGAACGTTGACTGATTTTGGTAAGGTGACGTCTCTGATGGATGCCATGGGTAAAAACTTGCGCACAAACATTGACACGAAAGAAATCCGCACAATTATGAACCTTGGCTCAGAGATAAAAGAATCTGATATTCACAGATTGAGTTTTGTGGATGAAAACAACGTACTTATGACTACTGGCACGGTAGGCGGCGCAAGCATAGTCCAGCCGGCTGCGGGATTGTATGATTATAACGACATTCGCGCTTACATAAAGTCTGAGATTTACGCAACGCCATTATCAAAGGAAAAAGCCACAGTTGCTGTCTTGAATGGTTCCGGCGTGGCTGGTGCAGCGCAGAAAGAAGCGGACAAATTGACAGAATTAGGAATGAAAGTTGTTCATGTCGGCAATGCTCCAGGTAATGAAAAGCTGGGGAAGACTCAAGTTTATCAATTGCCAGCTGGTAAAGAAAAAACTGCCACGAAAGATAAATTTAAGGAGTTGTACGGCTCGGTTTCATCAGATTCCTCGAAGTATAATTTGAATGTTGACGCACAATTTATCGTTGTTGTGGGAACTGGCTCATAATTTGGTATAATAGAGTAAGTTATGGAGTTACTGAAAACTGTTAAGCGAAGAACGTTTTGGAGCGAATTGGTTTACTATGTCTTAAATATTGGCTTGGCGGCTACATTGCTTGTTATTGCTCAAGCGTTTCAGACCCCATTTCCAGCGTTAGCGCTTGTTGTGCTGAGCAAATGGCGCATAATTGCTGTTCGTCCGCGTTTTTGGTGGGCAAACATTCAGGCTAACTTGGTTGACTTAACGGTCGGAATTGGTGTTGTCGGCCTGATGTATCTACCTACGTCAGTGTTTTATTTCCGCGTAGCCTTGGCAATACTATATGCAATTTGGCTGGTTGTGATTAAGCCGATGTCTAAGCGCTGGCAGGTTGCTATGCAGTCGTTGATTGCTATTTTCGTCGGTGTAACTGCGCTTATGGTGGTGTCATACGAGTGGCCAGTTTCTGTGGTTGTTATTCTGATGTTCTTGATCGGTTATAGTTCTGCGCGCCACTTCCTACACAGTTATGACGAAGAACAAACGGTTTTACTTTCGGCAATCTGGGGACTCGTCTTTGCTGAGCTGGGTTGGCTGTCGTATTATTGGACTTATAGCTACGGAAAGTCATTATTTGGCGGCGTTTCACAGGTTACGATAATCTTATTGCTATTCTCGCTCGTCGCCAGTAAAGCTTACCAATCTTACAACAAGCACAAAGCTATTCGATTTTCAGACATATCCGCTCCGGTGATTCTTACTATCGGAATTATCTTAGTGATGCTAGTGTTCTTAAATTCTGTAGTGATTTAATCTTGGGCGCCAGTGAAACGCAGGACTAGGATGTAATTGAGAACTCTCTCTTCTACAAAACCATTTTTCACGGCTTCGTCAATTATTCTATTGTGCTGCTGAGGATCCGCCTCGATAAATAACAAACCTTCTGAGGTGAGACATCGTGGTGCTTGTGAGATCAATTGCAATATCAATTTCAATCCTTCGTCTTCGGCGAAAAGCGCAATACCTGGTTCGTATTGAAGTTCTGGAGATACGTCCCAATTTTTGTCAACGTAAGGCAAATTAGCAAATATATAGTCGACTGGTTTGAGTTGGTCATTAAGTAATGATTGCTGTTGAATATGGACATCCGCATTTAAGGCGTTCGCATTTTTTTCTGCAATATTTAAGGCTGGTTTGCTGATATCGGATAAAATTACCGACAAGTTGCTCCTCTCTAATTTGGCAGTAATTCCCAGACAACCAGACCCTGTGCCAACGTCAATTAAAACTTTTTCGGTAATTTCGCTGGCGGTCAGTTCTAAGAACAATGAAATCAGATCTTCGGATTCAGGGCGGGGAATTAGGACTGACGGAGATACGGTGAATTTGCGGCCGTAAAATTCTTTATATCCCAGAATGTAGGCGATTGGCACGCGGTCTAATCTTAGGTCTAGTCTGGCATTTGCGATGTCAAATCTTCTGGGGTCAATTTCTTCGTCCAGGTGAGCGTGTAGGTAAGTGCGGTTTTTTCGTAAAGTGTTGGCTAATATCAATTCGGCGTCTAATCTGGCGGACGGGATGTTTGCCGTTTTTAAGGATTTTGTGGCAATTTTTAGCCATTCAGAGATAATCATATTGCTAATTATAACATATATCTGTGGAATGTAAAAAGCGAGGGAAGATAGATGACATTGACAAATAAAGAAAAAGATAGTATTATAAAGGTATATTATTAAGCTGAAGAAAAGGATTATATTAGATAATATGACAAAAAAGTATGAGCTTCCTATCGCTAACGTGGTTATGGGAATAGGTCTTGAAGTGGGAGCTGATTACGGATGGAATAAGACTAAAGAGACTCCAGTTGTAACAGTAGAGAGTGATACTGAGGTGTTGTTGAATCAACGAGAGGAAGAACGTCGAGAGATGACTCCCGAGGAGCAGAAGGCAGCTGATGAAGCGGCAATTAAGAGTTTATATGGAAAATATAAACGACGTGCTAGTGACGAATCTCTAAGTCTTGACGACCGTGATAAGTGGAGTGAGGCTGCGCTTGATTTAGAATTTAGGAATCCAGATCTCTTTAATGATTAGCATTCTGAGCTTTCAGCTCACGCTCATATCTCTGTAGATTTTCAATCAAATCATCGATATCCCCGTTCATTGCAGCGGGGATATTGCTGCGGCTGTAGTGAATGCGGTGATCTGTGATTCGGTCTTGCGGGAAGTTGTACGTTCGGATTTTTTCCGAGCGGTCACCTGTTCCAACCAACGAGCGTCGCTCGGCGCTTAATTTGGCGTTTTCCTCGTCAATTTTCATCTGTAACAATCGCGAACGAAGCACGCTCATGGCTTTTTCGCGGTTTTTAATTTGCGATTTTTCGTCTTGGTTTGTAACGATCATTCCAGTCGGCAAGTGGGTGATTCGCACTGCTGAATCTGTCGTATTCACACTTTGACCACCGTGTCCACTGGAGCGGTAAATATCAACTCGCAAATCGCTTGGATTTATTTCAATGTCAGCCTCTTCTGCTTCTGGCAAAACCGCCACAGTTACGGTTGAAGTGTGGACGCGACCTTGACTTTCAGTGACTGGAACTCGTTGAACTCGGTGTACGCCACCTTCGAACTTCAATTTAGAGTATGGCGCGTCGCCCTTGATCATGAAAATAACTTCTTTATAGCCGCCAGAATCGTTGGCTGATTCGCTAATTAGTTCTACTTTATAGCCGTTAGATTCGCACCAACGTAAATACATGCGGTACAGTTCCGCCGCAAACAATGACGCTTCATCACCGCCCGCACCAGCGCGGATTTCCATGATGATATTTTTCTCATCGTTGGGGTCTTTCGGGGTAAGTAGGATGAATAATTCTTCTTCTAATTCGGTCAATCGAGCTTCGGTTTCAGCAATTTCAAGCTTCGCCAGGGCAGCCAGCTCGCCACCTTCGTTTGCTAATTCCTTGGCTTCTACTAAGTTTTTTTCCAGGTTTTCTCGCTCTTCGCCTTTTGAGATAAGCGTTTCTAATTCTGAAAATCGTTTGTTTTTTACCGTAAAATCTGGTGAGCCGTAAGCGTCAGGTCGCGCTAAAAAATTGCTCAAATCAGCTCGTTCATTTTTCAGAGAATCCATATCTAAAGAAATCTTTGCCATATCTATAAAATTATATCATACATTGACAAATGTTTCTCAGTATTGTATTATATGGACATAATGAGAGAATGCAAGGTTGATTCGCGTGATTTGGTTTATGAAAATGCTGATAAGTTGGCGCTTTGCGACGTTGGAAAATCATCTGAGCTGGTGCAATGCATTGAAGACCTTCCAGAGGATATCCCAGCAAACGATCCGAGAGTTGATTTGATTGTGAAGAGTCTGTTTGAGATTGATACTAGTCCAATAGCGAAGCCTGTTCCGCTACGCGATTTAAATGAATTAATTAAAGATAATATTGCCAGTGAAACGAAAATATCTATATATGAGGGTGAGTGGCCTGACATGAGAGCGATTCCGGGATCTGACATTCCGTTGCCGGTTGAACTATTTGTGGCTGCACCGATGATTAAAGATTGGCGAGAAGGGCGTGTGTCGGAATCGAAAGGTGGAAAAAGTAGCCGCGATATTATTAGACAATACGCAGAAATGGATCCGAAAACTAGTCCTCCAATACGCAGTGTAGATGTTGTCATAGACTCTGACGGCGGAGTATTTTTAGCTTTACAAGGGGACGGCGCTCACCGCTTATGTGCTGCAAAGATGCGGGGAGACCGTGAAATATTGTGTCGCGAGATAAGTATTGTCAGATTGAACTAACGTAAAATAAAACCGCCCAGTGATTGAGCGGTTTTTGAATTATCAGACTAATTTGTTAGATTATTTAGTCTTTTTGTCTGATTTTGGAGAATCAGTTTTAGCTGCTTTTTTAGCGTTAGCTTTCTTTGCTTTGTTTGCCAAAGCTGCTCGGCGAGCTTCAGCGGCTGCTTGACGAGCCTTAAAGCGATCAACACGACCTTCGGTGTCGATAATCTTTTCCTCACCAGTAAAGAATGGGTGTGAAGCTGATGAAATGTGAACCTTAACCAATGGATATTCATTGCCGTCTTCCCATTTGATAGTTTCGGTTGTTTGCGCTGTTGACTGAGTCAAGAACGCGAAGCCCGCTTGTTCGTCGCTAAATACGACAGGGCGATAGTTCTGTGGGTGAATACTGCTTTTCATAACTGTTCAATTGTACATAATTTATCGGAAAATGTCAAAAGTCCGTAACCTTAACTTTGCTATTTTGGCGAAATTATGACATAATATAGGTATGATTGAGTTACCGCCTAGTCCTGATGCTTTGAGTGAGTTAAGTCCAGTGGCGCCGCCAAAGTTATTATCGCAGGCTCAAGACGCTAGTCGAGATAATCTTATGGTCTATGTAAAAGCGGATAATTATCTGGGCACGGAAACGAGCGATCCTTCATTTATGGAAAGTCGATGTGAAACGACTGAATACGAAGCGATAAATGATTTTGTGCAATTTATAGAGATGACAAAGCACTATTTACCTGATTACATGGAGGATTGCGCTAAAGAATTAATAGATGAATTGGCGTTTTTGGGCGTGCCGGAACTAAATTTTGCAGCAAATGCGTTAGCAAAAAGGCTGAGGCATCATTTGGAGGTTGATAATAAGCCGGTCTATATTGACGTAGGAAATTCACTAAGTCAGTGTCGTACTAAAAACAAGATGAAAAGTAGCCAGTATATTTTAAGTCTGGTCTTGTCTAAATTTCCAGACGATGAATTCGAAGAATATGAAGGTAGACTGAAAGTGTATAGCGGTAGAGGTGAGATTGACAAGAGTTCTAAGATTTTATTTCTTGATGATTGGATTGTTAGCGGCGATCAGGTAAAGGAACGAATTGCAGGATTTGAAGTAGATAATGATCCTGAGAGCCATGAGGCAAGTGTTTTGGTTATGGCGGCTAGTGGAGATTATCTTGATAACGGCATAAGTGCGTACTCCCAGTATGGAGGAACGATATATCCTGTAGAGGCTTGCTACGTGCTCAAGAATAGTCCTGATGCTGGGGGTATGAGTAGGGTGACAGGCATACATTCTTCGACCGATAATACATTTGGCTATGAAGTTGACGGTATAGCGTACTGTGCTATCGAAAGAGGAATTCTCAAAGGAGAGAAAATTGATGAGCTAAGTCTGCCCGCATTGGCAAATATAGTGCGACCGTATCGAAACGGCAAAAATTTCGATGGTCTGTCGCGATTTAGGCAATTGTTAGAAAGAGAGTAATATTTGCAGATTTATTGATTATTTGGTATAATTGCCAGGTAACTAATTTTAATGACACAATCCGTTTCACACTCCAAATCGTGGGCGGATGAGGCAAAAGGAGAAGAGAATGTCTGTAAAGGTAGACATCAAGGCTTTGCTGGAGTCAGGTGTTCATTTTGGACACAAAACCAGCCGCTGGCACCCAAAGATGGCGCCATATATTCACAGTAAGCGTCAGGATAGTCACATTATTGACCTGACTAAGACCGTTGAAGCTTTGGATAAGGCTTTGCCAGAATTGACAAAGATTGCCGCATCAGGCCGCAAGGTTTTGTTTGTTGGTACTAAAAAGCAAGCCAAAGACGTTGTTCGTGAAGCAGCTGAAAAGATCAACCAGCCGTACGTAGTTGAGCGCTGGATTGGTGGTATGTTGACTAACGGTTCAACCATTGCTCAGCAAATTAAGAAGCTGAAGAGTCTTGAAAAGCGAATGGCTTCAGGTGACTTGGAGAAGCGTTACAACAAGCTTGAAGTGCAGCGTTTCCAAGAGGAAATCGACAGCTTGAATATGAAATATGGCGGCATCAAGGATTTGATGGGTAAGCCGGGCGCTGTTGTTGTAGTTGACGCATTGACTGACGCAAATGCAGTTCGCGAGGCTCAAACTTTGGGTGTGCCAGTATTTGCAATTGTTGACACCAACGTTAACCCAACAGGAATCGATTACGTAATTCCAGGTAATGACGACGCTGTTAAGGGTATTCAATTGCTATTAGACTACTTCACTGCGGCTGTTGCTGAAGGTGCAGGTAGCGTAAAGGTTGAAGAAAAACCAGCTAAAAAAGAGGAGAAATAGGATGGGCGTTTCTGTTGACGATATCAAAAAATTGCGCGAATTGACCGGCGTAGGCTTGACTGACGCTAAAAAAGCTTTGGTTGAAGCTGAAGGTGATTTCGATAAAGCTTTGGAAGCTATGCGCAAAAAAGGCTTGACGAAAGCTGAAAAGAAGGGTGACCGCGAAGCTCGTGAAGGTTTGATCGAAAGTTACGTTCACTCTGGCCGAATTGGCGTTATCGTTGAGGTAAACTGCGAAACCGACTTCGTGGCTCGACTTGACGACTTTAAGATATTGGCGCACGAAATTGCTATGCAAATTGCAGCGATGAGTCCAAAGTATGTTTCTGAAGCTGACATTCCAGCAGAGGAAATGGAGCGCGTTAAAGCTGAGCTTATGGCGAGCGAATCTTTGGCAAGCAAGCCTGAAGAAATGCGCGAAAAGATCGTTGAAGGTCAATTGAAGAAGCATTTTGCTGAGCAGGTTCTTATGAGCCAGGCTTACATCTTGGACGATTCTAAGACTGTTGAGCAACACATTAAGGAAGCAATTGCAAAATTAGGCGAGAACATCGTAGTTCGTCAATTCAAGCGAATCGAGCTGGGCGTAAGCGAATAGATTTTCACGCAGAGAAGAAGTCGGCCGTAGCGATGCGGCCGATTTTTATTGTGTGGAAATTATTGAGCAGCCGTCTTTTTGGTGGCGCGCATCTGTCGTGGTGACGATGAATTGATGATTTTGGATGGTTTCTTGGAGGAGTTTTTCGCGAGTGGCGTCTAACTCCGAGAAAACGTCGTCCAGTAGAATTAGTGGCCGAGATTGGCTGACTTCCGTCTGCAACTCAAGCTCTAGCAACTTGAATGCCAGCATAATCGTACGCATTTCTCCGCGTGAAGCAACTTTAATGGCGGGCTGATTATGGAGGAAAATTGTGAAATCTTCACGGTGTGGGCCAGCCGAAGTAAATCCTGTGACTATTTCATATTCGCGGGATTTTCCTAAGCGATTGAGTAGGGCTTGGTCGTAATTTTCCAGAGGTACAATAGCACCATATTCGATGGATAATTGTGTGTCTTTTCCCGCCAAAGATTCGTATAAATTTTTTATGCGAGGCTCGTTTATCTGGAGAAATTTGGCTCGTTTTTGGGCAATGTTGGTTGCATATTGGACAAATTTTATATCCCAAGCAAACAGGTTGTCGCGCCAAATTGATGAGTCTTCTTGGTGGGATTTTAAGAGTTCGTTGCGCTGTAAAAGAGTGCGATTGAAAGCTCTTAAATCTGTGTCATATTTGGGGTCAAGTCGGGCAATTAAGCCATCCAGAAAGTCGCGTCGTCGGGACGGCGAAGAGGAAATTAATCTTAGTTCGCTTGGCTCAAACAAAACGACAGGCAAGCGGTTTTTTCTGGTTAAGACCTTTGATTTATTGTCATTGATGATGAATTCTTTGTTGATTTTTCCGGAAATTGAATCAAGCTTAATGCGTCGCTCGCCGAAATCGCCCTCCAGATGAACAATTGTTTGCGGAGCGTTCAGTGTCATACAATCGCTAAGGCTGCCCCGAAAACTACTGCCGCGCAGCGCTACATAAACCGCCTCGAGCAGATTTGTCTTGCCGGTGCCATTTGGTCCAACGATTACCGTCCCAGAATTGCTAAAAGCCGCTTCGTGCAGATGATAAGACCGGAAATTGTATAGCTTAATCTTAGAAATCACTCTGTTATTATAGCACGAGGCATAAGGCGAAATTAGCAGACAAGACACTTGAAGTTTGATATAATAACGGATAGATAAATTGGAGGAAATATGTTCGACACAAACCCTTATGAAGAAAAAATGAATGCAGCGTTTAGCTTTTTTCAAGATGAATTGAAGAAAGTACGAACAGGCAGGGCGCACGCTGGAATGCTTGATGGAGTTATGGTTGAGGCTTACGGTTCAAAAATGCCGCTTAATCAGGTTGCAAACGTAACCGCTCCAGAGGCACAAATGCTGTTAGTTACACCATTTGACCCGAGTAATATTACAGTAATTTCTTCTGCAATTCGCGACAATCAAAGCCTAGGTTTTAATCCGTCTGACGATGGGCGAGTGGTTCGTGTTCCAGTTCCAGCTTTGACGGAAGAGCGCCGCCACCAACTGGTGAAACAGGTTAGCGAGAAGGTTGAGGAGGCTCGAATTGCGATGCGTAATATTCGCCAAGATGCTCTTAAGGATGCTAAGCGAATGAAGGACAATAAAGAGCTGAGCGAAGACGATTTGAAGCGTGTAGAGAAAGAGATTGACGGCTTAATGAGTAAGATGCAGGCACAAATCGACGAGGCGTTTAAGGCGAAGGAAAAGGACGTCTTAACCGTTTAATGAGCGAAACTTTTGCCGATAAAGTGAAAGCGTTGAATTTGCCGTTGGATCAAATTATTGTTATTGGTAGCGGGATTTTGGATCAATTGGGGATTCGTCCAGCTAGTGATATTGATCTTGCGGTGAGTTCTGATTTGATGAAAAAGCTCTCCGAGGAAAGTGGCGATTGGCTTAAAAAGTTTGACGATAATCAGCGTTTTTATTTTGTAAAAGATGACGGTTCAGCTGAAGTTTGGGACGGCTGGGAGTTTGATGGGCAGGCTGTTAGCTATGATGATTTGCTTGATTATGCGGTGGAATATGATGGCGTGAGGTTTGTTGATTTGGAATTTCTGCGCAAATGGAAGAGCTGGCGTGGACGTGAAAAAGACGTACGAGATGTTGAGCTAATTGATGAATGGAGGGCGAATAATGAGTGAAGATGCTAATTTGCCGCGGCACATCGGGTTTATTGTTGATGGAAATCGGCGGTGGGCAAAACAGCATGGCTTGCCGACATACGAAGGACATCTGGCGGGCTATAACGCACTAAAAGACGTGGCGTTGGAGGTTCTTCATCGAGGCGTGAAATATGCGAGCGCTTACGTTTTTAGCACAGAAAACTGGAAGCGATCAGAGGAAGAAGTCCGACATTTGATGAAATTGCTATTGAATATACTGAAGGCTGATCTTCCGATATTTATTGAAAACGAGGTTCGCTTGAGGGTTGTTGGGTCTAGGGAAGGCTTGTCGGATCAATTGATCAAAGCGATTGACGAGGCTGAGGAAAAGACCGCCGATCTGAAAAATGGAGAATTGGTTTTATGCTTGAATTATGGCGGACATTTGGAGATTGCTGATGCAGTTAAAAAAATTGTTCAATCTGGAGTTTCTCCTGAGGAAATTACGCCCGAGTTGATTGCTCAAAATATATACGCGCCAGAGGTGCCACCGTGCGATTTGATTGTTAGAACTTCTAGTGAACAGCGGCTCAGCAACTTTATGTTATGGCGCTCGGCGTACAGTGAGTTGATGTTTATTGAGAAGAATTGGCCAGACATGACAGTTGATGACGTGTCGGTGATTTTAGAGGAATATGCTAATCGGAATAGGCGGTTTGGAAAATGATCATTTGGGGAGTACTTTTAGGGCTATTTGTTCTCATTTTATTGGTGGTTTTGCATGAATTAGGTCATGCTATCGTCGCCAAGAGAAACGGCGTTAAGGTTGAGGAATTTGGAGTTGGATTTCCGCCTGCTGCAAAAAAATGGAAGGTAAAGCGAAGTTTCTTGGGTGAGGACGTAACGTTTAGTCTGAATTGGCTGCCGCTTGGTGGATTTGTTAGGTTGAAAGGTGAATACGATTCCGCAAAAGGCGAGGGTACCTATGGCGGTTCGACGTTTTGGGTGAAGACGAAAATCTTGCTGGCTGGCGTCGTGATGAACTGGATAACTGCGATTGTTTTGTTCACGATTCTTGCGATAATTGGCATGCCGAAAATCCTGTCGAACCAAGTTCAATTGCCATTTGATACAGAGGTTAGGCGCTCACCAGTGGCGATAGCAAAAATCACACCGAATTCTCCGGCGGATAAAATTGGACTTAAGGTTAATGACGAACTTATTAAAATAAACGGTCAGCCGCTTACAGAGGCAGAAAAATTGCCAGTTATAACTAAGCAAAGTTCTGGCAAGAAAGTCAGGGTTGAATATAGGCGTGACGGCAAAGAATCGTCGCTTGATATCCAGTTGAATGATGAAAAGTCCGCGAAGGGAGGCGGATATCTGGGCGTTATTCCGGGGCAGACGGAGAAAATGTATAGTACATGGTCGGCGCCTATTGTGGGTGTGGCGACTACTGGGCAATTGTCATATGAGACTCTGAAGGGTGTTGGCGTATTGTTGGCGAAGACAGCTCATGGATTAGTTGGACAAATATTCGGTTCTGCAGAATCAAAGGAATCGGCTCGTGCGGATTTGGCATCCGTCGGACAGAGCGTAGCGGGACCAATTGGTATGCTAGGTGTATTATTCCCGTCAGTTGTTAGTTCTGGAATTGAAAATATCATTTTCGTGGCGGCGTTAATCTCGCTGACGCTGGCAGTGATGAACATTTTACCAATTCCAGCGCTTGATGGTGGTCGCTGGTTCACGATGGCAATTTTCCGCTTATTTAAGAAAGATTTAACAAAAGAGCGCGAGGAAAATATTCAGGCAACCGGTATGTTGATTCTATTAATCTTAACAATTTTGGTGACAATCAGTGATGTTGGAAAGCTCTTCTAAGAAATTAAAAAACCGCAGATGGTGGCTGATTTTGGCGCTCCCAGCTTGGGTTTATGGCGTATTTTTGGCGGTGGAAGTTATTGTTTCATTGGCGGTCGGTGTTTTGGCAAAAATCGGCGTACCTATCAATTCTGTGAATCAAGTTATTTTTAACACGGTGCTTTCGGTTGTCGTATATATTTTGTCGCTAATTGTCGTGATTGGTGTACCGTTTTTGGTTAAGAAGCGCCGAACAACTTTGAGTAATTTGGGCGTGAATGACTGGCCAACGTTTTTGGAAATATTCATTTCTCCGTTTGCTTTCGTAGCTTACTTTTTACTAACAATGGTTGCGATGAGCATCGCCAGTGGTGTTTTCTCGGTGGATATGCAGCAAAAGCAGGTCATACCGTTCAGTCAGAGTATGTTGGCGACTCATTGGCAATTTATCATGGCGTTTGTTGTATTGGTGGTGCTGGCGCCGATTGTTGAAGAACTTTTGTATCGCGGATATCTTTATGGCAAGTTGCGCAATTCTTTCTCGATTTGGCTATCAATTATCGTAACGAGCATAGCGTTTGGCGTGGCACATCTTTGGGTTGGTCCAGATTCGCCATTGCAATGGGCAGTGGCAGTTGATACACTTACTTTAAGCTTGGTGATGTGCGCAACTAGGGAATATACTGGCGCAATTTGGGTGCCGATTATGATGCATATGATGAAAAACGGAATAGCTTTTTATTTCTTGTTTATCAATACGGGCGCGATTAATCAGACGGAATCGTTATTGCCATTTATATTTATGTAAAGGAGAAAAATATGCGAATGACACAACTTTTTACTAAAACTTTGAAACAGGCGCCAGCTGGCGAGGTTGCACGAAATGCTCAGCTTTTGATTCGTGCTGGCTACGTACATAAAACGATGGCGGGCGTGTATTCGTTTTTACCGTTGGGTTTGAGGGTTCTTGAGAATATTAAGCAAATTGTTCGCGAGGAAATGGACAAAGTTAATAGCCAGGAATTGGTGATGAGTACTTTGCAGCGAAAGGAATTGTGGCAAGAAACTGGTCGTTGGAGTGATGAATTGGTCGATGTTTGGTTTAAGTCTAAGCTGCAAGACGGCACGGACATTGGTTTTGGTTGGACGCACGAGGAACCGATTGTTGATCTTCTTCGCAATTACTTAAAGAGCTACAAAGATTTACCAATTAGTGTTTATCAATTCCAGAACAAATTGCGAAATGAACTTCGCGCTAAGAGTGGAATTATGCGTGGTCGTGAATTTGTGATGAAGGATATGTATTCGGTTCACGACAGTAAAGAGAGTTTGGATAATTATTACAATTCAGTCATCGAGGCATATAAGCGTTGTTATGACCGATTTGGAATTGGCGATGAAACGTATGTGACGTTTGCTTCTGGTGGCGCTTTTACGAAGTTTAGCCATGAGTTTCAGACGATTTGCGATGCTGGTGAGGATTATATTTATTTGCATCGTGGCAAAAATATCGCTGTTAATGAGGAAGTTTTGGACGAGGCAATTGAGGAGATCGGCGTCGATCGTAGTGAGTTGGAAAAGGTGAAAACTGCCGAAGTTGGCAATATCTTTAATTTTGGTACGCAGAAATCCGAAGAAATGAAATTGGTATTTACTGATGCCGAAGGCAAAGAGCGATACGCTTATATGGGAAGTTATGGTATTGGAATTACGCGAGTTATGGGCGTGATTGTTGAGAAGTTTGCTGATGATAAAGGTTTGGTTTGGCCAGAAAATGTTGCGCCGTTTAAGGTTCATATTGTTGCAATTGGCGAAAAGGGTCAGGAGCTAGCAGGCAAGTTTTATGACGAGCTGGCTAATGGCGGCGTCGACGCGCTACTCGATGATCGCGACGAGCGTCCAGGCGTGAAATTTGCTGATGCTGAGCTCATGGGTTTGCCGTGGCGGATAACGATTGGCGATCGAGCGATTGACGGTGATGGCTTGTTTGAATTGACGGAACGAGCAACTGGCGAAACGCGAAAAATGGATTATCAGCAATTGATGGATTTTTGCCTTAGTCGGTAGGGCTGATTATATTGACATAACAAATAGTGATTGATATACTCAGATAGACTTAATCAAGACTAATTAAAAACACTATATTTAGTGTAGACCGTAAGACTAATACCACTACATACAGTAGAGGAGGAGATTTTTATGAAAAAAACTTATCAAATTACAGAATCTGGTAAAGCTGATTTAGAAAAAGAATTGGCAGAGTTGAAAGGCCGACGTGGCGAAATTGCTGAAAAAATTGCGGCAGCGCGAGATTTTGGCGACTTGAGCGAAAACGCGGAATATGACGCTGCGCGCGAAGAGCAGGGCTTGGTGGAAACGCGAATTTTGGAAATTGAAGATATTCTGCAGAACGCCGAAATTATTAAATCCAGCGGCAGCTCAAGTGTTGGTTTGGGTAGCACAGTTGAATTGCAGTGTCCAGAAAGAACCGTATCCTACACGGTGGTTGGTCCAGTTGAGGCTGATCCGCTGGCGGGCAGAATCTCAGATCAGTCGCCAATTGGTAAAGAATTGATTGGTAAGAAAATCGGTGATGAAGTTACAATTAAAACTCCAAAAGCCGAAATTACCTACATTATTAAGTCGATATCTTAAGTCTGGCGGGATTTGCCGCGTATAATGTGCTATAATTATCTCTGTTATGGCCACATTACAAGATTATCGAAACGAACGACTACGAAAACTGGAAACATTACGTCAATTAGGCGTTGAACCATATCCAGCAAAATCAGAACGAACTCACACTTGTGCTGAGGTTTTGTCTAAGTATGATGAGCTGGCTGGTAAGGAAGTTGTTGTTGCGGGTCGTGTGGCGTCTATTCGCAGTTTTGGTAAATTGGCATTTATTAAATTACGCGATCAATCTGGCGATGTGCAGCTTTACTTACAGCGTGATGACGTGGCGGAATTAGATGCTGCGCGCGGTGTGCTTGGAATGAAGCAGATTAAATTGCTTGACACGGGCGATTTTATCGAGGCGAAGGGCGTGATGACCACGACACAAACGGGCGAAAAATCCGTTGGTGTACGCGAGCTTAGGTTGTTAACTAAGTCATTAAGGCCAATGCCGGAAAAATTAGAGAATAAGGAAGAGCGCTTGCGTCGGCGTTATGTTGATATGAATGTCAATCCTGAAGTTCGCGAGCGATTCGTTCGTCGAAGTAAGTTTTGGCAGGCAACGCGAGATTATTTGAATAGTCATGGATTCATTGAGATTAATGTTCCTGTTTTGGAGCACACAACTGGCGGTGCGGACGCGAACCCATTTGTGACGCATATGGATGCACTGGGCGATCAGCAGTTTTATTTGCGAATTAGCCACGAATTGCCATTGAAGCGATTGATTGGTGCTGGATTTGAAAAAGTTTATGACCTGGGTCCGCGTTTTCGCAATGAAAATTATTCGGACGAACATCTGCCAGAGCATATTGCTATGGAATGGTACGCGGCTTACTGGGACTGGAAACAGGGAATGCGCTTCATGGAGTCGATGTATAAAGATGTGCTTCAGAAGACTTTTGGTACTCTGCAATTCCAATTGGGCAAGTTCAACGTCGATATGAGTGGCGAATGGGAAGTTTGGGACTACGCTGAGGTTATTCGCAAGCACTATGGAATTGACGTTTACAACACGACAATTGAAGAAGTTGCCGCTAAACTGAAAGAACATAATTTGGAAGTTGAAAAAACTGACTCTATTCCACGCAGTATTGATAAATTATGGAAGAATATTCGCAAAGATGTTGCTGGTCCGGTTTGGTTGGTGAACACGCCGAAGTTTATTAGTCCGTTGTCAAAGACTAATCCGGAAAATCCAGAGACGGTGGAGCGTTTTCAGCCGGTAATTGTTGGTTCGGAATTGGGTAATGGATTCTCTGAGCTGAATGATCCGATTGACCAGTTAAATCGTTTCCTTGAGCAGCAGCAAATGCGTGACGCTGGTGACGAAGAGGCGATGATGCTTGATATTGATTACGTCGAGATGTTGGAATATGGAATGCCGCCAGCTTGTGGTTGGGGTTATTCTGAGCGAGTATTCTGGATTTTCGAGGGCGTTACGGCGCGTGAAGGTGTGCCGTTCCCACAGCTTAAGAGCGAAATTGATGAAACAACTCGGGCGATTTATCCGCAAGTCAACTTGTAATTTTGCTATAATTAAAGATATGGATTTTTTATTGGAGTTATTTTCTGACAGGATGTTTTTAGCTACGATTCAGAGTAGAGGTTATAATTATGTCTGATGTTTTATTATGGCTGGCGGCGGCTGTTTTATTGGCACTTTCTGGGCTATTTTCCGGGCTGAATATTGGTTTAATGATGGCGCGGCCTGATGACTTGAAGCGAAAGGCCAGGCAGGGCGACAAAATTGCGGCGCGAGTGTATCGATACCGAAAAGACGGCTATTATCTGATTTTCTGTATTTTGCTTGGCAATGTCGGCGTGAATACCGCGATGTCAATTTTGCTGGGAAATATGACGAATGGCGTGGTTGGCGGTTTGATTGCGACGCTTCTCATCACGATGTTTGGCGAGATTTTGCCGCAGGCGATTTTCTCGCAGCGTGGATATCGATTTGTGCGATATTTCTTTTGGCTACTTGATGTAATTTACGTGCTATTTTGGCCGCTTGCTCAGCCGATGTCAAAGCTATTGAATCGTTGGTTAGGTAAGGAAACACCGCAATTATATTCTCATCAGGAGCTGGAGGAGATTATTCATGAGCACGCTGTCAGGTCTGACAGTCCGGTTGATTATGACGAAAGTCGAATTGCGGCAGGTGCGTTGCAGTTTAGCAAAAAGACGGCTGGCGATTTGGTTACGCCGATGAGCGAGGTTTTTGTCGTGGATTTGGATGACGAGCTGGACGCAACTTTACTCGCTCAGATTAAGCACGCTGGACATTCGCGAATTCCAGTTCAATCTGGCGGGGAACTGGTCGGAGTTTTATATGTGAAGGATGTCGTTGGACGAGATTTGCCGTTGCCAATTAGTCAATTGTACCGCGATAAAATTTATGATATTGACAAGAGGTCGCGCCTGGATACGGTCTTAAGTCGATTTATTCAAACGCACAATCATTTGTTTGTGGTGATGGACGATGAGACGGAGCTGGGAATTATTACGCTAGAAGACGTGATTGAAGAGATTCTGGATCAAGAGATTGAAGATGAGTATGATGAGGAATAAGATTAAATTGAGGAGGTTATAAAATGTTTGAAGAATATAATAATGGAGTGCCTGATAGATTACGACAAGTTACAGCCGAGACAATGTCTCCTGAAGTGCTATACACACTCGACACCTATTCGGACGTATCGCCGCAGGATGTGATATATATTGATGAGTCTAGGGCAGAGGGAAGTGGTCGTCTAATTATCAGTAAAGGACAGTCTGTTAAGCTGCTTGAGGAGGCTGATCTGTCTACTCCTGATCTGGTGATATTGATGAGCGTATGGCAGAGAAATGACCGAGGTGATTTGTGCCGTGGTATTGTCGCCGATTGTCGATTTTATAGCGGACGCTTTGACGCTGAATATGGCGACGAAGAGATTGATGATTACGATGGAATTGATGATGAAATCTACAATAAGGACGACGAGCAGGTTATTTCTGCAGTAGTTGATTACGGAGATGATGGAGCAGTCAAGATTTGGGGAGATCCGACGTTTTTTGATGCCGCTAGATATATGGCTGGTTTGGTGGATAATGAGTCGATAGAAGATGATAGAGTTTCCGCGAGTGATCGCGAGATTCAGGACAGTGTGAGCGACGGCGGGTCGCGGGAGCGTGTGAATGGTAATAGCGGTACTTCTTCTGACTCTTTTTATAAGCGTGCGCTTAATGGCTTGGCGAAGATAGTTAAAGCTAGGCGAAAATAGCGATCCCTAAGCTGACAGAGTCTGCGATTTTTTGAATATTATTTTCAAAAATACCTTGACAATTTAAGGTACCTTGTATAACATAGTACTATGTATAATAAATCAACAAGGAGTTTAATGTGAAAAGAATTGACATTATTAAACGCGCCGGTCGAAATTTGGGACAATCAAAAGGTCGCACGATTTTAACCGCGCTGGCAATTTCAGTTGGGGCGTTTACGATTGGCTTGGCGCTGATGGCTGGAGAAGGTGGCCGTCTGTATACAAACAGTCTGGTCGACGCGGCTGGTGATAAAAAATCCGTTTCGGTCTATAAAAAAGTGACCTCGTCAGGATCTGATAGCAATCTTCCGGAATATAGCGACTCGGAAGATACGGAAAATAGTCAATCTAAGGCGATAGAGAAATATTCGATGACTGATAACGACGTGAAAAAAATACAGAAAATCCCGCACGTGGAAAAAGTGACGCCAGCTTATTCCATGTCAGGAGTTTTATATGTCAAAAGTTCGGCAAGCGACAAGAAATTCGTGCCTAGCGTAACTGTGAAGTTTGACAAAACCCGAATGGAACTTGCGGCTGGTAGTTTGGATGATTTTATGCCGAAAAAGGGTGAAGTTGTTATTTCAGAATCTTACGTGAAAAAAATGGGATTCAGTGATGCAAAATCAGCAATTGGGCAAACGATTACACTAGGATTGCAAAAAGGAACTTCATCAAGCAAGGGTGCTGACAAGGAAATATCTCTGAAAGTCGCAGCAGTCGATAAACCTTCGGATACGATCCTGTTTTACCAGCCGACTGTGCGCGTTTCTGTGGACGACGCTAAGGATATTTACGACTTTAGTCACCCTAAAAATTTGCCTAATGAATATTCTTACGTAATTGCGTCAGTTGATGATGAGAAAAATGTTGAGGCAGTGAAGAATGAGCTTGGCAAGGATTATGAGTCGTATTCGATTCAGGACACGCAAAAAGTTATTTTAACTTTTGTGAATGTGGCTCAAATGGCGCTGATTGGGTTTGGCGGCTTGGCGCTTTTGGCGAGTGTTTTTGGGATTATTAACACAATGTACATTTCGGTTTTGGAGCGAACTAGTCAGATTGGGCTGATGAAAGCTTTGGGTATGCGAGGTCGCGATATCGGTAAAATGTTCAGGTATGAAGCGGCGTGGGTTGGACTTCTTGGTGGCTTAATTGGTGTTGGATTAGCAAGTTTGATGTCACTACTTAATCCTATGATTGCTAGTTTACTGAAGTTGGAGCAAGGTACGAATCTATTAGTCGTTAATCCTCTGCAAATGGGACTTTTGATAATCGGGCTGATGATTATGGCGGTACTTTCTGGCTGGCTGCCGAGCCGCAAGGCAACAAAATTAGATCCAATTGAAGCGTTAAGAACGGAATAGGAGAATTGTTATGATTGAGCTTAAAAATGTGACGAAAATTTACGGCAAAAAGAAGAACCAGTTTGTGGCGCTAAATGATGTGAGCCTGCAAATTCCAACGGGCGTGAGCGTGGCGATTTTGGGAAAATCTGGTTCGGGAAAATCGACGCTAATGCACGCAATTTCTGGCTTGGATCGACCGCAGCAAGGTGAGGTGATTATTGACGGTCAGGACATTCTGAAATTGAAACAAAAGCAAGTTGACGAGTTTCGCGCGAGAAAAATAGGTTTTATTTTCCAGAGTTTCTTTGTTCAGGGCAATGAAAGCGTGGCGGATAATGTGAGTTTGCCATTGGAAATTGTGAAAATGCCAAGGGGATTGAGGGAAAGTAAGATCAATGAGGCGCTGAAGGCGGTGGACTTGTACGAGAAACGAAAGAATCGTGCGAAGGATTTGTCGGGTGGTCAGAAGCAACGTTTGGCGATTGCGCGGGCAATTGTCGGTAGTCCTCAGATCATTTTTGCGGACGAACCTACGGGAAATTTGGACAGCGAAACTGGCGCGAAGGTGGAAGAATTGCTGTTCAATTACAACAAGCAAGAAGGCGCAACGCTGATTATCGTGACGCACGACGTTGACTTGGCCAAGAAATGCGATTATCAAATCCTGATCAAAGACGGCAAAATTAAGGGTTCTAACATACCGAAAGAAGGTAAAAGTGGACGTTGATAGCTATGCGGAAAGCTTGGCGGTCCAATTGCGAAAAGGTTTTTTGGTTTACTGCGTTTTACTGGTTTGCTCTAATAAGGCGCAGTACGCTGGCAACATCGTTAAGCAATTGAACGATTCGGATTTAACAGTGGTCGAAGGTACGATTTATCCACTGCTGAATAGGCTGCAGAAAGACGGATATTTGCAACACGAATGGCAGGAAAGCGAGCAAGGTCCGCCGCGAAAATATTATTTATTGACAGATCACGGCGATCAATTGATTCACGAACTTAAAGATCGCATAAATATGTTAAATAATTCGCTTGATAACTTAGAGAAAGGAATAAAATAATGAAGGAAATAACCAGGATTCATCTGGCAAAAACGGCGTTTAGTGTGGAAATTGACGCTAAGAAATCGCTAGAAAAATATCTTAATTCGATTCAGAAAAATATGCACGCCGACGCGGAAGCGATGAAGGAAATTGAGGCGCGAATGGTTGAAATTCTAGCCGAGCGTGGCGTGATGAAAGAGGGCGTTATTAGCGACGATGACGTTTTGGCGATTAAAAATCAAATGGGCGAACCGCGCGATTTTTCTGATAATAGTGAGGACTCAACGGATGAGTTGACAGATGATAACGAGAAGCCAGAAAAGCAATTGATGCGCGACACAGATAGAGCCGTCATTGGTGGCGTGTGTGCGGGAATAGCGGCGTACTTTAATATTAATCCGTTGTGGGTGCGACTAATTGCAATTATCTCGCCGTTCGTAACATTCGGCACGATGGTGTTGGTTTACCTCGCAATGTGGGTGTCGATGCCGCCAGCAAAAACCGCGTCGGATAAATTACGAATGCGCGGGAAGCTAGTAACTTTGGCTGCGCTTAAGGAGGTTTCTGCTGATGGAAATTCAACTGTGTCTGCCAGAAAAACTCCAATTGCGAAATTTTTCCAATATTTTGTCGGTGCTGTAGTGCTGTTTACGACGCTAGCGGTGCTGTTTGGGCTGATTGTTGGCGGGGCGCTTGGTGTTTCCGTGGTTAATATGCTCGGCGGTTTGGGAATGCAAATGTGGGCGTGGGGAGTATGGATTTCCTTAGCAATTGGCGGAATTGCAACGGTAATATTTGGCGCAATCGTAACGCGTAGCATATTCGCTTGGAAGATCAATCGAATGTCTGTAATCACAATGATCGTGGCGGCATCCGTTGTTTTCATGAGTTTGGCAAGCGCTGCAATATTTAGCGCGCACGCTGGCTTGGAATATGCACGTGAATCGCAGCAGCTCACGAAGAAAGTAAATATCGATATTCCAGATACGACAAACGCTAATTCAATTTTTATCAATATGCCAGTGGGGAATGTTTCGCGAATAAACTCTGACAAATTTAAGGTGGAAGCGGAGTTTGTGGATTTACCAAAGGCGAATAAGCCAGAAATTAACGTGCGCCGTGATGGCGATAAAATCGTGCTGTCCGTTTCTAAAAAGTGTAACGCGATATTCTTTGACGGTTGCTTGAATTTTTATAAGCCGATAACTGGCTTGAAAATTTATGCTCCTGCGGGCGTGAATGTTAGCGGTTTGTTCTATCACAACTCAATTGAAGTGGAAGATACCGAATCTTAGGCTCACGCATTTGAATGATTTTACCGCTAATGCTACACTTGAAGGATGAAAGGTGATTTTTAAGCATGGCTTGGTGGCAAGCGATTATTCTCGGCGTAATTGAGGGAATTACGGAATTTTTGCCGATTTCTTCGACTGGGCATTTGACGATTGCCGAGAAATTATTGGGAATGCGAATTGACGATCCGAGTGTCGTGGCTTTTACGGCGATAATCCAGATCGGAGCAATTTTGGCGGCGGTGATTTATTTCTGGAGCGACATCTGGCGAATTCTGCAGGCTTGGTGGCGAGGTTTGTGGTGGAAACGAGCGCGCAGAAAGTTTGATTATAAATATGGTTGGGCAATTATTATCGGCTCAATTCCTATTGCGATTGTCGGCTTGTTGTTCAAGCACGAAGTTGAAACAGTTCTGCGCAGTTTGTGGTTTGTAGCGTTCGGGCTTATTGGCTGGAGTATTGTTATGTGGCTGGCCGACAATCGTGCGGTAAATAACAAGCGTGGCGAAACTGAGACGAGCTGGAAAGACACTTTGGCGATTGGTGCGGGGCAATGCTTGTCGCTCATTCCTGGAGTTAGTCGCTCTGGCGCAACGATTTCAGTCGGTCTGTTTCGTGGATTTGACCGCGTGTCGGTTACGAAGTTGAGTTTCTTCTTGGGTATTCCAGCGCTAGTCGCAGCGGGGTTATTGGAAGTCGCTACCGAATATAAACACATTTCTGGCGGCGTTGGCTGGATTCCAACTATAATCGCCACAGTAATCTCATTCGGTGTTGGCTATTTGGCCGTGTCGTGGTTGTTGAAATTTATTCAGAGCAATAATTTTCGACCATTCATAATTTATCGATTTGTCCTGGGGTTGTTTTTGTTGGTTATGCTTAGTATGGGAATGATTTCTCACGTTTAAAAGAGATAAATTTAGCAGTATTTCAACTGCTCTTGAGGCTATTTTTATTCAAAATTGTTATATAATGAAGATATGTTAGATATTAAGTTCATCCGAGAAAATGTCGATTTGGTGCAAAAATCGGCAAACGATAAAGGCTATAAAGTTGATATTGCGGCATTGTTGCAATTAGACGATGAGCGTCGCGATTTGCAGAAGCAGGTTGAAGCGCTACGCGAACAGCGCAATGTTATTTCAGCGAAAATGAAAGGCGGCCGACCAGACCAAGAACTGATTGATCAGGGCAAGCAATTGAAAGTTGAGCTGGCAGAGCGTGAGAATTATTTGAAATCGACCGAGGAAAAAGTTGCGGCAATTCTTAAAAACGTCCCGAATATCACTTTTGACGACGTGCCTCTGGGTGGTGAAGAAGATTCTGTTGAGGTAAAAGTTTATGGCGATTGTAAAACTGGTGCAAAGGATCACTTGGATTACGCTGTAAGTCGCGGCTGGGTGGACTTTGAGCGCGGCGCTAAGGTGGCTGGTGCGAAGTTTTATTATTTGAAGGGCGATTTGGCTTTATTGGAAAATGCTGTAACTCAATTTGCCTTGGATTACGTAATAAAGCAGGGCTTCACATTTATGACCGTGCCGCATATGGTCAATTTACGAACAGCTGAGGGTGCAGGTTTTACTCCAAAGGGTGAGGGCAGCAACGAATATGTAGTTGACGGCGAAGATTTGACGCTAATTGGTACGGCGGAAATGCCATTAACCGGCTATCACGCGGATGAAATTTTGGACGAAAAAGATTTGCCATTGCTATACGCTGGATATAGTCCTTGCTATCGAAAAGAGGCGGGAACATACGGAAAGCACACGCGTGGTCTGTTCCGAGTTCACCAATTTAATAAACTGGAGATGTACGCGTTTTGTTTGCCTGAGCAATCTAAAGAAATTCATGAGAAAATTCTTAGCGTTGAAGAGGCGCTTTGGCAGCAAATTGGGATTTCTTATCACGTGGTCAATATTGCGGCGGGCGATTTGGGTGCGCCGGCTGCGAAGAAGTACGACATTGAATATTGGTCGCCAGTTGATCAAACTTACCGTGAACTGACGAGTTGTTCGAATTGTACTGATTATCAAGCTCGTGGTTTGAACATTCGAGTTCGCCGAGAAAATGGCACTATTGAATCTGTTCACACTTTGAATGGAACTGCGGTGTCGTTAGCTCGATCGCTAGTGGTGATTTTGGAGAATTTCCAGAATCCAGATGGAACTTTGACCGTCCCAGAGGTACTGCGTCCATATATGAATGGCCGTGACGTGATATAATAAGAGCGTATTAGTTAGTAGGAGGAAAAATGATTAAGGATATTACAATTACTGGCGTTAAATATGAGCTGAACGCCACAACAAAAAAATACGTTGAGCGAAAAATTGGTTCGTTGGGTAAATACTTGCCGCGACATGCCCGAAAGAGTGCATCTGCAGACGTTAAGATTAGGCAGATTGACAATCCTGGCGGCAACAAGTACGAGGTTGAAGTTATTATCAATGTGCCAGATAAGAAAATTGTAGCTAAGGATTCAACCATGAACGTTTTGGCTGCGGTGGATATTGTTGAAGCTAGGTTGAACGGTCAAGTTCGTAAGTATAAAGACGATGTGTTGGCTCACGTTGGCGGAAGTCGCGGAATTTTGGCGAAGCTGAAGCAAACTTTCGGTCGAAAATAATTGATAGATGAAATTAGCAGAAAAGCGTTCAGATTCTGGGCGCTTTTTCTTTTCAAATTGCCTGAAAAAAGTTATAATAAAAGAAGTTTTTGAAAATGCCTGAAAGTGAGGGAGTTTTAAGGTTTATGGCAATTACACAACAAAAAGCGCTGAGTAAGATTTTTGGCGATCCACAGAAGAAGATTTTGAAACGATTGCGTAAGCAAGTTGACGTTATTAACGATCTGAATGACAAATATGAAAAGATGTCAGATAAGGAGCTTCGGGCGCAAACTGATGAGCTGAAAAAGCGTTTGTCGAAGAAGAATGTGACGCTTGATACGATTTTGCCAGATGCGTTTGCCGTGGCAAGGGAAGCCGCTAAGCGTGTGATTGGTGAGCGTCCGTATGATGTGCAGCTGATTGGCGGTATGGTTCTTCATGAGGGTAACGTTGCCGAGATGAAGACCGGTGAAGGTAAGACTCTTGTGGCGACATTGCCGACTTACTTGAATGCTTTGGAAGGTAAGGGTGTTCATGTGGTGACGGTTAACGACTATTTGGCGCAGCGCGACGCTGGTTGGATGGGTCAGGTGTATGATTTCCTAGGCCTGACTACTGGTGTGATTATCAATGAGGCGTCATTTGTTTATGATAAAGATTATGACAATGAGCATCACGACGATCCTCGAATGCGCAAGCTTCGTCCAGTTTCGCGTAAGGAAGCTTATGCTGCGGACATTACTTACGGAACTAACAACGAGTTTGGCTTTGACTATTTGCGCGACAACATGGTTAATGATGTCGATTTGCTCAGGCAGCGTGAATTGAACTTCGCAATCGTTGACGAGGTTGACTCAATTTTGATTGACGAAGCTCGTACGCCACTTATTATCTCTGCTCCAGCGGCTGAAAATCCTGACAATTATTACACGTTTGCTAAAATCGCCGCGAAGTTGGTTCCGGAAGATTACGTTTTGGACGAGAAGCGCCGAAGTGTTGCTTTGACTGATGAGGGTGTTGAGAAAGTCCAGAAATTGCTGGGAATAAAAAACTTGTACACACCAGATCACGTGCGCAGTGTTTATCACATGGATCAGGCTTTGCGAGCGCAGACATTGTTCAAGCGCGACAAGGATTATGTTGTAACCAATGATGGCGAGGTGATCATCGTTGACGAGCACACTGGCCGTTTGATGCAGGGCCGCCGTTACAACGAAGGCTTACATCAGGCAATTGAGGCAAAAGAAGGCGTTCCTGTGTTGGAAGAGAGTATGACCTTGGCGACAATTTCCTTCCAGAATTATTTCCGTCTGTACAATAAATTGAGCGGTATGACTGGTACGGCGTTCACTGAAGCCGAAGAGTTTCAACAAATTTATTCACTTGATGTTATCCAAATTCCACCGAACAAACCAGTTATTCGCGAGGATAAGGAAGATCTGATTTTCAAGACTGAAAAGGCCAAACTGAAGGCTGTTGCTGAAGCAATTAAAGATTACCATAAGCAAGGTCGTCCTGTTCTGGTTGGCTCTGGTTCTATTGAAAAGAATGAGCAAATTGCCAAATACTTGGAAAAAGAAGGCATTAAGTTTGAGATTCTGAACGCTAAGAACAATGAGCGTGAGGCTGCGATTGTGGCGAAAGCCGGCGAAAAAGGCGCGATTACTTTGGCTACGAATATTGCTGGTCGTGGTACGGACATTAAGCTTGGCGAGGGCGTTAAGGAACTTGGTGGCTTAGTTGTTATCGGTTCAGAGCGACATGAATCACGTCGAATTGACAATCAGTTGCGTGGTCGTGGCGGACGTCAGGGCGATCCAGGCGAGACTCAGTTTTACGTTTCGACCGAAGATGATTTGATGCGAATTTTCCAGGGTGAGCGAATTGCGTCGTTGATGGATAGGTTGGGTGTTGATGATGACACGCCAATCAGAACTCGCGCCGTATCGAAAACATTGGAAGCGGCACAGAAGCGAGTTGAAGGTTACAACTTTGATACGCGCAAAAATGTTGTTCAATACGACAATGTGATTAACCGCCATCGTCGCGTCGTTTATGTTATGCGACGTAGGATTTTGGAAGGCGACAATATCAAGCCAGAAATTGAGCGATTATTGCGAGCTAAAGTTCACGAATTGACAACTCTTCCATTAAAGAATAATCCAAAGTTTGTCGAGGATTTCTCGGTTATTTTCCCGGTTGATAAGGAAAAAATTGAGAAGGTTGGTAAGGAAAAGAAAGATCGTTTGCGCTATGAGAAGGCGCTGGAGTTGGCTGAAGAAGCTTACGCGGAGAAAGAGCGTGAGATTGGCGCTGATGATTTGCGCGGAGTTGAGCGCGAAGTTTACATGGCGGTGTTGGATACATTGTGGATGCAACATTTGGAAAATATGCAACATTTGCGCGAGGGAATTCACTGGCGAAGTGTTGGACAGCGTGATCCTTTGGTGGAATATCGATCAGAATCCCAGAAGTTGTTTGAGAGTTTGCAGGCTAATCTCCGCGATGAAGTTTTGGTAACGATATTTAATATTCATAAAGCCGACGCTACAGTCCGTCAATCTCAAGACGACGAATATGACACCGAGCTAACTAGGTTGGCAGAAAATGCTGTTGAGCGCGGCGTTAATGAAATTGGTTCAGGTGAGGAAAATCGCGATGGTGATTTCTCTGTGAAAAAGGGTAAGACTAGCGCAGAATCTAATCGCGTTAAAAACCAAGCTCGAAAGAAGAAAAAGGCTCAGCGACAGAACCGTAAGAAAAATCGTAAATAATCAGAGAATTAAGCAATGAAACATACAGTTGAGGAAATTAGACTGAAGAATGGTGCGCGCGGCTTGTTGATTGACGTTCCAGACGCTACGGTAATGAGTTTTCAGGTGCAATTCAGGGCAGGTAATCGCTACGTTCTGAATAAAGACATTTACGAAACGGCTCACATTATGGAGCATATGGCGTTCGGCGCGAATGAAAAGTTTCGTTCGGAGCACAATTATGAGCAGGAATTTACCAAGAACGGCGCTTATCACAACGCTTACACTTCTGACTATTCAATGGTTTATGAAGCGATTTGTGCGGATTTTGAGTGGGACAGGATTTTGGAGCTTCAGAGGCTGGCTATTACAACGCCACGATTCAACGCCGATGAGCTTGAGGCGGAAAAGGGTAATGTTCGCTCTGAATTAACTGGTTATCTTAACAATCACAATCGCGTGATGTGGCCGCGCATTCAGCAGGCGCTGGGTGAAGATATTTTGACGTATAATCAGCGCCTAAAAACAATTGCTAATATTGAGCTAAAGGACATCAAAAATCATCACAAGCGAACGCACACCTTGAAGAATATGCGGTTTGTGGTGGCTGGAAAAATGGCTGGACGAAAAGCGGCTATTAAAGAACATCTTGAGGGCTGGCAATTGGAGGCGGGCGAGCGATTCGTTATTCCGCGTGATGAGCCGCGCAGGGCTAATCCGGTTTTAGTCAGACGAAAAGAGGCGACGAATTTGACGTTTGGCTGGTCAATGATGATTCCGCGCGAGTTAAGCGATGAAGAAGTCACGGCCATGAACGCATTGAATCATATTTTGACTGGAACGATGAGCTCGAGGATTTTTGGCGCAGCTCGTAAAAAAGGCTTGGCGTATGGTATTTTTAGTGATACATCGATTGGTTTTTACGATTCGGCTTGGGATTTTGGCGGACAAGTAAATGTTGAAACTGCAGAAAAGCTCTTTGATATTATCGTGAGAGAATTGAAGAAAGTTTTGGCTGGATCTATTTCTGAAGAAGATTTGGAAAGTGTGAAGTCATATTCGTTGGGTCGTTATCAAATGGGTGCTCAAACTGTTGGGCAAGTAAGCAATTTTTACGTAGGACGATATTTTGCTGACGATTTCGTGAGAGATTACGCCGCCGTTCCAGATTCTATTTTGGCGGTAACTCCTGATCAGTTGATTGAAACGGCTCGTCAATTTTTTGCATCCAACACATGGACGTTGGCAGCAGTTACTTCGGAAGAAAAAGAGCTATTAACAAAGCTGTACGATAAGCTCGACAAGCTGTTTTAGGGTGTAATCGTAAATTGCCCGTGATATAATCAGGTTATGAAAATTGTCATTGCTGGTTTTGGTGTTGAAGGTCAATCTAATTTGCGGTATTTTCGAGAGAAATTTCCGGAAGCTGATTTTTTGGTGGCGGACGAGCGTGAAAAAGTAGATAATTTGCCGGAAAATGTGGCTTATCGGACGGGATTTTCGGGGCTGGAGGACGCAGATTTAATCGTTAGGTCGCCAAGTCTTCCGCCAAAAAAGATAAAGACTAACGGTCGAATTTGGTCGGCGACAAATGAGTTTTTCGCCAATTGCCCAGCGACTATAATTGGCGTGACTGGCACAAAAGGCAAGGGGACGACGTGTAGTTTTATCTCGTCGATTTTGCGCGCGGCAGGTAAAACCGTTCATTTAGTGGGGAATATTGGCGTGCCAGCTTTGGATATTTTGCCGAAAATTGAGAAAAACGACATTGTTGTTTATGAATTGTCCAGTTTTCAATTGTGGGATTTGCAGAAATCTCCGCACGTTGCCGTGGTGCTGATGATTGAACCTGACCACTTGAATGTTCACGCTGATTTTAATGACTATTTAGCGGCAAAAGCGAATATCACTAAGTCTCAAACCGCGGACGATTATGTTGTCTATAATTCTCAAAATGAGTTTAGTTCGTCGATTGCAGATACGAGTTCGGCGCAGAAAAAGGAATATCCATTTGTTCTCTCGGACGATATAACTTCTGCGATTCGCTTGCCGGGGAAACATAATATTGACAATGCGTGCGCGGCGATAGCGGCGGTGAAATCGATTTTGCCGAACGTGTCGAATGATGAGATAAAGAGGGGGCTTAGCGAGTTTACGGGGTTACCGCATCGACTGAAGTTTGTTGCTGAAAAATACGGCGTGAAATATTACGATGACAGCATTTCGACAACTCCGGGCAGTGCGATTGCGGCATTAAAAGCTTTTGCGGAGCCGAAGATTTTAATTTTGGGCGGCTCGGATAAAGGCGCGGATTATTCTGAATTAGCGAAAGAAATTGCCAGGCAAAACGTGCGGCTGGTAATTATCAATGGTGCTAACGCTGATGAAATTAGGGAAGTTTTAAGGGAAGAAAAGGTTGATTGTGAAATTGTCCAATTGAATATGGCAGGAATGAAAGAAGTTGCCAAATCAGCCAAAAATAAAGCGCAATCTGGCGACGTGGTGATTCTTAGCCCAGCGGCCGCCAGTTTTGATATGTTTAAGAGCTATTCTGATCGTGGCGAGCAATTTGTCTCCGCCGTAGAAGAGCTTTAATCTTGATAGACTTCTGGTTTTAAGACGCCGATGTATGGCAAGTTGCGATATTGTTGGCGAAAATCCAGACCGTAGCCAACGACAAATTCATTCGGCGTATCAATACCGACATAGTCGGCTTTTGCGTCAACTTCACGCCGCGCTGGTTTGTCTAATAGCGAGCATATTTTTACCGATGCAGCATTTTTTGCGGCAAATAATTCTCTTAGCGCCTGGGCTGTTCGACCGCTGTCAATTATGTCCTCAACTATCAACACATGCCTATCAGTTACGTCGGTGTCCAAATCTTTGATGATTTTTACAGATCCAGAAGATTTTGTGTCGTCGCCGTAGCTGGAAACCGCCATAAAATCAATTTCCATATAGCAATCCATCGCCTGTATCAAGTCGATCATAAACGGCGCCGCGCCGCGTAAAATACCCACGACAACAGGATTTTTATCTTGATAATCCTCGGTCAATTTTTTCCCAAGTTTCTGAACTGCCGTTTTTATTTCTTCGTTCGTAAATAGAATTTTCTCAATATCTTTATCCATCTTTTTATTTTAACAGAGAATTGAGTGTTGAAAAATGGTACAATAAAATATATGCAACCGCTAAAAAAGAAAATTGGTGAATTAGAAAAAGAAATTGAACAGGCTAAAAAAGCGCTGAAGTTTTCTGATTTGGAACAGAAATTGGCGGAACTGGACGATCAATTAAACCAGCCAGAAATTTGGAATAATCCTGATTACGCCCAAGAATTAACTAAACAAGCCGCCAGTCTTCGTCAGACCGTCGAACCTTGGCAGACTTTGACGGTGCAGGTCGGTGATATGGTTGAGTTGATGGAGCTTGGTGATGACGATTTGTTGCCGGAATTCCAAGCACAGGTTGAAGCGATTGAGCAGAATTTTAATAGGCATAAAACCGATTTGTTATTCTCTGGAGAATATGACAATCGTTCGGCAATTATGCGCATTTCCGCTGGCGTGGGCGGGCTGGATGCGCAGGATTTTGCGGCGATGTTGGAGCGAATGTATTTGCGCTGGGCGGAAAAGTCTGGAATGAAGGTCGATACGCTGGAACGCTCGACAAATGACGACGCTGGAATTAAAACGGTCGTTTTGGAAGTTTCTGGATCTTTTGCTTATGGAAAACTGCGGTCGGAAAATGGCGTGCATCGTTTGGTGCGATTAAGTCCGTTTAATGCGGACAACTTGCGGCAGACTAGTTTTGCGCTTGTTGAGGTTTTGCCGAAAATTGACGCGCCCGATGAAATATCGATTGACCCGAATGATTTAAGAATTGATGTCTATCGTTCGGGCGGCAAGGGTGGTCAAGGTGTGAACACGACGGATTCGGCGGTTCGAGTGACGCATGAGCCGACAGGGATTACGGTGGCTATTCAGAATGAGCGCTCGCAGATTCAGAACAAAGAAACGGCATTGAAGATTTTGCGGTCAAAATTGCTAGCGATGAAATTAGAGCAACACGCCGAAACTCTGTCTGATCTTAGGGCTGGCGAATCGGCAAACTGGGGTAGTCAAATTAGAAATTACGTTTTGCATCCATACACGCTAGTTAAAGATACGCGCACAAAGCACGAAAACCGCAATGCTCAGGGTGTTTTGGACGGCGATATTGACGAATTTATCACGGCATATTTAGAACAAAATGCTAATTCTAAAAATATTTAGCTTATGTTATAATACTAGTAATGATTCTGTTAGATAGGGTAACGAAGAACTACGGAAAAAATAATAAGCCGGCATTAAATCGAGCAAGCATTCATGTTGGCGCTGGTGAATTTGTGATTATTGTTGGCACGTCAGGCGCTGGCAAATCGACACTTTTGAAGCTTTTGACTAGGGAAGAAAAGCCAAGCTCTGGAAAAATTGTGGTTGGCGGAATTGATTATGACAATTTGAAGGACAAACATATTCCGCTGTTGCGTCGGAAAATTGGCGTGGTTTTTCAGGATTTTAAGTTGCTTCCGAATCGAACGGTGTTTGAAAATGTGGCGTTTGCGCTGGAAATTGCTGGAATGACAAATCGGGAAATTAAGGCGACTGTGCCGAAGGTGATCGAGTTGGTTGGTCTTAAGGGGAAGGAAAAACATTTTCCTCATCAGCTTTCTGGCGGTGAACGTCAACGTGTAGCGATCGCGCGTGCGGTGGTGCGTCAGCCGAAGATTCTGATTGCCGATGAGCCGACTGGAAACTTGGACCCGAAGCACAGCTGGGATATTGTTCGCTTGCTGGAAAAGATTAACAAGTATGGCACGACGGTTATTTTGACGACTCACAATGTGGAGATTGTTAACAAGTTGAAGCGACGTGTTATTACAATTGATCATGGTAAAATCACCTCTGATCAGGCGAGAGGGAGCTATAAACAGTAATGAAATCAGTTAATAAATCCAACAAAAGCAAAGAAACTATCCGTATACGTCAGCGTCGACGAGGTTGGTTGACGTTTGTCAGAATGTGCCGATACGGCATCAATAACTTTAGCCGTAATGCATGGCTAACGATTGCTGCGACCGCGGTGATGAGCGTCACGTTGATTATCGTGTTTATAACATTATCAGCGCGTCAGGTTTTGGTTGATACCGTTTCAAATGTCTCCAAACGTGCCGATATGTCAATTTATTTAAAGGGTGATACGCCAGAAAAAACGATTAAAACGATTAAATCTCGAATTGAAAAATTAGATAATGTCGATAGTGTTAAGTATATTTCCGCGGAAGAAGCGCGCGAAAAGCAAGCTGAGCAATATAAGGACAATCCAGACACGCTTGAGGCGATTCGTGAGTCTAGCAATGAAATGTCGGCAACGCTTCGTATTTCCGTGAAAGAATTGAACAACCAGCAATCATTAAATAATTTTGTTAAAACAGATGATCTGTATAAAAAGTACAAAGATCCTAACAGGGAACCATCATTCTCAGGTGAGCGCCAGCAAGCTATTAAAACAGTTGGTAGTTGGGTGAGATTGGCGAGTATCGGCGGGTCAATCGCTACAGTTGTTTTCGTAGTGATTTCATCGCTTGTGGTCTTTAACACTATTCGCATGGCAATTTTCAACCGCAAGGACGAGATTGAGATGATGAAGTTGATTGGCGCGGAACGCAGCTTCATCAGAGGTCCGTTTATCGTTGAGGCCATAATGTATGGATTTATCGCGGCAATTATCGCAACGGTGGTTGGGTATGGGCTGTTAATTTTTGCACATGATCCGATGGTAAAATACGGAATTCCTATCGATAATCTTTTGAATCATCTAAAAATGTACGGCGTGCTGGTTTTCTTGAGTATGATTCTGGTCGGCGCGGCAATTGGCGTGGCATCTTCTTGGGTAGCAACTCGCAAATATCTTAAGCTGTAAAAGTCCTTGACATGCTGATTATGCTTATGCTAACATAGACGTATGAAACTACGGTCCACCACACCAGTTTCGGCATCATTAGTCAGCAGAGCGTCTCTGGTGGCGATGTCTGCATTGCTCGCTGGATCGGGCATTTTTGGCTTGACATCACACGTATTAGCTCGCGACTATAACGCCGAAATTCAGGCAAAACAACAAGAAGCAGACAACTATAATTCTGAGGCTTCGCGCTTGGGTGAGATGGCTGATAGTTTACAGGCGGAACTTGATAAGATAAACGGACAAATATCAGCTATTCAGACACAGATTTCTGATAGCCAAAAGAAGATTAATAGTCTTAATGATCAGATAAAAAAGAACGAAGAGCTAATTAAGCACAATCGTAAAGCAATGGGGCGAATTTTGGCGGATTTGTATGTTGATGATCAGATTTCGCCGCTGGAGATGCTTGCTAGCTCAAAAAATATTAGCGATTACATTGACAAGCAGGAACAGCGTAATTCTTTGAAAACTTCATTGAATGATAAGATCAAAGAAATTAAATCTTTGCAAAAAAAGCTGGAAGAAAATAAGAAATCTGTCGAGAATACACTTCGCGACCAAGAATTGCAGCGTAATGCGATGGCAGCTAAGCAATCTGAAAAAGCAAAGCTGATTACTGATACGAAAAACGATCAGAATAACTACGCAGCTCTGGCTCAGAAGCGTAATTCTGAGGTAGCGAAGTTGCGAGAAGAACAGGCTGCAGCCAACCGACGAGCTCTTGGCGGTAGTAATGTTTCAATTCCGGGTGGCGTACCTGGTGGCGGTGGTTATCCTGGTGCTTGGGCAAGTGCGCCCCTTGATGCTTACGTTGACCCATGGGGATTGTACACACGTGAATGTGTGAGCTATGTGGCTTGGAAAATTCATAGTACTGGACGATATGTTCCGCATTTTGGTGGCGCAGGTAACGCAAATCAATGGCCGTCAACTGCAGCACGCTATGGTATTTCTAGTGACTCAACTCCAAAAGCTGGTGCAGCAGCCGTGATGAATATTGGATATTATGGACACGTTATGTATGTTGAGTCCGTCAATGGCGACGGAACTATTACCGTTAGCGATTATAACTTTGCCTGGGATGGTTTATATAGGTATTACACACGCTCAGCTTCAGGATTGACCTACGTTTACTTCTAATCGGCATAAAAAGTGATACGCAAAAACGCTCGTGTTAAACGGGCGTTTTGTAGTATAATAAGCATATGGTTACGGGAGAAAAAAGACAGCAATTAAGTTGGTTTTTGACGCTTGTTATTGTGGCTATTGTTAGTTTTGTGGCGGGAGCTCGATCTGATGCACTGTTTGCTAACGTAGCGTCGGTATTTGGCGTTAGAACTTCAAATAAGACAATCGACTTATCTAGCGTTCAAAAAACATATCAAGAACTGATTGCTAATTATGACGGAAAATTGGATACTCAAAAGTTAATTTATGGCGCTAATCGCGGACTAGTTGAAGCGGCAGGTGATCCCCATACGTCATATATGGATCCGGATGAGGCAAAGGAATTTGACAAGTCATTAAGTGGTCAAATTGGTGGTGGAATTGGTGCGGAGATTGGTCTTAGGAATAATAAGCCGACTATCATAAAACCTTTGGAAAACAGTCCAGCTCAGAAGGCGGGAATTAAGGCTGGTGAGGCGATTGTTAAGGTGAACGACGAGGCTTCTTCTGACTGGTCAGTGGAAAAAGTTGTGAGTAAAATTCGCGGAGAGGTTGGTACGTCTGTTAAATTGACGTTATTAAGCGGTGGTCAAGCACGTGAGGTGTCGGTTGTGCGTCAGAATATAGTTTCTCCGGCAGTAGAGTCGGAAATTGATGGAGAAATTGGTATTTTGAAAGTTAACCGATTTGGCGATGATACAGTGAGCTTGGCCAGGAAATACGCTTCGGAGTTTGTTGAGAAAGGTGTTAAAAAGGTGATTTTGGACTTACGGAATAATCCTGGCGGAACGGTTGGAGCTGCTCAAGGGCTATTGGGTATTTGGCTAGACAATCAAATAGCTATGACCGAGCGTCGAGGTTCTGAAATTGTTAAAACGCTGCGTACGACTGGAACGCCAATTTTGGGCAATATGAAGACAGTGGTGCTTATTAACGGCAACAGTGCTAGTGCTAGCGAGATTACGGCTGGGGCGCTTCGTGAATACGGAAAAGCCACGCTGGTTGGGCAGAAGAGTTACGGTAAGGGAAGTGTGCAGATCGTGCTTGGATTACCTGGCGGATCGCAAATGAAGGTTACGGAAGCCAGATGGTACACACCAAAGGGCAAAAATATAGATAAAACTGGTATAGAACCTGATGTAAAAGTTGATCTTTCGTCGGACGATATCAATAATAACGTAGATCCGCAGATGGATAAGGCGAAGTCGTTATAAAGCTTGTGTTTTTGGGCTGGACGACATAGAATGGAGATAGTATGAACGGACAAAAAAAGAAGATTTTACTAGTTGAGGATGACATGGCTCTGTCTGCGGTTTATAGGTCGCGGTTGGAGATTGAGGGGTTTGACGTTAGGGAGGCCAACAATGGAGAAGACGCTCTGTCTGCCACTGTTGAATATCATCCAGATTTGATTCTTTTAGATGTGATGATGCCAAAGATTAGTGGTTTTGATGTCCTGGATATTCTTCGCAATACGCCAGAAACTGCTAACGTGAGGATTATTATGCTAACAGCGCTTAGTCAGCCAAAGGACAAGGAACGTGCTGAGAGCTTGGGTGTTGATGATTATTTGGTGAAATCTCAGGTTGTAATTGGCGACGTTGTGGCGCGTGTAAAGCACCATTTGGGTATTCAATAGAGAAGTAAATCGAGCGGAAGGTCAGCCTCTTAGGGGTTGACTTTTTGCTTGCACTGATTCAGTAATTTTGCCAGCAGCTAAATCGGTTGAAAACTTAGTGGTTGAAGGGTCGATGGAGACGAATGAAGCCGATATGGATATATTACCTGAGGACTTTAAGATTGCGATTGACAGTTTTAAACAACTTACCGAAGATAATAATAATCAGTTTTTTGCAAAAGCTAAATATATAACTGGAGAGCTGGATCGGCTTAGGGGGCTAATTAAATATAATCCAACAGCGATAAATAATCCTGCGATCTCAGAGATGATAGAATCTGAGTCGGGTAGAATTAGAGATCTTGAAGCTTCTAGGGCTGAGTCTGTGAATAAATTTAAGAATGATATAAATAGTCTTCTGGAGAGTCTAAAAAGTGAGATTGAAAATGAAGATGAGAAGCGTAGGCGTCTGGTTGAGCTGACTAAGCATGTAGATCAGATGGGCGTGGATAATACGGTTCTGGGTAATGTAACTAATGACTTGTTGGATAAATTAATAAGAATAAGACGTTATATTGAGGGGTGGCAGAATGACAGATGGGGAGCCGACGGCTATAAAAGTAATATATCTCAGGTGATTGGTGAAATTATTAGTGATTTGTCGACAGCTAGTGGTCGCCGTCGGAGTATCGTAGGTGATGTTGAGAGAATTAAGAGCGAGGGATATTGTCAAAAGAGGTGATTGGTATTAAAATAACTCCGTATTTACCGGAGCTATTTTAATAAAAAGTTTTTACCGATTAAAGAACAACAACTTGAGTTCGGCGTTCTGATTTGCCGGTAAACTTGGTTTTCTTAACTGACTTAAAGCCAACTACGCCATCTTTTGCAGCGTGGATGGTGAAATTGCGGCTAACGTATGTACCGTCACCAGCGATCTTTGTGGCACCAGTTTGGCGAACTAGAACTTCTCCAGCGGAAACTTTTTGACCGCCAAATCGCTTAACGCCAAGACGTTGACCAGCATTGTTGTGGATATTCTTACTAGAACCACCAGCTTTAACCTTTGACATTCTTTACTCCTTATAGTTTCTATAAAACAATCTGTTCTAGTTTATCGAAAATAAAGCCAGTTGTCAAGCGGTTTTGGCTATATCTGCGGGTTTTAATACCAATATTTCTCTGGCAACAACTTGATCTTCACGATAATATAAGAGGTTTTTATCGATAATTTGCTGATATCCAAATTTTTTAAGGTTTTTTATCAGAGGTAGGTGGGTGAATTTACCTTCGTGATTTTGCCACGCTGGAACGGCTATACAAAGCGTCGTGTCTGGGCGAATTTGCGAATGGATATTTTGTAGAAAATCGCTAATTATGTGATTACAATTTCCGACTACTTCGTGAAGTTTTTCTGAGCTAGGTGGTGCGGAAAACGGCTGACCTAAATATGTTTCGCAAACAACTCGAGAAATCCGTTTCTTTTGTTCATCTGTCAATTTTACAGAGGTAGCGTCGGCCTGATGTGCTTGCCAGAAAGTGTTTGTCGAAAAAGTTTTTTCTACCCAGTTCATATTTTCGGTCGTGTAAGATATCATCTTATCGCTCAAATCGCTGCCATAAGCATTCACGCCGATAAGTGCAGCTTCTTGTAGTACCGTTCCTGTGCCACAAAACGGATCCCAGAGGTAATCGCCAGGTTTTGCGCCAGACAGGTTAATCATAATTTGTGCAAGCTTGGGCGGAAGCATTCCCACGAAGGCGTCGCGCTTTGGTCGTCCGCGGTCGCGCTGAGTATACGAATTGATATTTTGAGCGCCACGACTTTCAGCGATTATCAAATCTCCGTACACGTTCTTAGCTATGATAATCTCAATTTTCGCCTCAGACCTGCCGAGTTTATTATTGTGAGAGGTCGCAGTGGACAGAGCGGCGGTTTTATTAGGAATTAGACGCAAACTAACGCCAGATTTTTTCAGGTTGTTTTTTAAGATAATTCCTATTTTTTGAATGTTGCGCGGATCTGTTTTATTGCCATAAAAACTTATTCCAAGGGTTATTTTTTTCTGACTATTCGAAAGTTTTTTCGTGTATTTTTCAACAATAATTTTTGAGGCTTGGAGCAGGGTATTGCGGTCCGATTTTTGCGACTTTATTTTCGTGATGACTTGTCCGCATTTAATCGTTCCACCGAGATTGTCAATTGAAAAATTGTCGCAATTAACCGTGGCGGCTTGATTGGAGATTTTTTGGACGTTTTGAGTGCCGTAAACCGCCTCTAATTCAGCGATAGAGATTTCTGGTTGACGACCGAGAATAGCTATAAACATGTCGTAATTATAACATTTATCGTGGTATAATGAAGGTTATGTTACCGAAGGTGTTGCAATTGTTGAAATCGCCACGAGCCATTATGAGCGTTTTGACGTTGGTGGTTTTGGCAATAATAATTTTTCTATCTCGGCATGAGCTCGTGAAGGCGTGGAATCTGTTTTTGCACGCTGATTTATGGCTATTGTTCTTGCTATTGCCGTTTCAGATTATCGTGTACTTCGCTGGCGGCGAGATGATTTTTTCGTATTTAAGAGAGAAGAATCTGATTCATCATATTTCCAGGCTGGAGCAGACGAGGATTGCGCTGGAGCTTAATTTGGTCAATCACATTTTTCCGTCAGGCGGAGTTAGCGGTATTTCGTATACGACGTGGCGAATGCACAAGCTCGGCGTGAGTTCGGCGCGTTCGACATTTGCGCAGGTGATTCGTTACGTTACGGGATTTTTGTCGCTTTTGGTTTTGTTGGTGATTGCCGTGTTGGCGCTGGCTATTGACGGTAAGGTCAATCGTTATATCGTTGCCGCTAGTTTCTTGCTGATTATCGTGGTTTTGGCACTGACGTTTGGTCTGATTTTCGTGTTTTCGTCAAAGCGACGTATGCAGGCGACTGCCACTAAATTGTCTAAATTCATCAATACATTGGTAAAAATCGCAACCTTGGGCAAGAAGCGACGAGTGATGAAGTCGAAGAAAGTCGAAGAGTTTTTTGTTGACATGCAGGACGATTTTCAAGATTTGTCCAATCATCCGAAGCTTCTAATAAAACCGATGATTTGGGGAGCTGTTTATACTGTTTTTGATGTAGCGATGTTTGCTGTGGCGTTTCTGTCGCTGGGTGTTTTTGTTAATCCGGCGATTTTGATGGTTGGATACGGCGTGGCGGGATTGGCAGCGATTGTCGTGTTTACGCCTGGAGGGACGGGAGTTTATGAAACCATTATGATTATTTTCTTAAGTATGGCAGGCACTCCGCCAGATTTGGCGATTGCTGGAATAATTCTGACGCGAGCAATTTTACTTACTGGCACGATTGTCTTTGGCTATATTTTCTATCAACACGCACTGATTAAATACGGCAAGCCAGATGATTCCCAGGTTTAGCGTTAGCAATTTCATAGCAGTTGTCAATCAAACTTTTGACGTGGCTTTTGCTGGGATGGTTGAAGTTGAGGGTGAGGTTTCTAGTTTCAAGTCTTATCCTCCGAAATACGCTTTTTTCGATCTGAAAGATGACGACGGGCTGGTCCGGTGTTTTGTTGGTTTTAGCAATTTACGTACGCCAATTGAAGATGGAATGAAAGTTGTCGTTCGAGCGATGCCGGTGCTTAGGGATAATGGCGCCTTTAGTCTGAATGTTCAAGAGATTCGCCCATTAGGCAAGGGAAGTTTGAAGCGAAGTTTTGAGCTTTTGAAGCAAAAATTGACAGTTGAGGGTTTGTTTAATTCTGAAAGAAAGCGTCCATTACCGCAATATCCTCAGAGGGTGGCTATTATTTCCAGTACGAAAGCGGCGGGATATGCTGACTTTATGAAGATTTCCAGTGAGCGTTGGGGTGGTGTGAAATTCGTAGTCGCCGATGTTAATGTGCAGGGTGCGAATGCTGCAGATCAAGCTGTGCGAGCAATATCATATTTTAATCAAATGCCAGAATCTCCAGATGTGATTGTTTTGATTCGTGGCGGTGGCAGTGCGGAGGATTTGGCGAGTTTTAACGATGAAAAACTGGTGCGCGCAGTGGCGAGTAGTCGCATTCCGACAATGACTGGAATTGGTCATGAAATTGATGAAAGTTTATGTGATCTGGCGGCGGACGTTCGTGCAGCTACGCCGAGTAACGCCGCACAATTGCTGTTTCCTGATAAGCGAGAAGTGATTCGGCATTTGCATTACAGACTAATTGACGCGAAAGATTCAATTTGTAGAGCTATCGAAGAGCAATCGCTTAATGCAACAATGTTGCAAAAAGAAGCGCTAAAACAGTGGTCAAGTCGCGTGGATGCGGCTGTAAATGCAACATTGTCGCAACAAAAAGTCATCGCTGAGTATGACCCAGAAATGGCGTTGCGTCGTGGCTATGCAATGATCAAGGGTGATTTACAGATTGGTAATATTGTAGAGATTACAACAAAAGATATAATTATGAAAGCGAGGATTGAGAATAGTGAACAACGATATGACAATTGAGCAAATGATGGCTGAATTGAACGAGCGAATCGCGTGGTTTCAAGGCGATGATTTTAATCTGGACGAGGCAAAACAGAGGTTTATTGAGGCGAGAGAATTGTCAAAAAAAATTACTGCTACGCTTGAAGATATGCGACATGATATCGAGGTTCTTAGCGAGGATTTTAACGCTGAGTAGGATCTTTACATCAATTAAAGCATAAGCTATACTTTACAATATGATGACGAGAGATAAGAGTGAGCGCGGCTCAGTTAATGGCTGGATGGTCGGCACAATCGGCTGTCTGATATTGTTTTTGATTGCTGGATCTTTGGCAATTTGGGCGTATATGCAATACTCCCGAGAAAAAAGCAGTGTTGATAGTAAAGTTGCGATTGAAGTTGCTAAGGGGAAGAGTGAACAAGCCGAATCAGATCAGAAGAAATTTTCTGAAGAAGCAAAAAATCCGCGCATTGAATTTGTCGGTCCTGCTGAATACGGTCGAGTGTCGTTTATGTATCCAAAAACTTGGAGTGTATATGTAGCAAATGACGGTAGCGACAGAGGTGATTACAAAGCTTATCTTCACCCTGTTTCAGTTCCTTCGACAACTAATAAAAATAGTCGGTTTGCATTAAGGCTGGAGATTATCAACAAGAATATGGATACGGTGCTGAATGACTATCAATCACGACTAAAGAAGGGTGAATTGACCTCAAGTAGTACTGAGTTTAATGGAATTTCAGCAACTCGGATTGACGGTACGTTTGAGAAAGAATTGCGCGGCTCTGTGGTTTTGATGAAAGTTCGCGATAAAACTATTCGTTTTTCAACCGACGCGGATACGTTTAAGCCAGATTTCCAGACTATATTGAGCACTGTAAAAATCTCTGAATAGAAAAACCCAGTACATATTTGCTATACTAGAATTGTATGGCAGGTAAAGAGTGGAGTGATGCTGATTTTGGGGGATTGCCGAGCGTTTTGGTTGCGGCACATGAGCTAAAAACGCCGCTGGCTTTGATTAGGCAACTGGCGCTACTATTGGACGACGATTTAACCAGTTCTGCCGATAAAACTCAGATCCAGCAACGAATTATTCGGACTTCTGAGCAGGCGTTGCAACTTACGATCGATTTGGCAAATTCAGCTAATTTAACGCCGTCGTTATTTCCGCTTGAACCGATCAATCCGCTGGCTTTATGTCAGCAAGTAGCGATGGAAACGAAGTTCAACGCAATACTTTATGGGCGAAAAGTTAGCTGGCCTAAGAGTAGTCGAAATAGTCAATTGATATTGGCGAACCGAACGCTTTTGGGGCGAATTTTAGCGAACTTTTTGAATAACGCGTTGGCGTATACTGAGGACGGATCAGAGATTAAGGTTTCGGTTAAGGCGACAAAAGATGCCGTGAGAATGAGCGTGCGGGATTTTGGACCGATGATGAGTTTGAAGGAATATCGGCTTTTGCTTGATGAAATGGAAACGCGAAAAACCGTGCGAACAAGGCCGGAAAGTAGCGGGCTGGGGATTTACGTGGCGAATCAATTTGCGCGGGCGATGAACGGGCGGATTGGTCTGATTCGTCACCGTGATGGATTAACTTTTTATGTAGAAATGCCAATTAGTCGGCAGTTGAGTTTGATATGAAAAAACTGTTAATCGTTGAGGATGATAAGAATTGGGCGGATATTCTGGGCAAGTTTGCCGCGGATGTTGGGGTGGAACATCAAGTGGCGGTTTCTGGTGGTCAGGCGATTGAAATTATTGACGATTGGCAACCTGACGCTTTAATTTTGGATATGTTGTTGGCTGGTGAAACGGCAATTGCGCTGCTTAACGAACTGCGATCGTACGCGGATTTGGCGAGTTTGCCGATTGTGGTCTGTACGAATATCGACGTTAAAATGGACGATTTGCGTCCGCTTGGCGTGAAGGCAATTTTGAATAAAACATCGATGCGTCCGAATGAGGCGCGGGCGATTTTTCGCGAGGTTCTAAATGACAGGGCAGAGTGAGCGAGTAAAAGCAATCGTTCTGAGGCGAACGAATTACGCCGAAGCTGACCGAGTTTTGCAATTATTAACCCCGAAAGGTCGACGTAGCGTAATCGCAAAAGGTGTGCGACGCGAGCGCAGTAAATTGGCGGGCGGAATCGAATTATTCGCGATTTGCGACGTGGTTATTCGTTCTGGTCGGGGCGATTTGGGGTTATTAACTTCCGCTCGATTGTCGGCGTTTTATCGGCATATTTTGGAGGATTACGATCGGATGCAGTTTGCATATTCGGTGATGAAATTGGTTTCTGCGGCGAGTGAAAATATTGACGAACCAGAGTGGTATTATGTGCTGAGTCAAGTTTTGGAGCAATTGAATAGTCCCGCGATAAATCAAAAATTGATTGAAACGTGGTTTTATTTGCAATACGCGAGTTTGCTGGGCGATGAGCTGAATCTTCGCACAGATGTGACGACAGCGGCGTTACTGCCAGATAAAAAATATATGTATGATAATGCAGAAAAAGGTTTGAGATTGGCGGAGCAGGGCGATTTGGGTGCGGACGCAATCAAATTGTTAAGATTAATCCAAGCCAAGCCTCTAGCAAACGTGGCGCAAATTGGCGGAATAACTGAGGTTGTGAATGATTGCTGGTTGACCGCCAGACAGCACGCCGCGGTGTAAAATTGCTCGTAAAATGGTATAATTTAGGAAATAATGTGAATCGCCATGTTGCCAACATGGAGAAAGGTTTTTCAATGAGTCAAGCAAAAATGGAAGATATTATTAGCCTGTGTAAGCGCCGTGGTTTTATTTATCAGGGTTCTGATGTTTACGGCGGTTTGTCTGGAACGTGGGATTACGGTCCGCTTGGCGTTCAATTGAAGCGCAACATTATGAATTTATGGTGGCGAATGTTTGTTGACGAGCGCGATGATATATATGGCGTCGATGCGGCAATTTTGATGAATCCGAAAGTCTGGAAGGCAAGTGGGCATGTGGATACGTTTGTTGATCCATTGTGTGAAGATATGGTTAATCATCGGCGTTATCGTACGGATCATATCCTTAAAGACAATGGGGTTGATGCGGATGGCTTGACGATGGAGCAAATGGATGAAGTGATTGCAGAAAAGGGAATTAAAAGCCCGGACGGAAATCCACTGAGTAAATCTCGCACGTTCAATATGATGTTTAAGACGAGCGTTGGCGCCACCGAAAGCGAAGACAGCGTTGCATATCTTCGCCCGGAAACTGCTCAGGGAATTTTTACCAATTTTAAGAACGTTGTTGATAGTTTTTATCCAGACTTGCCGTTTGGAATTGCTCAGCAGGGCAAGGCGTTTCGTAATGAAATTGCGCCGCGAGATTTTGTTTTCCGTAGCCGAGAGTTTGAGCAAATGGAGATTGAATATTTTGTCAATCCAGAAAATTGGCAGGAAGCATTTGATAAATTGTTGAAGTCGACGCACGAGTTTTTGGAGGCGTTGGGATTAGATCCTAAGAATATCCATGAGCTGGACGTTCCGGCGGAAGACAGAGCGCATTACAGTAAGAAAACGATTGACATTGAATACGATTTTCCAATTGGCAAGGAAGAGCTGATGGGAATTGCATATCGCACTGATTTTGACCTGATGAACATTCAGCGCGTCAGCGGAAAGAGTATGGAATATACGATCAAGGGGACGAATGAGAAGTTTGTACCGCACGTGATTGAGCCGAGTTTTGGTGTTGAGCGGGCACTGATGGCGGTCTTGTCGAGTGCGTATCGTGAGGACGAGCAGAATGGTAGCAAGCGTGTTTATTTGGCACTTCCAGAACATTTGGCGCCAGTTAAATTTGCCGTTTCACCGCTGCTCAAAAACAAGCCAGAATTGGTGGAGAAGGCGCGTGAAATTTACGCCAACCTATCTAAGAAAAATCCTGGACGTGTTATGTGGGATGACAATGGTAATATCGGTAAGCGCTATCGCCGTCAGGATGAAATTGGTACGCCACACTGCGTAGTTGTCGATTTTCAGACGCTGGAAGATGACACCGTTACTGTTCGTGAGCGGGATACGACGGAGCAGCAGCGGGTGAAGGTTGAGGAGCTATAGATACTAGAGATGAAAAAGTAAATTGGGTTTAAGGAGCTACAATATTGACAAAAAGTAGACCTGAGTTTGATAAAATTACATCGTTTGACGAGTTTAATAAATACTATTGGTATCGTGAAGAACTTTCGCAGATATGCAAGTCATTAGGATTAGAATATAAAGGCACAAAACAGGAACTCAATCACATTATTGAGCAGTACTTTAAGGGTAATTTGATTAAAAAGTCATCAATAAAAAATGAAAAGAAACGAGTAGAAACTATTACCTTAGATACTCCATTACTTGAATGCGGGTTTTCCTTTAATACGCACTTTAGAGAATATTTCTCAATTTTAACAGATGTCTCACCATTTAAATTTAATGCTGATATGGCCACTGCTTGGAGAAAAGTAAAAAAAGAAAATGATTTGAGTTTTACCATTCAAGATATGCTAAAAGTTTATTATGGGAAATCAGATTATGCCAAGTATGATAATTCGGTTTGTCAATGGAATCAATTTTTAAAGGATTTCTGTGCAGACGAAAATAGTCGCAACTACTCGAATAAACTAAAAGTAGCTTCTATTCTTTGGAAAGAAGTTAGAAATTCAAAAAATGAAAAAATTTATTCAAAGAATCTTTTGACTGAATATGCCAGTAAAATAAAAGAGTATCATAAATTAGATAATCCCCAACGTGTTAACACCCAATGAGTAGTTAATCATGGATATTGGAAAGGCAGAATATACTGTAGGTGAAATGGTGTCAGCTATCTGGCGTTCGGGTGTGGTATAATGACTCTCATGACAAAAATTACCAAAGGACATATCATTACGCAGAATCTAGACGGCACAGATCATCTGGATTGTCTGTATCGCATTTCCATAAAGGCTCTGATTTATAATGATGCTGGGCAGATTTTGGTTGTTAAAGAGGATGGGCGGCCGCTTTGGGATCTTCCTGGCGGCGGAATGGATTATGGTGAAACTTTTGAGTCGGCTTTGAAGCGGGAATTGTATGAAGAAGTTGGCTATAATGGCAATCTTCGCTATCAGCTTTTTGACGCGTCGGACGAGATTTATGTTGAGCGAATTGATGCTAATCAAATTTGTTTTTCTTGTCGTGTGTGGACGGAAAATTTTGATTTTTCAGCGGGCGTTGATGCGGACGAAGTGATGTTTATAGATCCTGAAGAGTTGCGACTCCAAGAGAGCGAGTCGGGTGCGCCGATTCGATATAACGTGCATTTGAAGTGGCAGAAATTGTGTGGCGCAAATAGTTTGCCGACAGAATAGTATTGACTTTTTCCATAAAATAGTATAGAATATCAGGCATGGAAAAAAGTACAGGCGGCGTATCTTTCGATATTAGATTTATTGACTCTGGTGATGGCTCAGAGAATTATTCCTCTGTTGAAAGTCGGCGCTTGATTGGAATCTATGATGGCGATTGGTCTTTGGAAGAAGATGGGACCGTGAACGCGTCCATGGTGTTTGCCAGGAGAGTGGGTGATATTCGTAGCCATGAGGATTTGATAGAAAAGGTTCGTGGAATTGGTGAGAATATGGCGCGGGTGTCTATTTCAGAGTGTCTGGGAGTTGAAGATGAGGTGAAGGTGAGCGGCTGGCTATTAGCTGATCCTGTGTCGCATAGTGGAATTTCTTTCTTGCGCAAAGTAATACCAACCGAGCTTGTTGTTCCTGATTCCATTGAGAATAACTCTGACGACGATCAGAAGCTAGAGATCGTTAGGCTTGCCTTGCGTGTTGGAGCTGTGGCTTTGCATTGTGCAGGGCTGTCATTAGAAGAGCTTAAGGAATCGCCTACTGAGAGTTTCTCTCCGGATAAAGTGGATGAGCTTGTTTCTCGTTCCCATGGCAATGTGGATTTTGGTAGCAAGTGGAGAGAGTATAAGAAAATAGCCAAAGATTTAACGTATGATGAAAACTGATAATTACGGCGCCAGAGTTAAAATCGAGAATATTATGGAGGGCGAAGTCGACGAGGATTTGTTATTTGCTTTATTGACTAGATTAGTTGTTAAGGACGAGGTTCTCGATATGGATGTAATGTTGGCTAGTCGCTGTCATGAGTATTTAGGACATATCATGTTAGCAGAGAAGCGCCTTCCTAGTCAGTCTACGTCTATACAATCGCCATTTCAGTTTCCGTATGGTAAAACTGAGCTGCGAAGCTGGCGGGATGGGCGGGGTGTACATTCTGTTGGAGGGATAAGAGGAGGATTCAGGAAGAATGCTTATTTTTCTTCAGATAATGCGGAATATCTCATAAAGCGAGTGGCTGCCGTGGCTGTTGGGCTTTGCTTGGAAACGCCTTTACAAGAGCTAGATTCCGTTAAGGAATTTTCAGCCGAGGAACTGGCAGAAGCTTGGCCGAGGCTTAGATACGGAATTTACATTTAATATCGCCATTGTTATAATAACCATATGCATATTATTCTTGGTGGGACGAGTGGGCTTGGACTAGAAATGGCGAAGCAACTGCGAGAACGTGGTGATCGCGTGCTGGTGCTGGGTAAGACTTATGATTCGCAAAAACACGGAGAAGGTTTTCCTCTGGATGTGTATTATTCAGATCAAGTGGAAGCGGCGTCGGCGCGAATCGAGCAGATTTTAAACGGCGATGATATTGATCAATTTGTGTGGGCGGCTGGATATGGCTGGCGCGGCAATTTTGAAGATCAGCCGAGTGTTCGCAGCATGGCGGAAGTTAATTTTTCGGGCGCGTTGCCGCTGGTCCAATGGGCTTGGCGTAAGATGTCGACACAGAATCGCAAGTCTGTACTGACGATTATTGGGTCGACAAGTAGCGTTAAAGCGCGCTCAGATGAAGCCGTGTACGTTGCGACAAAGCATGCTCAAGCGGGTTTGGCACGAAGTTTGGGAATGCAGGCAGATGAGCAAAAACTTCCAGTTAGAGTTGCGCTATTTTTGCCTGGTGCTATGAAAACTCCGTTTTGGAACGGGCGCGATCTTCCAGCTGACTATATGTTTTTCAACGATCCTGCGAAAATTGCCACGCATATTATTAACGCGATTGATTGTCAGCAGCAGCCCTTTTTGGAATGGGCGTTGCCAAAAGGCACATTGGTTTAGGCTTTCCAAGGTGCTATAATTCAAGCATGACAGATAGTTCGAATAATGATCATTTTGGGGTAAAAGTTGTAGTTATTGGTGGCGGAACGGGAAGTTTCACGCTGCTTTCTGGATTGAAAAAATATACACACAGCATTACAGCGTTGGTCAATATGGTCGACGATGGTGGCTCAACTGGCGTGTTGCGCGATGAATTGGGTGTGTTGCCGGCGGGCGACGTCAGGCAATGCTTGGTGGCGTTAAGCACTTCGCCGAAAGTTCGCGATTTGTTCAATTACCGGTTCGGCGAGGGCAGTATGAAAGGTCACGCGTTCGGTAATTTATTCATGGCGGCACTAGAAAAGATGACAGGAAGTTTTGCTGATGCGGTGGAATTGGCTAGCGAAGTTTTGGGCGTCAATGGCCGAGTTTATCCGATTACTCTGGACGATACAACGATGTCGATTAAACTGAAGGACGGCACAGTGGTTGATGGTCAGCACGCGGCTGAGTCGCTAAAGATTCCGCGCGGCGAGCGTCCGTGGCTAGAGCTTAAACCGCCAGCTACGATTAACCCGCGAGCCCGTCAAGCGATTTTGGATGCCGATTTGGTGGTGATTGCGCCGGGGCTTTTATATGGCAGTTTGGCGCCAGCGTTGTTGGTTCGAGGCGTTACTCGGGCGCTTGCTGAAACGAAGGCGAAGAAAGTCTATGTTTGCAATTTGGTCACAAAACCAACGCAGACTGATGGATTTACCGTGGCGGATTTTGCGGATGAAATTGAGCGATTTTCGGGGGTGAATATGGATTATGTGCTTTACAATAACCATCGCCCGCCAGAGGAATTGATAAAGAAATATGCTCACGACGGCGAATATTTGGTCGAGTGGGATAAGGAATTGCTGAAGAAAAAACATTATTATGCGTCGGGCAAGCGTTTGATTGCTGATGACGTGTGGGTCAACACGAACTCCAACAGCGATCCGTTAGCGGCTCAGCGCAGCCTAATTCGTCACGACGCCGACAGGGTAGCGCGCGAATTGATGCGGATTTATTTTGCCTAATGGGTGGCAAAAACTTTTCAATTCTTGAGGTTAATCTAGTAGCGAGAATTGATGCGTCGGATTATGGTATAGACGTGCCGTGTGCTATCATAAAATATGCAAAGGAATTATGCATTGAATGAAAATTGACAATAGTTTTCCAACTGTTTTTTGGGGCAAAGACAAGTCGACGAAAGCTCAATTTTGTCCGTGCGAAGAGATTTTCGATTCCTCGCTTGTGACATCGTGTATGGTTTGTGCAGTTCATGAAAATAAAATACTTCTGGCCAAGCCACCGCGTGGCTGGGGTTTGCCAGGTGGCCGTATGGAATTAGGAGAAACGCCAGAAGATTGTGCGCGGCGCGAGGTGTATGAGGAAACATCCGTTGAACTAAATTCTCTAAAATTGATTGGTGCTTGGCATATTGAAAAGCTATTTCATTCTAAATATAACGGTAGATACCCTGATAGGGCATATCAGCTGCTTTTTCTGGCTGATGTAAAACGAATAGATGATTTTGTAGCTTCGCACGAATCATCAGCCAGGGAGTTTGTAGAATTTGATAAAGTACAAGACTATCACCATGATTTTGCTAATTTTGCTGAGATTATGAGATACATTAGGAAGTGTATAATATGAGTGAGCTAATTTTTATGAGACACGGTAATCATATACCTGACAGCGATTTGATTCGTCACGATGCCGACAGGGTAGCGCGCGAATTGATGCGGATTTATTTTGCGTAGATTCCAGGGCTTGATAATTTCCCATTACTATGATATAATGCAAGGGTTGTGTCAAGTGAAAATTATATTTTGAACGAAAAAGAGATTATACCCGCAGAAGAGGTTTTTCATGAGTCATGCCGTAAGGTTTTAGACGGCTATATTAGTTGCACTGAAGGCGAGCGCGAAGATTTTAAGGATCATGCTTACCGAGTGTATAAGATCGTAAAAGCATATACGAGTGATGATTTACCGCCAGAGGCAGCTTCATTGTCATTGATTCACGACGTTGCTGATAGGATGTTTAATAAAAAGAGCACAAAATATAACGATACGTGGGCTAGGAACGCCACAGATGCACTTTATGAGTTTATGGATGATGAGAATATTAGCCATGATCAGTTGAAATACTCCGCATGCTTACTAGCCGATATGGTTGAAATTGAGCAAAACGCGGCGCATCATCGTAAGTTAATGGCTAAAATCGCCGAAGAAGAGTCTAACGATGATTATCGAGAGGCATACTCTCTGGTCGCTGAGAGGTACATGGGCAAAGTCTCTCCAGATCAATGGAGGGTTGCTCAGCCATTGTTAGATCTTGACCATATGAGAATGGGAATGGATAAGGTTAATATCGAGGCGTTTATAATAAAAGGTGCCGAGATAATGGATAATTTGCAGTATCCATCGTCAAAGAGGGAATCTGCAGTTTTACAGGATGTGTTGGAAGCTGAGTCATTCTATGCTCCAATTCTTGAGGCGATGGGATATGAGGCTTTTGCTGCAGAACTACGTAGTGTAGCTAAAGTAAGACGACTAATTGGTCAAGGTAAGGAAGACCTTATTAAAAGTGCTAAAGAGACACAAGACAGGATTCTACAGGTCGGCATGGACAAAATTGCAGACAAGATATTTGGTGTGAATGACGGTACTATCAATTACGCTATTCGTAAAGATGAGGATTCTGGCGAATATTCTACTCACATGGGGGAATTTGCGGCTGATACCAAATATGGCAATATGGTTGCTGGAAACTGGCGTATTAAAACTGTAGGATCGCTTGCGGATAAACTTAAGGGCGGTGACGGAATTATGGATATTGTCGGTATGATGGTGATATCTAGAGATCGTGAAACGACAGCTTGTGATTTTGCGCATTTTATTGCTGATAGGTTGAAGGAGTTTAGACCAGTATGTGCTCGGAGTAAAAACAGACCTGTATATATCCAGGGAACTAAGGAATATGTTGATGTCGTGGAGCAGAATCTTCGTGAATTGGGTGTTGGTTCGGATGAGTATTTGGTAAAAATTGATACCGATGAAAAGCGCGAACAACGAGGATATTCTATCTATGAAATATCTAAAGTAACATTTGCTGTGGATGTTGATGATGTTGAAGTTCCAGTTGAAATACAGTTTATTACAAAAGACGAGCGACGTCGCGCGCGTACGGGTGAAGTATCCCATATTGCTTATAAATATCTACAGTCTCAGGGTTTTGGCAAAGACAACCTAGAGAAAGAGACGACTCGTCAACGTGTCGAGAGAATGAAAATAGTCAGTCTTGCGAAAGAGGTCTTGGGGGATTTACACAAGCGACGCTACGATATGATAAGTAGTAAGATTACGGGTAAACTTGGTATTAATCCGAAGTCTCTATCTAGTGAAGATAAGTTTATTGAGAGACTGATTGATCTACGGGCTGACAATTAATGACTTGCGCGTGATATAATCATACTAATGACAACTTACTACACTGACGGCTCTGCTTCGCCGAATCCCGGTCCTGGGGGATTTGCGGTTATTCGTGATCTTCAGCCTTATATTTTGGGATCAGAAGATGGCGATACTACTAATATTCGCATGGAAGGCAAGGCTTTAATTGCGGCATTGAAAGACGCTAATGGCGCGCCGTGTGTGATTTATTCTGATAGCGAGTTTTGGATTAATGTGGTGACCAAATGGGCGCCGGGCTGGGAAAAGCGCGGCTGGACAAAAAAAGGCGGTGATATTAAAAATCTGGATATTGTGCGTGAACTATACGAACTATATTCAAACTCTCAGGCGGATTTGCGTTGGGTGCGCGGTCATGAGGGCGACGAAGGGAATGAACTAGCGGACGAATGGGCTAATCGGGCGCGTGAAGGCGAAAGATTGACAAAATAACTGCTAGCGACATCTGATAAAAATTGCTATACTAGAAAAATGGAAGAAGTGAGGGAAACAACTGATATTTTTTTGTGGGCAAATCAAAACGATGCAAAGAAGAATGATTTACAGATAGAGCTATTCTTATTTAGCAAAAATTACACGCCATATTTTATGCCGATAAAAGGCGATGTTGAGCAGCAACTTAGGCCGTTGTTCTTGTTTGACTATATCAATCAGGTCAATTTGGGTGCAGGCACTGGACTGAGCGTTCGCGATTATGAATTGAGTGAATCAGAAGATAATGTTCTGTTGAGGACTGATCTGGAAAAGGTTGGGCGAGCTGAAACGCTGATTCATTTGATTGAGCATGAGCGTCACGACATCGTGGAGTTTTCGGAAACCGAGCACGAATTCAAGCGAATGAAGGGAATTGTGGCGCGATTTACCGATCCGAATAATCCTGATGCAGTATTTTATACGGTTAAGCTAATCCAGCAAGGTCAGACGCTAAAGAGTGCGTTGGCTTGGGAATTTTCTGATGGCAAATTTGGTTCATTTAATGCGGAAGTTGGTTTTAAGGTTCCGGATGATAATCAAGTTTTGATTGTCGGTAAAGATATTTTTGCGTTTAATCCTGGAAAATTTGAGCGAATGTTTGGCTATGAATATAAAAAGCAGGTGATTGCTGATAAAAAAGTAGCGGAAATTGAGAAGGAATATAAGCTAAGTTTTCCGGAGGGAATGGATCTTAACGCGTTGGTGAAGGAGCGCAAAAAGACGATTAATAAATTGCAGAAATTGGAAATCGGCGCGGTTAAACAGGAAGATGTTTTGGACTATGCTGATGAGATGCAATTGGAGTTGATGAGCGATGATAACGGCGCGATTATTATCATGGACGGCAACGATTTGGATATGTTCGTAAATCTCATCAACGAGGATTATATCGAGAGTAAAATCACGGGCAAGCGTTACGAAATTAAGTCAAAGAAGCTGCTCGGCGAGCCAGAAGGCGAACCGCCACGAGGCTAAAATGGATCAAGAATTAGCGCTGGCTATTCTGCTGAGCGGTCGGTCGGCTATGTTGACTGGTGCGGCTGGAACGGGCAAAACTTACCTGTTGAATACTTTTATTGCGCAGGCGCGAAAACGGGGTAAAAAGGTGTCGGTAACAGCGACAACTGGTCTGGCGGCGACGCATCTTGGGGGCAATACGATTCACAGCTGGAGTGGCATTGGTGTGAGTAATCATTTGCCGAACAATTTTTTTGAACGATTGTCAAAAACGCGGCGTGATGTGATTTCTAAAACCGACGTGTTGATTATTGACGAGATTTCAATGCTTCACGATTTTCGGCTGGATATGATTGATAAGGTTTTAAGAACCGTCAGGGAAAATGATCAGCCGTTTGGTGGTATTCAGTTGGTGATGAGTGGCGACTTTTTTCAATTGCCGCCAGTGAATCGCCCAAACGAGCAGGGCGGCGGATTTGTGGTTTATTCTGATGCTTGGCAAGAACTTCAGCCGGCGGTTTTATATTTGGAGCGACAATATCGTCAGAATGATGAACAGCTTTTGGAGATTTTAACAGCCTTAAGGACTGGCGATGTTAGGCGACGTCATGTCGAGGCATTGCTGGCGCGCACGGAAATTGAGCCGCCAGATGGTGATATTACAGAACTACACACTGTAAACGTTGATGTCGATGATATCAATATTCAAAAACTGGCGGAATTGCCAGGAGAAGAGCGTTCGTATCAGCAGACGACGACGGGCTCGAAGATTTATGTAGAGAATCTGCAAAGGTCAGTTTTGGCTCCAGAAAATTTGGTAATTAAGCTAGGCGCGTTGGTGATGGCGGTTAAAAATTCGCCGCAAAAATTATATGCCAATGGAAGTATCGGCACGGTCGTGGATTTTGAGCCGCTGACGGAATATCCGGTTGTTGAGTTTCGAGATGGTCGTCGGGTGACGATGGTACCGGATGTTTGGGAATTGCGGGACGGAGAGCGCAAACGAGCGAGTATTTCTCAGGTTCCGCTGCGTTTGGCGTGGGCTATAACGGTTCACAAAAGTCAGGGAATGACGCTGGATGCGGCTAAGATTGACCTGAGGAAGGCGTTTGTTGAAGGTATGGGTTATGTGGCTTTGAGTCGCGTGCGAGATTTGGACAATTTATATCTATACGGAATCAACCGTAGGGCGCTGGAAGTTCCTCCTGACGCGCTGGCGATTGACGAGGTTTTGAGACAGACAAGTAGGGAGTCTGCCGAGAGATATCGAGCGTCTTAGATATGGATTTATTTAATACGGCATTGTTAATCTTGATCGATTAACCCACTTACTACATTGACGTAAGACATGTTTGTCCATATATTTGTCGGACACCTCGGTGCATATAATGCTAAATAGTTCCGTCCGGCTGACTATTCCGTTATTTCTGTATGGAGCTAGGCGATTATGAATCCAGGGTATACTATCGTACATGTATAGTAGACGTTGTTCTAGTAGAAAATCATTTTGTAAGGCTGCACTATTATCCCAGATATAATGTAGATATTCATGAGCAAGTATGGTTTTCTTCTCGATTTCGTCCCATTTTTTGCCAATACGAATAGTTTTACTCCCAATCTCTCCGCGGTCTCCATTGGTGTACGTTCCTTTTATCTCAGCGTCTCCGATATTAGCAAGATCGTCTACATATTGAATGTTGGTCTTTCGAATGTGTTTTAGCCCAATATCATCAGCTAATCGTAAGAGATCTTCTGGCTGGCCGCTTCGTGTAGCTGCATTTCTTTCGAACCATTCGTCTGTTGCTCCTCCGGTCGTATTGTTTACATATTCATTAGCAAAACTCTGCGCATTCTCATTTGCTCTGGTGATTCTGGCATTCAGTTCATCTATTTCTGTTTTATGTGTGTCTGTCTGGAGGTGTAATCCGATCCATACTCCACCTCCAGTACTTATTATAAAAAATAAGATACCTATTGTAATCATAGCAGACTTTTTCATAATCGTATTGTATCATAACAGGGGTGAGTTGTCGAAATTTGGTCTGAAATAACTTTAAGTGCTAATCCATTGCCCAAAACTATTAAATAGCGTCGGCTTATACCAACCCAACACTAGGCTTTTCCACAAAAATGTGGAAAAGTTTTTATTTGACGTAAAAATGGGTAAAAAGTCATAAAAAGGGCTTGCAAGTGGGTAGGTGTGGGTAGTATAGTGGAGTCAGTGGAACGAAAGTTGATGGAAAATCACCAACAAAAAACAAACATCCACTACAAAAAACAACTAATCTACCACGAAGGAAGGACGACGTGCAGACAGATTACTTTGAGCGTAAGTTGGACGACAAGCGACGCTTGACAATTCCGGCTGAGCTCAGGGCAGAATTTGCATCAGGCGTCGTGCTAACTCGCGGGTTTGGTAAATATCTCCACTTGTATCCACAGCAAATCTGGGATCGGGAAGTGGAAAGTGCTCTAACGGGAAGTATTCTGGATGAGCGAGTTGCCGACCTGAACGTTAAATTCCGACGAGGTAAAACCGCATCGGCGCTCGATCAAAAACAAGGACGAGTGACGATTGAGCAGCATTTGCTCGACTACGCTGGAATTGACAGAGAAGTCGTTGCTGTGCGAGCGGGGGAATATTTTCGGCTAATAGCGGCCGAGAATGCGGAATAGTAGATTAGCTAAGCACTTTAACAATTAGAACCTCTCGAGATCAACTATCTGGGTATTTGAAAATGGCATGTGGCAATTTGCTCCACATTAAAAAAGGCAACGTACCTTCCTCAAACACCTCCCAAAAAAACTCCACCTCACACATAAGTCTCTTTGGAAAACATGGTTGTTACTGACAATCAACAAATTTCCACTCTAAGACAACAAAAACAAACAAAACACAAATACAAAAAAGCCAGAATTAAATATCCAGTTAGGTGATCTCGAGCATTATTTCTGTATAATGGAATAATGATGAGTATTAAAGAACATCCACCACAGTCGGAAGAACTCCAAGCGAGCGAACCGATTCATGTTCCCGTACTTTTGGAGATAACCCTTAGCAAGCTGCAGCCAGTCGAAGGCGAGTCGTATCTCGACTTGACGGCTGGCTATGGCGGCCATGCCAGGGCATTCTTAAATAGGACGGATAATTACTTGAGCTCAGTGTTAGTAGATCGCGACGAAAACGCGATTAAGACATTGGGTGATTTGGCTGAAAAAGGCGTAACTTTAATTCACAAAGATTTTGTGAGTGCGGCGCAAGATTTGGTCAAGCAGGGACGCAAGTTTGACGTGATTTTGGCTGATTTGGGGGTGTCGTCACCGCAGCTTGACAGAGCAGAGAGAGGTTTTTCGTTTCGATTTGACGGTCCGTTAGATATGCGGATGGACAATCGGACGGAAATCACAGCGGCAGATATTATCAATTCATATTCGGTTGATGATTTGACGCAGCTGATTATTCGTTACGGCGAGGAAAATCCCGGACGAGCAAGGCGAATTGCGCAGGCAATTGTAAAAGCTCGACCAATTCAGGGAACGACTGAGCTGGCTGATCTGATCAAGCAAACCGTTGGTCGCGGTAGTATGAAACATCATCCTGCGACTCGTACCTTTCAGGCGCTACGCATTGAAGTCAATCGCGAACTTAAGCTGATTGAAGAACTATTGCCACTTTTGCCACGCTTACTTAATAAGGGCGGGCGAGTAGGAATAATTAGTTTTCATAGCTTGGAAGACAGATTGATCAAGCGTTACTTTTCGGAGCAAGCAACGGCTGGCTATGAGGCTGAGCTGATTGTTCCAGAGAAAAAACCGGTGTCTGGAACTGAAGATGTTCACAATCCGCGTAGTCGAAGTGCGAAGTTTCGATACGCCGTGAAAAAATAAAACAAAAAGAAGGAGGCTATTATGCCAATCCACATCAAAGTAGAATTCCAGAATACGGACAAGGCAGAGGCTGTTTCAGTACGCCGCGGCTAAACTAAAGCGTATTCCGGAATATACCTTAGAGAAACCAGCCTGTCTTTAACGGGCGGGCTGGTTTGTTATGCTAAACACAAATATAAACGTAAAAGATAGAGACAAATGACAAACACCACCACATTTACTTCACGACGCTCGCACGGTCAATTGCGCCGAAATCAGAATTCTACACGTTTTCAGTCTCAGGTCAAACTTGGTCCTGTTGCTCATACAGTGCTAGTTGCATTGATGATTACAGTACTGGGCTTGATTTATCTTACTCAGGCAACTAGGCTTACAGCTTACGGCTATGAAGCTCAGAGTCTGGATACAAAAATCACCGAACTAAGCGCAAAAAAGTCAGAATTGGAAGTGCAGAATGCGCGTCTGACAGCGTTAGAGAAGGTGAAGAATAGCAATGTCGCTTCAGCTATGACGACAACTGAAACGCATTACGCTCAATAGTGATATAATAGGATAAGCAATATGCAGCGGCTTATTCGTTCAAGAACTGGTTGGTTGGCCATCGCTTTACTTGTAGTGATGGCGGCTTTTGTGTTGCGATTATTTCAATTGCAGATTTTGCAATATGGCAAATATACGGAATTAGCGCGAGCGAGTCAGCAGCGTCAATTTATCATTCCTGCGGAGCGCGGGAAAATTTATATGATGGACGGGAAAACGCCAGTTCCTGTGGTGCTTAATCAGGCGGTTTATACGGTGATTGCGGACCCGCAGTCGATTGACGATAAAGAGCGGAATCAGCTTGTTGATAGTTTGAGAGAAATTGCTGGCGGCGAAATGACGGAAAATGTATCTGAACGGCTCAATAATAAAAAGTCGCGCTATGAAGTTTTGGCGAAAAATATTACCAGAACTCAAGCGGAAAAATTGAAAAAGAAAAACTTTGCGGGCGTGCTATATCAGCAAAGTTCTATTCGAAATTATCCTGAGGGCGAACTGGGCGCACACGTGCTTGGATTTGTGAATGCGGCTGGCGAAGGTCAATATGGCGTCGAGGGTTCTTTGAATAAGCAGCTTAAGGGCCGGGACGGGCTATTGCAATCTGTAACTGACGTGAGGAATATACCTTTGACGGTTGGAAAAAATAATATGCGAATCGAGGCGAAATCTGGTGACAATTTGGCGCTGACGGTGGATCGGAATGTCCAAAGCCAGACTGAATTAGCATTAAAAAAGGGAGTCGAAGCAGCTGGCGCCACCGAGGGAAGCGTGATTGTTATGAATCCGAAAAACGGTCAAGTTTTGGCAATGGCGAATTATCCGACTTATAATCCGGCGGATTTTGCTAAGCAGAAAAACGGGTCGGTGTTTGTGGATAGCGCGTCGATGGTGCCGTTTGAACCGGGATCGATTATCAAATCTTTTAGTTTCGCTACGGCAATTGACAAGGGCGTTATTACTCCGTCCAGTACGTATAATAATACCGACTGTATTAAAGTCGCTGATCGCACGATGTGTAATGCCTTGAGGGGTTTGGGTGGCACGATGACGATTCAAGGTGCGTTTAACAATTCGCTCAACGTCGGCACGATTACCGCGATTCGAAAATTAGGAAATGGCTCGCAGATTAATTTGCCGGCTCGTCAGACTTTGTATGAATATTATCATGATAAATTTGGCTTTGGCGCCAAAACTGGAATTGAGCTGGGCGAGGTTTCGGGTTATATTTATCCACCGGATAGTGCTGAAGGAAATGAGGTTCGTTATTCGGCTATGACTTACGGGCAAAGTATGAATTTGACTACGATTCAGGTCGCGGCTGGATTTTCGTCGCTAGTTAACGGCGGTCAATATTACAAGCCAACCATTCTTGGTGGCACAATTGACGAATCTGGCAATTTGAAACCGTCGGAAAATAAAGTTATTCGCCAAACCGTAAGCGGCGGCACGTCATCGCAGATGCGAACGATGCTAACGACGGCGCGCCGATCTTCATTTTTGTCAAAGAGCGACAAGTCTGGTTATGAAATCGGCGGAAAAACTAGTACTTCTGAAACGGTGGTCAATGGCGCTTATACGCAGAAGGAAACGATTGCTGCATATATTGGTTATGGCGGTGGAAAAAACGGTGCCGAATATGTCATAATGGTACGTGTAGCGGCTCCGGGAAAAGGGATTAACCTACAGGGAAATCTCCATGCTGGGCCAATTTTTACAGATATATCCAATTGGATGATTGATTATATGAAAATAGCACCAAAGGAATAAATATGGGAATAGCTCTGCAGACAGTAACTAATGAATTAACGCACGTATTTTTGCTGAGCGTCGGCGCGTTTTTACTAGCGATGTTTTTAACGCCAATTTATACGTTTTTCGCTTATCGATATCGCTTCTGGAAGCGCCAAAGGTCGGAAAGCACTGACGGGAAAAAGTTGAAGATTTTCGCCAAATTCCAAGCGGCAAAATTGCGGCGAAATATTCCGACGATGGCTGGAGTGATTGGCGTAATTTCAATCTTTGTGGTGACGATTTTCTTCAATTTAGACCGAGCGCAGACGTGGCTTCCTTTGGCGGCGTTGGTTGGTGGCGGAATTGTTGGACTAATTGACGACATCATCAATCTACGTGGTTTGGGTGGCGGCGCGGCTGGACTTCGTAGTCCAGTGAAGTTCGCGCTGATTACGTTGATTGGTGTGGTGCTTGGTTGGTTTTTCTTTGCCAAACTGGGCGTGGCGAGTTTCCACGTACCGTTTGTGGGCGAGGTGAATATTGGTTGGTTAATAGTTCCTTTGTTCGCATTTGCGGTGGTGGCTACTGGTAATGCTGTTAATATTTCTGACGGAATGGACGGATTGGCGGGCGGACTGCTCGGTATTAGCTTTGGGGCGTTTGGTGTGATTGCCTTATTGCAACAACATGTATTGCTAGCGGGATTTTGTTTCACTGTAGTTGGTGTGCTTCTGAGTTATTTGTGGTTCAATATTTATCCTGCCCGATTTTTCATGGGCGACGTTGGCAGTTTTGCTTACGGCGCGTGTTTGGGAGTTGTGGCGATGTTAACCGATTCGTTATTGCTACTTCCTGTGATTGGTTTGCTATTTGTAATTGAGGCGGGATCAAGCTTGACTCAAATCGTCAGCAAGAAGCTGTTTAAGAGGAAGATTTTCTTATCTGCGCCGATTCATCATCACTTGGAGGCGATTGGTTGGCCAGAAACTAAAGTGACGATGCGCTTTTGGGTTATTGGCTGCGTGATGGCGTTTATCGGCGTGATGCTGGCGCTTGCTGGAGGTCATATTGCGTAATTCGATCGCCAAAAATCGTCAATCTATCGCTCAGCCGGTTCGAAGTCACCGACCGATGTACCAGATTGTGCTTTATATGGGGCTTTTGCTACTACTTGGTCTGATTGTTATGTATGCGTTGGGACCGCAGCGCGCTAACGTGATGAATTATGCTTATGGCACGAATTATAGTGATACGTATTTCTTTGGCAAGCAGCTGACGAGTGTGCTTATTGCTGTCGTGGCTTTTTCTGCATTTTATTTTACGCCGTACAAATGGTTTACTGGTGAGAGATCAAAATACATTCTCTACGCTGGATTTGCGCTATGTATTTTACTATTTCTCTCAGGCGCAGTACTTCATTTGTCGTTTGCACAAGAAACTAACGGCGCATATAGATGGTTTTATCTGGGAGGATTAGGTAGCTTTCAACCGGCAGAGTTACTTAAATATGGCGTACTATTGTTTTTGGCGGGATTTTTAGGGCGTCGCTCGCAACAGGGAAAATTGAACGACATCCAAGAAACTATCATTCCGCTGGGCATTATTTCCGGATTGTCGCTGCTGATGATTGTGTTTTTACAAAAAGACTTGGGAACGGGAATTTCGTTGATAGCGATTATCTTATCAATGATTTTAGTGGCTGGAATTGATTGGAAGATTTTCAAGAAGATTCTGGCGATTGTTGCGCTTTGTGGTTTGGTGATGATTTTTACGTCGCCACACCGAATTGAGCGCGTGATGACTTTCGTGCAAGGCGATAGTCACAAAGGGACGAGCAATCAGGAGAACAAGAATTATCACATTCAGCAGGCCAGAATTGCGATTGGTTCTGGCGGGCTTCTGGGGCTTGGAATTGGTAAGAGCGTTCAGGCGACAGGATATCTTCCAGAGGCGACTAACGACTCAATTTTTGCCGTCATGGGAGAAACGTTTGGATTTGTTGGCTTAATGGCTATATTGGCGCTATTTACGGCGTTGCTACTATCAATTTTGCACGTAGCCGCGAGACTTCCGAACGTGACGTTGCGGCTAATTGTGGCGGGAATTTTTGGCTGGATTGCTTCTCACGTGATATTGAATATTGCTGCAATGACAGGGTTGGCGCCGCTTACTGGAATCCCATTGCCATTATTAAGTTATGGTGGTACAAGTATGTTGTTTATAGCGGCAGCGCTCGGTTTAGTTTTCCAAATTTCCAAATATACGTCACATAAAGCATTAGAGGAGGGTGAAAATGGCCAAGATCTTAGCGGTCGGCGGCGGCTCAGGCGGACACGTTACGCCAGTGGTAGCCGTATTTAGAGAATTACAGAAAACTGGTGATCACGAGCTTCGTTTTTGGTGCGATAAAAAATTTGGTGCCAGCGCACGCGGGATTTTTGCTAAGTTCGACGAGAATATTCCGGTCGATTTGATTATTGCTGGAAAATTACGCCGATATCACGGAAAAAGCATCTCATTGCATCTACATCCGTCAATTTTATTCCCAAATCTACGTGATGGTTTTAAGGTGATGATTGGCTTTTTCCAGAGCTTGTTTAAGCTTATGAAGTGGCGTCCAGACGTTATTTTCATTAAGGGCGGATATGTTTGTTTGCCAGTTGGCTATGCGGCTCGGCTATTAAGAATTCCGTTGGTTTTGCATGATTCTGACGCGCATCCAGGTTTGACAAATCGCTTGCTGAGTCCCTTCGCAAAAGCTATCGGCACGGGCGCGCCGCTTGAATATTACAATTATCCACCGGAAAAAGCTTCATATGTTGGCATTCCAGTTGCGCCAGAATTCCATCCATATTCTGAGGCTGAGAGGAAAGGATTGAAGGAAAGATTAGGCTTTAACGTCAATAAACCGCTAGTTGTTATTACTGGCGGTGGACTCGGAGCCGGCCGAATTAATTCCGCGATTGTAGCAATTAGGGAAAACCTGCTTTCTGAGGCTTCGGTATTTTTGATATCAGGAAATCAGCAGTACGAAGAAATTCTCGAGCAAACCGATGAACGGGAGGGTTGGCGATTGCAGGCGTTTGTTCACAACGGAATGGCGGAAGTTTTGGCGGCGGCGGATATAGTCGTGACCAGGGCAGGGGCGACTACTCTTCTGGAATTGGCGGCGCTACATAAACCGACAATCATCATCCCCAACGGCCATTTGACGGGCGGGCATCAATTGAAAAATGCTAAGGTTTACCAAGACGCATTGGCGGCGTTGATAGTTTCCGAAGACGAGTTGGATAAGGACAACCAAATCTTGGCACGAAAAATAATTGGCGTATTAAAATCTAAGAAAATTCTTAAAGGTCTGGGCGATAACTTCGGTAAATTTGCCAAGCCAAACGCGGCTAAAGATATGGCGAAGATTATTCTTACTACAGTGCGAAGGCAGGGTAGGCGAAAGTGAAATTCCCCTTCTCTAAGAAAAAATCGGACGAGAATCTAAGTCGTCGAGAAATCGCGGCGCGTCGTCGGATTGAGAATTACGAGGATTTGCCCGCCCAATCGTATCGTCGGAACAGGACGCTTAATAGCCGCCAAACATCCTCTCCTTTGGAGACTTCTGAGAGACTCGAGACTCATGAATTGGTGAAAAAACGTCGCCGTGTAATGCGGAAAATGTTTGCGACTGCGGTAAGTCTGCTTATTGTGATATTTCTTTTGTTTCAATTGACAATCAATATTTCAATTCAAACTCCCGACGCAAAGAGTTCCAGTAGTGCTAATAAATACGTGGGCGTTCTTAATGAGTATTACAGCGCTCATCCAGCGGAGAGGTTTCGGTTCTTCCTCAATAATAATGACTTAAAGCAATTCTTTTTACAGAAAGCTCCTGAGGTAAAAAATATTCGCGTGGAGGGAGATTTTTTAGCGCGATCAGCCGTTAAGTTGACGTTTAGACAGCCAGTGGCTCAGTGGTCTTCCGGAGATAAGATTTATTTTGTTGATGATAGCGGTGTTACTTTTGAGCAGAATTATTTTGCCGCGCCTACGGTTGCTGTTCGTGATGAAAGCGGCCTACCGACTAGAGGCGGTCAAGAAGTTATAAATCGTCAATTCTTGAGCTTCCTTGGTCAAGCCGTGTCTGAATTTTCGCAACACAAAATGAATGTTTCAGAGGTTATTCTGCCAGCTAATACTGTACGCCAAGTTTGGTTTAAGGTCGAGGGCAGGGAAACTCAGATCCGTATGACGGTGGATAGGTCTGCTCAAGCTCAGGTTAAACAGGTGATAGCTACTTTGAATTATTTGGATAATAACGGCGCGAAGCCAGGGTATATAGACGTCAGGGTAGATCAGAGGTCGTTCTATAAGTAGGGCGGTCAACTTCTCTTCTGGATAGAGTAAGTTCTCTTTTTGTTCTATTTCTGTATGGCGTAGAAAATATATATAACAATATAAAAATATGTAAAAGTCAAATAATCGCAAAATGATAAGCTAGGGGAGTAGGGCAATAAAAATATAAAAATGTCAAATAATATAAAATACGTTGTGGAAAACTTAACGAGCTTACGGCGCGCATGCTCAGAGTTTATGTTGATGTAAAAATATCAATGTAGCACTCCGGTATGTGTAGTGCTGGAATTAAAAAATATTTTTTAAGTTCGTATTTTGTTGGTGTATATTTTTATAAAAGACAGTATGTTTTATGAAGTTGTATATAGTAGAGAATCCCCTAGCCAAATTACTGGAAAAAGTTCGTTTTATAAGGTGTTATCAGATATATATAGACATATGTATATTCATCTTTGTACGGCATTTATTATTGCGTAAAAGATACATTGTGCGACATTAAAACTATATCTAAAACACGACTATTCTATTGTCTTTTTTTATAAAATAAATTATGTTGTTTTTGTAAATCAATTTAATTTTTGGAGGCTTTTATGTCACAACCTACAACCGCCCTACCAGGCTCCTTAGACAATTTAAAATCACGTATTTCACGTCTTTATTTTGACAAACGTCAATTTAAAGATGATTCTGGTCAAACTGTCGATTATGAGCGTTTAGTTATTGAAGTTCTTATTAAAGGTGAGATTTTTAATATTGAGTTTAAGCCTGAGAAAAAAGATAAAGCGATACTTATGTTAGCCGATGATTTAAGTCAACCCATGACTTTACAATAATAGAACGAAAAGCGAACTAAGTATATTTTAAAGTAAGTGTTATAGTTCCCTGACAATTTAGAGATTGGTGACCAACTAGCGAAGTCGTTAAACTCAAGCGGGTGTAAACTTAAGGGGGTATAAAATGCCAGAAAATATGACATTTTTTGACGCAGCCACTGCCGGTTCTGTTTTCAAAACTGCTTGGGGTGTTATTTCGTCAAATTTTGCCGGTATTGCCGTTTTGCTTGGCGCTATGATTGGCCTTGCTATCGCTGGTCGCGCGATTAATTCCGCGGTTCGTGGTAAAGTCAAGGTTAAATAATCGGCTTGGGGAGGTACCCCCTCCCCTATTTAGGAAATATGGAAAATTTATCAGTTTTAGCAATCAGCAACGAAATTCTTAAGATGACGCGAGATTTATTAGTTGCTTATGCTCCTCTTATTGGATTATTGGGCGGTTTAAAGTTCGTTTTGGATTATTTGCATAAAGTCATTTTTGGAAGAAAAATATGATTGTAACTTTTGGTAACATATTATTTATTATGCTGGTTATTGGGATTGTAATGTTAATTTTGGAAGAAATAAAGAATAATGGCTAGTTTTTTACTTAAGTTAAGTGCGTTTTGGCTATTTATTGTCCTAGCAATTTATGCAATTTTTTGGTTGAGCGGTGCGCGTAGAGGTGATAAATGAAACGGTTGGTTTTGGTTGTTTCCAGCTTAGTTTTAATTTTTCAAGTTGCTTTTCCACCACAGCAAGCGCGTGCCGCTGAACCAATAAATTTCAAGCGTGCCAATCCGTCGAAATTTACGCACCCATTTAAGTTAAGTCGCGACAAGATAACGTTCTTCTCCGATGATATGACGCAACAAAAATTCAATCAACGATTCGACGCGCTTGAAAAATCATTTCAAGACGACTCATATTTTGTCGTGTCAGAGGGTAACGACCACGTAAAATATATCGTTTTCGACAAAACTAAGCCAGTCAGGCTACAACTTTACGAAAAAGGCAACTACTACTATTTCTCTTTTACGAGATTGCACACTTATAGTTTCGTGTGGCACCCCAGCAAAAATTCTTATTACATGACAAAATACGACGACGATTATAGTGCTAATGGTCAACTAGCGCCGAATGAAATCCACATTTATCCGCGTGGTAACATAATTTCACTCAACGCAAAACAGCGAATTGAATATCCCGACGGATATGACGGTGACACGTTCGTTGGTGGTGATTCGCCCGTTTTAGAAATCACTAGAAAAAAAGAGTGCGATAATTTAGATTTCGTATGTTTTTTCAAAAAAGCACTCAGTTCGACTATTTCGACTATTCAAGATTTATTTAAGGGAATTACTAATTTAGTAGAGGGATTTTTTGAATTTTTGAAAAACATATTCATACCCTCAGACACGAATTTTTTCGCGGGATTCTTTAAGCAAATGGACGCCTCACTTCATAAAAAATTAGGATTTTTAACGTTTCCGTTTGACTTTTTTACAAAAAGTTTTAATGCGTTTGCTGGTTCGTTAACGGCTGATAATATGAGTGAGTGGCATTGCCGTAGCGATGATTTTTATAAATCAAGTGTATGTTCAGGTGTTTGCGTTGATAATTTATTATCGAATAATCAAGTTTGTCTGAGATTTGGCGCGCTTGAGGAGAATTTTCCACAAATTTGGAATGCGGCTATTCCTCTCGCTAGATTAGGCGTGGTTTTGTCGCTTTTATTTGCAATTTTTGCGAAATTTAAGGAGGTTACAGAAATATGATATTTATAATTATTATAACTGCCGTTATAGCTGGTTTAATTGCGATTTTTGCGTTAATTCCAGATTTACCGCCAACACCTGAATATTTAGTGGCTTTTTCAGATTTGTTTGCCAATATTTTACGTCAGTTTTCAGACGCTTTTCGTTATTTTATGACGCCCTCCTTGGCTTTATTGTCAATTACTTTAGTTATTGCGTTTTTAGGTTTTGAGCCGATTTATCGTGTTACTATGTGGATTCTACGTAAAATACCGATGATTGGGATAAAATAATGAGAGTTGATTGGAAATCATTATTAAAACATTATACGCGTCCCAAAAAAGGTTTATTCCCTGTTGGCTCTAGAGTTTATATCGGGCGTCAAGGCAAAGGCAAAACTTTGAGCATGGTCAATTATGCGTACAGAATAAAAGAAGCTTATCCGAATTGCGCTATTTTTTCTAATATAATTTTACAGGATATTAAATATGTTTATTTAGATAATGACGAGAGGGTGTCGCAGGCTCTTGAGTTTCAAAATGGTGAGAATGGCGTTTTGGTTTTATTAGATGAGGCGCATTTAATGTTTAACACAAAAACAGGAATCCCAATTGACGTTTTAACGGCAATATCGCAACAGCGAAAAGACAGACGACGAATCGTGTTTTCAAGTCAAATATGGAATGAAATGGATATGTCGATTCGCAAACAGGTACAAGAAGTGGTCAATTGTCGTAAAATCGGTAGATTTCAGTTTAATACAGTGTATGACGGTGAAAGTATAAGACTTGATAAATCGGATTATACATATGTCATGGATAAACTTTTTAGTGAAATATTTAAGCATAATGATGAATATTATAGTCGATATGACACGTATCAAAAAATTTTGCGGAATTCAGAATATAATCGTCAGTCAGTACCAAATACTCAATTCGTACCGATTAATCAAAATCAGAAACGGAGGTGGCGAAAATGATTTAATGAGCGAAGCAGCAACGTCATAACGTTGCTGCTGGTGCGCGCAGCGGGCAACCCATTAAGCCCGAGCAAGCGCGCGCGAATATTAAAATTTTATCAAAATTAAGTGCGGAGCCCGCGCAGCGGGCTACTCGATAGTAGGACATTTAACATATTTTTTATAGGGGTGAAGGTGAACGATAATTATATTAACAATATTGTGAAGGAGTACCCTGAGATGTATAAATTAACGATGTTTAAATTTCCAAAAGCACGGTTTTTATCAATATCTAGCAAGAAGCAAAAACGTAATCAATGCAATGAGTTAGATATTATGCGTTCAGTTCGTCGAAGCAGGACTGTAATTTCTGACTATATTTTATCAAACGATTTTGAAATGTTTGTAACATTTACGTTTAATCCAAAAAAAGTAAATCGTTATGATTTAAATGCTTGTTATCTCAAAATGCAATCATGGCTTTGGCGTCAGCAAAAGAAGTCTAATAATGATATGAAATATATAATTGTTCCAGAAAAACACAAAGACGGCGCAATTCATTTTCATGCGGTTATGTCAAATTATCCTGGTCTGATTAAGAAAACTAACGTAATTCAGAATAATCGTCGTGTGTATAATCTAACGTCGTTTCGGTTTGGCTTTTCAAATATGCAATATCTTGATGATGATAAGCAAAAAGTTGCTGCTTATGTATGTAAATACATAACAAAAGATATGATTACAGTATCTAATCGCCGGCGATATTGGGCGTCTAAGAATCTACAAAAGCCGGCTAAGTATTATAATGAAGCTGATGCTTTATTTCTTAATCCTGATTTAAAGTCGTTGACTTTTGAAAATCATTATTTACAGATGCATGAGTTTGAAAAACTTGAGAAACTTTTTGCTTAATAATTTCATTATTCCACTCACCCGCCTTAAATCGCAGTAGAGGCATATTTGCGTTGTTCATTATTGAATTAACGAATATGTCGCGCTTTTGGCGTTCTAGGCGGTTGTGAGTGCTGTCATCAAGTTCTACGGCAAAAAGTGGTTTCATATCATTATTACAAATAAGAAAATCGACTGATTTACCATTAATTTTTGAAAATGCTGCTTTCCAATTCTGCCCTTTTATTTTATGTTCTAAAAACATACTAAAATGTGCTTGCGGGATAATCACACAACCACTTATACATTCCTGCAATATTTGATAAAATTTTAGCTCAAATGCTGTCATAATGCATTCTTTTTTTACGTATGCATATTCTTTTTTTATGTAATTTTTTGTGATTTGTTTATTTGTTTTTATTCCGATTATTGCAATTGCAATTATCAGAAATACTATAAATATTTCCATTTTTTTAGTATATCATAGTAAATTCTACAACACTATTTTTATTTTAATATTTTGCGTCGTTTATTTTTTATTATCTCTGTTGTGCGACATTTGATAATTTTCCTAGGTACATTGTGCGACATTAAAACTATATCTAAAACACGACTATTCCATCGTCTTTCTTCACGATAAATTTATCTCATTTTTACCAAATCAACCTACTTGTCATTTATTGTTTTATAAACCGCCCTATTTTGCTGGCTTGGCGAGTTTTATGTTGTATATTGGTTTATCTACATTGGCTCGGATTTATAATTTATGTTTGTATCGCGCAAAATTTATCAATATAAATACTCAGCCGATTCGGCTTTATGTATGCTTAAAAATGACTAATAATTAGTTCGTATTTTGTTCTATTATTCCTTATCTGTTTGTCATGAAGAAAGATTAGTGTGTTTACCCTGCTTGTGTGTTAAAATTTGTCTAAAGTGTCGTTATATTCTTCATGATGAAGTAGTATAATAGTAGTATGAGGGTGCTTACACCAGATGTCATAGGTTTAAATGACGTACCTCAGTCGGTAGATTTATTTTTAGCAGGAGGTATTACAAATTGTCCAGATTGGCAGGCGGACGCAATAAAGATGCTGGACGATGGGTCGGATATTGTAGTAGCTAGTCCTCGGCGCGATAGATTGTTAGATCATGAGGGCGAGGACGCTGCTTATCAGATAAGATGGGAATATGAATTTTTGAGGCGGGCACGAATGATTTTATTTTGGTTTCCAAAAGAATCTGTCTGTCCGATTACACTGTTTGAGCTAGGAAAAGAAATTGGTCGCGGTTCGTGTTTATTGGTTGGTGCACATCCAGAGTATGTTCGCAGATTTGATATTGTAACGCAGATGAATTGCTATGACCCTGGGGTGGTAGTATATAGGGAGCTTAGCGACGTGGTCTCGGCTTCTCAGCGAGCGCTTAAATCACTAAAATAAGAGCCCCTTATGCGTCTGTGTAGTTTAGGTATGTTCGCTGCCTCTTCTCAAGTGAATTTCAAAAGAAGGTATCTTTATATGCCGTTATTTTATTATTTATCTTAATGGCTTTGATGGGCGGACCATTCTTTGCAACTGAAAATTGGAGATTGATTTGGCTGGGAGCACTGATGGCAACTGCACTACACTTCTTCCCGTATTATTTTGTACACGGAAAATCAATGATATATCTAGGTCTTATTTGCGCCATTAATGTTTTTGTAGGATATATTTTTACTGATATTCCATTAGAGGTGATAGCATATATTGACTCGGCGATTAAGCTTGTATTTGGAATATATTTACTATTTTTTTCGAAGCCGTCAAAAAAGACACCTTAAAAACGAGGTGTCTTCATACAACAACGACTGCTAATCACAACAATCGCCCAGCCATAATACTACTTTTTAAGCGATTGCTCAAGGCGGTAGTTTATCTCACCAGTTATGCTGCGACCGTTCTCTGCGGCTAGCACAACTAAGCGTTCATACACTTCCTGCTTAATTCTGACATTATAAACTGGCGTAGGTACGTCAACCTTAGATTTGATAATCTTGCCATTCTTTTTTACAATTTGGTTTACTATTGGCATAGCATTTCCTTTCTTTTTAGAGGACCTTAGCGCCAAGCGAGGTGTTAAGCTTATATTTTTATTATCTTTTCGGGTTTGCGATTCATTATAATATGGCGTATCCTCTAATTGTTAATGTGCCTCGCCTGAGTGCTTCTATTATAGCAAAGTTGCACTCATAATGTAATCATTTTGCATGCATTTTATGTAAAATTTATCCTGAAAATGATAATTTACCATATGGCGTCGCCGCACATAAATAAAACCCGCCCCCATTTTCAGAGGGCGGAAAGGCTACATGGATGCTTAAACCATGCGTTTGCAGTTTATCACTATTTATTAGATTCCGCAATATGCTTAAATATACAATAAAATAAGGCGTACCGCTTTCCGAGACCAGACCCGGGGCGCATACACCTTATGTTGACATATTACTACAGCCGCCATTGAAAAATCAATAAACGGTTGTTATTAATATTGATATAAAAATAAAGCCACTCCGACAAAGAAGTAAGCTTTATAACTTAGAGCTTAACATAAACTAAACAATCAATCAATCAACCCTCGCTACGCCACCTGGTTATAGTTCCCTAACAATTTAGATATTGATATAATCTTTAGTAAATTGGCTAAAAAGCGTAAGCAGTTATAGTTCCCTAACAATTTAGATATTGATATAATACTCACTGAAGACTACGACACGGTAATCATGTTATAGTTCCCTAACAATTTAGATATTGATATAATGACGTTCGCAACAGCCAGTATGTGTTTTCTGTTATAGTTCCCTAACAATTTAGATATTGATATAATACTTCCTTAAATCCCCCTCTGTTATGAGGGGGATTTTTGGTTAGAAAAATGCTAATTGCCCAGCTGGAACGGACTTTTCTTGGGTGGTTTTTTCGCCAACAATAACATGCATGTGTGTAAATTGATGTTCTGTTAAATAAAGCAATCGCACTGAACCGCTGTCCGGAGCGTGCCTCTTAATTCGCATCATATGTTTTTCTGCAACGTCACGATTTGGACATAGTCGCGTATATATGCTGTATTGGAGCATGTCAAAACCGTCGTCCAATAAGAATTTACGGAACTGTGTGGCGGCCTTGCGCTCTGTTTTGGTATTGGTCGGCAAATCAAAAAATACTGCGACCCTCATAAGTTTGTATGACATCCCTTTTATTGGAGGACGATTTTTGATAGAAGAAGCTTATCTGCCTCCTTTGTCTCTATGCATTCAATAAAGCTCTCAACTGTTCGCTCAACCGAATGTCTCGCGGTAAACTTCTTACCGTTCATTATAACATAATAATTTAATATGTCAATAATAAGTTGGCGATCATGCTTAGTGAGGCTGGCATCGCGATCGCCGACATGAAGTGGCGCAACTTTTTCTAAGATATATAAATCGACAGCGGCACGGTACGGCTCAATTAGATCGTCGGCCAGGTTAAAGCTGTTAAGCTCATTGTGGTGAAATAGCCCCTGTGAGGCAACTAGTCCGCGAGCAGCAATATGTCTGGCAATGTGACTTCGCACCATAGCGTAGCCATAGTTTAATGCGGCATTGTGCCAGATTGGCTTGCGGCGTGTAGCGTCGCCCAGTATTTGGTCGAAATAGATTCTGGCGGCAATTGACTCGCGATTGCTGGTATCGCCCGATTTAACATCGTTGCTCAAAGACCGCAAGGTGGAGTCGTCTAGTTTGCGAGATCGCAAGACGTCTGCTTGATTTGTGATTTTACTGATAATAATTTGTTGCCATAGTTGCTTTTTTAATGGTTGGCTCATGGATAATTGTTGACGCGAAACTTTAGCTTGGCGCGAATGCTGTGAATATGGCAAAAGTACGCTGGCTGGTAAGTGCTTTTCGTCGCATATTACGGTGGTTGTTCCTTTTGTAGCTAATGCTGTCAGCAAATTTGTCGTGATAGTTGATCCGTAATTGTCTAAAATTAAGGCGTCAATATCTTCAATTGGAAGAGTAGACTCCATTTCCTGTGCAATCACTAGTTGATTATCACGCACGCTAAGTCGCGCAGGATTTTCGATAGCTACGACGCGCCAGGCCATTTATAGCCACCTATAATTATCACCTAGTATAGAGATGTCGTAGCGCTCGATGAGATTTGCGGAGCGTGGTGAGATGCGACGGCGGTTTGCTCCTTCTTTGCTTGGAGAACTGGCGTTTATGACGGTTATTCGCCCACTATCAATGTCATAGGCTGTGTAGTAACCCTCCTCGATATTATTACCGAAATAACACCTTACATAATCATTCGGATATAACGAGCAAACTTTAGTGAATGTCTCATCTACATCAGTAAATCCTTTTGGCGCTGGCAGTATTCTTGTTGGTGTAGGCTTATTTTTCCCAACTTGATGGGCATAAACTGGTACGAAGAAGTGTTCAATTTTACCTTTCTTGTCTGGTTTTTGATATACGTCAAGTCGCACCATAGATCCGTTGTTAACAAATGCCTTATCGCCGTTGATATAAAATCCGCTTGGTTGTGTCGAATATACTTTGATAGTTGAGACTGGAGACAGCTTATTGCCGTTTTTATCAGTCTTCTTGTCATTTTTATATATGGGTTCAGCGAACGCTTTTTCGGGGTTATCATCGCAAGCGTCCAGTCTTTCAAGTAATTTTTTGTATAGCCACTTGTCCGATTCTTTAAGTGTGGAATTTTCGACATCCTTGCGTTTAACTTTTTTGAGCGACACTCTTACGGTTCGCTGATCGCCGTCTTTAACTTTTGGTGAGCGAATTGTTTCTTTATGTGCCGAACCAGTCGCTTTACGGCGTGGCATACGTGAGACGAAAATTGGTCTTACGCTTAATCGGAACTCTTCGTCATAGTTATCAAGACCTCGCAACTCATTTTGCAGAGTCTTGATATCGACATTAAGGGTTCGCTTCATAACTTCTTTGCCGAAACCGTCCCACGGCTGAGGAAAATGCTTAGAAGATAGTACAAGCATTGCATTTTTACGACGCTGAGCTTTATTGAACTCATCTTCATCGGTGATTTCTCCGGTGAGTTTATCAGTTTTTTCTTCCATCGTTTTGGCAGCTGCAAGCAGTTCTTTGATTTCGTGGCGTTTGGCGTGCAAGTTTGCTTGCATTATGATCTTCTGGTCAATTGCTGCTACGACTGCCGCATCTTTGGCATGATGCAGAACGTCCTCGCTACGATCTTTAGCCAGACCCCAACGCTTGCGTAGATATGCTGTCGTTGTTCCGCTTGGTGCGATTACGCGCTGTTTTTCTTCACCTTCTGCAAAATCGACATTTTGGCGTAAATAATTCTGAATAAATCGTGTGATATATCTAGTGTCGTTTAAGGCACGCACATTCCAGCTGTCGTTCTTATAATCCTGCAGAAACAGATTTTGCTTCTTCTTCATTGCGTAGCCGTTATATTTGTAATTGATGGCATTTGTGGCCTTATCGTCCGTTTTAATATCGCGTGTCTTATATATCGACTCTACTCTGGCGACAAACTCCTTCCAGCGGTTTTCATCTGCGCCAAAATATTCAAATGGAGTTTTATTGCTCTTTTTCTGGTTTTCTTCTGTCAGTACTAGTACTTTATTAGTTATCCCGTCATTATTGGAGCGTGAAAATGGTACGATGTGGTCTATCTGATATGCATTGTCGTCTTGTAGCATCGTGTCGAAATCGATTGGTTTTCCAGAATATGGGCAAATACCGTTTTGTTCGCGATAGAGCTTAACCTTAATAATTTGCTGACCATTAAAATCGGCGTTTTTGTTAAGAGGCACGTTAAGCTCTTTCAGGTGGCTGAGAAGTTGCTTGCCGCCCTTGGTTTTTGGCGATGCTTCATATCCATCAGCGATTATAGATTTAATGTCTTCGTTATATCCTTGATTCTCTTCATTTTCTTTTTTAATTGCGTTGCGTTCTTTGAAGTTTTTTGCCAAGTCGCGAGCAGTTTCAACTTTAATGAAATATGGCTTACCGTACTTATGTTCAACGGCGCGAACAACCTTCAGCGTTTGCGATATGGCACGTTTTACGGCAGGATTGGTGATTTGTTCTAGGCTAGTTGATTGTTTCTTGAAGTCATAACCAGCGGCCTCGCAGGCTTTATCGTAAGTCATACCATTAAGAATATGCGGTGTGATTTTTTGCAAAGCTTTTATTGACAGATGGCAGAATGATCCAAAATTAGTAGCTTTAATTTTGATAATTGCGTTTTTAGCGTCATCAGAAATTGGCAATGCATTTAATTCGGCTTTAATTCCTTCGTCAGATTTTTGTGTAGTGAGAATATAAGCGATTTGATTGATCGTTGATTCGTTGTCAATTTTTGCCCAATCTTCTGGTAGATTTTTCAGTGCTGTTTTAATATCATGGTAGGCTTTTAAGCCGCCGAATGCATTTCCCTCTCCGAATTCATCGCCGTCCTTTTTCTTTCCGTGCGTATATTTTGGAACGTAATCTTCACTAATTCCTGCAATGCTGCGCACTTTTTTATATGTTAGGCTTTTTTGATTTTTGGCGGCTTCTATAACTTTATGTATCTGATCTGAAGATAATCTTATCTCTAGATTTTCTCGCTTTGCCTGGCGCTTGCTGGCGTCGCGAGGTATGAATACCAGATGTGATAAGTCGCTTGCCAAGCGAAAAATTTCGAAGCTGTAGCTAGCTCTTGGTGCTCGTTTTTCATTTTCCTCAAAAGTACAGTTTCCGACCATTTTTTCAATCAGCTCTTTAGTCATAAATGGGCGCTGGTACATAATTGCTGATGTATTTACGACATTTTTGTCATTGTCCAAGCCGTAAAGCATTTCATTGATCGCTGTATCGGAAACATTTTTTAAGGCATATCTTTTCTGGACCTCAATGATCTTTTCTAATTCGTGCAAAAAATCACCACGAGAAAAACTATTAGTGTAATCGTCACGCTTATTGCGTTTATGTGATGCAAAGTTTTCATCGTGAGCAAGGGCATCACCGACAGTTTTATATTCATTCTCGGCGAGGAACTTTTCATTAATTTTCAAGGCTTTTGATACGCGACCACCTTCTTTCTCTGACTCTTCCTCGACTTTACGATTCGACTTAAATCCACGTCGTTTGGCGATTTGGTACATGACCTTGAATAACTCTTCTGGAGATAATTCTTCGGCGAGCGCTTTTGAGCGGAGAGAATATACGTCTAATTTGTTAAATTCGGATTTATCACTTAATACTTCTTCGATTCGATCTCTGGTGAGAATATTTTGGTCAATAAAGAATTGCTTCAAGTTATTCAAGCGTTGACGTCGCCGTTTTAAGCGACGGCGAGCTGACCGTGCATCGCGGCGAGGTTTGGCAAGCGAATCTCCGTTTTGTGGGTCTTCTGGTTTTTCAAAAATGCGCACCCCTAAATCATGGATGCGCTCTTTATCTAAGTCTAATACTGCCCAGCCGATTGAAGATGTCCCGATGTCTAGACCTAGTGAATATTTTTTTGGTGAATATGAATATTTTTGAGTCATGATGGTCCTTTTTGTGAGATAATTTAATGCAATTATACAACCAAAATAGAATATTTGAAAGCGTAAATATTTTACTCATAAAAAAGATAATCCGCTCAACGAGTGAACGGATTAGAGCTTTGCTTTAGTATTTCTACTAAATTATTATAGAAACCTAAAACAACTTAGATATTGATACAATCCTTACTTAAGGGACTGTAACTACAGTGTACTCTAATCAATGTTATTGCGCAAGTATTATTTTGATCGTATTCTGCCAACCGAGCAGCACTGGCACGGTTACCACCGCCGTCGACATTCTGGGATTCTTGTGCTATATTACGAGCAGAATCCTCTAGATGGTGTAACTCAGTTGATGGGCTCGTCCCTGCTGGCTCCATGGGGGATTTTCTTGTTGTGGTGTGATCATTCTCATCATTGGTATTTTGGGCTTCTTGTGCTATATTGGCACTATCAGGGCTCCGACCGGCGGAAACTGGCGCGCCGCCGACATAGCTATCGCTATTGGTGGATGATGGAACAACATTTGCGCCCCCATCCGAAGCTCTCGAAATCTCTTCTCGTTGTTGGGAGAGATTTTTTATTTCTCCTTCTCTTCTTGGTGAAATGTTCTTTAAGCTTATATTCCCATTAAAATCAGCTATTGTAGCCGTATTGTATCCGCCAGTCTCGCCTGGGTGGATTTTTCCTTGGCTTCGCACATTACCTTCATAAAGAGTATTTCGCCCTATTGTCTGTCTTCTAAGAAATTTACAGGCTATTGATCGTTGGTATTTTGAGATTGTTTGCTATAGTGGAGTTATTAATATCCCCTCCCTTTAAGAGGTTCATCCTCTGAGGGGGTGTTTCCAGAATAATCCCCACTTAAATCCCGGTAATGGGATTCGGGGATTTTTTCTGTATTATTTGGCTATAATGCCCTAATAATCTAAATACCGATATTCCCTAAGAGTCACGTTTCACCTTTATTCCTGACGCCCTAGAGGTGATATAATTACTATAATATGCATGCTGCGGTCCAATCTATAACCATAAAAGTGAGTGAAGTTGATTCTGCTTTACTTAATGACGCGGATGAGCTGCAGAAATTATTGCGAAGCATTACGGAATTGGCGGGCTTGCATTCTTTGGAATCGGTGATGCATCAATTTTCCCCGCAAGGAATCAGTGCTGCCATGCTTTTGTCGGAGTCGCACATCGCGATTCATACATGGCCAGAAAGCGGCGTGGCGTATATAGCGATGACAACTTGTAAAATGCTGGATGATGATAAATTGCAACAGATAAAAGAGTTGGTTGCGCGGATATTGGACGCAGAAAACATAATTATGAAAGAAATGGCATTGTGATATGAAACGAACAAAGGCGCGACTTAAAATCAACCAAATATTGACTGGAAAGAAAACTAATTTACGAGTTGTTGGCTGTTTGCTTTTTCGCGAATGGGATAAGAAAGATAAGCGATTTTACTACTGGGAAGAGTGGGAGATTACCGGGCTGGCTGATTATGATAGCTGGGTGGAATATGATCACAGCGATCAAACCGTTTCTTTGTACGAGCCAATTCGTTTTACTCAGACAATTGATCCAACGCAATTGAAAAAAGGTCAATCATTCACCGTTTCTGAACAGGACGGCAAGGATCACGTTGTGGTGGTTGACGAGGTTGGAATTGGTGAAATTATGAACATCAAGGGCAAAAACACGTATCAAGTTTTCCCGAAAGAACTGATGGCGTATGCTACCTTGAGGGATACTGGCGCACCGAAAAACCGTCAGTTGATAACAATTGAGAAGTATAACAATCGCGAATATGATGCTTACCGTAAGATTCAATTAAGCGACAAAGAGCAGAAGGAAATGTTCGGCAGAACCATTAAACCGATTGACTGGACGACGATTATTTTCATTGTCATATTTATCGCTATTATTTTGTTTGCATTCATCTTTGACAACAATTCCGACAATAGTAATGGCGGAGGTCACGGCGGATCGCGCAGTGTTTACGGCGGCAGTAGCGGCGGGCTTGGCAAATAAAAGGAGTTATAATGTCACGATCAAGTACGAAAAAACGGGAGCAAGTTGCTTTATTTGCGGCGGCAATTTTGATAGCAATTGGCGGAATTATTTACGAGCTGATTTTAGGCGCAGCTGCGTCATATCTGGTGGGCGATTCGATTTTGAGCTTTAGTCTGGCAACTGGCGTGACGCTGTTCGGTATGGGAATTGGCTCGCTGCTGGTCAATTACATCAAGCTTCATCCAGCGACCAGCTTCGCAACGAACGAAATTATTCTGGGGCTAATTGGCGGAAATTCGGTGATGCTGATGTATTTGGGATTCGTTTTTACCCGCTCGCATTGGCTAATTTTTGCCGTCATAAGTCTGGCAATTGGTATTTGTATCGGGCTGGAAATTCCGCTTTTAATGAAGATGTTTCAGGAATTTGGGCGCAAGTCTTCGGTGAAATTATTTAGCAAGATTTTAGCGCTCGATTATTTTGGGGCGTTAATCGCGTCGCTATTATTCCCGCTCGTTATGCTTCCGTATCTTGGCTTAATGCGTAGCGCGTATCTGGTGGCGGCTTTGAATATTGGCGTTGCGGTTCTGATTCTTAAACAAATGAAGGCTTCAAAAATAGTGATGACAATTAGCGTTATTGCAACAATGTTGCTTTTGGGATTCTTTATTTTTGCGACAGAAATTGAACATGGAATTGACAAGCGAACATATAAGGATCCGGTGGTGTGGCAGCAGCAGACGCCGTATCAGAAAATTGTCCTGACGAGATATAAAAATGACACCAGGTTGTTTTTGAATCGCAATCTGCAGTTCTCTAGTCTTGACGAGGCGCGTTATCACGAAACGCTATCTGCTTCTGCCTTATCTTCGGTTGCTAATCCGAAGCGCGTGCTGATTATGGGCGGCGGCGATGGTTTGCTGGCTCGGGACGTTTTGAAATATCCCAGCGTTGAGCATATTGCGTTGGTTGATATCGATGAGGTGATGACTAATCTGGCGAAAACTAATCATCTTCTCACTGATATAAATCAGCGCTCTCTGCATGATCCGCGCGTTTCCATTGTCAATCAAGACGCTTTCCAATTCGCCTTTTCTACCAATGATAAATATGATGTTGTGTTGATTGATTTGGTGGACCCGTCGAATGAGAAATTAGCCAAGCTGTATTCCGAGCAATTATATCGTCAAATTGGCAATATTTTAACGGAGCGTGGCGTTATGGTGACGCAAGCGACGTCTTCATTTTTCTCTCCGCATGCTTTTTATATGGTGGCAAACACCGTCAAATCATCTCATCCAGAGCGATATGTGACGGCGTTTTCTGTCAATGTGCCGTCATTTGGCGAGTGGGGTTTTGTGATGTCTGCGCCGCAAGCTGAGGTCGTGGCTAGTCAGCCATTACCGAAAAACCTACGATATCAAAACCAAAAATTGCTCACCTTCCTGACTAAACAAAACGCCATATCGGTGCCATCTGGACCGACTTCTACGTTGGTTTCTCCGCGAATTACCGACGTTTACAATTCTGATATGCGTCAGTGGCGATACGAATAGTTTTTAGTCGGCGGTAGCACTCTTTTTTCGTCGGCGACGTCGTCTTTTTGGCGTTGCTGAATCTAGCGGTGTAACTGTGCTAATTGCGGTTTCTGTAGGTGTATTATCATTGCCGCGAATTTGCAGAACAACTTCGCCGTCGTTTGCTGCGGGTTGTGGCTTTTCCGGTTGGCTATTGACCGCTGGAGCGTTGTTTGCGGGCTGCGGTTGAGGTTTGGCTGGTTGCTTTTTTTGGTTGCGAACAGGCTTTATTGCGGCATCAATTTCCTTCTCGACATCTTCCCTATTTCGCGAATACATGCGACGCGAATGTTCAATAATGTGTGGCGTGTTGTCGGCTTGGCTTGGCGGAAGTTCCAATGTGCGGGCAGAAAACGCCGGAGTTTTTTCACCACCAATAACCATATTGACAACAAAATTACGATTGTGCATCTGTAGAAGGTCGATTGCCTCGAAGTTCGGCTCGAATTGCTTGGCAAGAATCGGTGCATCGTCAGCAGAAACTCGGAAAGAAATCATGGTGCCGACGTTGCCGAAAACCGCATCGCGAACCGTGTCGCTCATCTGGGAAATGTACTGGTTGGCAACGGTCAAGTTAAGGCCATATTTTCGAGCCTCAGACAGAATGGTCGCAAACGAATCGGTGGCGAAGTTCTGGAACTCGTCGACGTAAAGATAGAATGGACGGCGGTCGCGGACGTCAGGAATGTCGCTTCGAGACATGGCGGCAAGCTGGATTTTTGTGACCAAAAACGAACCGAGGATGGCGGCATTATCTTCACCGATAAGACCTTTGGACAGATTGACAATTAGAATCTTTCCTTCGTCCATAATCTGGCGAATATTGAACGTGGATTTTGGTTGTCCGATGATATTGCGAATGATTGGATTGGCGGTGAAAGCCCCGACTTTATTTAAGACTGGCGCAATCGCCTCGGCGACAAACTTGTCATTCCAACTGGCAAATTCAACATTCCAGAATTGCAAAACCACGGTGTCTTGGCAATAAGTCAGCGTTTCTTTTCGGAATTCCTTATCTGTTAGCATGCGAGTAATATCAAGCATCGTCGCTTCTGGTCGATCCAACAAAGCCAGAATTGTATACCGCAAAATATACTCAAGCCGTGGTCCCCACGAATCGCCGAAAATACGCTTCAAAACGCCGATGATTTCTGATGAAATGTTGGTTTTTTGGTTCGGGTTCGTGACTTCCAGTGGGTTGAATCCCAGAGGATACGCGGTGTCGGCTGGATTAAAATAGATCACGTCGTTCAATCGGCTGCCAGGGATAAATTTCATGTTGTTTATTGCGAAGTCGCCGTGCGGGTCGATGATGGCATATCCTTGATTATGGAAAATGTCGCTTAAGGCGAAGAGTTCTAATAGTCCGCTTTTTCCGGCGCCCGTTTGCCCGATTATGTAAACGTGGCGTGAGCGGTCATAGCGTAACATGCCGAATTGGTGGCTGATGCCGCGGAAGTTGGTGACGCCAAAGGCAGAAATTTGGTCATCGTTGACATCTTCGCCGGTTAAGACTGGCAATTTGGACGGCGGTTCTGCGGTTTTGGAGCTCGCCCAAACTATATTTGGCGTTTCAACGTTGGTGTGTGGCAAGTGAAAAACTGACGCCAATTCTTCTATATTTAAGATGAACCCATCGCCGATGAACGAACGCTTGCGATATTTATCAATAAATTCTTTGCCAAACGCGCCCTTGACGGCGTGAAATCCGTTGAGATTTGTTGAGTTGAACTGCTTAAATGTACCGACGAGCGCCTGCATACGAAGCTTAGCGTTTGTCTGACTTTCGCCCATATAAACCAAGCGAATCTTCACTTCATAGCCGAGCTTGGTTGCCTTTTTCTCTGCTTCAGAAATGCGAGTTTTATCACGGTCCGACAGCTCAACGGCTGTCGATTGATTTGCCCCCTGCTCTGGCGGTTGCCAAAGTGCACCAAGTACGCCGATTAGCCACTGCATGCTACCGCCGAATCCTGGCAAGGAGAACATTCGTCCGTTTTTTATACTATTGATATATCGATCTGCGGCGTTTTGCCAGTCATCTGGGATTGGTCTGACTAGTACCTGAATCCACAATTCTTCACCGGTGGTTTCCAATTTTGCCAACGTGCCCGTAATGCCAGCCAGCGGGTCGACTTCGAAGTTTTGGAAGGTGCGAATCGGGAGGAATTCATCTGTGGTTAATGTCAATTCTGTCGAGTAAGCAACTTCGTGATCGCGCTCGTGCTCAGTGTAATCTTCGTCGGCTTGGTGAATCTGAACGGTTGGGTATTGAGAATAAATCTGTCCCTCGACAAAGCTCTGTAGGGTTTTTGGCACCCAAACGTAAAAGCGAATTTGTCCATTAACTGAGGCGATTTCAAAGCTGATGTGCTCTTGGTGTCCGCCAGATAATCGCAATTCTTTATTATCGCGAAGAATTCCGTGCAGTGAAGCGAATAACTGTTCGGCGGCAAGTTCTTGCTTGTCATTGGTGCGTGGGATTTCCAGAACCAAAAGCACACTCTCAACTGGGGTGAAATCTTCTATTTTCCGATAATTCCGCCACGTCAAAAACATCAGGACTGCCACGATTGGCATCCAAATATACCATTGTAATAACGTACCGATGATCCAAGAAATAATCTGCATTATGTGTAAATTATCTCACCTCTGAAAGAAGTTTGCAACTTAGCTTAAGCGGCTTCTTCAAAAACGTATGTGGCTTTAGCGACGCGTTTGAATTGTGGCTTTGATTGAAGATTTAATAGAATGGTGGTTTCCTTGACTTGTCGTTTGTCGAGGACTTGACGAACGATTTCATCACGGTGAAGCGGAGTTTCGGAATTCTTCAGAATATCGGTAATGATATCTGCTACAGTTCCGCGGCTGTAGCCCCAGCTGGCAAGCGCGTAAATACCGCGGCCGATTAGAACAAAGCGCTTATCTTTAATAAGTTCATTGTGAATTGCCTGCGTCGTGACGCTTCGGCGGTTAAATTCGCTGTCCCGAATTCCCTTGGCGATGTCGGAAAAATGCATCGGCGAGCCGTTGGTGTCCAGAACAACGTAGATTTTATCGCGGATGTTCTTTGGGTTGACTGCTGGCCATTTGGCTAGTCCCCACTGATCGTTTAAGCTGGCCAATTTTTTACTGACGGTAGCCAAGGCTGCAATATTTGAAGGATGTTCATAGTCCAATTTTTTGTGCAATTCTTCCGCGGTAATAGGTTCGCCGTGCTTTTTGATGGTCTTTACGACTTCTTCGACTCGTGCTCTAATTTGCTTTTCGTTGCCGAGGGTGTCGATCGCTGCTGCTTGGTAATAATCGTCATTCTCTGTAACAATCGTGATGTTTTCTGCCAGCTCAGAAATGAACGCCACGCGAGCGCGGTCAATTGCAGTAGCTTCTTTACCGAGGAAGTGCGACGCCAAATCTTGCATACGCGCAACTCGTCCCATCTCAGACAAACTCGAAGTGATTTCTTTTTCCATAGCAATAACCGAAGGAAGTTCTCCCTCGGCGACAGCTGCACGTAGACGCGTTAAGATTGCTTTTTCTAGCTGACGAACGCGCTCGCGAGTAATGCCGAACATATCGCCAATTAACTCTAACGTTTCTTTTCGGTCGTACAAACCAAATCGTCGAGAAATAATTTCCTTCTCGCGCTCTTGCGGAATCTTAGAAATAATAGTATCGACGACAGAATTTAATTTGGCGCTTTGCTCGGTTTTTGCTGTCTCGCTCATGTTGCTAGAAACATCCTCTCTGCCTCACCACAGGTTATATTGATTGAAAATATGTTTTTAATTATACAATTGCATTTGACAAAAGTCAATAGGTAAATGCCATAATTGCTAATATAAATTATAGCATTTATTTTACGTTTTTTGCAATAGATTATATGAAGAGTTTTTATTATTCGGAATTATTGGATAGTATGAAAACGCTATTTCTTTTTAGTGGATGTTTTGGTGGCTTTTTTAACTACGCGTTTGCGAGTTGGCTTCGTTGTTGTGGCGTTTAATAACTCCAGAGCTTTTTCGTGAGTAATAGTTTTCGGATCTGTATCTTTAGGGATTTTGACATTTTTAGTGCCGTTGGTGATATACGGACCGAATCGTCCATTGAGAACCTTAATTCCATCTGGAAATTCGGCGATATTCTTAGCGGCTTCGGCTTCTAATTTGGCGGCGTAAAGTTCGCGTGCTTTTTCTAAAGTAATGCTGTGAGGATCTTCTGGCTTAATGGAAACGAATAATTTGCCGACTTGAATATACGGACCGAATCGTCCAATATTCGCCTTAATATCTTGCCCGTCCTCTGTTTGTCCGACGATGCGTGGCAACTTGAACATTTCCAATGCTTGCTCTAAGGTTACCGTTTCAATCTTCGCACCTTTTGGAAGCGGTGCAAAACGAGGCTTATCTTCATCTTCAGTTGCGCCCAGCTGCAGCATTGGACCGAAACGACCGAATCTTGCGATAATCGGTTTATTCGTCTTCGGGTCAATTCCTACTTCGCGATTAGCGCCGACTTTACTTCGGTCAATTCCACCAGATTGCTCGATCAATTTATGGAAAGGCGTGTAAAATCCGTGCAACATTGTGCTTTTTTCCAGATTAGCACCGGCAATTTTGTCAAATTCCGTTTCAACGTTGGCGGTAAAATCGTAATCGACAATTTGCGTAAAATGGTCCGTCAGAAAATCGGCGATTAACTCTCCGCTTGGCGTTGGAATAAGCTTGCCGCGTGTCGAGCCGGTTTTTTCCTGGACAATACTTCGGCTAACTTCCTCGCCGTTATAATTCAGGACAATCACATCACGCGGTTGACCTTCGCTGTCGCCCTTTTCAACGTAGCCGCGAGTCTGCACGGTGTCGATAATCGTGGCGTATGTGGATGGACGTCCGATTCCAAGCTCCTCCAGTTTCTTGACTAGCGAACCTTCGGTGTAGCGAGCTGGCGGTCGTGTAAATGTTTGACGAGCTGTAATGTCGTGAGAATTGACTTCATCTCCAGACTGTAACTTCGGTAGAAGCTCATCTTTATTGCCGCCGTAAACGCGCAAAAATCCGTCAAACGTAATGACTTCGCCCTTTGCTTCAAACTGAGCAGGCTTTTTGCTTTTTGGCAATTTTTCACCCCTAATGTCGATTGTAATAGTCGTTTTTTCTAGCTTCGCTGGCGACATTTGCGACGCTAAAGTTCGGCGTCGAATTAGGTCGTATAATTTCTGATCATAGCTATTATTAGATGCGGTTTCCAGAGTGATGTCCGTCGGGCGAATGGCTTCGTGAGCCTCTTGGGCGGACGCGGATTTGGTCTTAAACTTGCGAACCGTTGAGTAATCTGGACCGTAAAGACGCTTAATGAAGTCGGTGGCCGCCGCGATGGCTTGACCACTCAAATTCACCGAGTCGGTACGCATATAGGTGATTTTTCCGTCTTGGTATAATTTTTGCGCCGAAGCCATGGTTGCTTTGGAACTGAAGCCAAGTTTAGAGTTGGCTTCCTGCTGCAGGGTTGAAGTGGTGAATGGCGCCGCTGGATTGCGCGTTCCTGGAGTTTTTGAGATATCACTAACAATGAATTCGGCGGGTTTCAGACTATTTAAGAACTCGTTCGCCGCTTCTTCTGTATCGAATTTCTGATTAAGCTCAGCCTTGAATTCTTGATTGTCGTGAATAAAAATGGCAGTAACTTTGAACTGAGAATTGCCCTCAAACTTCATAATTTCTCGTTCGCGCTCAACGAGTAGTCGCACCGCTGGACTCTGAACGCGACCAGCCGATTTTCCGCCCGGAACTTTCTGCCAGACGACTGGACTAAGTTCAAAGCCAACCAGTCGGTCAAGAATTTGCCTGGCTTGTTGCGCCTGAACCAAATTCATATCCACGGTTCGCGGATTTTTAATCGCATTAGTTATGGCATCTTTGGTGATCTCGTGGAAGACAATTCGCTTAGTTGTTTCGATTGGAAGATCCAACACCTTACATAAGTGCCAAGCAATAGCCTCTCCTTCGCGGTCTTCATCGGTTGCGAGCCAAACATTTTCCTTGCCAACTGCCTTGACGTTTCTCTTTAATTCGGTGATAACTTTCTTTTTTTCAGGATCAACTTCATAGATTGCGAAAAAATCGTTGGCCACGTCAATCGGAGGTGTTCCGTCTTTGGTTTTTTTAACAATCGAGCGAATATGCCCCACGCTGGACAAGACGTGAAAATCCTTGCCGAGATATTTCTCGATGGTTTTAGCTTTGGCTGGTGACTCGACGATAACGAGATTTTTCATAACTTTATATTATAACAAATCACTATCTAGCTACAACCGCAAAGTGAATTATTACGAGCGACCACTGAGGTGACGGAGCATCGCTATTGACCCGAGGCTGCGATTAACATCTGTTATTTGGCGTGACTCTTCTTTTTCCGCGTTGCCGTTAATTGCTCGTTTTATGTAGGCGTATGTTGCGTGCGCAGCGAACGGAAGTGAAGCGGCGAATGCTCCAGCTCCTAGTTCTCGTAGAAGCTTGGCAGGCTTTGGACTGTCGGTTCGTTTGTCGGCTAATTCGGCGGCGGCATAAGCGACTAAGGCTGCCGTTTCCATAGCTAGCCCCACCTTCCCTGATTTAGTTGGTCGAGTTTCGCCTTCCTTGTCACTACGTAAATTAGCGATTCCCGTAGCTAGAGTGTTTATCGAGTTTAGTGTCGCAATAATGCCAAGAACTTTCTTTGGAGCCAACTCTTTTTTATTCATTTCATAGAGGATTTTTGCCATAACTATTTTATCTGTTGTGGCGTCTAAGGCTGCTCCAAAATTGCTAGTCTGTCCTGTCATGCGTGCTACTTTGCCGTCCAAGACGTCAGCTAATCGCCCGACCGCACATTCCGCCAGCCCTTCAGCTGTATCGATTTTCTCAGATCCGTGTATCGCTAAAGCGGCGCCAGTCACGCTTATCAAATTAGGGATGGTAAAGATGTCCTTAACGATTTTATGGACGACAGGAGATGCTTCTCGGGCTTTTTTCATAGTCCGCATAATAACATCAATTTGTCAAAATAACAATATTATCGTAACGTCCAGTTGTTCGCCCCGAGAGGCTTAATCACTCCGTTGATTTCTAGCATTGTGAGCGCCGTGGCGAAGTCTGACGCGGATAATCCTGATTTTTGTTGGATTTCGTCGCCGTCGCGCAGCCCTTCTGAGATGAGTTTTATGATAATAGCTTCTTCAATTGTTGCGCTGGCTGCTAATTTTTGACCGTTGTCTTTTTGTAATTTCTCTGGCGCGATGATTGATAAAACATCGTCGGCGCCTGTCACCAAATACGCCCCTTGTTTTAATAAAGTATTACAACCCGCCGACAGTGGGCTGGTTATGTTTCCGGGAACTACAAACAAATCTCTTCCCTGGTTCAGTGCGTGCGAGGCGGTGTTTAATGTGCCGCTGCGCTCGGCGGCTTCGGTGATAATAATCCCATCAGCTAGCCCACTGACTAGTCGATTGCGCTCCAAAAAACTCCAACGATTAACTATTTTATTGTCGCCCTTCATCCATTCTGAAACGACCGCGCCGCCCTGCTCTATGATGCTCATGGCTAGTTGATAATTAGTCCGCGGCGAAATATCAGGAAGCTCGTTTGGGACGACCGCCACGACCGTTCCGCCAGCTTCAATCGCAGCTTTTTGAGCAATGCAATCCACGCCTAGCGCCAGTCCACTCACAATTACACATCCGGCTTTTGCCAGATCTGTCGCTAATCGCTCGGTCACTTCTTTTCCGTAGGCAGACGGCTTACGGGACCCGACGATTGATACGACTGGCGCCCCTGTTTCCGGCAACTTTCCCATATAACATAAGCTTTTTGGTGGATTGGCAATATGTGCTAATCTCTGGGAGAAAATATGCTCATCTGGTGTAATTCTATTGATTTCCATAAAAAATGTGGTAAAAAGTATTGACACTTTGTCAAATGTTTGCTATAATCAAGGACGATTGGTTAAGTAATCATTAACCAAACGCACCTTATACCCCCTATTCTAACTATATGTTAGGTTGCGCGCAATGGCATTAAGTATTCTTACCCTCCACTTTTTGCGGTTCAACGTTACGCGCATACTAACCCCTTTAACTGCCCTTTTTCAAAGGCGACCTCTGTTAATGTGAGTACGAAATTGTATTGATAGTCATCAGGCGCGGACTTTTGGAGTTTTAGTCGCGACGCTTCACTGATACGGTAGCTCGGGTGGGTTGAAGGGTAAAAAAGCGTCAGGTGATGCCCACCCTTACCTGGCGCTTTTTTGTTGGGAAAAATTATTTATTTTCTATAATATGTCGGCACTTTTCGCAAATACCTTCCAGCTCAAAGTGGTGCTTTGTGACTATGAAATTATGTTTTTTACCGATGAGATCTATGAGTTTTTCGAGTTCTTGCGATTGTATGGGTTCGGCATTTTGGCAATTGATGCAGTAGAGATGGTGGTGATGTGGTATAAAAGGTTCCGCTAACTCGTAATAATTCTTCCAGCCAATAGTTATGGTGTTTATAATATTTAGATTATCGAACATTAGTAGCGTGCGGTAAATGCTGGCACGGTTAATGTTTTTGCAGTTTTTCGCAATATCGCCGACCGTAAGAGGAATATCTGAATTTCGCAGGATATCAAATACTTGCTGGCGAGGTTTTGTCAGGCGAAGATTGTGGCGCTCAAATATTTCATTTAGCATAGTGCTATCAATAGTTTATAACTTATTGCAACAAGTGTGCAATAGACTTACAGTCCGAGTAATTCATAAGGATATTTGGGTTGATTGATTTTTGTGATATGCGCGTCGGTTATGACGTATTCAGCTTGGCTATTAACGATTTTTTGCGACAATTTACCCTTGACGATTAGCCATGTTCCATCTGGGTAGTCTGTCGAAAAGTTTTTCTCGACCAGGATTTTCATAGGCACGCTGTCAACAGTGCAGCAACTTATAACGTATCTGGCGATATTGAAGTAATTATAGCCGTAGTTTTTTAACAGATCATTTGAAACGAAGCCAGTAATGGTGATATCTTTGCCGTTAAAATAAGCAGCCTCTTTGCAAGAATTTATAGCGGTTTTCCAGCGATTTATTGAGATTGTAGAAGAGCCTTCTTTTGGTTGAGGTGTTTCGCAACGACTTTCTGGTTCAATAATCGCAGGACTTTCTTTTTGCGCAAGGCTGCTTGGAGATAGCGGTTTTGGCGGAAATATGTATCCGACTGATAATATAATTATTGCAAAATAAGATATTGGGGCAATTTTTTTCAAGCTAATTCTAGATTTATCTTTTGCGGGTTTATTTTTTGATTGCAACATTATATCAATAAGCAAAAGTATAACGCCGATTACGCTAATTACGACCGCGAATGTGTGATAGCGTGGATGAATGTAAAAGCCGAGTTGGTCGCGCCAAGCTAATAGCAAAATATATACGCAAACGACAATTCCGCCAATTGATTTTGCAAGGTTAGCGTACATATAAGTTAACTCCCAGCCCGACAATTAGTGATAAGATGAATACAATTAAGGTAATTGTTGCAATAAACTTCCAGCGAAAAGTTGTTTTTAACAGCGTAATCATTTTAATGTCTATCATCGGTCCGAATAGCAAGAAAGATAAAATTGAGCCTGTTGTGAAATTTCGCACGTAAGCTAGTGCAAAGAACGCGTCGATGCTGGAGCATATTGAAATGACGAAACTTAGCGTGATCATAGATATGATTGATAGGAAAATGTCGCCGCCGACGGCGTTTATGATGAATCGTGGAACGAAGATTTGTGTGGCGGCTGCGATGCTAGCGCCTAAGACCAGCATAGTAAATAATTGCCAGAATTCATTACGTGATGAGCTGAATAGGTTTGACAATTTTGAGTCATGGTCGTGTTTGTGGCAGAGCTTTTTAAATTCTGGATTGATAATGGAATCTTCCCTAAAAAAGCTGATGATAAAAGCGGTTATTTGTACGATAATTAGCGCAAAAATAATTCGCCACCAAACCATTCGGGTATCAAAGCTGAAGGCGGTCATGGTTGAAATTATGGTTATCGGGTTTAAGATTGGTGCGGCGAAAAGAAAGCTAATAACGTCGGCGGGCTTCAGTCCGTTTGCTATTAAGCTGCGTGCAATTGGCACGTTACCACATTCGCATACAGGTAAAATTAGCCCGATCATAGAGAGTGCAATTCGTCGAAGGAAGGTGTTTTTTGGTAACATTTTGAAGACATCTTTTGATGATAAAAAGTATCTGATAAGCGCGGATATGATAATTCCTAAAATTAAGAATGGGACCGCCTCGACAATTACGCTTAGCGTCAGCGTGATGAAATCTTGTAATGGCGGAAGTAATTTATTGCACCATTCTGCAAGTTCTCCGTTTAATAACATGACGCCGAATCGTGAGCTGAATTGATAAATAGAAATTATAAGGACGCCAAAAAACACCCAACCGATCAATTCACTGTTGGCTAATAAAAACTTTTTTATGCGACCATCTGGCGATTTTTGTGCCATATATAAAATTATACTCCATGCTTATGCTATACTAAATCAATATGAAACATCTTTTACATTCACATCATCCGTTTCGGATTTTCTGGTTTTCAGTCCTATTGACCTTAGGTCTGGGCAGTTTGATTTTTAGCCATATGGGCGTTAGCGGTCTTTGGCTATTTACTATTTTGGTGGTTTTGGAAGTCACGTTTAGCTTCGACAACGCGGTGATAAATAGCAAGGTTTTGGCGGGAATGAGTCAAGTCTGGCAGAAAGTCTTCTTGACGGTTGGTATATTTGTGGCGGTGTTTGTCGTTCGATTTATATTGCCAATTGCTATTGTGATGATTGCGAGCGGTCACGGATTTATGGATGTTGTCAATCTGGCGCTACATAAACCTGTCGAGTACGGCAAGATCCTGCACGAGGCGTCGCCGATGATTGACGCGTTTGGTGGTGCGTTTTTGATTATGATTGGGCTTAGCTACTTTATCGATTACAACAAGCGTGTTCACTGGATGCGACATGTTGAGCCGATCTTAGCAAAGGCTGGACGATTTGAGAATTTTAAGGTGTGCATAATGCTTAGCGTGGCGGCTGTTTTGTATTTTACGGTCGAGGCGCCGCATAAATCTTTGGTGCTGATTTCAGCGGTTCTTGGAATTGTGTTGCATATCGGATTGGAACTATTTGGGTCATTTTTCCATGAAGATGACGCGGAATCCGTTAAGATTAAAACTGGCTGGGCGGCGTTCGCTAGCTTGTTATATTTGGAAGTTCTGGATGCCAGCTTTAGCTTTGACGGCGTGATTGGTGCGTTCGCTATTACCAACAGCGTGCTACTAATCGTGGCTGGGCTGGGCGCTGGAGCAATTTGGGTTCGATCGCTAACCGTATATTTGTTGCGAACAGGCGCGCTTAGTAAATATAAATATTTGGAAAATGGCGCTCACTGGGCAATTATGGCACTCGGCATGATGATGATTGCCAAACTATTTCACTTGGAATTGCCGGAATGGGCGACGGGCGGCTTGGGCTTATTGTTTGTGAGTTTGGCGGTCGGCAGCAGCATATTGGAAGCTCGATCGATCAATCTGCAAGAAGCTGCGGCTGCAAAATTACATCAAGCCGAAGAGCAATTGAAGAACGGCGCTTCAAAAATTGTGCCGCGAAAACGACGCTAGAATCTGGTTTAATATTTTATACTGAACGGCTCGATAGTTCCGTTAATAAATTTCTCGACCAAGTTAATTGATTCGGGCAATATCCAGCTTTGGAGAATTTTCTGCTCGTCTGAATTGAACTTGCCTAGGACAAAATCTACGTCACCGACTTGACGCCTGAGCAAATTGTCTGTGCCAATGCGAATATGCCAAAAGTCTGATCCGACGTGAGCGTGGAGCGACTTTAAGCCATTACTGCCAGCGTCTCGACCGCCTTTGCGGGTTCGAATTTTACCGAAGTCCAGCGCTGTGTCGTCGTGAATAATTAGTAAATCATCCAATGTTAATTTGTAAAAATCTAAGATTGCTCGGGCGGAAATTCCGACCCCATTGTAAAATGTAGTTGGTTTAACTAGCAGGATTTTTTCTCCAGAAATGTTTGTTTCGGCGATATCTGCGGAAAATTTTGGCTTGTTTGAAAAGGTTCTTCCCTGTTCTGACGCAAATTTATCAACAGCCAAAAACCCAGCATTATGCCGCGTGTTTGTGTATTTTTCGCCTGGATTTCCCAATGCTAAGATGACTTTCATAGACTTAGTATATCACCTTGTGAAAATGACGTATAATAAGCATATGGCAAAACGCGACGATGATTTGGAATTTAGTATCAATGCGCCGTTTGATGATGGGCGAGCGATTGTTGATAAAGTTCCGTTGTATTTGGTAAATGGATCGCTGGGTGCTGGAAAAACTAGTGTTCTTGAGTTCTTATTGCAACAAAGTGACTATAAGGGCTCTCGAGTGATTGAGAATGAATATGCTAATGAGAATGTTGACGGATATCGTTTGGAAAAACTGGCGGATATCGTGACGACTTTGGCTGGAGATTGTGTCTGTTGTTCGTCAAAGCATGCGTTGACGCGAATGTTACTTGACTTTTGTCGCAATTCCCCTGCTCCAGTGTTTATTGAGGCAACTGGTGTGGCGCGAACGATGAATTTAGTTGAGAAATTGATTAATGCACAAATATTCAATAAGTATGAGTTGGCGCAGAGTTTTTATGTTATTGACGCACATGAGATTTTACGTGGAATTGAGCCGGCGCATGAAATTGAGTTGCAAGCGGCGGATATGATTTTAGTAACCAAAGAAGATCTGCTAGGTGACGACGAGCGATTGCAATATGAATCCAAGCTGAACTCCCTGCCTTACGGAAAAATACTGAGCGCGCCACGAGGTAAATTTGATATCAATAAAATGACGACGCCGTCGGGATTACTAACGTTTTTCGATAAGTACGATGGCGAGCTGGTCGTGCCGGACAATCCAACGTATGCCGTGCTGGATGTTTCTGGTATGAAAATTGCTGCGGCGACTCTGGAAAAAATTTGGCTGGAACTTTTTGATGCTTATAAACTCAGGCGAATGAAGGGCTGTTTTATTGATGATAATGGCGCGCGGCATCATTTGGAGGCGACGGAAAATCAGATTCAAATAGCTAATTCTGCGGCGGAAGAGCCAGCAAAAATTGTGCTAATTGGTGAACGTGCGGATGAAATTACGCGTGAAGTTTTGTCGGCGCAATTGATGATGTTTGAATAAAAGTTCGCTTTCGTCGTTTCCGACTCATCAGCATAGACACGCATCTATGGAGCGAACATGACAAGCAGAGACTTTGACAGAGGTTCGCAGGAGACTACAGCAGCTTGGCAATATCGATCGCCAATACAACAGCAATGAGACTGAGGGCTATGGCATTATACAATGAATGCACCGTCGTAGCTGCCGCCGTAGCTATAATCTGGCTACGGTATTTGCGGTAGCACCACAAATACACCAGCAAAAAGCCGAAGCCAGTCACGGATAGAGCTACCCCTGCTGCGAAACTGTACCAGATATTTGCGATGTGCAGGATTCCAAAACACACGCTGGCGCGCACTCGTTCGCGCCAGCTCCACTTCTCGCTTCCAGAGCGGAAAGCTTGCTCTTCCCATAATGCTAAGAATAATATGATATTATACGCCTCGCATCTGGTAGCTTTGGTTTTGTGAAGGAGCCTCTGTGATGGTGTGTAGTTCGTGAAGCTTCCCATGAGGAAAACTCCTGCCATACCAACAGTCCAGGCAGCCCCTGTTGCCCATCCCGTAGGAAGGAAGGTCTCAAGCCCGCGAGTTAGAAGACTAACTACGGACTGATTCAGTCCAGGGACGAGTAGTAGTGCCTTTATAGTGGCAATTGTCACTATAATCAGCCCTACCGCAAGAATACTGAACTTTCGTCTGCTGAAGTATCCAGCATTCTCAATCTCAGTGACGAGTCTGGGCCAGACAAATACTGGTTTAGGATCTTGTGGCATACCCTTCTTGAAGAGCCAAGCCATAACCCCTTTTTGGGGGCGATGCACCATTATAAGATCTGGAGGGTACATCTATCATCACCTCTTTCAAAGTTCTACTTGTCAAAGTGCGCTTTCGGACAAGGCATAAATCTCAACTTGTCAACAAAAGCCAATGTTATTTATATCACGCAATAGTGTTTAAGTCAAGAGAAATTGGCGTAAAAATAGGATCAAGCGAGCTTTTCGGCGTTCTTGGCCTGCTTGTAGGCTTTGGTGACTGGCGCCAGACCGCGCGCAACGCGTTCACGATTGGCTTTTAATTGTTTTTCGTCACGGAAAGATATTTTAATTGGCGTTCCCGCAAAATTGAAAGCTTCACGCAAAGTTCGCTCCAAATAGCGTTTATAGCTCCAGTGGACGAATTTTAGATTACTGCCGTAGATAACAAACCACGGCGGAGCAACGTCAGTCTGGACAATGTAGCGCAGTTTCGGATGCGAGTTTTTCAGACCAGCTGGCGGATGTGCGGCGATGGCTTTCTGTAAAATGTCGTTTAAGGCACGAGTTTTACATTCTTGGCGACGACGCTTATAGATATCAAGCGCCAGGTCGAATAACTTAGTGACATTCTGTCCAGTAACAGAAGAAGTGAATATTAACGGCGCGTACGGCGTGAACTTGAAGTTATAGCTGATTTGTGGTGCGATTTCATCGTGTGTATAAGCATCTTTACCTTCGACGGAGTCCCATTTGCTGACGACCAGAACAAGCCCTTTGCCCGCCTCGTCAATAATTCCAGCTAGGCGCTGATCCAATTGAACGTTAAGTTCATTGACGTCCATAAGAAGCAGACAAACGTCGGCTTCGTTGATGGCTTGCATTGTGCGAAGAACTGAGAACTTTTCAATTCCCGTTTCTTGCTTTCCTTGGCGGCGAATTCCAGCAGTGTCGAGCAATTCAATTGTTTGTCCGTGATAACGAACTTGAACGCGGTTTACGTCGCGAGTTGTGCCGGCGACGTTGGCGACGATGGCTTGCTGCTTGCCCGCTAAGGTATTGAATAGATTGCTCTTGCCAACGTTTGGTCGACCAATTAGCGCGACGCGAATGATGTCATCAGGTGCGGTTTCGGTGGCTGGCGGAATAAGTTCGGCAATGTTGTCAAGAAGTTCCGAAATGCCAATGCTGTGCTCGGCGGAAGTTTTTATGATGTTTTTAATGCCAAGTCGTTTGAACTCGTCGATAGAAAGAGAGCCTTTTAAGTCTGCTTTATTGGCGATTAAAATGACTGGCTTGCCGCTTTTTAGGGCTTTTTTGGCCAATTGTCGATCAGCGTCGGAAGGATAAACAGTGGAGTCAACTGTTACGAGGATTACGTCAGCGGCGGCGGAGGCGTCAGCGATTTGGTCCTGAATGGTCGCCTCAAATTCGTCCTCGGCAGTTTTCAGTCCGGCTGTGTCTATGAGCCAAAATTGAGAATAGTCATCTGATGGCGTAGAGTCGACGTTGCGTCGTTTGTATGAGACTTTACCAACAACGTTGTCGCGAGTTGTTCCAGCTTCCCTGGCGACAATGGCCGTGCGAGAGCGCGTCAAGCGATTGAATAGTGAGCTTTTGCCGACGTTGGCTTGCCCGATGATGGCGACTGTTGGTAATTTAGACATGATTATATATTATAGCAGTTTTAAGACATTTTGGCGAGCACGCTATTTATATAAGCCTCGCATGGGTGGACTATTTTCAGGAAATCCTCAAAACACCTCAGGCTGTTTTTTGCTACGAACTTCTCAGGTTCGGCTACGACGAGTGTACATTCTCTGCTGTCGCTATTATATTCTCTGGTGTAATTGTGGATATAGGCCTTTGGAGACTGTTCGTTAATTGGATTTGGGTAAAGTGTTATGTAGCAATTTTCTTCGGGGTTATTTATGCAGTAGTAAACGTTATTGTCGTCATCTTTGAACGCTACGGATATGGGATATTCAAATTTCGTAGTATGTTTCTCAACCTCTTTAATAAGTTCGATGTAAGCGTATATTTGGTTTTCTAGGAATTTTGGTAAAATATTGGACTTATCCTTCTCATAGAACAGTTTTTCTATGGTATCCGATCTTTCTTCCTTAAGGTTACGTATGACTGCTCTTAGTTTTTCTGAGGGCAAAGGCTCAGATTCGCGCCCTAGCGTTTCCATTCTGCAATTACACTTTCTATCAAATTTAGCACAAAAGCTATATTACAATATTTGCCGTAAAATGTAAAGAGCCGCGGAGTAAATTATGAATTCGTGAATTTCTCTTCTCGCCATTCGCCTCTCTTGAGGTCGCCGAGCGAATAATTGCCAAAGTTTGTTCTGTGGAGTTTTTTAACAGTGTAGCCTAACGCATCGAAAGTTCGCCGAATTTGACGATTCCTTCCCTCGCTCATTTCCACTATCCAGCGATAATCATCGCCTTCGTGCTGTCTTTCTAATGTCAATTGACTGCGTCCGTCAGGAAGCTGCACGCCAAAATCATTGATCATCTGGCGATGTAGAGGTTGCAATGGCTGGTCGATTGTAACGAGATATCGCTTAATTTTATAAAACGACGGATGTGTCATGCTGTGAGCAAAATCGCCGTCGTTCGTCATGAGAATCAGCCCGGAGCTGTCTTTATCCAGGCGACCAACGGGCTTTAAGTAGTGAAGATTCTTCGGTAGCAATTTGTAGATTGTCGGAACGCCGCCCTGAGAGGCGCGCGAACAAAGATATCCAGTTGGCTTGTGTAGGATAATGAGCTGTTTGGACTTCAATTCTAGCAATTTGCCGTTATAGGAAATTTTATTTGCGTCAGAAATCTGTTGACCCAGTCTGGCGGGCTGACCGTCAACAGTAATCACACCTTTTTCGATTAGCTCGTCGGCTTTTCGGCGAGAAACGCCCAAACACAGCGCCACGAATTTATTGAGGCGCCAAGATTCTTGCTTTATGTCTGGGTTTATCATTGTTGTGGATTTATCGGTGGAAATTGTGTCGGCTGAGGTTCTGATGGTTGATGTGGGATACTTTGCTCTTGAGCTTGTGTTTGGGCGAGGGGCATCGAGTTAACCTGTTCAATAGGATTTGGTGCTGGCTGAGGCGTCGGAATTGGTTGCGGTGCTGGAGCTTGCACTGGTTGAGGCTCTGGAGTTGGTTGAGAAATTCTCTGTGTGTTGTCTAATTCTTCTGCCATAAGTTTAGAGATGTCTACCGAATTCTGAGAATCGTCAGCTGGTAAAGGTTGAATAATGCGATCACCAAGCCCTGAAGGTCGCGGTGCGGGCGATGAAAATGGCGCCATGGGTTGTGGTAGTGTTGCTGGCTGCTGCTGAGGCGTCGGAATTGGTTGCGGCGCTGAAGTCTGCACTGGTTGAGGTAGTGGTTGCGGCGCTGGAGCGAATGCTTGTTGTGGATGTTGTTGTATGAGCGGATTTACTACAGAGGCTGTTGGCGTTGCAGCAGAGGCAGCTGGTTGCGGTGACAATGAAGAGACGTCAGGCCTAGTAACTGGCTGCGGCGCTGCTGGAGTTGGCTGAGGAGTTGGAGCGACTGGTTCATATGTGTGAGCTGGCTGTGAAACTGGCACTGGATTTGTGCCGACTCCCGGAAGGTCGCCCAGGGCTTCGTGGACTGCTCTCACGACGTCCTCTATTCCTACCTGAGATTTCACCAAGTATTTATCAGCACCAAGTTGCTCACCGCGTTTTCGCTGATCTTCTGATGATAGTGCGGTCATGATAATCACCTTAACGTCTTTTGTTTCTGTCGTCGAGCGTAAAATGTCCAACATATCAAATCCGGAAATTTTCGGCATCATCACGTCGCTTAAAATTAATCGCGGACGTTCTTTAATTGCCATGGCTAGAGCTTCTTCGCCGTCGCCCGCCGAAACGATATCGTAGCCCTCCGCCAAAAGTCGTACACCGTAAATCTCGCGTAAACTTTTGTCGTCCTCAACCAATAAAATTTTTGTCATATGTTTATACTATACTGAAGTTTTGACAAAAAATCCATAGTTCTTATGGCTATTATTCGCGACCAGGTATGGACAATTGCTGACGCTTTTTGCGCAACTCTTCTTCAATTTCAGCCAGCGTCGGCTCGGAAGAATTTCTGGCTGGTTGTGGAATTTCTGGCTGGGTCGTCGGGACTGTAGGCACGGCTGAATCTGGATCCTCTGAAGTTGCGATTGCGGCTGGATTTGAATCGGCAATTTCGCTACTATTTTCAGCTGTGGCATCTTCCGTCTTCTCTCCTGTGGCAATTTCAATTTTTTCTGAAGCCAAAGAGTTCGGCGTTTTATCTTCGAGCTTTTCAGCTTCCGCAGATTCTAATCGCTGCTTGGCTTCCGAACTACTCATACGAGGAATTTCCAAATAGAACGTACTTCCCTCTTTATATTTGCTTTCAACTCGCAAGTTTCCAGACATCGCCTCGGCCAAGCGGCGGCTCAAATATAGCCCCAGGCCAGTTCCGCCAATTTCTCGCGTGTCAGAATTGTCCACCCGATAAAATTTCTGGAATAAATGCGGAATATCTTCGGCGGGAATGCCAATACCGCTATCTTTCACGCTTATGGAAATCTGCTTATCGTCGCCGGTAACATTGACGACAACTTCGCCCGACGGCGTGTACTTGATGGCATTTTCAATTAAATTACTGACGACTTCCCGAAAATGATCAGGGTCAATATTGGCATAAAAAATTGGCTGCAATGACTTCTCTTTGCCTTCATCAATTATGTCTGGCATGAAGATGTAATTGAGCTGCTTTTCATTAGCTTTTGTTGCTAGACCATCAAAAATATCCTTCAAAAATTCGTTTACGTTGATGATCTTCGGGTTATTTTTCATTCGTCCGTCTTCAACTTTGCTGATATCAAGAAGATCTTGGAATAGCCGTCCCAGATGTTGCGCCGATTCGTGGGCTTTGGTGATGAAATCGCGAGCTTTCTCGTCGATGTGAGCGGTGGCTGGATTTAATGCCAGACCCAAATAGCCCTCAATTGACGCAACTGGCGTACGCATCTCGTGGCTGGCGGTGGAGATGAACTCGGCTTGCTCACGTTCCTCGGCTTTTTCTTTGGTGATGTCGCGGAAAACTACGATAACTCCTTCACCCTCAGTGCCGACTGGAGAGCTGACAATTGAAACTAAAATTCGCTTTTCAGAGCTGGTTAATAGGAATAATTTATCGTTATGAGTTGGCTGGTTTTTTGATAAAGATTGGGCTATTGGATTCTCGAGATCTTCTACGTCTTTTCCGTCTGAGGTAACGAGTTTTAAGACGCTTTTCCAGTTGAGTCCGAGCGCGTCGCCTTGGTCCCAGCCAATAATCTGTTGGGCGGATGGATTTATCAGTTCGATGTTGCCGTCTTTGGAGATCGCCAGAACGCCGTCGTCGATGGCATTAATCACCACATCAGACTTACTTTCAACGGCGGAAAGTTTATTCTTCAAGCTGGATGTATTGTCGTCGGTTTTTTGGCGGCGAATCCATAGAACGAGGCTGAAAATCAAAGGTAAAAATCCGAAGAATAGGTAGCCGATGATGAATTGTATGTTTATTCCCTGTTGAACGCTAGTAGCTATAATTTGCAGAATAACCAAAAGCCCCATTATTCCTGAGATTATTGCGCCGAAAAATCCTGCAAAAATTGCCACGATAATCCACATAACTAGGAATGGTGAAACGACTCCGCCGCTGGTAATTATGGTGGTTGTGGCGACAGTGACGGTTAATAGATATACGAAAATTCCGATTCCAATTTCGTGTTTTCTGGGAAGCCAAAAACATAAAATCAGCACAATTAAGCTGCCGATTCCTGCCACGCCAGCCGCTAAGTCTGAGACCGATAATCCGATTGGCAATTGATAACCGGTCGGTATGAATCGCGCCCACGCATATAAAAGAATGATCGTGAAACAGCTCAGTAATGCCACTTCACACAATCTTCTTAACCAAAATCTGGAAATTGCGTGAGGCTTAAAGTAAATCCCGCCCTTTTTCATAGTTTTATTATGGCGAATTTTTGGTAAAATCTCAAGTGATAAATATGACGTAGAGGTTGTGTGGATGCGGAAAAGTAGACAAGCCTTCCCTTTCCGTGGTATAATCTATGGAGTTACGGCCCTATCGTCTAGCGGTTAGGACACCAGGTTCTCATCCTGGCAACCCGGGTTCGATTCCCGGTGGGGTCACCAAGAATGTTATTTTAGAGTCTGTAAGGGGCTCTTTTTATAATTTGAAGGCAGTCGATAGCTTTTACTGAGCTATGGTATAATAGGCAAAATAGTAAATTGGGGAGAGTTTTTTGTGGTTCAATCTTTAGGCAAGCTAGAAAAGGTAAATATCAGAAAAATATGGGAACACGAAGCTTTGTCGTTTACTCCATGGTTGGCTCATCCAGATAATTTATCTTTGCTAGGTGACGCCTTAGGAATAGAATTCAATACGGAAAACATAAAAACCGAAGTTGGTGTCGGCGATTTTAATGCGGATATAGTTACGGCTGATTACTCTGATAGGGCGATTATAATTGAAAATCAATTAGAGCGTACAGATCACGATCATCTTGGCAAGTGTATTACTTACGCGGCTGGGATTGGCGCTGAAACAATCATTTGGATTGCAAGTAATATTCGTGATGAGCATAGGCAGGCTGTCGAGTGGTTGAATTTTAATTCTTCTGATAAAATTAATTTCTTTTTGGTTGAGCTTGAGGCGTATAAAATCGGCGACTCCAAACCAGCTCCGCACTTTTTGGTTGTTGAAAGCCCTAACGAATGGACAAAGGTTGTGCGCAGCCAGAATAATAGCAATAGCAGTGTGTCTGAAGTAAAATTGCGGCAGCAAAGATTTTTTGAGATGGTGCGAGATTATGGACTGGAGCATTCTAAGAAGGTCCGTAGCTGGCAAAAACCTCGACCTCAACATTGGTATACGATCAGATATGGTGGCAAGGCTCATTTTAACGTGTTAGCCAACACTAAAGAAAAGTGTATTTATATAGAGTTATACATTGATGGAGGTAAAGATTCGGACGCGCAAAATAGGCTAATTTTTGATAATATCTACAAAAATAAAGATAAAATCGAGCCTGAAATCGGCGAGTTGATATGGTATGACAAAGATGATGCTCGCATGAAGCTTATACGTTATCGTATAGATAAAGATCCTGCCGATGATAAAGAATCTGAAGAGGCTTTACCACTTGTTATAGAAAAACTGGATCAGTTTATATCTATATTTCCGAAGTACTGGAAAAATATATAGTTAAGCTAAATATGTGTAGAATTAAAGATTATCGCTACTCATCTGCTTAACGACTTCTATCAAATTCTGCGGCGTAATGTCAGCCTTAATTAGATATCCGCCAACGCGACTTATAACGGATTTACGCGAAGCCTCGTCTCGCTCAATTGTCTTGGCGGTGATTTACTTGCTGTCAATTTGCTGTTTGGTCTGCTGTCTGAAAATATAATCCAAAAAAGACGAGATAATTTTCATGGGATAATACAACCTTTATAGGTTTGTGCAAGTCGTATAACTGGGGGCGTGTGAAGTGAGTATATTATTAAAGTAGATAAAACTAGATCTGTCGTCGGAATACTAAACGCCGCTCTTTTTCCGTTATCCCTCTAGGGATCTTTAGTGAGTCTTCAATAAGAACTTCGTATTTTACGGGCAGTGTATTATTAAGTAAGGAATAGAAGTTTGACGCATTGACACTATTATCGATATGAATATAGATTGAATCTGTAGGATCACTTATCACTTCAAAATAGTAGCTGCCAGCAAAACCGCTGTTGTCTAATAGGCAGAATAACTTATCAAAGTCTACCAGCTGACCCCTAACCTTACAGGTTAGATTGTTGCGACCTAAAACTTCAACGCAAGTCGTCTTTATATTACATCTGCATCTATATAGTCTCACCCTATCTTGTGTATTGAGTCGTTTCATCGAAACTCCCTCCCATGTACTATTGCCGCTTAGCAAAAGTATTCCTTCGCCCCAATCCTTAATATTGCCACTATTCGTTAAAATTTCAGGGGTATACTCTTTCGATATATGCTTATGTTCGTATATACAGTCTCCTGCTATCATAGGGGCTTGTAGCATACCGTAATGGTCATAAACTCTTACCCTATATATATCCTCAAGTCGCCTACGGATATCAGATGTAAGAACTTCTCCCCCAGTCACAATAAACTTTAAAGATTTGCGAACATCCTGCAGCATTTTTTTATCATCCAGGCAATTGGCTATTTTTATCAAATAGCTAGGCATGCCTACGAGAATATTGGGCGATATTCTGTGAATTTTATCTACCTTAGGATCTGTAGGAAAATTTCTACCCGACCCAAAAGGGTACACTTGACAGCCCAACCTGCTCATAGATAATGAGTAGAAGTGCGCGGGTGGAAATAGACCGTACCCCCAGAGCACTACAGCTTTCATAGATTTAAGTCGATGCGGGACAAGCGATAGTAGCTCTGTAGTTCTTCGTGCAGCTCCATTGATGGCATAATCGGTATATATAATATCCCTAGCTTCTCCCGTGGAGCCTGAAGAGCTGTAAACCACACCTCCAGACGAAGCAAAGTTTTTATTAATGACACCCATCCACTCCTCTAAGCTTTGCGGTTTATTCATACTTGATCTAGAGCTCCAATATCTTTCTGTAGAAATCTCGATAGAACTACCATATCGACAGATCTTTTATAAGGTTCTCTCAATATACCCTCAGATACATAACCATGTGCTAGTATTGCGTCGATCACTGCAATATAGGATACTGGCAAAATAATAGTTATTTTCCTTCTACTCATTTTTCTAGCTTGTAGCATAATCATATCAAGCAAATCACCCAACACCTTTTTGCAGACAACCTTATGATCTATGATAAGGGGGGATATCTTTAGAGATCCCCCGCGCTTTGGGGTGAGGGCCGCAACACCCGCTAGCTTGGTCGTGTCATGGATGATAGTTAATAAAATCTTGGCCTTTTTCTCGTATACTTCCGGACTCTCCTCCGTACCGTGCACCAGCGCCTTCACAAAATTGTCATCTATATCGTCATAATAATGAGACATGTTAGTCCTAATGAAATTGGATAGTAGACTGAAGGGTAATTCTGTTTGTAGGTTATTTATTTCTATGGATGTGTTTGCAGATTCATTATTTGCTAGCGACAATTCAAGTCTTAAGGGTGTAGAGCTTTCTACATCTCGGCTGGCTTCTAGGAACTTTCCACACACTCTTTCCGAAGATTTTGTGTGGTAATGTCTAGACAATAGCGCTTCCATTTTTAGATGTAGCTTTCGAAAATCGAGAACAGCAGTCGGTGCGTTATTCAGGGGGGCTGTCACGTACATCTTTCTAGCGCCCACAGCGCGATAGCTTCTACACAGGGCATTTATCATCTGTTCGGCATAGCCTCTTCCTCGCATATTAGGCTCAATATACGTAGGACCAATTTTTATACATCCGCCGCGTTTCCTCGTCACAACCTCAAAGCCGACAAAATCACTGCCTGATTTGGTAAACGCAAGCCACACCTCTTTTCCGATAGTGAAATATCCCACGGGATCGTAACCGAGGCGATCAACCTTCACTAGGTTTCGTGCAAAATCTTTCGTTATCTCATCATAAGTGTCCTTTATTGAGATTGTCGTGTTTTCAATAAATATATTTTCATACTTCGGGTCGCATTTAAGGCGGACTAGGCGAAGATCGTTGAATTCTATCTCACATTCTTTCGGGGGTGTCAGTGGCATTATCCTCTGTTCTCCTTTCACTAATCAGATTATCTAAGTCGGATCCTGGAATAATATACAGGAAGCTTTGAGGGGGGCGGAAATCGTGCAAGCGATCCCTTATGTCAAGTAGGCTTATAGGTGAGCTGTACTTGATAGGCGATGTGACTTCAAGAGCACTGCATAAGCTTCGCGTTGCATAGTATGCCGTAAACCAACTAACCGCGTCAGAGTCGTCTTCATATCCTGTTATGGACATTAATTCCTCGAGAGAACACCTTACCATACGTCCAGCGCGAAATTCTCCCACGATAGCTTTATCTTCCTGCGATGAATATATAACCACATCAAGCGTATCGGAATACTCGAGTTTTGGGATTGATTTGCGAAATTCCCATTTTTTGCTGCCGTCCAGAATCTTGTCGGCATACTTAGTCTTAATTGACATTAAAATTTTTTTTTCAGACATATCTATATATTCTCCAGCTCTTCTAGAATAGTATTCGCAATATCATGTTCTGATTGGTGATATTTTGTGGCAAATATTGTCTTTGTTGATCCATACTCAATCATTATATTTACGCCATTATGTTCAGCTTTTCGTATGTCTGTCCTAAAACATAGCGACGGTATTCCGCTCGCATGAGCAAATCCCAATTCCCATGCAACCCCAGAGTCTACATCAGCCCCATCTACTATAGCCACAACTACATCCGCAACTTTAATGCCATCTCTGCATCCTTTATATACAAACTCCATATCAAATTCATTCTCTGCGCTATCCTTACAGGGAGTCTCTATATCCTGAGGTAGAAACACCTCATAGCCGTGATTTCTGAGGTGTTCGGCGATGCGTCGATTTAAATCCCGCTCAAATACAGAGAATACAGACGCGGCCAAATATATCTTTTTCATAATTCACCCTCTGTGTCCTCTATGAGTCTGTCAAGCGCGTCTAAATCGGGGTAGGATGTGACGCTCTCAACTGATATCGAGGCTACTTTGCTCGCAAATTCTGCACAGCGTATATTACTCCATCCGTTGGCTATACCGTATATTATGCCTGCTGCATATGCATCGCCCGCTCCTACGGGTGAAACCGACTCGGAATCTTGTGCTTCTACGAAGCACGGTGTCGAATCTTTGCTATAGACGCACGATCCTACATCTCCCTGTGTTGCGTATATTGTCTCAAGATTAGGGGAATAGTTAAATAGGTCCTGCGGCGAGCTACAGTTGGTATTATCAAGAAGAGTCCTCATCTCTAGTTCGTTTCCAATCAATATATTGCTCCTATCCAGCATGAGCGATACATACTTCTTGGACTGTAAAAAGTAGCTACTGATATTATGGATTACCTTTGCAGAATCATTTTTTATTGACGATAGTATGGTCTCATTAAAAGATCGTTTATGCGTAGAGAAGTATACTATGTCAGAGTCGTTAACCGTATCTAACTGACTTGGAGTTGCCGAGAAATTGATATTGCTGGGTTCAAAGAATGATATACAGTTCTCTTGTTCCTTAGAGATAGCAACTATAACTTTAAATAATGATTCTGCGTTATTATCAATAGCTACAGACGATATGTCTACGTTATTCTCTTGAAGAAGCTCAAGGTAGTCGCGAGCAACACTATCGTTTGACATAGATGTTATTAAACTGGTAGATACTCCAAGCCTACCGAGCGCAAGGGCGACTATAGCCCCTCTCCCTCCCATACACTCTATACTTCCGTTGACATACGCTACATCGTCCAATTCAGGTATGCTATCAATGTGGAGTAGCTTGTCCTGTGTAACATTTCCTATACATGAAACATGAAGCTCGCTCATCTATTATCCTCTCTATTCCGAAACATACGGTATGTTTTATTCTTTAAATTTTATTATAATTGTTTTTGACTAGGTTATCAAACGTATGATGGCTATTTAAACTATAACGTAAACCAATAATCAAGGAGAGTTATAAAATGAAGTTAAATGAATCGTCGTTTCTTTTAGGAGAAGAGCTAGACTTTGAAAAGGTTCATATGATATCTAACGATAAAATTAGCGTATCGCTATCCGAGTATTCGCGCGTAAAAATAGAAACATCAAATAAGAGGCTTATAGAATTACTTAATAAAGGAGAAGACATATACGGTCTTAACACTGGAGTTGGAGCTCTTAAGGGCATAAAAATTAACACCTCCCATGAAGATATTCAGGAGGGTATCATACTATCTCACGCCACTGGGGTTGGCGCTCCCCTACCGAAAGGATATATTAAGGCTATGATGTTAATCATAGCCAATTCTCTCGCCAAGGGATTTTCTGGGGTGTCTGTATCTGTAGTTGAAAGATTAGTTGATTTTTTAAATTACGACATTATACCGGAAGTGCCCAGTAAGGGGTCTGTAGGGTCAAGCGGAGATTTGACCCTATCGTCACACATAGCATTGGCAATTATTGGTAGGGGTCATGTTTATCTAAATGGCAAAAGAATGGAAGCCTTAGAAGCTTTAAGTGAGAAAAATCTGCATCCCTTAAGTCTTAACTATCGCGACGGTCTAGCTTTAATAAATAATACATCTTATACCACAGCTCTCGCATCAATTGTAGTGTACGAATCAAGAAAGCTGTCCATGATTGCCGATCTCGCAGGTGCTTTATCGACTGAGGCTATCGGGGCAAGTACAATTGCTTACGATCCGGCCATACACAGCCTGAAGCCTTTTAAGGGACAGCGAATCGTCTCTGATAACGTTAGGCATTTATTGCGCGGAAGCTCACTAGTCAATACGAGCGGCATTCAGGATATTTACTCTGTGCGATGTATACCGCAGGTGCACGGAGGTGTACGTGAGGCTCTTGAGTATGCATCACACATAGTGAAGATTGAACTCAATAGCGTGACTGACAATCCGGTATTCATAAAGAACGAAGAAACAAACCTGGTAGAGGTTATGACTGGCGGAAATTTTCACGGTGAGTCTGTTGGCATCGCTATGGATGCTCTAGCTATCGCAATAAGCGAACTTGCGAATATCTCAGACAGAAGAATTGCCGCTCTACTTGATGATAGATTTAACAACGGTCTACCTGCGTTCCTTAGGGCGACAGAAAAAATGAGAACAGGGCTAATGATTCTGCAGTATACTACAGCCTCACTAGTCTCAGAAAATAAAGTATTAGCCCATCCAGCGTCGGTTGACTCTGTGCCAACATCTGCCAACACCGAAGACTTTGTAGCTATGAGCTCGGTCTCCGCTCGTAAGGTAGTCGACATATTGGATAACGTCAAGCATGTATTAGCCATAGAATTAATGGTGGCGGCACAGGCCATAGATTTACGTGACAATTCAAAAAATGGAACAAATTTAGGAACAGGAACTAAGGTTGTCTATGATTTTGTGCGCCAAAAAATACCTATGCTCAAAATAGACACATACTACAAACCGTACGTAGATGGTCTAGTTGACGATCTGTATGGCCTCATAACTAGGGACGGCCTAGAGTTCATAAAGTAACAAATCCACCTCGTCCCATTCCTCAACCACTGTGGTCAAAGTATACATAGCGATGGTTTTGGCGTTGTCGTATATTTGTTTTGATGTAAGCTCCTTTAAATCTCTCAAGTTAAAGAGGTTGATGTTGTTGGATTCTCCGCTAGCTATATCATGTATCGGATTTTCCGAAGTAATAAACGCATAACTTATGTCTGTGTGATAATGTTCGCCACCAGCAGGATATGTGTGAATCGCGATCGGCTGGGGATGCAGTTTCACCCCAGGCAATGAAGCAAGTCTATTGTAACGCGGCTGCAACAACCTCAGCTGGTTTTTGTCGTAGCCAGATTCTTCGGCTATTTCCCGCAAGACCGCTTGCCACGGCGTCTCGTCCAGCTCGACATGTCCGCCAAATTGCAATAACTTGTTTAGCTTGCGGTGCCTATGTAAAATAATCCGAGGTTCAGCACCCTCTGTTATTTTCACGATATATCCGCTAACACATATGTCGTGCTGGCCAGGCTGGTTGTGTATATGAGGCATACTATAAATTTTACTTTAATTGTGGAGTGCGGTCAAAAGGATACACAGTGTGGTTTCGTTCCGTATTCATGAGGGGCTGCATGTTTCGCAAATGGACTATCGTAATTATTCTTTCGCTTGACGCTGAGACTAAGCGTTATTCCATGTTGTACCGCTCTCTTCCCGGGGTGACTCAGAAAGTGCTCACTATCGAGTACCTCAAGCAGCTAGAATACGCCGACGTCGTCCGGTACTTTTTATTATTCTATGTTAATCTTTCCGGCGAACGTTGCGAATTGAGGGTTTTCAAAGAAAAACGGCGGCTCTCCATGATAATTGTGACACATCTTCAGCTCCTTCACTGAACGTTCGTCTCTCCTTACTAGAGTAAGGACCTTATCATCGGGGTTTTCGCGCTTATAAATATTATTCCCTCGAGGTTTTTACTCTCAATGAATAGATTTTCTATTTCTGGAAAAAATAACGGGAAGAATGGTCTCGTATTTATATTGTAATCATGCTCAGGCTCAAAGCGGGAGCCTAGTATAGTCTCATCTTCTGCTATAAACCATATAGCAACGTTTTCCCTGTCTACTCCTAGTTTGCTTGACAAGTTTTCTTTGTATTGATCTATCTTTGAGTAGTGTAATTTGAACGATGTTATGAAGTTATCTTTATAATATTCTGGTTTCGGCACTGACTTTATTTCTTCGTGTATAGTTACGGAATCTTCAGTTTTAATCTCTTTTCGAATTTTTTCATCAGCAGATTGTTTTATTTTCATCTCATCTCTGCGTTGCTGACTTCCGTTTTTGTTACGTTTACGAGCGTCATATTTAAAATGCTCAAGACCATATACTGTTTTATCATATTTAGTGTATATGTCTGGACTCTCGAATGAATGCCAGTTGCTTAATATCCTTTTTGCTTTACGCTTTCCTAAGCCTAGTAGAGAGCATTCTAGATAAGGAGATTTGCTGTCATGATTTAAATATTTTCTACTAATGTACTCAGCTTCATTTTTCGTCATGTTAAAATTTTTAGCTCTCGTCATCCATCTGCTTAACAACTTCTATCAAATTCCGCGGCGTAATGTCAGCCTTAATCAGATATCCGTCGACGCGACTCATGACGGATTTACGCGAAGCCTCGTCCTGCTCGAAATTGGTCATAATCAAAATCTTACTATTCGGAACCAAATCGACATTATTATTTCTCAGTGCGTCTAAAATCTGGTCGCCGCGTTGCTCTGGTAGCATCAAATCTAAGATTATCAAGTCAAAGTTCTGGTTGCGCGCCGCCACTAGTCCGTCATTCCCGTCAACCACCCACGTCACGTCATATCCCGCTTTTTGCAGACTTCTGACGTACATTTCGCCAATAAATCGGTCATCTTCCACGCATAAAATTGTCTTTATCATAATTCCTCCTAGCCCTTATACATAGCGTGATTTTTTATCCAGCCGCCGCCCTTTCGTATCAATTGATTATTTAATTGGCCGTCTTCTAACAATTTATCTTTAACTGTAGCATAAATTGGCAAAGTGAACGAGAAAACTGATCCTTCGTTCTCGCGAGATCGAGCGATTATCGAGCCGCCGTGAGATTCGACAAAGGCTTTGCAAATGTAAAGTCCAATTCCCGTCCCGGCTACAGCCTCGCGTGATCGGTGCGATCGATAGAACTTGTGGAACAAATTGTCCACGACATTCGCCGGCATACCAATTCCATTATCAGCGACAGACACTTCCACGAAGTCGCCCTTTTGTTCGGCGGAAACCGTAACTGATCCGCCCTCAAAACTGTATTTAATGGCATTGTCAATTAGATTACCAATCACTTCCCCGATACTTCCGTGATCAGCGGCTACTGTCGGTAGATCATCTGGAATATTGACGCTGAGCATTCTGTGTTGAGTCGAGGCGCGAAGCTGCATATCATCGGCGATTGAGGCGTAAATATTAGCGACAGTGTCTTCTAATAAATAAACCTTCAAGTGATGTCTATCATATCTGGCAACGTTAAGAATGTTGTCAATGTAGCTAGACAAGCGGTTGGACGAAACGACCAGCCTATCAAGAAGCTGCCTTTCGTCGCCCTGCAAGCGTCCAGAAAACTCTTCGTTGATAATGTCCAGATAGCCACGAATAACAGTAATCGGTCCGCGAAGTTCGTGAGCGGCAAATGAGATGAAATTGAGGTCCTCTTCTTCTGGCAAATATCCTTTAGACTTGTCGATGAGAAAAATGACAGTTTCGGCGGCGGCGCCTTTCTCAAATGAAGCTACGATATCAAAAATCCGCGTTTTTTGGATGACGTCAGGGTTGGTACTAATGCGTTGCCAACGGTGCTCGGCTTTAATTTTCTCATTGGAGATTTCGTGAAGCCAATCGGAAATGCTCGGTTCGTTTAGAAAATCAAGCGCCAGAAAATCCTCGCCTTTTGCGTTCCTGGAAATCGGGGCGGCGGAATTGGCGAAGATAATTTTCTGATTGGAATTAAGAATTACTACGCCGGTGCTGACTTGATTTAGAGCTTGAGTGAGCGGGATTTTTGGCTTGTCGTTGTCGTTAGCTGGTTTTTGCTCTGGCTGATAATCGCCATAAATTGCCTGAAGCGCCGTCTTAAATCCAGTTTTTTCGTAGCGTTTGTCGTTGGGATTTGGCGGAGTGTCGGTGGTTAGTTCACCAATTTTATGAGAAAGTGCCGCCAGAATTTTATTAAGTGGAGCGGTGATAATTTTAACGATAGAAATTGAAAATAGGATTTGCAAGATAGCGGTAATTAAAATGATAATCCAGAAATTTAGCTGGAATATGGAAATTGCCGTGAAGTGGAGTGCGATTCCCAGTCCTAATATGATGCAGGCGCTCGCTGATAACAGGACTAATATGACTTTTCGGTAATAATATTGTTTGTACTCGCGCAAGGTTTTAGATGCTGGATCTATTGCCATGAAACACTTCCCCTTCCTGGCGTGAAGGCTGCAATCCATGTTTGTCCGCGATTTAAGGCAATGTCTTTTCCGGATTCGTCTGTCAATTTAAGCGGCGAATTTATGTCTGCTTTTGACCAAGTGGCAGTGGCTACTGTGCCGTTTTGGAAAATATAAGCCTTGCCGGATCCTGTCGTTTTGACGTCTTCGTAACCATCGTAATTTTGAGCCCGAGCTTCAACGCCCACTTCCATAGCTACAACAGTGTTTGGGGCAATTTGTCCGTCCTCTCTATCGGTATGTGGCGCGCCAGCCATGCTCCTGAGGTAAGAATTCGACGCCTTGTCGTAAGCGTATGAGGTGTTGTAGAGTGAGCCACTGAGGTTTATGTTTACAGATGTGGCGTTTGGCGATTCGACAGGCTTGCCATCTGCTCGCGCGAAGCTGGTGAATTCGGAATTGTTATAGCCTTTTGCGCTGTTCAATTGATCAAGTTTTTCTCCTGAGGTGTAGACGTTGTGCGGCGCGTAGCGGTCGCGAGATCGCCAATACGATCCGTCGTTAAAGAACTGGTCAATGTCGCGATAATTGCCGTTTCTGACTTGAGATAAAGCGTTGGGGCTTCCGCCGACGTGTGCGATTGACGCCTGATACGGCGCCGCCCAGCTCAAATAATATAATCTTAAGCTTCGCACTGGACCGATCAGCGCCGGCTTTTCTCCCTGGTACAGAGCCAAAAACCTAGTGATTCCGCCCTCCGCCACGGCTTCATAAACCACGCCAGCCTTCTTCAGTCCTGACTGCGGTCTGGCGGCTGGACTATTCTCGATCATCACGCCAGTTACAGGCAACTTCGCGGCGGCTTCGTTCGCGATTTCCACGCCAGTTAGCGGCGAATAAAACTTCTTCGGCGCGGGCTTTTTAGTTGGCAATTTCAGTTCCACGCTAGCGGTTTGCTCGTATTTTATGGAGTGAATTGCAATTATGAAAACTCCAGCGATAGCCATCGCGCTCACCACGAGTACGATTGCCAGAATATGCTTTTTTACCCACTCTTTGAACGACTCCCAGCGAGCGTTCTTTTTTTGTCCTGATTTATCTATTTTTTCAACATTCATGCTTATGCTTAGTATAGCATTTTCGGCGCACGAATAAACTATTTTTGTAGATAATTATCGATTCTTTGCAGAGTTTTTTCCTTGCCAATTAGCGCCAGCGTGTCGTTAAGTTGCGGACTAAACGGCGCCCACGTTGTCACAATTCTCACCAGACTAAACAAAATCCCCGGCTTCTGCTCTGTCGTTTCTAGTAATTGGTTAAGGCAATTCTGAATTGTTTCTGGCGTCCAATCTGTAATTTTCTCGAATTCTTGGCGAGCAATTGACAATAAATCTCGTCGCTCGTCGTCGGTCAATTTGCGAAGTTGCTTATTTCCGTCAATTAATTCCGTATCAATTTCAGGATCCGCGAAAAAGTAGTCAAATCCGCGTAAATCTTCAAACATTTTCAGGCGGTCTTGCGCTAAAGTCAGCACTTTCATGCGGTATTCCTTAGTTATGTTTGGGGCGTAGGCGGATTCCGGCCAGAAACCAGTCTGTTTTCCGTCTTCTTGCGGGTTATCTCCCCGTGGCGACACATACTCGTAAAGCTTATCGACAGGAGTATTGCGTATATGAGCGCCGTTAAGCCATAGCAAGCGTTTTTCGTCAAACCGCGCGCCTGATTTTTGGACGCGTTTCAGGCTGAATTTTTCGATCAATTCGTCTCTGGTGAAAACTTCCTGTTCGGTGCCGTCATTCCATCCCAGGCTAGCGAGGAAATTGAGCATGGCGTCTGTCAGATAGCCCTCCTCTCTGTAGGCTAGGATGTCTTTGGCGCCGTCGCGTTTGGCTAATTTCTTAGTGCCCTGTTCGTTCATGATCGGCGGCACCGAGGCGAATATTGGCCGAGGTATATCCAGCGCATCGTAGAGATTAAGGTATTTGGGCGTGCTGGCAAGGAACTCTTGTCCGCGGATAACGTGGGTGATTCCCATTTCGGCGTCATCGACAATGTGCGCAAAGTTGTACGTCGGAAAGCCATCGGACTTTATTAATATAAAATCGTCAATTACCTCTGGACCGGCGTGCATTTCGCCCATGACTTCGTCGTGCCAGGTATAAGCTTTCGGCTCTGAACGAAAGCGTAGCGGCTGGCTGCCATCCCAGGTCGGCGGGTTCTCCGGGCGGTAATCACGGTACAAAAAAGGCTTTTTATGGGCTTTGGCTTCTTCACGAAAAGCGTCTAGTTGCTCCGGCGTGTACGGATCGGCATAAGCGCGGCCAGCGTCAATGAGTTTTTGTGCATATTTCTGGTAAATGTCAAGCCGTTCTGATTGTTTGTACGGTCCAAATTCGCCGCCAAAATTGTCAGGTCCTTCGTCTGGCACAAGGTCAAGCCACCTCAGGCATTCATAAATATGTTCTTCGCTGCCAGACACTTCCCTTTTTTGGTCGGTATCTTCTATGCGCAGAATGAACTTTCCGTTTGACTGTCGGGTGATGAGCCAAGCGAATAGCGCAGTACGCATACCGCCGACGTGCATATAGCCAGTCGGACTTGGTGCAAAACGAGTTCTAATAGTCATGAGTGAATTGTAGCACGTTATCTGATGAGTTACAAACTAGTGGCAATTTTTTCAATTTGGCTGCTTGAGAGGTTTGCGTCGCCGCTGATTTGATATAAAATCCCGCCGTTCACCCAAGCCGCTTCTTTCCCGCCGCTGTAAATTGTCAATCCGTCGATCATCGTGGTGTTTGGATTCTTGTGCTTTTCAGAGAAGAATTCTTTCACAGCTGATGAATTCCAACCGCTTTTTTGCTGGGTTATGGTGTATCCTGAACTTCCGTCGGCGTAGGCATATTTCATAGAGACCTCTCCCGATTTGAATTTGATAGGTCCGTTTAAGGCGTAGCCGTCTGGCTTATAGCCTGGATATTTGGCGTCAATTCCCGATTGAACGGCTGCCATTTTTATAGAGATATTTGGCATACTCAGGTACGTTAAATAGCCACCGAGTAGCATCACCGCAAAACCAACAGAAAACGTATTCAACCAACGCAAGGCGCTGCCTTTTTTCTGGCGTCGGCGTGCTTTTTTATTGCTGATAATCTCATTTGACAAAGCTTTCTCAATTGCTTCATTTTTCAATTGATGAGCGGTTTTTGCGACTGGCTTTTCTATTTTTTGCGGAGCCGTAGCGACAAGCGGATTATTATTCATAGCTAGAGGCTGGCGTTCTTTTCGCAATTTAGTATTAACACTAAGAGGTCTTTGTTGGGCGCGACGAGTAACGGGGTGAGTTTCGGCTGGACGGTTAATAGCAATTTTCTGAGGAGCTGGCTTGCTAACAATTGGCGTAGAAAACTTCTTCACGGCGACATGTTGTTTCACGTCGACGCGAGCTTTCTGGGGTTTGGCAGCCAATGGCGTACGTTGCGGCATTTTAACGTGCCGACGATTCAATGTGCTGGATTTCTGAACGTGTGCGGCGTGAATATTTGATACAGATGTACCACGCCTACTGATTGATTGTTCTTTTTCTATTTCAGATTTTTCAATCTTAATATCATCCATTACCATTCCAGTGACAGTATTGTAAGCTCGCCCGTTTATTACTACGTAGTTTTTACTTGCCATTAATCCCCCTAATGTTTATTCCTATATATTATAGTACAAATCGCCTAAGGTTTTTTCAAGTGTAAAAATATGTTATAATTTCCGTAATTATGTACCAGAAAAAGAATCGCACTAAAGAGCTCGCACGGCGGACCTTTGTGTACACGCTGATGACATTATCACTTATAATTCTTCTTACGTTTTTGACGTTTAGAATGCTCGGCTATACGTTTGATCCAAATACGAAAGAATTGCAACAAACTGGACTTGTCCAATATGAATCACATCCTGGCGGGGCGCTGGTTTATGTTGACGATATGGAGCTGCGCCGCACTCCGACGAAAAGTACCGTTCTTCCTGGTAAACATACTTTTTCGATGAAATTGGATAAATACGAACCGTGGCAAAAAACGTTGAATATCAAATCTGATACCGTTACGAATTTGAATTACGCCAGACTGATTCCGACAAAACGCGAAACCACCGAAGTAAAAACGTTCGATTCACTACAATCCGTTTCTCTGTCGCCAGCTGGTAATTTCTTGATGGGATTTGGCGTTAAGGATAAAACTCCGATTTTGACAATTGGTGATATTCGCGATACGAACAAAGATAAGGAAAAGTTCACGGAGCATGCATTAAACACAAGCGTTTTGGCTGGCTATTCCCTGTCTTCTGACAATCATACGTTTACCGTGTCGGAGTGGGACCGCGATTCTCGTTACGCGCTAGTGAAGCATTCGTATCCGGCAGAAAATAATGCTACTGGCGTGCAGTGGTTGGTTTTTGATAGAGAAAATCCAGAGAAAATTACCGACGTAACGGCTATGACTGGTTTTGCAATTAAGCAAATCAGCTTTGCGGGGACTGGCGCGCACACGGTTTACGCTTTGCAGGAAACTGGCGAATTGAGGCGAGTTGATCTTGATAGCTCGACAATTTCCAGCCCAATTTTAGTTGGCGTCGAATCTTTCAAGCTTTACGGCGACGATCGTTTGTCCTATCTGGCTGTTATTGACGGTAAAAAAGTGGCAGGAATTTGGAAGAGAGATTGGAAAGAGCCGTTTGTGATTGGTACTTTTGCTACCGATTCTACCCCGGTAATTCGAATTTCTCGCTATTTCAATAAAGACACCGTGGTCTTGACTGATGGTAAAAATATGACAATTTATAGAGGCGACATTTCGGATTCTAAGGACCGCCAAAAAGAATTCTTAAAAACGGCAAAGACCATTAAAACTGATAATGCGATTGCTAACGTAATGATGGACAATGCTGGGCGATTTATCGTGGCGCAAAACGGCGCTATGCTGCAGACTTATGATTTGGAGCGTAAAGAATTGTCTAGCGCGTTTAATATTGGTGTGGCGCAGGAAGTGAAGTGGCTTGACAATTTCTATATTCGTAGCGTTTCTGCGTCGGGAAAAATGGAGATTCGCGAGTTTGATGGCACGAATGCTCATACGTTGATAGACGTTAAGCCTGGTTTGGATTCTGTTTTGTCCTCGAATCAGCGATACGTTTACGGATTGACGACCAACGCTTCTGGAAAAATTGTCCTGAGTAAGATGAATATGGACAATGGATCTGTTGGGCTATTTAATTAAAATAGCTAGTTTATCGACCGCCGAATAATTTCTCAAGCAAAGTCGGCTCGGGTTTTCCTGGGATATTTGATTTGTTGCTTTGCTGCTGATTTGAGCTGGATTCTGAAGTCGCGGTAGCTTTGCTTGGGTCTGGGCTGATTTGTTCTGCGAAGATAAGAAGTCGTTTCTCTGCGGTTCCTAAAGGCACACAACTTACAAGTGTCAGCATTGGTTTATCCGTGTTAATCTGAACTTTTGAAACTTCAGTAGGCATAACAACTTCTGTCGATGTTATTTTATAGGTGTAGCGCTTTCCATTGTAGTTCATGTAGATAATGTCGCCCTTGACCAACTTTTCATTCTGAGCGAAGACGAATTTATAATCGCCACCAGCAAAAGCGTCGTTACTGGAGTGTGCGGCAAATACGGCATTTCCGACTTCGCCTGGCACGGCACTGGCTCCAGGAATTGAAAAGTGAGCTACCCCCTTCTCCATGGCTTTTGATTGCGATTTCGTGTCACTAGCGGCGCCGTAAATAACTGGCGCGTCAACGTTAATTTTTGGGATGATAATCCTAGGTTCTGGTCCGACAGTTACGTCGGTGGAGGCATCAACGATGATGTTTTGCGGGTTAATTGCGCCAGGTGTTGTGTAGGCTGCGACCGCGCCGAAAATAATGCGGTTATACTGCAGGAACATAAAAATTAATAGCACCGATAATCCAGCAATCGCCGGAACGAAATGCCGAGATTTTTTCACTTTATTTGCGGAGTCGCGAACCTTTTGCTGAATTTGACTACGGAGTTCTTTTATGGCTGCTTTTTGTGGGTCCAGAGGCTCGTCTTCGCTGACTACTGGCGTGATATTCTGATTATCCTTCGTCAATCGAGAAATCTCACGGTTTTTTGCCGCGATGTCGCCAGCATAGTAACGCTCGTAATACATCTGATAATATTTCTGCCAAGCACTGTGGTATTGCTTCCATTGGTCGGCCGAAACTTGAGTGTGGATGGTTGAATTTTGAGTTTGAGCGGTTTGGTTTACGGGAGCGGAATTGCTAATTTGTGGCTTTGGCTGAATCTGAGTTTGGGCAATTGGCGTCGTCCGCATAGCGTGATCAGCAGAGTCTTTTTTCAGATCTGGCTGTGGCGACGTTGAGATTTGCTGAGGTTTGGCTATTTGCGCCTTAGGCTGTTCTGACCTGACTTCGGGTTTTGATTGTAATTGAGCGGAAAATGATTGCGGCTGAGCTTTTTCTGGCGCAGAATTTTGCTCTTCTGTTCTGGAATAAATAGCGTCAAGTTGCCCACGAATAACATCAGCAGCGGCATTTCGTGAGGCTGCTGAGTCGCGAGTTGGCGGCGTGAGAGATCGGCGCTGATCTGATACCGGCATGCCCACTCGACCGTTTGATTGATCATCCGTCGGATACATAACTTCTTTCATTATACGTCAAATTGATATCAAATAAAAGTCGTGCTTGTGAGAAATTGTTAGTTGTGTTACAATCATACGGTAGCTTGGAGCGTTCTCTCGTGCCGCGGTGGCGGAATTGGTAGACGCGCTAGACTCAAAATCTGGTGAGCAATAGCTCGTGCCGGTTCAAGTCCGGCCCGCGGTACCAGAGGCAGCTTCAGGTGATAATCGTCCATTTTGGGCGATTTTTTTATGCAAAGAAAACAGCCCGCAGAAAGGCGCTACCGAGGCTTTATAGCCTTCCAGGCAAGCTGTTTTCTGCGGGCTTTACAGCCCCTTTTCTTCCCCATTCAGCCCTGCATTCAGCAAGAATGCGAGCCCAGAGCAGAATCCACCTAGCGCTCCAATGAGCGCTGCGGGGAGTGTGTCCGCGGCGAGTGCGAACGAGACTAGAGCTCCGATCGCCGCTCCGGCCAGGGTGGGGATGGTGATGACCGTCGCGATCGCGATCGCGACGATGAATACGGTTCCGATTTTCATGGCACTTCCTTTCAAGAAGTGCTTCACTCGTGACCAAGGGCTACTTCCGCCCTTTGACAAGTCCGAGCGAAAGCTTGGTAGTATAATACAACTAATTGTACGTAATGTCAAGCGGATATTTATGCGAGGCTACATTTTGCAGATAGCGGTGCTGATTGCTGCTAGCGGCGCTTTCGGTGACCAAATCAAGTAGCTTGCGGCGCGCGCGCCGACAGTTCCTCGCCAAATTGCCATTGGTGCGTCCCATTTTTGAGTGACGACTTCTCCGCTGTGGGCGATTATTAAATTGTCGGCATGAAAAACGCAAATTGTTACGGGATATGTGATGGTGAATTTGTGAAGCGCTTCGACGAGTTGCGACAATTGAATGCTGAACGTAATCATTTTTGGATAAAAAATTGCGCGGAATATTTTCTGAACTTGCGCCAGACTTGCTATGAAAACCACGTGCGGATTGTCCAGAATTTCCTGAAAACTATTTTGCACGAGGTCAATCGCATCTCGCGTCAGTACGACGGGAATTTCTGACTTTTTGATCAATTCTTCGTAGACAATTGCCGTTTGGCTGTTTCGCCCAGCGTCGCCGCATAATAGCAATACGTCTGCCCATCTTTCCAGCGCCAAAGTTTCAGTGAGCGCTTCGTTGGCCAGGCTTCCTGATTGGTTTGTTGGCGCGAATAAAACGTCGGTCATGATAGCTGGGACGCTTTTTTTTAAGGCGTCAGGGAGTAAAACGCGAGCCTCGCCCACGCCATCCTTGAGCGCTTCTTGGTAACTTTCTGCCACCGCCAAAAAGCCTAATTTGTTACCGCCGATAATTCCCAATTTTCCGGCTTGGTCGCGTCGTTCTGGCTTGTTCCATTCGACATCTGGAAAAAGTGGCTTCCCTGGTTCTTGTTTTTGCCAAAATTTCATATCCATTACAAATCTACCTCAATGCTCACCGGACAATGGTCGCTGCCCATTTGTTCTGGATGAATTTGCGGATTAGTAACGCGATTTGCAATTTCACGCGACGCTAGCCAATAGTCAATCCGCCAACCAACATTTCGCGCCCTGGCATTTGCCCAGTGTGTCCACCAGCTATACGCGCCAGTTTTTTCAGGGAAAGCCGCCCGGAAAGTGTCTGTAAAACCAGCATCCAAATAGTTCTGAAAACCTTCCCTTTCTTCGTCGGTGAAGCCGTGTTTGCCGACGTTGGGCTTTGGGTTTGCCAAATCAATTTCCTGATGCGCCACATTCATATCGCCACAATAAAGGACTGGCTTTGACAATTCCAATTCTTCCAGATAAGCCAACACCGCCTTGTCCCATTTTTTATATCGCAAATCTAATCGGCTCAAATCCCCTTTTGAGTTCGGAGTGTAGCAATTGACGACCCAAAAATCGTCAAATTCAGCAGTGATAATTCGCCCTTCGTCAGCTGGATTGCCGTATTCGTCGCCCGTTAAATCAAACCCTTCAATGATGTTCGGCGGAAAACCGTCACGCCAGCTTAAGGGCGGGATTTTAGAGAAAATCGCCGTGCCAGAGTAGCCTTTTTTGGCGGCGGAATAGAAATGTTCGTGATAATTTGGCAGGTCAATTTCAACTTGATCTCGTGTGGCTTTGGTTTCTTGTAGGCATAGAATATCTGGATCGTACATGTCGATGAACTTCGCGAATTCACCCTTATTTATAACTGCGCGAATACCGTTTACGTTCCAAGAGAAAAGCTTCATAAGCTAATTATATCTCATTATGATATAATCCATCCATAAGGAAAGGAAAATAAACTAGCATGTTTAATCTCTTCAGGAAAAAAGAAAAACTGCCGCTACGTGCCAGCGGCGAATATAACGGTACATACAATCCTATCAAAGACAGCGTTTTGTCAGCTGAATTATTATTTGATCACGATAGTGTTACCTTTTTGTTTGATAAGGGCGTTAAAAAAGATGCCATACGGCGCTTTGATTGGTCAGAGGTAGAAGGATTTGATTTTAATTCAAAAAAGGAAGACAAAACTGTTGTTTTCCGTACAATATTGTATTTGAAGGACGGGCAAATCACTCTAGTTAAACCAATTGAAGAAAGCAACGTTCAGTACGGTATTGTCACCACGCTAGAACCTCACTATAAGAAAATACGCCAGTTTGTCGCTGGCAAAATAAATTCGGAGTCCTCCAAATGAATCTGTCTCTCCGCCGCAAAAAATCTGCTGAATCCAACAAAATTGACAAGACCAAACCATCTGCCAAAAGCTTCAAACAAATCTACCAAGAAAATAAGAATAGACCGCTTACCAAAAACGAAAAGCGAGGCTGGGCTATTTTGGGCGGTATCATCATAGCTATTCTCGTCATTGCTCATGTTAGTAATGTGATGGAGCAGTCTCGCCTCGAAAAAGACAATGTTCCAATCGTTATCTCTGATATAGAGGACAATATTAAACTCGATTATTACACCGATAAGCGTGAGATATCCGCCAAAATATCGGGTGTTAGCTCATTTGCCGAGGTAAAAGTCTCAGGCGACAAAACCGATATCCACGACCGCAAAGACGCAGCTGGTAATATCAAATACGAAGTTAAAAATATTAAAGAAGGCGACAGCGATGTAAATATTTCTATTGTTGATGGTAAGCGTCGTGGCGATAAGACAATTAAAATCCATCGCCAAACAAAGGATGATTATGATAAGCAGGAGCTTGAGAAAGCTCTTAGTGAAACCGAAGAAATAGTTAAGAAAGCAGAAGAAGATTCTTCTGATGAAAATATTTCTCGTGCCAAATCAGAGATTGATAAATTGCCAGAAGATAAACGCAAACAATTTTCTGAGCGTATTGCTAAATTAGAAAAAGCCAAGCAGGAAGAAAAAGAACGTGCCGAGAAAGCTAAGAAAGAGGCAGAAGAAAAGAAGAAGCAGGAAGAAGCGGCGGCGGCTGCTCGGGCGCGCCAGCAGCAGATTAATACTCAGCAACAGAATACTAGATCTCAGCCTACACCACGCCAGGCTGCTCCTGCCCCACAGCCATCTCCTCAGGGTCCACATTTCCGTAGCTGCAAGGAGGCTCGCGCCGCTGGATATAGCCACATGCGTCGTGGCGAGCCTGGATATTCACCCCACCTTGACAGAGATAATGACGGTATTGCTTGCGATAAGCACAAATAGCCTATATCCATGAGTAACGAAAATCTTTTGCTATACTGTAGATATGAGTAAGAAAGACGATAAAAAACTAATTGTTAATATGATTTCTGAGAGCGAATTCACCGTTCAAGGCCACGGTGTGCATACGGCTTATAAAGAAATTACGGATGCGCTGTGTAAAAGAAAAGATATTGATATTGAAGTAAATTCTGATCGTCCTGCTGATATTGTTCATATTCAGACTATGGGTTTGTATTCGTTTCGGCATTTGATGAAAAAAAGTGGCAAAAAAGTTGTTTCTGCTCACATTGTGCCGGATAGTTTTATCGGTTCGATTAAAGGCGCGAAATATTGGAAGCCTTTAGGTCGAGCGTGGCTGAAATTCTTTTACAAAAAGGCTGATTTGGTTTTGGCCTGCTCTGGTATGGTTGCTGATGAGTTGATAAATGATATGCACGTGCCAAAGACGAAAGTTCTTTACAATACGATAAATATGTCGAGATATAAGCATTCTGCTGCGGAGAAGAAGTCGGCTCGGAAGAAGCTTGGTTTGAAGGATGATGATTTTGTGGTTATGGGAAATGGTCAAGTTCAGCCACGAAAGCGTTTGGATATTTTAATAAAAGCTGCCAAAGAAATGCCAGATGTAAAGTTTTTCTGGGTGGGAGGAATTCCGTTTAAGAATTTGGGCGCGGATTATAACGCCATGCAAGATATGATTAAAAATGCGCCGAATAATCTTACCGTAACTGGCGTTATACCTTTGGAAAATGTTCGTGACTATTATGTCGCTGCCGATGTTTTTGTTTTGCCAGCTATGCAGGAAAATCACCCTATGTGCGTCTTGGAGGCGGCTGGCGCTGGCTTGCCGATCATTCTACGCGACATTCCGCAATATAACGACACATTTAAGGGCGACGCTGTTATGGCAAAAACGGACGATGAATTTTTAGAATTGATCAGTAAATTGCGCAAAGATAAGAAAGCCTATAAGAAAGCGCAACTTGGTGCTGAGAAAATTACCAAACGTTTTGATAGTAGTGCTGGCGCTGAGCGATTGGTCGAGTTTTATCGATCGCTGATATAAATGGTATAATGAGGACATTATGAGGATAGGACTTTTTACGGACAGCTACAGGCCGTCCATTAACGGTATCGTTTACGTTGTTGAATCATTAAAGCGTGAGCTGGAAGCTTTGGGGCATGAGGTTTATATTTTTTGCCCAGCAAAGTCTATTAGTCCGTCCAAACAAGCCGAACTTCTCCACGAAGATGAGAATAGCCGAATAATTCGTTTTCGTTCAATTACTGGAGCGTTTTTTGATGATTACGACACGTCGGTATTTTTCCCTCCTGTAGTGCAACGTCAAATTGCCAATATGAATTTGGACGTGGTACATATTTTTACGCCGTCGCAAATTGGTCTATTGGGCGTGAAGGCAGCGAAGAAAAATAATATTCCTTTGATTATTCAGCATTGTACGGATCTATACGAATTCGTCGATCATTATCCTGCGGTTTTGCCAGGAGTTTTGGCGTTGGCGGGAGTAGTTTTTCCATTGTCGGTGAAATTGAACGGACAAGATTTGCTGGAAGTTGCCAAGCTTTACCGTCCGCGTAGTGGCGTAACGAAATGGAATAAAGATATAATTGAGCGTGTTATTACTATTTTATACAGCAAGGCTGATGCGGTGATTGCCCTGTCGCGCAAAAGTCGTGATCAATTGGAATCTTGGCAGACTGAAGATTACGCGTACGATGTTACTTTAATGCCAAACGGCGTGAATGCTCTTCCGCGGGCGAGTGTGAAGCGAGTTAAAGAGTTCCGCGAGCAATGGGGTCTTGATGAAAAAGATGAAGTGTTTGGCTTTGTTGGGCGTTTGGGCGAGGAGAAGAATTTGCCAATTTTGATTCAGGCGTTTAGTGAGTTTATTGCCGAAGCTCGTCCGAAATCAAAGCTATTGTTTGTTGGCGATTTTGAATATCGAAAGACTTTGGAAAAAATGGCGGCTGAGACGGATTTTGCGGATAGGATTATCTTTACTGGCGCTATGCCGCGAGAAGATTTGGGCGTGGCGTATAAAGTGATGAATGTGTTTACTTTTCCTTCGCTCAAAGATACGCAAGGCTGGGTACTTCATGAGGCTGCTCACGCTGGAAAGCCGATTGTTATTATTGACAAGGAAGTTTCAGAGGTAGTGAAAGACGGAGTTAATGGCTATTTTGCAGAAAATAATCCAGAAAGCGTAGCGGAAAAAGTAATTGCAATTCTAAAAAGTCCGAAAAAACAAGCAGAATTTAGTGCTGAAAGTAAAAAATTAGCCAACAAGTTTACGGAGCGCAGTCAAGTGAAGAAGCTTGAAAAGCTCTATCAAAAGCTAATTGATGCGCGCGAAAATCAGTAAATCTCAGGCCGAGTTTGTGATCGGTGCGGCTATCTATTAGAGATAAGTCGCCTGGTTTCTCGGTCTTGGTCGCGGCGTTTGATGGTTTGGCGCTTGTCGTAATTTTTCTTACCTTTTCCGAGCGCAATTACAACTTTAATAAATTTTCCGTTGGTCAACAATTTAGTTGGGACAATTGTCATTCCCTGTTTTTTGGCTTCTGTAAAATTAGATAACTGTTTTTTGCTTACCAATAATTTCCGCACTGAAGTGTCAACTGAACGACTATTTGCTTCTCCGCGAACGTTTAATCGCAGTGAAAAGCTGGCATTATTTAGCCACAATTCGCCGTTTCTTAAGCTAACAAATGAACCTTTAAGTTGGACATGACCTTCTCTGGCGGCTCGTACTTCCATTCCAGTTAAAACTAAGCCGGCTACAATTTCTTCGCCAAGTTCATAATCAAACCGTGCGCGACGATTGACAATATTCTGTGTGGCTGGTTTTTTAGCTTTTGGCTTCGACATGGATTATATTATAACAAAACTTAACGCGACAGTATATTTAGGCTAGTTTGGTGCGGCTGAAATATGACTTATGTTACAATATCTCAAGCATGATAGCCGACATTCACATTACTGAAAAAAGTTTTGGCGATAAGACGTTAATGAAAGACGTCAAGTTTAGTGTGGACGATGGCGAGAAAGTCGGCGTGGTTGGTCGTAACGGTGTTGGCAAGTCGACGCTTTTTGGGATATTGGCGGGCACGGATAATGATTACACGGGAGAAGTCGTTTTTCGCCGTGGCATTACAATAGCAACCACAGCTCAGGAGCATCACGGTTTGGGTGAGCAAACGGTCATGACGTATATTCTTAGTGGACTTCCGGAATATCCTGAATTAAAGAAGATTATCGATGAATATCCGCTAACCATGGGCGACAATATGCGAAAGATTGAAGAATATACGCAAGCCCTGGAGCGATTTGATCAAAAAGGATTTTATCAAGTAGAAGAAAAAATTGAGCGAGAGCTGAGCAATTTTCAGCTTGAAGGTTTTGGTGATTGGAAGATTTCTTCCCTGTCTGGCGGGCAGAAAAGATTAGTTGAGATTGTTAAAATTATGCATTCGGAGGCACATTTGGCGCTGATTGACGAGCCGACCAACCATATGGATTATGTGGCGAAACAACAGTTTATTGACTGGGTGAATTCACAGCCGCATCAAGCGATGCTAATCATTACGCACGACCGCGACGTATTAGGACAAGTTGATCGAATAGTTGAGATTAAGGACGGTCAAGCTGTGAGTTATCGTGGAAATTACGACGCGTATTTGAAGCAGAACGCCCAAGCGACGACAGCTGGAATGAACAATTTTGAGCAGATTGAGAAGCGAATTGTTAACCTGAAGCAAAAAGTTTTGGACTATCAAAGACTTAAGGAAAAGTCGCGAAATCCTGGCACGATTCAGAAATTTAAGCGGCTGGAGAATGAGGCGCGGGCGGAGCTGGCGGAATTGTCGGAAATGGAAAAGCCGACGTTTTGGATTGACAAGGAATCTGCTAGTCAATTGGATTATAAATCGGCTGAGCGTTACGGAAAGTTCAAATCGCGTAATATTCGCCTGAGTATGAAAGACGCTTCCAGTCGCAGTCAGCATGTGTTGGTTCGAGCGGAAAATGTGGCGGTTGGGATTGGTGAGCGGATATTGTTTGAAGATGTGAATATTGATTTGCGTGAAGGTGAAGCGATTGAAATTAGAGGTCGCAATGGCGCTGGTAAGACTACGTTGATTCGGATGATTTTGGCGTCGGGCAAGAATTTTGACGGCGGTCCTGTTCTTTATTCTGGCGATATTTTCCTTGATCCGCAGGTTCGAATTGGTGTTTATGAGCAGGAAATTGACGAAAAGTATCTGGCTGATCCGCTAGAAAAAGCGATTGAAAAATTGTATATGAGTCGCGATTTGTCGATTTCTGATACGAAAATTCGGCAACTTTTGGCTGACTATTTGTTCACGGACGCTGATCGGATGACGCCGCTGGCTCGCTTGTCTGGCGGTCAAAAGGCGCGTTTTCAGATTATTGCTATGCTGGCGAACGACCCGCAACTGTTAGTTCTGGACGAGCCGACGAATCACTTGGATTTGCCGAGCATCGAAGAGCTGGAAACGGCGTTGGCCAAGTATTCCGGCGCGATTCTTTACGTCAGCCACGATAATTATTTCCGCGAAAAACTTGGCGGCAAAGTTGTGCAAATTGGCGCAGAATAAAAATTTTCCGCCAGAATTTGACGGAAAATCTTAAGTCTATTTTCAAGAAATTAGTCAGCTAGTAAGCCGTTTTTTCGTAGCAAATCTTGTAGTTTTGGTCGATCAAAACCAAGTACTAATTCCCCGTTAATATCCGTTACTGGCACGCCTTGGAAATTGCCACCATTTTTATTTAGCAATTCCTCTTTTGCGCCAGGATCAGCCTCGATATCTTTGGAAACAAAGTCAATTCCCAGCTTCTTCAGCCATTCCATTTCCGTGTGGCAAAACGCACACCAGCTAGTGTTGTATACGACAACTTTTGTGTCTTGATGGTTGTTCGTTGTGTCTTCGCTCATATATTCCCCTATTTAATAACACTTCCAATTATAGCATAACGGTTACGTCTATTTAGAATTCTTCGACGTCAAATGCCAATTTTTGCACCATTCGCAGTGATATATATCAATCGACAAATTCGGGTTTGCTAATTCTTGGATTTCTGCTGCTTGGCGCGCTTTTATCTCTGTTGAGAAGCGACGTTTTTTCTGGCAATTAGTCAGCCCTGAAATTGACATCAATGATGTTTTTGGGCTTTTTTGACTATTTTTTGAATAATTTCGTCGTGGCATCTTGCAAAATAGTATAACAGATTGATATAGTGGAAAGTAATGGTAAAAGAAACTGACATTTCGGCTAATGATACAGGCGATTCTGGCGCGATGATGATTTTGGCAAGAACGATGATTGGTACAATGTGGCGAATGTTTTTGCCAACAATTGGCTTAACTTTGTTGGGATTGTGGCTGGATAATGTCAGCGGAATGAAGATGAGATGGTTACTTGCTGGAATTATTTCTGGCGCGATTATCTCAGTGATTCTCGTAGCTTTGCAAATTGCTAAAATTAAACAGCAGGAGTTGAAGAAATGATTGATTATATGGCAAGCGCCGGTCCGCATATTTCAGTAAAGGTTGACGAAGTTTTCAATGTCGCTGGCGTATCTATTACGAATTCACACTTGATGGGATTCTTGGGATTGATCGTACTGGTGTGGGCAATGTTCCGTACTCGTGCGGCGGTTTTAGGCAAAAAGAAGCATAATTTTATCACAAGGCTAATTCAGTGGACGTTCGACGGACTTTATAATACAGTTTGCCAAGTTATTCCAGACCAAAAATGGGCGCGTAAAGTTGCTCCGCTTTGTATTACGTTGTTTTTCTTTATCGTTGCTCAGTATTGGCTGGGGCTTTTGCCGATCGTTGGTCCAATTACAATCGGCGAACACCATACCCCGCTGTTCCGTGGTGGCGTGGCGGATCTTAATATGACTTTCGGCTTGGCAATTGTAACGATTGTTGCGGCGCAGGTTTACGCGTTTAAATATTTGGGCTTTAAGGGTAATTTGGGGCGATATTTCATTAACCCGCTACGCGATCCAATTATGTCATTTGTCGGCATTTTGGAGTTGGTGGCTGAGTTTTCGCGAATGCTGGGACTAAGTTTCCGTCTGTTTGGTAACGTTTTGGCTGGCGAAATTCTCTTGGCAATTATCGCTTATATGACAAAATTTTTGTCGCCCGTGGCCTTACAGCCGTTCTATTTCTTTGAGTTATTTATCGGCGGTATTCAGGCGTATATTTTCTTTATGCTATCAACTGTGTTTATTTCCCTGGGGCTGGCTCACCATGATTCACACGAGCCAATTGATGAAGTTCACTCCTCTATTGAAACTAATAAATTAGCAACATCAGAGAGTGATTAAATTAGGTAATAATTAATTAAAAGGAGAATATTAACAATGGAAGCATTAGCATTCACACTTACCTACGCAATCCCAGCAGCATTTGCAGCAACTGGCGCCGCAGTCATTGGCGCATCAGCTATGAACGCCGCTGGTCGTAACCCAGAAAAAATCAACGACCTACGCACAATGATGGTCTTGGGTATTTCATTCATCGACGCTATTGCTATTATCGGTTTCGTCGCAGCAATCGTCGGCAAAGTTATGTAGTTTTCGGGAGTAAATTGTGGAGAAAATATTAACACAATTTGCCAATTCTGGCGCATCGGAAAAAGCTGGTTTGTTTGATTCGCTGGGCATTGATTGGGCGCTGTTGGCGTTTCAGACGGTAGCATTTTTAATCTTGCTATTTGTTCTTCACAAGTTTGTCTATCCGCCAATGATGGAAATGCTCGTCAAGCGAGAAAAAGACCTGAAAGCGGCTGACGCGGCAGCAAAATCTGCCAAGGAAAATGCTGACAAAGCCGAAGAGATGACCGCCGAAATTATGCGAAAAGCGCGAGCGCAAGCTAGCGACATCGTGGCGTCTGCTCGAGAAGAAGCGACCGAAGTCGTTGAAGAAGCGGCTAAAAAAGCGACTGCCAAATCTGAAGCTTTGATTAAAGAAGCGCATAATACGATTGCTCAAGAAATTGAAAACGCTAAGAAAGACCTGCACAATTCGACATTAGAGTTGGTGGCTGAGGCGACTGGCAAGGTTTTGGGCGAGAAAATTGACGCGAAGAAAGATACAAAGCTGATTTCGGAAGCACTTGAGGAGGCTGAATAGATGAGATTAGTGTCCAGGAAAAAGTTGGCAAAGTACGCAGCTGAACAAATTTTAGCTGGCAATGACGCGGTGTTGGAAGAAATTGCTGGTCTTTTGATTTACGAAAAGCACGAACGTGAAGTTGATTTGTTGGTGCGAGATATTGAGACTGAGCTGGCTGAGCGTGGTGAAATTGTAGCGTCGGTCGAGAGTGCGAGAGTGCTTGATGACAATACAAGGCGTAAAATAGAGCAATTTCTGGCGACTGCGGCGAGCGATAAAAATAGCAAGCCAAAAGTGTCGCTAAGAGAATCAATTGACCCAACGTTGATTGGCGGATTTAAGCTACAAACGCCGACCGCAACACTGGACGCAACGGTTTCGAAGAAGTTAAACGACTTGCGGGCGAAGAAAATCTAGGAGGAAAAATGAGCAAGATTGATGTGACAGAATTAGCCAAAAGCCTGCGGGAAAAAATCGCGCAGCTGGAGGCGACGGAAGGTTTGGAAGATGCTGGCGTGGTTATTCGCGTTGGTGACGGCGTGGCTTGGGTGCACGGCTTAAGTAGTGCTGGCTATAGTGAAGTGCTGGAAATTGAAACTGATGGCGGAACAGTTGAAGCATTTGCCCTGAACTTGATGGAAGATGAGATTGGTGCGGTGATTCTTGGTGGCGAAGATAAGGTCAAGGCTGGTGCTAGCGTTCGCCGCAAAGGTTCGGTGCTAGACGTTCCTGTCGGTGAAGAGCTGTTGGGGCGAGTTGTTGATCCGCTAGGTCGACCTCTTGACGATGGCCCAGCTATCAAGACTAAGAAGCGTGGTTTAATTGAGCGTCCTGCTATTGGCGTGATGGGTCGTAAGTCGGTTCACGAACCTCTGATGACTGGTATTATGTCGATTGACGCGATGTTTCCGATCGGTCGTGGTCAGCGTGAGCTTATCATTGGTGACCGCCAAACTGGTAAAACAGCAATTGCTATTGATACGATGATCAACCAAGCTCGTCAAAAAACTGGCGTGGTGAACGTTTATGTGGCGATTGGTCAAAAATTGTCGAAGATTGCCAGGTTGGTCGACCGATTGAAAGAAGAAGGCGTGATGGATCAGACGATTATCGTCGCAACTAGCCCGTCCGACGCGGCCTCCCTGCTTTATTTGGCGCCTTACGCTGGTACTGCCATGGGTGAATATTTCCGTGATAACGGCGGTCACGCATTGATGATTTATGACGATTTGACCAAGCACGCGGTGGCTTATCGACAGATGTCGCTATTGTTGCGCCGTCCACCAGGACGCGAAGCTTATCCAGGTGATGTCTTCTATTTGCATTCACGCTTGTTGGAGCGCTCGGCTAAATTGTCAGATGAACTTGGCGCTGGAAGCTTGACGGCTCTACCAATCATCGAAACGCAAGCTGGTGACATCTCCGCCTATATTCCTACCAACGTGATTTCCATTACTGACGGTCAGATTTTCCTGGAAACCGACTTGTTCTATCAAGGTATTCGCCCAGCCATCTCAGCCGGTCTATCAGTTTCTCGTGTTGGTGGCGCAGCTCAGACGAAAGCCGTTAAATCTGTCGGCGGCAACTTGAAGCTTGGTCTTTCACAGTTCCGCGAATTGGCATCATTTGCTCAATTCGGTTCAGACCTTGACGACGCGACAAAGGCTCAAATTGATCGCGGTCAGCGACTTACTGAACTTTTGAAGCAGCCACAATATCAGCCAATGAGCGTCTGGGAGCAATTTGTCAGCATTCACGCGGTGACTGGCGGTATGTTTGACGATGTTCCAGTTTCTAAGATTAAGGATGCGCAGTCTGCTCTATTGACTTATCTCTGGAAAAATTCTAAAGATGCTATGCGTGAGTTGAATAAGGGCGACAAACCTTCGGATGAGCAATTGAAATTGATTGACGAAGCTACGAAAGAAATAGCGAAAGGATTTGAGGAGTAATTCATGCCGAGCACTCGCGCGCTGAAAAATCGCATTCGTTCGGTGGACTCGACTAAGCAGATCACCAAAGCTATGCAATTGGTGGCGGCTAGTAAAATGCGTCGGGCTCAAGAGGCGGACAAAGCTTCTGCGCCGTACACAATGGCGGCGGAAGAGCTGTTGTCTTACCTGGCGAGCCAAGGTGCAACCGACAACCACCCGCTGTTCGTTAGGCGAAAGATAAATAAACGATTGATTATCGTGGTGGCTAGCGACAAAGGTCTGGCTGGCGCATACAACACCAACGTTTTGAAGAAGTATTTGGAACTATTAAAGCGTGATGATGAGCGCGGAATTGAGAACTTGACTTTGACGATTGGTCGGCGAGCTTCGCAATTCGCAACGCGTCTTAAAGATACGAAAATCATCGGTACGTATGAAGATTTGCCAGATCAGCCGTCTGGATTGACGTTCCATACGATTTTGAATACGGCAGTAAATATGTTTGAAAATGGCGAAGTTGACGCCGTTACGCTTGTCTATACGCGTTTTGTCAATAGTATGGTTCAAACTGCTGAATTGGACAGATTATTGCCAGCAGGAACGAAAATCTTGGTTGATCCGAGTGAAGTTTCTAACACGATTTCTGACGCCAAATATGAGCCGAGTATTCCAGAGGTTTTGGATGCGGTGGCGTATCGCTTGGTTGGTGCGCGACTGTTGCAGGCGTTGCTCGACGCTCGCGCTAGTGAACATTCTATGCGTATGATGGCGATGAAGAATGCTACGGATAATGCCAGCGATTTGGTTGATGATTTGACGCTAGCTATGAATAAGGCTCGTCAAGGGGCGATTACTCAGGAACTTGCTGAAATTTCTGGTGGCGTGGAGGCGATGGAACAATGATAAAGGAGAAAAAGATGGCAAAAGATTTAGGTAAAATTATTCAGATCGTTGGCGTGGTCGTTGATGTGGAATTTCCACGAGACGTTGAACTTCCAGCGATTTACGACGCGTTGCACGTTAAAAACGGCGATGAGAATTTGGTATTGGAGGTGGCTCAGCACTTGGACGAGCACACTGTTCGAGCAATTGCCCTGTCGTCGACAGATGGATTGAGTCGTGGTGCAGAAGTTGTTGCAACTGGTGCTCCAATTTCCGTTCCAGTCGGCGCGGAAACTCAAGGACGAATGTTTAACGTCGTTGGTGAAGCGATTGACGAAAAGCCGCAACCAAAGGGCAAAACCGCCCCAATTCACCGCCCTGCTCCAGCACTTTCTGAGCAGTCAAATAAGACTGAGATTCTGGAAACTGGTATTAAGGTTGTTGACTTGATTGCCCCGCTTGCTAAGGGTGGAAAAGCTGGCTTGTTCGCTGGTGCTGGTGTTGGTAAGACGGTTCTTATTACTGAGTTGATTAACAATATCGCTAAGTTCCATTCTGGAAACTCAGTTTTTGCTGGTGTTGGTGAGCGAACGCGTGAAGGTAACGACCTTTACTACGAAATGGAAGAAGCTGGTGTTTTGGACAAGACTTCGCTGGTCTTTGGCCAGATGAACGAGCCGCCTGGAGCACGTTTGCGCGTGGCGTTGTCGGGTCTGGCTATGGCCGAAGCTTTCCGCGATAAAGGTAAGGATGTCTTGCTATTTATCGACAATATTTATCGTTATACTCAGGCTGGTGCTGAGGTGTCAGCTTTGCTCGGTCGTTTGCCGAGTGCGGTTGGTTATCAGCCAAACCTCCAGCAGGAAATGGGTGCCTTGCAAGAGCGAATTACCTCAACAAAGAAAGGCTCGATTACCTCTGTTCAGGCTGTTTATGTGCCAGCTGACGACTTGACCGACCCAGCTCCTGCGACAACTTTTGCTCACCTTGATGCTACAATTGTGATGAACCGTGCTTTGACGGAAATTGGTATTTATCCAGCAGTTGACGTTTTGGATTCCAGTTCAAACTCGCTTGATCCAGAAATTGTCGGCGAAGAGCATTACCGCGTGGCGCGTGAGGTTCAGCGAATTCTGCAGCAGTATAAAGAGCTTCAGGATATCATCGCTATTCTTGGTATGGAAGAATTATCGGACGACCAGAAGCAGATTGTTGCCCGCGCTCGTCGTATTCAGAGATTCTTGGCGCAGCCGTTCCATGTGGCTGAAAAGTTTACCGGAAATCCAGGTGTTTACGTTAAACTGGAAGACACTATCCGCGACGCTTCCGATATTTTGGCTGGTAAATATGATGATAAGCCTGAAAACTGGTTCTATATGGTTCAGGGTACGTTGGCTGATCAAGTTGCTCGCGACGCTGAAGCTGAATCTGCCGAGGCTAAAAAACATTCTGAAAAGAAAGCTAAATAGTCATGAAATTGTCATTAGTCACACTTGTCGGTACGAAGGTTGACGAAGAAGTTTATTCGGTGTCAATTCCGACTACTGACGGCGAAATATCCGTTTTCCCAAGCCATGAGCCGCTAGTGACGATTGCACGGGACGGCGTGATTACTGTGCGTCGACATAAAGAAGATTCTGATAATCAGTTGGAGTATTTCGCAATCTCTGGTGGCGTGGTAAAAATTGACTATTCGTCGGTGCAAATTCTGGTTGATGAAGCTGATCACGGCGATGACATCATCGAGGCGGAAACTCAGAAGGCTCTGGAGCGTGCTATTAAGGCGCGTGATGAGGCTGGCGATCAAGTTGAGCGCGAGAAAGCTAAGCAGCTTATCGATCGTCATATGGTGCGATTGAAGGTTGCTGATCTTCATAGACGCAAGCGACGACGCTAATTATATATCGGCAATGCTACGAAGGAGCCTGATTATTAGGCTCCTCGTGCTATGTCTTGCTTGAGATCCTCGATTGGCACTTGCGCAATATCGACAGTGTCGTAGGAATATAGATTAGGAATATCCTCTTCGTATGGCTTAATAAAATGCTCGATAATAAGTTCTGGGTCTAACATCCGCTGACCGTCGTAATTGTATTGACCGCTCATTGAATAGGCGCAACTCCCAACGTCTCGCACGAACCTAGCGATTTTTGCCGAGTCTTTGTTGGTCTGCTGAAATGTTTCAGTATCAATGCACCACGGTTCAGTGTTGACAGTAAATGCAAAGTTTTTTATTTGCGCATCGTTCATTGTATACGGTTCTTCTAGGCTGTGAAAATAATGCATAGTGACGAATGCGGTACGGGCGATAAGCCGTGCTTTTTCTTCAGGTAGCATAGTTTCGCGGTATTCGTCGACTAGGCTGTCGCAGCTCCGCACGCCTTGTATAAAATCGGTAATCACTGCCACTTCTCCATTCTCGAGGCGGATAACGCCTTTCGGCTCGAAGGTGCGAATTGCTTGAGGGTGCTCTAGGCTATTGATATCTCGCATCGTATCAATATCTTTCAATGCTGCGCGCGGTGTAAGATATGGCTTGATTGCCCAAGGTTGGGTTGCGAGAGGTACGCCCGAGCAGTATGATGTTGCATCATAAAACCCAACTTCATTGATGCTATTGCGGCGACCTTCTGAGTAATCGTCGCGAGGATCTAACCCTATATAAAGATAATCTAATGGCACACCTAACCTGTCGGTGCCAAATAATGCAATATCTCCTGGATACAGTTGATCTACTTGTTCCCGTAAATCTCTCGTATCATCAATAGCGATTGGTGTTATAGATAAATATCTTTCGAGCTGACGCATAAACTATTTTATATCACAAATCACGAATATTTGCAATAGCTAGGCGGACTTCGTCGGTCGTCGTGGTGTGCATCAATTTCTCCCGAAGTTCCTTTGCGCCATCAAAATCGCGAATATAAATCTTGAAAAAACGTTTTAGAGTTTCAAAAGGTCGCCCTAAAATCGGCTGATAAGAATCAAATAAATCCAAGTGATAATTAAGGAGCGCCAACAGTTCTTCTTTATGATTATCTGCGTCAGTTTTCGATTTACGGAAACAGAACGGATCTCCGAAAACGCCTCGCCCAATCATAATTCCATTCACGCCGGGATGTTTTCTGGTAATTTCCAGCCCATGTTCTCGGTCGCGAATGTCGCCGTTGATAGTCAAAAGAGTTTGTGGGGCAATTTCATCGCGCAGTTTAACAATCTCGTCAATCAATTCATAATGCGCCGCAACTTTACTCATCTCTTTTTTAGTGCGCAGATGAACTGTCAAGTTCACGATGTCTTGTTTGAGAATTGTCGTCAGCCACTCTCGCCATTCATCGACATAAGTGTAGCCCAGCCGAGTTTTTACGCTAACAGGCAATCCAGATTTTTTGGCGGCGTCAATTGCGGCTATCGCTATGTCGGGTCGGCGGATCAGAGCTGCACCGCCGCTTTTAATCGCAGATTTGGCGGGACAACCCATATTGATATCAATTCCGTTAAAACCAAGTTCCGCGCAGTGCTTTGCGAAAGCTTCCATATCCCCTGGCTCGCCACCCCAGATTTGCGCAATCAGTGGCTGCTCATCGTCGGTTTTAATTAGTCGCCCAGCTATGGCTTTGTCGCCAGCGTGAACCCAGCCGGTAGCATTTGCGAACTCGGTGAAAAATATATCTGGCGCGCCAGCTTGTTTCACGACATGACGAAACACGACGTCGGTGACGGCTTCCATTGGTGCCAATATGAAAAATGGCTGTGGTAAATCATTCCAAAACGATGTCATCTCTGTTATTTTATCACAAAAAGGAGAAAACCCCTCACTCTCGTCTTTGAGAATGAGGGGGATGGCGGGCTCAAGCGGTTCTGCTCGGAGTTGATCTCAACGGTGAGAAAAACTGCCACGAGTGAATCTCGCGAGCCCAAGAATGGAGGGGAGTAAAACGCCTTTGTCTTACTTCCCAGCGGACATGGAGGGAGTCGAACCCCCGTCCTCTTTCTCATGCGAGATAGAGGGATTCCGATCTAACATGTCCCTTGATTCTTTTTCCGGATTACCGGCTGGCTGAATCACGCCAGGAGCGGACGGACGCTCTTGTGCTAACACTAAGTTAGCTTTTTCGTAGATTAAGATCTGCGACCGTCAGTTAGGATGGCAAAATCTAGTTAGAAGACTTGAGCTCTCCCTTCTGGGCAGCTCGAGCATCGTCGCCCATCTTGCCGACATACTTGGCGGCTCGGTCATTCATGGCCTTCTGGGCGCTGTCTGCTGTTCCGTTCTGGACGGCTTCAGCAGCCTTACGGTATGCCTCCCGAGATCGGTCTTCAAAAAACACCGCCTTCACCTCTTTCCTAAAAGAAAAGAGCTGACCTCATCTATGCTCCTGGAGAGCACGATATAGAATCAGCTCTACCAACAAAAGCGTTTATTATAATAACACTAATTATAAAAAAATGCAACAATATACTAGAATATTTTTATATCTCTCCTGTCAGAAGGTCATTTTCAAATTGTAGCATTCCCTTATAATCCGCCGAATAGCCAGAAATATCCGGCAGATCTAACGTGGTAATTTTTCGCCAAATAATCTCAATCAGTTGCGTAAACCCAGTCAGCTCTTCTCTGGAGAATGTATCTTCCAAACTAAGAATATCGCCGGTCTTCATGTCTGGCTCGACAAATTGCAATCGCCCGCCAGTAAACGTGAAATTGCTATAATCGCGTGAATGCTCGACCAGCAGCTGATAGAACATCAATTGCTGACGATATTTATGAAGTTTGATTTTCTCGTAATCGGCCGAACCTTTCCAAGAATGCGCCGGCTTGCCAGTTTTATAATCCGTTACGAAGATGGTTTTATTTTGCTTGTCGATGTCGACAACGTCAAGTTTACCGGTCAATCTGGCGTTATCGATAATTACTCCTTGGTTTGAAAAGTCTAATTCCGCCAAGTCTGTGTCATGGAAATCTGAAGATTTGGCGTTTAAGAACGCAGTCAAAGCTGACTTCCCTTTATCCAAGTACAATTGAAAATCGTCCGCTGGCAAATGCTGGCTCTCGAGGGATTTTTGGAAGAATTGGAGGATTTGTTCGGTGCTTGGCAATTGATGATCGGCGCTGAATGAGCAATGTGCTTGTTGAAGGCTGCTGTGAATCGCGGTTCCGTAAGCTGCGGCGGAGTTTTTGGCAGATGGAAAATGCAGTAAATTGTTCAATAAGAAATTTTGCGGTCCGCCGCGCGAAACGTCGAGGAAATTATTCAAATGCGTCGCGGAAAGCTTGTATGTTTCCAGCGCTGGCGCCAATAAATCCTTTAATTCCGGAACGATTGGCGAAGTTAGTCGCGTCGTCCAGTCGGTTTCAGCGAGTTCAATCTGTTCGGCTGGATCGTCGCTGGTTGGAATGATGGTCGGTGTGCAATTAGTCAAGAAACTGGCGATTATCGTGTCGCTGCCAGAATCGTTGGTTTGAGAATAAGTCATGGTCAATGTGGTTTTGGCGCGAGTCATCGCCACAAAGAATAATCGAAGTCGTTCGTCGTAAGTGGCGCCCGCTGGCTGAAGTTGGAGATTTGCGGGATAGCGGATAGCTCGGCTACGTGTGCGGACTTTTTCACCCCAAGCGCTGTCAATTGCCCCAATCACAAAAACGTGCGGAAATTCCAAGCCTTTGGATTTATGAGCGGTCATCAAATTTATAGCGCCGCTGAGTGAACTTGCGTGCGTGCGAATTTGTGTTAAGCGAGTTTTTGTCGAAATGTGCAGGTCAATAAACTCCAAAAAATTTTCCAGTGTTGGGTTTTTATCGGTGATTCGATCGCGGAGTTTTTGACGCAAAGTGCGCAAACTTTCCAAAATTGTCAGATATGCTTCTGGGTTTTTATCTAGCTTTTCTGGCGAGAAATAGAAATTGGCGAGAGAATTGACCTGAAGATCACTGCTTTCGTCGTTAGCTAAGCCTAATAAATTGTCCAATTGCTCTTCCAGCGGCAGATTTGGCACGTCCTTAGCGCGCTCCAAAAGCCACTCCGCAAATTCCTTGAATACGCTGTTCGCCAGCATACTTTCCAGCCACAATTGTCGATTTTTGTAAGCTTGAAGACTCAATTTCCAGATATCCAGTGTAGAAAACCTGAATGCAGGATGAGCCGTAATTTCCGGCAATAAACTATTGGCAACGTCCAAATTATTCTGGCTAATCGCCACGACAGTTCGCGCTAATCTGTCCAGAATCTGGATTATGTCTTGCTCTAGAATGTCGTCGTGACGCTCGTAATTGACAAAAAGATTTTCCTTATAAAGATGCGGAAGAATTTCAATAAGTTCTTTGTGGTGGCGCGCAATAATCGTGATGTTTTCTGGTTTCTCGCCATTTTTTATCAGCTCGGCAATTTGTTTAGCAATTCCCGCTCGCTCTTCGCCAACAGATGAGAATTCTTGGATTTCGACTTTTGAACCTTCGCCATTTGCGTGCGCGGTCAATTGTTTTGATAGCCCGTCAATCGTGTTTTCCAGTCGATCCGCGCCTTGAGTGATGACGTCCCGCGCTGAGGATAAAATATTTTCGGCGGAACGATAATTATCGGTCAAAACGATGATTTTTGGGTCGTGATAATGTTGACGGAAGCGCTGGATGTTGCCCACGTCTGCGCCTTGGAAGCTGAAGATTGCTTGGTCGTCATCTCCAACTGCCATGATGTTTGGATTATCGTCGTTCTCGCTGGTCAAATTGAACAGTAATCGAAGTTGCGCCAAGTTCGTGTCCTGGAACTCGTCGACCATGATGAATTGGAATTGCTCTTGGAGATTTGCGCGCAGTTCTGGGTGAGATTCGCAAGCTTGAATAACGGATAAAATCATGTCGTCATAATCAAATAACGAGCGCTCGGACAGAATATTTACGTATTTTTCGTAAACGTCAATTGCGGCGGATAATTTTTCTGCGGCGGTAAAATCTTTCAGGACAAATTCGCCATTGGCATTTTTTTCGCACCATTTATTTTTCCAAGCAGTCAGTGGCTTGGTTGAGTTTTCGTCAAGTGCTTCTTGGGTGGCGTGCACGATGCTCAGCGCTAAAACGTTGGCGTATGGCGTGATTGAGGCTGGCAATTTTGAGTTTTTCTCGTCAGGGTTTTTGGCGGCTAAATTGGCAATTTTCTCAGCTATCGGCGCAAACATTTCAATCGTCTTTTTCGATATTTTGGCGGAAAATACTTGCTGAATATCTGGCGCGATTTCGGCGATTGTGCTTTGATTGTCCTCAATAATTGCCCGTAATTCTGACGGCGTTAAGCCGCTTTGCTTGAACTCGGAAATAATGCGGATGAGGTCTTTGATGTAAACAAATTCCCCGTTGTTTTTCGCGCTTAATGGATTTCGCCAATCAAGTCCTTCAAGTATTCCAGAGATAATTTGATATTGCGTTAATTCGTCAACCGGCTGAGCGTCGGCGCCACGGAAAAAATACTCGCGATGTTGATTGATGATTTCCGTACCGAAGCTGTGGAACGTGTGAATCGCAATTTTATACGCGTCCTCACCGATAATCTGGCGAAGTCGTTGGCGCATATTTGTGGCGCCACTTTCGGTAAACGTTAGACATAAAATACTGTTCGGTAAAGTGTCGGTTTGTCTTAGGATTTGGGCGGTGCGCATACTCAGAAGCTCGGTTTTCCCCGTTCCTGGCCCAGCAATTACCAAAAGTGATCCGTGGATGTAGTCGACTGCTTGTCGTTGATTATCGTTTAATTTAGCGTAACGAGTATTGAAATCCATAGTTTTATTTTACCATGTTGACTAGTTTTAATAGAACGTGTAATATTAGGGTATCGTGCTAGTTCCTTGCGCGTTTCAGTTAGCTAAGGGACGCACAGTACCTTAGCGATTTCTATCCTGGAAGGAGAATCATGAGCAAGAGGATTATTTCCGTACTTGCCATCGTCATGCTCACCGCTGGGTCGCTGTTCGTGACTCAGAGTAGCGCCAAGGCATATCCTGGCAACTGCTATGCGGAAGTGACGTCTGATCTCAAAGGACACGCTAGCTGTCATTCCGGCACGGGGTATTACCGTGTTGGTATCAGTTGCGCAGCAGTCTGGACGCTTGGATATGCCTTTGGGGTGTATAGTCCCTGGATTTCCGTAAAGTCCAGGAATGACGAAGCCTGGGCATGGTGTCCTCCTGGAGCGTGGCTGTGGAAGCCTGCTGGACAGGCTCACTATCACGCGTTCCTCGAGAGGAGAAATCCCTGAGATGAGCCTCAGAGTCGCTCTTTAGAGCGACTCTGAGGCTAAGATTTATAGTATTTTTTTAAGGAGGGCGTAAATGAAAAACTTAAAAAAGATAAGATTTAGTCATATATATATGTTTGTACTGACGATTGCGTTGATCTTTCTGAGTTATCAAGTCTACGAGCTGAATGAAAAAGGATATATAAGATCAGTCCAGTCCTCCATCAATTACCTTGAAAATGACCAAAGCATTAAGCGACTTGAGTTTTGTGTTAATCACGCCATTAAAGATTGTACTGAAGAAAATGTCGACGCTTGGAATGAAAAACATCCAGAAGACGCGTTTAAGGGTAAAAGCCACTTGGATATTTCCCGTCAAGCAGTCAAATCGGCTATACAGGCTGGCTATTAGATTTCACATCTTTGCCATCTCGCGCACCTCATAAAAAAATGGTAAAATATTATCTATGAATAAGGCGACGTACGACGAGCTGGCGCTGGAGCGAATTGCTAAGGAAAAATTTGGTTTTCCAATTGATGTTCAATCGATAATTTTGTGGCACGCCGATGTTAGTCGCACGGCTAAGGCGTCGGTGTTTTTGACGAATAAAAAGCAGCTAATGATGTATTTGGAGGCGACTTCGCCGTTGATTTTATCTGACGTTAAAAAGATAATTTTTCGAATGGGCATGCGTGCGGAATTATTTCTTCCTCCAAAAGGTCAGCCGCGATATTTTGAAGACATTGGCAAGCGCAAATTCCGCGAAGTTTTTCCTGGAAGAAAGCACGTTACGGATGAAGATTTGCATTTTTATAAAACTTTGGCGCCATATAATCCCGCCTTGGTTTTGATTTCTGAAGTGAAAAATGGCGAGATATATCAATTCGATTCTGACGCGTACGGAAATTGGCGAGTTGGCGCAAGGTTCAGGTATAGAAGGATTCAAACGAGCTAATGCGCGACTACCTGGACATTATTAAGCGGAATCTGCTTTCCCCTATCGTCGTGGTGATTTTTCTGCTGGCTGGCGCGCTGGTTTATGTTCGCGAATATCGTGATGCGTGGTTTATTTCGGTGGTGATTGTCGTGAATTCGACGATTGGCATTATTCAGGAGCTAAGGGCTAAGCGAGTTTTACGGCAATTGGAGCTGATGAGCGCGCCGAAAGCTCGATTGTTAAAAGACGGAAATGTTGTTGAGGTTGGTTATGATGAGCTTAAAATTGGCGATGAAATTCTTATTCAGGCTGGCGATGAACTACCGGCGGACGCGAAAGTTATTGAGTCAAAAGGCTTGGAGCTGAATGAAAGTATGTTGACTGGCGAGTCTGCGTCGATTGAGAAAAAGGACGGCGATGTCGTGTTGGCGGCGACGACGGTTTTGGCTGGCGAGGGCACGGCGCGAGTAATTGCGATTGGTGACGACACGAAAGCTGGCGCGATTAGCCAAGTCCTAAAACGTTACAAACCAGAACTCACGCCTCTGCAATTAGCGATTTGGCGCGCAATTTACTTCTTGACTTACGGCGCAATTGTCCTGTCGCTACTTATCGCTATCGTCTATTATTTCTCTGGCGACAACGTTGTTGTCATCTTAAAAACCATCACTTCGGCAGCGGTTACGGTCGTGCCGGAAGGTTTATTGTTGGCGAGTTCGCTGCTTTTGGCGTTCGGCTCACTGCGACTAGCCCAGGCGAAAGTCTTGCCGCAAAAATTGTCAGCAATTGAAGCGATGGCGCTTTTGAATTTGCTGGCAGTAGATAAAACAGGCACCTTGACTAGTGATGAAGTTACGCTGGAGCAGGTCGCGGCTTTCGGTGATGAAAATGACTATTCAGACTCTGATATCGCCAGCTTTGCGGCGTTAATTGCTCATGAAACCAGCGGCGGAAATATCACTGGCCGTGCAATCTTGGCGGAAGCTACGTCGCCAAAAAATACGAAAATTTTGGAAGTGATGGCGTTTTCGTCGGCGCGTAAAATGGCGGGTGTGAGGGCTGATATTGACGGCGAAATTAGGACTTTGATGATGGGCGCGCCAGAATTTGTGTCGAAGTTGGCGCCAGTAGATAAGGAGATTCAGAAGAAGCTGAATGATTGGGCTGACAATGGTTTGCGCGTGTTGATGTTGGCTGAATTTTCGGATGATAAAGCCAAATTGAAAGACTTAAAAAATGGTTCTGGAACGGCAATTGGTGCGGTTGTTCTGCGCAACTCCCTGCGTCATGGCGTTGTTGAAACGGTGGATTTTTTGCAGAGCCAAGGTGTAACTATTCGTGTAATCTCTGGTGATAATCCGCGCACAGTTCAATATATCGCCAAAGAAGCTGGAATTAAACATCCAGAAAAGGCAATTTTAGGTGAGGATTTGGCGGCGCTTAGCGAAGATGAATTTAATAAAGCTGCCGATACTTACACGATTTTTGCCAGGGTTTTGCCAGACCAAAAAGAGCGCTTGATCAATCGATTCCAGCAATCCGGCAAGTTCACTGGTATGGTCGGCGACGGCGTGAATGACGCTCTGGCGCTGAAAAAGGCTGACCTCGGTGTGGCGATGTACGCTGGTGCGCCGGCTTCTCGTCGAGTTTCTGACATTATATTGCTCAACAATTCGTTCACTTCCCTCCCGATGGGAATGAAATTGGGTAATCAAATTATGCAGGCTATTGAGGTGATTGCTGTTCTATTTTTCCATAAGATTATTTACGGCGTAACGCTTCTCCTTGCAACGATTCTTATTGATATGAATTATCCGTATTCGCCGCGCCACATTACGTTTATGAATATTTTTCTGGTGACTATGCCGACTCTTATGTGGACGCTGTTTTCTCCCACGCCGAAGCATCGAATAAATCCGAAGCGATTTTGGCATGATACTTTGCTGGCTGTTACACCGATTGCTTTAATTACTGGCGTGACTGTCGCGTTCACCTATTGGATTATCTCTGTTATGTTCCCTGGTCACGCCGCGGAAGTCGCAACGATGACGGTGCTTACCGCGACTTTGTTTGGCGTATATTTGGTATTCTTGGTGGGAATTATGCTGGACGTAGCTATCGATAAATCCGCCAAGCGCGCTCGCCTGCTTTATCTTCTGTCGGTGATTATTGTGGCGGCTGGAAGCTTTAGCTTTGGCTTTCTGCGCGACTTTTTCGATTTCACTGTGCCGAATTTGTTCATAATGTGGCCAGCAGCTGGCGCAATTGTCGTAGCGATGTTAGCCCAGCTATTCATTGCTCGCTGGGCTGGTCGACGAATTGTTCGGTAGGAACTTGTCTATCTATTCAGTAATTTGCCAAAAACGAGATATCCTGTAGTCCAGAAAACGCAACCGCATAGTAAAAAAATTCCGAATACTTTCAAATAGTCCGTGAACGAGTTTAATTCGTACCAGCCACTTATTAATAAACAAGGAAAAATTGTTAATATCATGACGATAAAATGTATGGCGGATTGTTTAAGTAGTGACCATTTTTCAATGTCGTATATTACAGATGCGGCCGCAACTATGGATATTATGACACCAGTTAAGAATGTTCCCTTAGTTTGTGACGGGTCAATTTTTTGATATGTCATTATGAGAGCTAATGCCGACATTATAACAAAAGGAATAATTCCTCTAAATGTAGCTTGCTTTAGTATTCTAGTCTTCATGGCTATAGATTACGCTTTCTTATCCAAAACCACAAGGTGCTCAATGTGCGGCGTCCTCGGGAAGAAATTGTAGCCTTGATGATGCACGATTTCATATTTTTCCTGAAGCAGGCTGACGTCTCGCGCTTGCGTGACTGGATTACAACTAAGATAAATAATCCGAGGCGGCTCAGTTTCCAGTAGTCGATTAGTAACGTCCGCGTGAAGTCCGGCGCGCGGCGGGTCGACGATGACGATTTGCTCGCCCGTTATATATTCCAGAGATTTTTCGCTCGGCGCCAAAATCGCCTTGGCGTTCGGTCGATTCAGCTTGGCAATATTCCTCTGCATCTCCGTAACGGCATGTTTGTTAATTTCCACGAGTGTCACGTCATCTCCGCCAATTGTCAAACCAATTGTCCCAACTCCAGAATAAAGGTCAAGGGTCGGCATTTTTTCATTGTAATCGATCCATTTTTTCATGTCGCTTAAGGCTTTTTCGTAAACGGGAATGTTGACTTGGAAAAATCCTTCGCAGGCGTAGTTGAAGGCGACGCCTAAAATCGTGTCGCTCAGTGTCGTGTCGCCGAATTTCTCTAAGCGTTCTGTGATTCTGCTGGCTGGGCTTTTGGGGTCGGAATAGATTATTTCGCCACCTTTGGCTGATAATAATTTGGCTTCGCTCTCGGAAATTAGATTTTCTATCTTATCTTTTACGTATAATTGCCAGACGGCGTTTCCCTGTTGATCTGATCGAATCAGGAGTGTTTTTAATTGGCGCGCGACAATCGGTTTTGTCCGTAAGAGGTCGCGGATTTCAATTGCTAATTTATTTATGCTCGGATGCGCCAAGCTGGTTCCGTCAACGGTGACTTTCCCTTTGCCGCCACGCTTGAAAAATGCCAAGTCCAGAGTTTCCTTTTCGTTGTCGTCCGTTTTGTCGCCAAACCAACTGAACTCAACTTTATTGCGATAATTAAATTCTACGCCGTCAGAAAAGACCTTGATTTTTTCAGGCAATATGATGTTGTGAAGTAAAAAAGCCTCTTCGATTAGCGACGCTTTGTACGATTGCTCGCTGGACATCGGCATTATTTGCCAAGGACTGGTGCTTAAATAGCTATTTTCATCCTTCGGCGTAATTCGCTCTGGGCTTTCCTCGATAATTTCCGCCACTATTCCTTCGACGAAGTGTGATTTTTTCTTTGTCACGCGAATCGTTACAAGCTCTTTCGGTAGTCCTCCCCAGACGAACGCTTTGCGGCCGTCGTCAAGCGTCCCGATGGCTTGCCCGCCGCCAACGATTTTTTCCAATCTTAAAGTCTCAAAAATTTGTTTTCTCATTAGGTTATATTATATCAGGATGTGTGGATTTTTTCTGGCTGGCGTGCTATAATCGTCATTGTCCTGGCAATAGTGGGACGTCGCCAAGTGGTAAGGCACTGGGTTTTGGTCCCAGCATTCGCAGGTTCGAATCCTGCCGTCCCAGCCAAAATTTGAACAGGTGTAAACAGTCGCTCTTTTGGGCGATTTTTTGTTTTTATATTAAATTTCAGAAACGGAATAAAATGCTATTAAATTTCCCGCGCTAAGTGCTATAATTTTATTTAAAGAAAAGGAGGCGTATGCCAGATAATAAAAAAATGGTTGAGATTCGTCATTTTAAGATGAGTTTCGGTGATAAAACTGTTATTAAAGATCTGAGTTTTGATGTTTTTCGCGGCGAAGTTTTTGGTTTTTTGGGAAGTAATGGTTCGGGAAAAACTACGACGTTGCGCGCACTGCTTGGACTATATCAGCCGACCGCGGGCGATTTATTGATAAACAGCAAACCGTATTCGGTGGAAAGCCAGATTCGCCTCGGATATCTTCCTGAGGAACGCGGTTTGTATAAAAAAGAAAAAGTCTTAGACGTGATGCTTTACTTTGGTCAACTTAAAGGTTTGAGCCGCAAAGAAGCTAAGGATTTCTCCCTGAAGTTTTTGGAGCGCGTCAATTTGAGCGACAAGGCTAATACGCAACTTGATAAATTATCTGGCGGACAGCAGCAGAAGATTCAGCTTGGCGTAACAATTATGGGCAATCCAGAACTGCTGATTATGGACGAGCCGACCAAAGGTTTTGATCCAGTGAATCGCCGATTGTTGATGAATATAATTGAGGAGCAACGAAAAGCGGGCGCGACAATTATTTACGTTACACACCAGATGGAGGAAGTTGAAAGATTGTGTGATCGCTTGATTTTATTGAAGGACGGTCAAGCGGCAGCATATGGAACATTGGAAGAAGTAAAAAAACAATTTGGCGGCGCGTCAATGGATGACATTTTTGTCCAAGTTTACGGCGGCGAAGCGAAGGAGTTGAGCGATGAGTAAAATGCATAATTTGGGGACGGTTTTCAAATTTGAAACGCTTAGAACACTGAAGAAACCGACGTTTTGGTTGACAGCCTTGGGATTCCCTTTGTTGATTGGCGTGCTGTATGGCATTATGTTTTGGTCGCAAAGCACGACTATTGAAGCGTCAAAAAATCTGGAAAAGCAAGAATTTTCACTGGAAGTCACGGACGATTTGAAGTTGGTGAAGCCAGAATTGCTGGCGGCAATTAAAGCCAAAACTGCCAAATCGAAAGAATCTGGAATTGACGACGTAAAAAATAATAAGGTTGATGCGTATGTTTATTTTCCAAAGGATTTGAGCAAGCAAAAAATCGAGGTTTATGGTAAAGATGTTGGGTTATTCCAAAACGGAAAATACGGCGCGGTGGCGCAGAGTTTATTGAGCCAATCGGTAGCAAGCGGCGTCAGCCCAGCACAAGTTGCAATTTTACGCGACAAAGTCCAATTGTCATCAACTACATATCTGGACGGAAAAGAGCATGGCGGCATTAATGAGATGATTGTGCCGGGAATGTTTTTGGTCGTGCTTTTTGTACTTATTAGTATTTTCGGCAATCAAATGCTCATTAGCACCACCGAGGAAAAAGAAAATCGCACGGTGGAAATGCTGCTTACGACCGTTAAAACCGACACTTTGATTACGGGTAAAATTCTGTCTTTGATGGTGTTGGCTTTGATTCAGATTTTGGTGATTGTTTTGCCAGTTTTGGCGGGATATTTGGCATTTGGCTCGAAGTTGCAATTGCCTAATCTAGATTTGAGTACGCTCGTATTTGATCCTGTGAGAATTGGTCTGGCGATCATAATTTTCTCCGCAAGCTTCACTTTGTTTACGGGAATGTTGGTGACTTTGGGTGCGATGATGCCGACCGCCAAAGAAGCCAGCCAGTGGTTCGGAATTGTGATTATGCTATTCATTGGTCCATTTTACGGAATCACGGCGTTCGTTTCCTTCCCTGATTATTTCTTCGTTAAATTCTTGTCGCTATTTCCATTCACTGCGCCGATTCCATTGTTGTTACGAAACGCAATAGGCAATTTGCCGATTTGGGAAGCTTTGCTCGGTACGGCAATTTTGGTCGCTACAGCGGTGTTTGTTATGTGGTTGTCGGTGCGCGTTTTCCGCTACGGCGCAATGTCTTATGATAGTAAATTATCTCTGTCGGCGTTGCGGACGCGCCGAAAAGCTGGTAAAGTTTAGGTATGAAAGTACGTATAGAGATAGACACGAAAACATTTGTGCGATTTTGGCTGGTCGTTATGGGATTTGGTCTGGCTGGTCTGGCAATCTATTCCGCAAAGGACGCGCTGGTTTTATTGGGAATTTCCCTGTTTTTGGCGTTGGCGTTGAATCGTCCAGTCGTGGCAATCGCCAAGAAGCTTCCTGGAAAAAGTCGATTAGGCGGCACGGCGCTGGCGTACACGACGCTGGTTCTGCTTTTGGGCTGCGTGGTTTGGTTTGTTATTCCGCCAATTGTCCAACAATCCGCCAAATTCGTCGAGAGTATTCCGAGTATAATTGACCAAGCAAGCTCTCAATGGCGTGGTGTTAATGATTTTATCGATAAGAACAATTTGCGTCCGCAGGTTGACTCGATGATGGAAAACATTAAGCAGCAATCTTCGTCTTGGGCGACGAGCGTTGGCACTAATTTATTGTCCAGTGTTGGTTCTTTGGCGTCGTTCTTGGGTTCGCTATTCTTGGTGTTGGTGCTGTCATTCCTGATGCTCCTTGAGGGTCCAACTTGGGTGAAGCGTTTGTGGGGATTGTACAACGACGAAGAAAAAATGGAGCGTCATAAGAAGCTGGTTGGCCGAATGTATAACGTGGTCACAGGTTATGTTTCTGGACAATTGACCGTTTCTGGAATCGATGCGATATTATCAGGTTTCGTGGTGTTTGTGCTGAGCTTGACGTTCCCTGTCATAAATTCCAATTTGGCAATGCTCACCGTTATGGCGACGTTTGTGTTGACGCTAATTCCGATGTTTGGCGCAACGATTGCTGGCGCATTGATATCACTGTTATTATTCTTCAATAATATGACAGCGGGTGTCATTTACGCGATTTATTTCGTGATTTACCAACAGATTGAGAATAACTTTGTCTCTCCTTCTATCCAATCAAAGAAGGTTGAGCTGTCGGCTCTGACTGTCTTGGTCGCGGTGACAATTGGTTTGTATGTTGGTGGTCTATTGGGCGGTTTGGTTGCCATTCCAGCCGCTGGCGTCGTGAAGGTTTTGCTGGACAATTACTTGGAGCAAGCCAAGTCCAAGCGTGTTGAAAGCGAAAAACCTCTTAATAGATTAGTTAAGAAATTGAAAAACGAAGATTAATTAGTACGAAATAAAAATATAGCCCGTTGAGTCCAGCGGGCTATTTCCATGTCCAAACGCTGCCGCTTGGCGTATCACGAACGGCAACTCCAGCCTGAAGAAGTTCATCGCGAATTCTGTCGGATTCTTCCCAATTTTTCTCTGCGCGTGCTTGACGTCGCTGGATAATCAACCTCTTCAGATCGTCAGTAATATCAGGTGTAGACTCAGCCAAATCCAGCCCTAAAATCTCGTCAATCTCATCAATAAACTGCACTAAACTCTGTCGATGAATTTTATCAAGCGACGTATGATCCAACTTTGAAAATACTTCATCAATCAACGCCAGTGCGCCCGGAGTATCCAAATCGTCATTCAATTTCTCGACCAACGCCTGACGTCCCGCTAATAACGAAACCGAATTGTCCTGCTCGTCCTTATCGTCGTCATCTTCCAGCGTGTCGTGAGTCTGATGTCTCAGAATCGCGTAATCCCGCCAATGATTCAATCGTGCCTGCGCTGCTTCCAGAATTTCCCAGGTAAAATTGCCCTCCGTCTGATAATGCTTGCTGAGAATCGCCAGCTTAAACGCCATCGGACTAAACCCTCGCGAAATAATATCTTCCAACGTGATAATGTTACCCAGCGACTTACTCATCTTCCGGCCGTCAACTTTTATGTGATTATTGTGTAGCCAAATTTGAGAAAATTGTTTTCCAGTCAGACTTTCGCTCTGGGCAATTTCATTCGTGTGATGAACTGGAATATGATCAATCCCGCCCGCGTGAATATCAATAGAGTCCCCAAGTGTTTCACGAGCAATTGTCGAGCATTCCAGATGCCAGCCAGGAAAACCAATTCCCCACGGACTATCCCACTCCATATCGCGCTTGGCGTCTTTTGGCGAAAACTTCCATACGGCGAAGTCAGTAATATTGCGCTTTCCTTCAACGCTCACTCTGGCGCCAGCCTCCAGCCCAGCTATGTCCAGCCGCGCTAATTTCCCGTAATCCTTCAAAAGCGACGTATCAAAATACATGCCGTCGCCGTCGATTTTATATAAAAATCCTTTTTCGTCCAGTCTTTTTGCGAAGTCAATCTGCTGCTGAATATAATCCGTCGCCCGCACCAAGTAATCTGGTTTTATCAATTTCAGCACGTCGTAAGCCTCGTGATTGGCTATGGAAATATATCTTTCCGCCACATCCCAAGCAGTCTTCCCTTCACGGCGCGCACCTTTTTCCATTTTGTCCTCGCCGTTATCGTCATCACTGGTCAAATGACCGACGTCGGTGATGTTTTGCGTTCGAATAACGGGAATATCTTGCCAGCGTAACAATCGTACCAACACGTCCCAGTAAATATAGCCAACCCAGTTGCCGATGTGCGGTTGCGAATAAACTGTTAGACCACAGGTGTAAAATTTGACCGTTTCTCCGTCAAGCGGCTTCAGTTCATCTTTTCGTCTAGTGAGCGTGTTATAGAGCTTTATCATTAGTTCTATTGTACGTTACTCTGGTCGGTTTTTCAAAATTGATATAAAAAACAGCCCCAGTTGGGACTTAATAATTTCAAGGAAGAAATGACAGACAGTATTATTACAAACGCCGCCTGCCATTTCTCCTAATGAGCTAGTGTGGACTAGCTCTGGGGACGAGGACGCTTCCACTCCAGGAGGGTTTTAACCCTCCCGAGTAGCTGATGCAGCTGGGAGATTTGGCGCTCTTCCAACTGAAGAATGTCAGAATCGTCAATCAAGATATGGACATTCTCCTCTATTTGCAATGAGAATATCGCAATCTCGGTGAGATAATCTCCGAGATCTCTCACCCCTTTCCTGTGTTCTTCCAAGGCGCGCACTGCCTTTTTCAAGGCAGAGATGGTTGCGCCGTTTACGCGCCTCATCATCTTACCATGGTGCAGCGCAAGACAATTGTACTGCGCCATAACCTCCCAGGCCAGCCATGGCTGAGTCTTAGCTGCAGCTCCCGCTGCAACAAATACATCAACGATCTTTTCCTCCGTTGAACGCGAAGCACTCACTACTCTGCGAACAGAGTGGTGCTTGACATCTAGGGTAGAACTCAAGATGTCATGCAAGACAATCATGACCGAAAAATACCCCTCGGTCATATTGGCGATGAACTCTTTCCTCTTCCAGTCTGGGATTTTCCCAGATTCTCGGAGGACGCGATCCAGACCATCGATGGAATTCTTCAGTTTTCTGAAGAGCTTGATGTCGCTCTCTTTGAAAGAGAGGCTCTTTCCGTTGATCTTCAGGATGTTATCATCCATGATCTCTTTCCTGTCTTCTCACCTCTGGACGGTTAAGTGACGTTTTGTCACAAGGTGAGATTTCACGCCTCTTTTCTGCTTTTTTGTAAGAGGAATAAAAACTCACCTTGTATATAACTGTCTGTCAAAGTGCGCTTTCGGACAAGGATTTACTTGACTTGTCAACAAAAGCTAGTATATGTATATCACTAATAGAATAAAATGTCAATAGATTTTGTCAAAAATGTGGTATAGTATTTTTTCCTCAACTCTGTTACGGTTGCAAAAGATTTTTCTACTATTTGTAAGAATCGCTAAATAAATTACTAGTCCAGCCTCTGCTTCGCCGCCGCTAAATAATACCGATAATAACTCTTTGGGTCTGGCACGAAAAAGCCGTCGCCCATGTCGTCATTCGGATGAACTTCAATATGCTGGTCGTTGGCATACAGCTTGATGAGGTGTACGAATTCAAATTCGTATTCACCGGAAATCTGTTTCAACTCTCTACTTTGATCAAGCGGATCAGGATAATCCGTCATCACCAGCGCGAAATATTGCCCATTTTTAACTTTTAACTCTGCCCTGCTTCTCGCAAAGCCTGATCTGTCGCTGTAACTAATTTTCGCACAACTTCGTCATATTCTTCAAGGCTAATCTTTAAGCATGTCTGGCAGCGGCGAATCAAAGGTGACGTTTCGTATCGAGGCTACAGTGTCGAACGGAGCCAGGTGGGGATATTGCGCTCGGTAAGCCGCCATAACATCGCCAAAAATCGCATCGCCCCACGAAAAACCAAGAGCCTCGGCGGTCTCCCTGACTATGCACTCATTGTCCGCCTCGATTTCGATATATGGTGCTAGCCACGGCCATTCATCAATGACGATCTCAGCATCACCCAGTCGCCACGTTTCGCGTTTGGACTCCTGGAAAGAGGTATATGGTAGACCAGCGGCTTTTAGGATAGCGATGGTTTCCTCGAAATTATCAACGCTCACTTCGTACTCTTTGGCGCCGTCAACAGATGATTTATTAAATTGCTTGTAAGTCATCGTCACGCAGTCGCCCTCGTCGCGGACGCGCAAATAGCCTTTGTTCTGCTTCATTTTAGGGCTATCAATTGTTACTCGTCGCATTAGCCGCTCAGGCTTTTCGCATGATCCACCAAGAGATCGCAACTTCTGTCTAATCTCAGATGTGTTTATATTGACAAATTTGGCTTCATACTCGGTTTTCATTGTAGCCACACTCCTTGTGTTAAGTTAGTTTACTAAAAATTACGCTGAGAGTTCACTAAAGTTACGAATTCTGACGATACTTACTGGTATTTTTTTGTTACTAATGGTCACTTCTATGGAGTCGCCAACCGATAGATCAAGCATGGCTTTGCTACCTATAAGCTCCTTGTAATGCATATAGTATTATATAGCGTAGCTAAAGGATAAAGTCAACCTTTTAGTAGGAGACTAGGCGTGTTCAGTGCTAGCTATGAAGCGCTTGTATCGTTTTTTAGCGCTTGATCTGTCGCCGTGACTAATTCCATTACGATTTCATCATAGCTTTCATATACGCGGAATCCTGCCGCGTACGGATGGCCGCCACCACCGAAGTATCCAGCTACAGTGTCGGCAATTGGCAAATTACCCCTTAGGCGCGCAGTTAATTTGCCGTCAGGGTAAGTTTTAATAACGCAGCTAAGCGCCACGCCTTCAACCAGCCGCAGTTCGTCGCCAATCAACGCGCCGGGGTTATAGGCATCGCTGTAGGCTTGAATCTCTTCAAATGGCACATGTACCAGCGCTAATTGTCCGTCTAATAAATATTCGATTCGTTCGATCAATTTCCCCTTGTACGCCAAAATTTCTGGCGATTTTTTCATAAATTCGCGTCGTCGCTCTTCAATTTCCGCGTTGGAAGCGCCCAGCTCTGTAAGTTCTCCCGCCGTATGGAAAGTCTGAGCCGTAGTGTTTTGCGTGGTAAGCCCCAGGCTATCGCTCATAATAGCTATCAATAAATCTTCGGCAGCCTGAGGATTTATCTTCCAGTTGGAATGCTTGAACAGTTTATATAGTAATTCCCCGGTCGCCACGACGGTTTCTGATAACATAATATGATCAAAGCTGAGCGTCGATTCGGCTGTGTGATGATCGATAACCAGAGTTGGGTGTGTTTCCAAGAAATGTCGCGCTCCAGGAGTTTCCAGTACCTTACTGAGAAGCACGTCCGCACTTGTATCGACAATTATCGCGGCGTCGGCTTGAAACGGAAAGTCGTTCTGTACTCGATCCCAACCGCGAATGTAATGAAGGTATTTCGGTATATCTACTGGACAATATAAAGTAACAGTCTTCCCTAGGTCGCTTAGGACTTCTTCCAGCGCCAAGCTTGAACCCAGGCTATCGCCGTCGGGATTTTCGGCTTGAATAATAACTATATTGTTTGCGGATTGAATGAATTGTTTAGCTGTATCTAGCATATTATTTATTATAACAAATGATTTTTACTCTAATATAATATACATTGTTTTTAATTACATAAGTGGTATAATATGTGATGGACTATTAAAAGTACTGCGCAATCAAAAAACATAAACATTTTTATAAATTATTATTGACAAAATATAAAGATTGTGCTAGTATGAGGACATAAAGCCTGAAGATAGGGCTGGAAAAGAGGAGTTTTTATGGACAAATTTAAGAAAATCGGCATTGCTATCTCTTTGGGATTTTCTATGCTCGGTGGAATCTGGTTGGCATCACCTTCACAGGCTGCCGGCTGTAACAGTTTTAACGTTGTATACTGTGGTACACATTCTATGTCAGAATTGCAAACAGCATACAGCCGTACAGAAATTAAAGAACTATACAAAGAGTGGTACGTTACTGAAACTATGGTTCAAGGTGGCTCAAACATGCGTGAAGGTGTAGTTGACGCAAATGGTAATATTACAGTTGACGGTCGTGTTGTAGCTACAAACGCTATAACCGTACAGTCTAAAGCTGGTACTCGTCAACCTCAGCCACAACGTAGCTACAAGACCTCAAACGGATACACTTACTACCAATACACAACTGGTCAGAGCTTCGTTGACGGACCTAAGAGCTATAATATTTACGCATGGTTTGACAATAACGGCTCATTTATCACTGGTGTGATTAAAGACTGTGGTAACCCAGTTTGGGGTAATCCAACAACACCTCCAGCAAAGCCTGCTCTAACATGTGACGCTTTGCAAGTAACTGAAATTTCTCGTAACACCTTCAAATTCAGCGTTAAAGCAACTGCTAAGGATGGCGCATCTATCACCAGCTACACATACAACTTCGGTGATAACAACATCAAGACAACTAACTCATCAGAAATTCAATACACTTACGCAAAAGAAGGCAACTACACAGTTACTATTACTGTAAACGGTAAAGAAACTGGTGAAGTTAAGAGGCAAAACCCTAACTGTCAAAAAACTGTTACGGTTAAGCCAGAGCCAAAAATGATCGTTTGCGACCTTAATACTAAGAAATATCCAACAGAAATTAAGGAATTAGAATTCGACAAGAGCAAGCATTCAAAGAATCCAAACGATTGTAAAGAAGCGCCTGCTAAGATCGCAGTCTGTGTAATTGAAGAAGGTGGCAAGAAGTACACTAAGGAGATTAAAAAGGAAGAGTTTAACGAAAAGATTCACAAGACTAACTTGGACGAATGTAAGGAAACTCCTACACCAAACACTCCTTCAACACCAACACCTAGCCCAGAATTGCCAAAGACTGGTGCAAGTGACGCGATCATGTCAGCACTAGGCCTAGGTGGACTAACTACAGCTACTATCGCTTACATCGCTAGCCGCCGCCAAATGTAATAAGGCTAAGCTAGCAACAAAATACCCGCCATGATAGGCGGGGATTTTTTATTGGCGATGAAGCTGTTGAGCCTATAACTGTTTTCGACCTTCTAGTGCGTGAGTTAGCGTAATTTGGTCTGCGTACTCAAGGTCAACGCCGACTGGAATACCCCTAGCCAGGCGTGTGATGGTCGTACTCAGCCCAGCTTCTTGGATGTATCTTTGCAAAAACAGCGCTGTTGATTCGCCTTCTACTGAAGCGTTCGTAGCGATAATAATCTCCTGAACGTCGTCGGTTTTTATACGCTCAATTAGTTCTGGGATATGCAATTGCTCCGGTCCAATATTGTCAATTGGTGAGATAACGCCACCCAGCACGTGGTATGTGCCCAGGAACTGCCCTGTTCTTTCTATAGCAACAATATCTAGCGGCTCCTCGACTACACAAACTACTTTTTTATTCCTGTTCGAATCTGCGTATAAAGGCGACACATCGTCATCTGAGTCGATCAACGCAAATGTCTTCGGGCAGGTTTTTACGCGGTCGTGCAATCGGCCTAATGAATGCGCTAATTGCTTTGCGGATTTGGGACTGCGGCGTAAAACCGCGTAGGCATATCTTTCAGCCGTACGCGGTCCAACTCCAGGTAGATTACCAAAATCATCAATTAAAGCAGTTAGAGCTTTTGGTAAAATGTCGATTGACATGGCTTTAGAATGGCAAGTTGCCCAAGCCGCCCATCAATGGCTTCATAGTTTCAGCAGCGACTTCCTGAGCCTTTGTCATGCCGTCGCGAACTGCTATTTCGATCCAGTGTTCCAACTCTTCGATATTCTCCAAGTCGACCATTTCTGGGTCAATCTTTACAGATTTAATCTTTAACTCGCCAGTGATTTGTACGATCACGGCGCCATCGCCAGCCTCAACTTCGATGATTTCTTTACCTAATTGTTTCTGTGCTTTGCGTAATTGTTGCAGCATTTTTACCTGATCAAACGCCATATTCCTCCTTATTTAACACTTACAATTATACCCTATTTGCGGTCGGATGTGTAGACGTAGAAGCGGTCGCCGTCTTTATGGTCATTGACAATTACTGACGATAAGTGTCCAGAGTAAGTCTGCGGAATTTGAGACTTTACGCTGTGGCTAACATATAAAGTCTGTCCGACACTCGCCGGTGCTGTGTGGATAATTGATATCTGGTGATAGTTGTGTTTTTTAAGCGCTTCGTAAATCGGTGATTCTTCTTTACTGACCAATAACGAGAATGAATCGGTCGGCGCGGTATTTTTACGGAGTAGAGATAAATCTTTATTGAAGCGTGAAACTGCTTCTGGGAAATAACGATAACCGTCAATATAGCGGAAGCTGCCGCCCATCACCATAACGATAATTAGCATTGATATAAAAACCAGTCCTGTGCCGCGAGCGTATGGATTGCGTGGGAAAAGTCCGTACCACATATTCATTAGGGATTCCAATCCGACCGCCAAGAGAATGAATAGCGGGATGATAATTATCGGGGTAAGGCTTGGCTGGAAGATGAGTAGCGCCAATGCTAAGATTAGCCACGACCAAATCATAAACGAGCGGGCGCTGGAGATTTTTTGGAAGCTGCGGAATAGTCCTAGCCCGATTAACACCATTGCATTGATGTCCATAATTGGCGTGATTTGGTTCCCTACGACTGATGGGAAAATGCGGATGTATGTGTAATATAAAGTCCTGAGATTTGCGATGATGTCAAAACTTAGGCCGTTGATACCGATGAGATTGTAAAATAGCGCGTGGGATTTATAGCAAAGAAAACCAATCGCACAACCAATTGTGAATAAAATGGCGGACGGCACAATCCAAGACTTGCGATGTTTTCGGGAGATGAGGAAATAACGTGGATGCGGATGCAGAAAGGCTATGATCAGAAGCCCTAGATTGATATACCAAAAATACGGAGTGAAGAGGCTGAGCGCTGTGGTGATGGCTAAGCTGATTCGCCAAATGGAGGCGTTCTGGGCTTTCTGGAGAATCAATGTAGCGAAAAGTAAAGTTAGCGCGGTGTAAAAGATGTATAAAATGCCAACAGTTGCGCTTTGACCGATGAATAAAAATTGACCAGTCGTTGCCATAATTAATAGCGATAGAATCGTTGTGGACGGCTTAAACCAGCGTTTTAAGAGGAAGAAAATAGCGACGGAGCTGGCGATTGAAAGGACTACGGCGGGCGCTTTAATTGTTAATAAGCTGACGCCAAACAGTTTGAAAAATAGCAATTGAAGAAGATGGAATGGTAAGTTTGTGACAGCAATTCCCTCGATGCTGAAATTCAAGTGATTTGTCGTATTGACCATGTCGATTTCTGCTTGCGACAATCCACCTGGTATGTGCAACGCGGAAATTATAATAGCCCCCACGTATAGTAACGCCAGTAGCGTATAGCCGAAAACGTAGCGCCATCGGTAAAAGAATATATCGGTAACTTTTTGCTTTTTCATTGGTACGATTATAACACAATTCTATTCATGCTTGCGATCCAGACTCATAAAGCGTAGGCGCTCTGGGTGGAAGTATAACTGGACTTTACCGACTGGGCCGTTACGGTGCTTGGCGATGATGAGGTCAGTAATATTCTGGACTTCTGGGTTGTCTGGCTCATAATATCCAGGGCGATAAATAAAGCTCACGATGTCGGCGTCCTGCTCAATGGAACCGGATTCACGCAGGTCGGCTAGTTGTGGAATTGGCGGCGTACGAGATTCGACAGAACGGCTCAACTGACTCAGGGCAATTAGCGGCACATTCAATTCGCGAGCAATAAGCTTCAGTCCGCGTGAAATTTCCGAAACTTCCTGAACGCGGTTTCCGTTGTGGTTTCCGTTGGCCTGCATAAGCTGCAAATAGTCGACGATGATTAGTCCTAATTGGTTCTCATGAGCAATTCGACGTGCTTTCGTGCGCATTTCCAAAACTGATAATCCTGGAGTGTCATCGATGTAAATTGGTGCCTCAGCCATTTCTCCCATAGCTTCAGACAATTTAGCAAAATCTTCGTCGCTCAGGTTCCCGGTGCGAATATTCCAGCTATCAACTCCCGACGCATCCGCCAACATACGGTCGACCAACTGCTCCTTGCTCATCTCTAGGCTGAAGAATAGGACGGGATTTTTCTCAATCGTTGCCACGTTATATGCCAAATTCGTCACTAGCGTCGTCTTACCCATGGCTGGACGAGCTGCCAGAATGATCAAGTCCGATTTTTGCAAGCCAGCGGTCATATTGTCCAGATCACGATATCCAGTGCGGACTCCTCTGAGAGAACCTTTATTTTTACTGAGCTCTTCAATTCGGTCAAAACTGTCGGTCAGAATACTTTCCAGACTGACCAAATCTTGCTTGGTTGATTGGTCTGATACGCTGAAAAGTTCAGCTTCGGCTTTCTCTAATAATTCCTGCGTGGTCGTCGATTCGTCATATCCAAGCTCGGAAATATCACCGCTCGCTTTTATTAGACGCCTGCGTACCGCTGCTTGTGCAATCATTTCCGCGTAAGCCGATGCGTGCGCTGCTGTTGGGACGTAGTTTGTCAGCTCTGTCAGGTATGCCGATCCGCCAACCAATTCCAGTTCGTCCTTTCGCTTCAATTCGTCGGTTAAGGTCAGAAGGTCGACGGGCTTATGTTTTTCAAATAGCCGCATCATTCCAGCAAAAATCAATCCGTGATTCTTGTCGTAAAAATCGCTAGGGTGAGTAATCTCTGCGGCATCCGCCAAAACTTCCTCGTCAATTAAAACCGCCCCAAGCAAACTCTTTTCCGCGTCCAAATTTTGTGGCGGTATCTTCCCTTTTACTTCTTCACTTTTATCTGCCATTAAATATCCTCCAGCTTTACTTCTTCGCCGCCACCCATTAATTCTGCAATTTCTGCCAATTTTTCGTCCTCTGGCGGTTTCTTCTCTCCAATTATATCAATTTCCAAATCCATCTCAGTTTCTTCTGAGATAATTTCTGAGATCAATGGTTTGTTTTTTGCGTCGTCCAGCTTTTTCTTATAAAACGTGGAACCTGCGTAAATTGTCAATTTTTCACCGTCAAACGACCACTGACTTTTCTGTAATAATGACGCCAGTCCGAGGGATTTTTCCTTCGCTCTTTCAATGACTTTTTCCCAATTTAGCTCTAGTGATGCGTCAGTTTTCTTTGGTTTTGCGGCGGGTTTTTTTGCTGGCTCGGCTGGTTTTTCTTCTTTTTTGATCGGCTTTTCGGTCGGTTTTGCTGGCTCTGCGGGCTTAATTGGCGCTGGTTTTTCGGCGGGTTTTTGGGGCGCAGCTTGAGTTGTTTCTTTCTTTGCCGCGACTGGCTTTTCTGTCGGCTGAGAATTGCTATTCATGAATATCGTCAATAATTTCAAGTCTGGGTGTGGGTGTCGATCAACTTCGATCAATTGCTGAACCAACCCAATAAGATTCGGATTTTTTCGTAACCTATTGCGAGCAATCGACAATAATTGATGTGACACGATAACTGAATTTGCGCCACTATTTTCTAATTCCTGAAAGATGTTTAAGACTTTCTCGTTGTCGTCGGATGGATATGAATCCAACAAATTGCCGAGCATCGTCGCGTCGCTAAGCCCCAAATATTCGGTAACCATATTCGCCGTCAGTGGTCGGTCTGATGTTGCTAAAATCGACAATTGGTCAAGCGTACTAATACCGTCACGGAATCCGCCACGGGAACGTTCAGCGATTAACCTGGCGGCGTCCTCTTCGATTGCGAATCCCTCTTTCTTCGCTATATTCATTAACTGGCGCGTCATAATTTCCGTCGGAATTGGGCGGAAGAAAAATTGCTGGACACGGCTAAGAATGGTGGCTGGAAGTTTGTCGGCGTCGGTTGTAGCTAAGATAAATACAACGTGCTCTGGTGGTTCTTCCAGGGTTTTTAATAGCGCGTTAAATGCTGATTTTGACAGCATGTGAACTTCGTCGATGATATAAACTTTTTTCGGCGCAGAAACAGGCGCGACTTGGGCTTTTTCTCTTAAAGCGCGAATGTCGTCAACGCCGTTATTGCTGGCTGCATCAATTTCAATAATATCCAAGTTTGAAGAATCGTCATCATATGGCAAATGGTTAATCTCGTGCGCCAGAATTCGCGCCACCGATGTTTTTCCCACGCCACGCGGTCCAGTCAACAAGTACGCATGAGCAATTTTTCCCTGCTCTAACGCTCGACGTAAAATATTAGTCACGTGATCTTGACCTAAAACTTCATCCAAACTGCGACTGCGATATTTACGATATAACGCCTGACTCATTCCCTCATGCTCCTCATGAGATAATTATAGCAGAAAACGGCATTTTTTATGGATAGCGCAGATCGATTTTGTGTTTTGTTTCGGCGACATAAAAACGGTAATAGCTATTAGAATCTGACACGGTTGGATTTTCAAGTATCTCGTCGTTTTCTCTTATTTCAATATGCTCATTGTTGCTATATGGCTTGATAAGCTTAGTAAATTCAAACGCATATTCACCAGAAATATTCTTTAGTTCTCGACTCTGATCTATTGGGTCGGCATAGTCGGTCATAACTAGTATAAGAAAATATCCATCCTTACCGCCGAATAGATGAAAAGTCGTATCTGGACTAAGCGGTATCAGTGGTGTGAATTGTCGAACATAACCTAATTTTTTCAGAATTGGAAATGCTTCAAAAACTACAGACGGAAATACAAAATTTGAGTAATTGTTCATAGTGAAATTATACCAGGTAAGATGGATAGTTTTCAGACATATCCAGGTCTTATGACTCAGAAGTCAGTGAGGTGATCGCGCAAGTCGTTGCCGTTCATGGTTTCCCATGCGTTGTCGACGATAACCTGACCACCCTCGCTCTCAGGCAGCCTCCAATAGACGATATTTTCGCCGAGCGGACCGCCAGTGACTCTGACATGACCATGTCCAGGACCGTCTGGCTTGAACATACCTCCGTAATAGACGTTAATCTGTCTTCCAGACCTGCGCACAATAGCAGGCTGTTCGAAGTAAGCCATGATAACTCCTTCTGGAGTCGGGCGAAGAAAATAAATCCTCCGCAAAACGGTGCGTCGATTTGACGCAAGCTAACACACGTTGTGAAAGCTAATGTAGATATATCAATAATAGAGTAAAATGTCAAGCTATTTCATCAAAAATATATTGTAAAAATAAGGTTTTAAAATAACGTTAATTGCTCGGTTGGTAAATCCAGCTCAATTTCTCTGTCAACTTTTTGCGCCCGATAGCCAATAAACTTTTTGACATTGTAAGCCAGCAACTGACCGCCGTAATCAGTGATGACAATTGAGCCGATGATACTGCGTACATGTCCGACCAATTGACTGTAATCCTTCATTAAAACGACACGTGACAAATCAACGCCAGCGGTTTGAAAATAATCTTCGCAAGGAATTAGCTCGGATTTCGGAAACGACACGCCAATTTTCTGCTCAATTTCAAGTAATTTTTGTCGCAATTCCCTTTCGCCAATCGCGCGGTCAAAAGGTAGTTTTATCAATTCCATCTTTTTGTGAACTGGCAGAGTTTCAGCTATTCCGTCCAGCTTGGAAATTTTCGCCTCATATTGTCTGGCGATCAATGCCGAAGAAAACGTTTCTAATTTTATGGCTAATCGCGCTCCCTGCTCCAATAATCTCCGAATTCCGCGCTCTTCTTGTGAGATTCCAACTTTTATGACGTTCGGCGCGAAGTACGCCAAGTAAACAAAATGCGGATTTTGATTGATTTTTTCTTGTTGGACGGAAACCGAACTGGCGTTATAAAATGCTGGATTAAAGCCGGTTTTGTCGCGGCATTTTAGGCAATTTTCATACTTTTCATCAACCGTGGCGTGGTCTGGACAGATTTGACTACAGCGATTCTCAAAATCCACCCAACCCGTGCAATATTTGACAGAAAAATCAAACTCAAGAGACAAATTTTGTTCGAACAATTCATGACGCTCAATTTTATCACCAACTTGACATTCGACGAATGGCTTATTGTCAGCGTTAAAACTGGCGTAACTGAGCAGAAACTCGCTCGGTAGCATAATATTTACAATGCAGCTTCGACAGCAGCCCAAGTTGCATCAGGATTGTCTTCAGGGATGATGATTGTAACTTGGTCGCCGACGTTAATTCGGAAGTAAGTTACGCTAGCAAGCAAAATACGATATTCGCGGCCAGAAGCCTCGACGTAGTAAATTCCGTCGTGCTGGACAAGTGTTCCGATGACTTGCTTTCGTGGTACAGGACCGATTTGCTTATAAATAAAGCTGCCGTCTTCAGCGATTGTCAATTTCATCAGGTCGCCTTCAACCAGCTTCGACTTTGAAGCGTAGTTGGCTGGGATTGGGTAATTTTTGCCGTCTGGACTAAGCATCATCTGGCCGTCAAATACGCCTTCGATAATCTTTCCTGTTACATCGTCTGACGAATTTTTTGGCGTGACAACTTGTCCATCGTCGCCAATAATACTAATCAATAATTCTTTTGCGGCAGCTAAATTGGTTTCCGCCTCTTGAATAAGTGTCCTCAGACGCTTAATTTGCTTTTCTGGTAATTCAGACATGGTTCTCGCAATTCCTTTGTCTATTTTTTATAATACTTAACTAATATATAGCATATCCTTACATTTATATCAAGTCGTGTCATTTGATTTTCTCTGATTTTCCACAGCGCTATAAGATATGGACGAAAAAGTGTTGCAAATTTTACTCTTGAAAATGATGTGTGGTTCGTGATATTAAGATTGGCGACATAAAAATCACCGCCCAGAGCGGACGGTGATTAAACGAAACAAATTGGCATTGTATAACAAATTATGAAAGCTCGACAGTAGCGCCAGCGTCTTCCAAAGTTTTCTTTGCAGCTTCAGCTTCGTCTTTAGAAACTTTTTCCTTGACTGGTGCTGGAGCGCCGTCAACGATAGCTTTTGCTTCACCTAGACCTAGGCCAGTGATTTCCTTAACAGCCTTGATGACTGCAACCTTCTGAGAACCAGCGTCTTTCAAAGTAACTGTGAACTCAGTTTTTTCGTCAGCAGCGGCAGCGTCACCACCAGCAGCTGGACCAGCAACAGCGACAGCTGCAGCAGCTGGCTCGATGCCGTATTCTTCTTTAAGATGATTTTTCAATTCGTTAACTTCTAGAACTGTCAATTTTACAAGTTCTTCAGCCAATTTCTTAATATCAGCCATTGATATTCTCCTTTATTATTATATTGTTGCGATGATTGCAACGTTACTAGTGTTGATTGCTAAACTTAAGCAGTAGCTTTGGCTTCGATGCCGTCCAAAAGTCCGTGCAAATTGCCGCCAAGCGCGTTGACCGTGTCGTGTACTGGTGATAGCAATTGCGCCACCACTTCGGCGACAAGTTGGTCTTTGCTTGGTAGGCCTGCCAATGCTTTAACGTCAGCTTCGCTAATTGCCAAGCCTTCGCCTGAGAAGCCACCTGCAAGTTGTAATGCTGGATGTGTTTTTGCAAACGTGTCCAATACCTTTGCTGGCATAACTTCATCTTCGGTGCTTACAGCGTAAACCAATTGACCAACCAATAAGCTGGTGTCGGTTTCTTTGTAAGTGTCGATTTCCTGAAGAGCTACGCGCACCAGTCGGTTTTTAACAACCTTGATGGTAACACCCGCTTCGCGAGCTGCCTTGCGTAGTTCTTGTAGGTCGGCAACGGTAAGGGTTTGATATCGAGCAAAAGCCGTACCCTTAGCGTCTTTTAATAGCTCTGTCAGTTCAGCAACCAAAGTTTGTTTTTTATCGCGTGAAATTGCCATAAAAATCCTTTCTTTGATTGAGTTAATTTGTTATGTGCCAATTTGTTAACGTGCGGTAATGGAGAATCAAAAAAACGTCTTTGATTCTCGCACTACCAAAGACGTCAAATAAAACTGTTAGTTTCATCCCTCGGTGGCATTTTTATACTTGTTTTACGTCAAGTCGCCACTGTCTTTGGTAATGTTCCTTAGAATTGTAGCAGAAATGACAACGAAAGACAAGAGTTATGGCGATTATTTTCCAGCCGATTCAATCGCCTTATTTATTGCATTCTCGCCTAATCGTAATATTCTTCTGCGTTGAACGACAGTTGTGCCTCCCCACACGCCATATTCGGCAGATTCTGGGTGGCGGAGCGCATATTCTAAGCATTGTTTTAATACTGGACATTTTCGGCACATATCTATGGCAGCTTCCGCGGCTTCTGTCTTTCTGGCGCCTCTTAAATCTTGGTCTGGAGTGTTTGGGTTTATTTGGAAAAACAAGCGATCAGCTTCTTCGGGGGCTAGTTTCGCGCATTCGGCGCCGTCTAATAGACTCTCGTTACTTAATTCTGACATATTCGTTATTTTACAATAATAACGTAATAAAATCAATAGACATCTATGTCTAATCAAAGAGAAAACCCGCTCCGTAGAGCGGGTGTAGAACCTCCTAGCTTTTTCTGTATCTGTATGTTCTGTCGAGGGGTGCTAGTCGATTAAACTAACACCCCTCGACGAGATGGGTTACCTCTCCGAGTGTGCCGTCTGACGACGGCGCGCCCAGAGGGCAACGCCTCCGATGGCCGCTAGCGCAATCGCGCCGGCGATCGCACTCCCAGTAGCGCCAGTGACCGCCAGCTTCTTGTGCTGGGGTGCTGGTGTGGGGGTAGCCGAGGGCGTAGGCTCCTCATACCGTTCAATAACGGGAGTGGGGAGCGGCACGGGTTTGCGTGTAGGCGTCGTGCTCGGACTCGGAGTCGGTGTTACCGACGGGCTCGGTTCCGGAGTTGGAGTCGGCGTTGGGCGGGTATCGTAACCCGCGTCGCCGCCAGACTCACGTCGAACAATCCGGGCACTAACGCCCCAGGACTTATCCTGGGAAGTGATAGCGGCGGAGTCAGTCCACGGACCGGGGTCCGTGGCGCTGACGTTAATGTTCAGCTCAACGCGGGCTTTTTCGCCCTGATTTAGCTGAATATTGAGAGTTGCCTTGTCGTCGGTACAGCTGACGATATCAGGTTCCTCAAACCGGACATACAGGGGTTGCCCCCAGTTACCGGCCGAGGAGTAGACTCCAACCCGCCCATTGAGCAGGCTGCTGCAGACGAACTTCTGACCCGGAGAGGTCAGTGTGTCTGTTACGACAAACTGCTGGCTGTCCTGGGTCGCGGTCGGGAGCACGATTGTGACGTGCTGCCGCTCCTTGTCGACGGATCCCCACTTAGAGGGGTTTTTTCCGATGACGGAACACCCGTCGCAGGTGCCCACTCGGATGGTCGTCCTGCGAACAGTGCCACCAACGTCCCACTTCAGTTCTCGGGTTTCCCCCGGAATAAGAGAACTACTCATGTGGACGCGCCACCACGCCGAGGCGTGGAAGTTCACTCGTCCGGGCACCTCCACAGCATCGGTCAGTTTGATCGACACAGTGTGGTCGGCAGAGTATGTGGCGTACCCAATGACGATCCCCTCTGGGGTTGTCATCGGAATCGGTGCGAAATCCGCGTCCGTGCCGAGTTCGCTCGGCACGGAAATGGAGATAGTATCACCATTGCAGTGACCCTCTTTGAGGGTCAGGTTCACGGAAAACTCCACCGCCTCGTAGGCGGTGACTTCGGGCGAACCGTCCGAAGTCTTGAAATCCGTCTGAATTTCCTCGGCTGAAATCGGTCGAGGAGTACAGTTGCTGTCGGTGGTTGCCGCCGTGGCGACACTACCGCCAGACGACGACTGCTCAGTGTTAGCAGTGCTGCTCGACTGAGCCTCGCCAGCGACACCAGACGAAGACTGAGTCTCGTTGCCGGCAGTGACCGCTACCGCAGTAGTGGTGCTGCTCGACTGAGCCTCGTCGGTGACCGCTACCGTAGTAGCACCGACCGACTGGGCGGTGGTCGACTGGGCTGCTGACTGTGCTTCGTCGGCGCGTGACATCCCTCCGAAGAGGAACGCCATGAACAACGCTGCGAGGATTGCCACGATAGGCACCCTCAATGGGGTCTTACGGTGATTCATTTCACCATCATCCCTTCTCTTGTGAACAATAAGATACAGATGTTAAGGTCCTTTTATCCAGCTAGGCTGGAAATCAAGAAACTCTCGAACATCAGTACCTAGTGGACTTTACTATTTTATCATAAAAAATGAAAAATGCAATAGTAACACAAAAAATCCCGCCAGAATCGACGGGATTTAATTGCCTGAAACGTAAAGATTACAGAGAGTTCTCTACTTTAATGCCAGGACCCATAGTTGTGGCAATTGCAACGCTCTTAACGTAAACACCCTTTAAGCTGGATGGCTTTTGGGAGTTCAAACTGGTTAAGAATGCGCGTGCGTTTTCCGACAATTTTTCAGCTCCGAATGATACTTTTCCGATTGACAAGTGAACGATGGCTTGCTTATCAACGCGGTATTCAACTTTTCCGGCTTTTGCTTCAGAAACGGCTTTAGCGACGTCGGTAGCAACGGTGCCAGACTTTGGATTTGGCATCAAACCGCGTGGACCAAGCAAACGTGCGTATTTACCAAGCTTTGGCATGTACTGTGGAGTTGCGACCAAAATGTCGAAGTTCAATTCTTCCTTATCCAATTGGCTTAGGAATTCTTCGTCGCCAATGATGTCGGCGCCAGCTTTTTTAGCGGCAGCGTGTTCTGATTCTGGTGCGAAAACTGCTACGCGAACATCCTTACCTGTACCGTGTGGTAATGCTACGGTTGAGCGGATGTTTTGGTCGGCTTGGCGTGGGTCAACGCCTAGGCGGATGTGGATTTCAACACTAGCGTCGAACTTGGCTGGGCTGGTTTCAGTAGCCAATTTCAAAGCTTCGTCTAAGCTGTATAATTTGTTCTTTTCAACGTTTTTTGCAGCGTCTTGATATTTTTTACCGCGGCGCTCCAAGCGTGGACGAGTAACTGGCTTTGGACCCTTCTTTACGTGAGCTTCGGCGTCGTCTGATTGTGGAGTAGTGTCGCCAGCTTCCTTGCGAGCTTCCTTCTCTGCTTTTTCAGCAGCTTCGTCAAGAGCTTTTTGGCTACGCTTGCCGGACTTAGCAACAGTAGCTTCACGCTCAGCAACAACGTCTTTGTCTTTGTTGTCATGAGATTTGCTTGCGTCTGTAGCTTCTGCAATTGCTGCTTCAATTTCAGCGATTGTATTTTTCTCACTGACTTCTAATTTTAGTTCTGCTGCTTTTTCTAGCAACTCGGCTTTCTTTGCCATAAAAAATCCTTTCTGTGGTACGAACGGCAATTTGTCATCTTAACAAATTAGCCTCCCAACATTGATTGATAATGTTGAAATTATACCATATTTTCAGAGATTGAGGCAAATGTTTACTTTTATGGAGAAGAATTGTATAATATGTAATATTATGAGTGAGTTTACGAAAATTGTAGGTAACGAAGACGGTTCTTTAGGCACGATAGATATCTACATCCCAGAGCAATGTATGTCTTGCCCAAGAATAATAGAAAAGTTAAACGACTTAGAAGAATACAGAAAAACAGTAAATAAACTTCTAGAAATGGCGTTTAGTGGTGATGAGGTGACATTGGTTAATAAGGCTACAGGTGAGGTATTAGATAGAGATCAATCTACTAAAATTGTTTGTAAAATGGCCGCCAGTGGAATGGACGAGCTAGATGAAAATATTGCAAAAGCGCAGAGGGATATTTACACGCTAACTAATGGGTGTGAAGGACCTTTAACTCTTGGAGGGGCTGATGGCTCTCGGGTTGTGCGCGTCGCTATGTGTGATAGTCCGAAGGTGTTTTATTCAGGATTGGGTGAAACTCAAATTGGTGAGCCGGTGATAATACAACGCGATCTGAAGAAAAATGAAGATTAACATATAATTGCTGTTTTTGATAAAATAGTAATTATGGATATAACAATTACAAACATACAAGCAAGGCAAATTTTAGATTCGCGTGGAAATCCGACGGTTGAGGCGGACGTGACTTTGAGCGACGGTTCGTTTGGGCGTGCGGCTGTTCCGTCTGGCGCAAGCACTGGCTCTTTCGAGGCTGTTGAGCTTCGGGACGGCGAGCTGGCGTTTGGCGGTAAAGGCGTGCTTCGTGCGGTCGAAAATGTCAATGGTGAGATTGCGCAGGCTTTGAAGGGCTCTAATCCGTTCGATCAGGCCGCAATTGATGAAAAAATGAAGAGCCTGGACGGAACGCCAAATAAGGCGCGTTTGGGTGCAAATGCTATTTTGGCGGTGTCGTTGGCTGTAGCGAAAGCTGCCGCTAAATCACGCGGCGTGGAATTGTATCAATACGTCAATAGCTTGGCTGGAAATCCTGCAATGTGTCTGCCGATGCCGATGATCAACGTGATGAACGGCGGTCAGCATGCGTTGGGTGCGACTGATTTTCAGGAATATATGATTATCCCGACTAGCGCGGCAACTTTTGCGGACGCAGTTCGAATGAGCGCGGAAGTTTTTCACGCGTTGGCAAAAATCTTGAAAGATGAGGGCTATCCTACGACGGTTGGCGACGAAGGTGGCTATGCACCTCATGTCAGGAATGGTAATATGGAGCCTATTTTGTTGCTATCTCGCGCCATCGAGCAGGCTGGCTATAAATTAGGCGTGGACTTTGGTTTTGCGCTGGACGTTGCGGCGAGCGAGCTTTATAAGGACGGTAAATATAACTTGGCGACTGAACACCGAATTCTGTCGGCTGACGAAATGATTCGCACGTATAAAGCTCTGTTGGAACGCGTCCCTGTTCTCTCGATTGAGGATGGATTGAACGAAGAAGCTTGGGAAGATTGGGAGAAAATGACGGCTGATTTGGGCAATTTTGCGCAATTGGTCGGCGACGATCTTTTGGTGACGAATGTCGAGCGATTGAAGCGCGGAATCGAAGAAAAGGCTGGCAATGCGATCTTAATCAAGCCGAACCAAATTGGCACGTTGACTGAGACGATTCAGGCTGTTTTGATGGCTAAGAATGCTGGCTGGAATACAGTGATGAGCCACCGATCTGGCGAGACGGAGGACGTAACGATTTCTCACTTGGCGGTTGGTTTGGGCACGGGTCAAATTAAGACCGGCTCGATGTCGCGTTCAGAGCGAATCGCTAAGTACAACGAGCTGCTGAGAATTGCGGAAAAGCGCCCAGATTTGGAGATTGCGCATCCGTTTGTGAAATAACTCGCGCAAAAAGACTTCCCCGTAATTCAGAGGAAGTCTTTTTTATTTGGCGATTTTTTGACAATTATTCGAGGATTATCTTCTTAAAAACTCAATTTCCCCGCCCTCATTGATTCGGATAATTTGCGACGGTTGAGCGTCGGCGGTTTCTCCAGAATCGACATAAATCGGCACTAATTCGTGGAAATAATTTATCGCTTTGGTGACGTTCTTTGCCGGTTCTTCTCCCGATGGATTTGCACTGGGCGCGACCAAAAAACCGACGGTTCGGATTAATTCTGCCAACGGAGATTCTGGCACGACTCTGAATGCCAATGTTCCGCCATTTCTCGGAAGGTGTGGCAGAAAATTAGGACTCACTTTGGTGATGATTGTTGTTGGTCTATTTTTGGAGATTTCTTGATATTTGCGTTTGATCGACGGCGTGAGATCAGGAATGTCATCAATATCCGCAACCAAAATAATAACGGGTTTATCCAAGGGGCGCCGCTTAACTTCGTATAATCTCTCGACGGCTTTTTCTGAATTGGCAGCGGCTAACATTCCGTAAATCGTGTCAGTTTTGGCAATTATCAATTGCCCATTTTTAAGCGCGGAAATTACGCTGTTGTCTAAAATATTCTTTACAATCATTTATTACATCCTACCATAAAATAACCCCGAGGAGTCCGGGGCTATTTGCCAAAAGTTCTGTAGATTAGTCGACGACTTCAACGCCCATTGAGCGTGCTGATCCGGCGATAACTTTCATTGCGCCTTCGATGTCGATTGCGTTCAATTGGTCTTTTTTCGCCTCAGCGATTTCTTGCAATTGTGCGCGAGTAATCTTACCGACCTTGTCTGAATGTGGCTTGCCGCTACCCTTTTGGATTCCAGCTTTTTCACGAATCATATCGTCAACTGGCTGACCAAGTGAGTTCCAGGTGAATGTTCGATCTTCGTAAACTTGAATGTGAACAATTACATCCTTACCCATCATGTCTTTTGTAGCGTCATTGAATGGATTGATAAAGTCCATCATGTTTAGTCCCCACTGACCAAGCGTTGATCCCACTGGAGGACCTGCTGTTGCTCGACCGGCTGGAATGCGTAATTTCAAATTACCAATAATTTTCTTTGCCATAGTTCTTCCTTATAGTTTGTAGTGCGTAACTCGAATATTATATCGAAAAATGCTTAAAATTGCAAGCTAAACTTTTTTAACCTGCAGGGCGTCCAACTCGACTGGAGTGTCGCGACCAAACATGCTAACCATAACCTTCAAAGTGCCCTTAGATGCATCAATTTCGCTCACGGCGCCATCAAAGCCCTTGAATGGACCGTCGATAATTGAAACAACTTCGCCCTCTGAGAAGTCAATCTGATGCTTTGGCTCTTCAACGCCCATTCGCTTCTTAATTTTCGCAATTTCTTTTTCAGAAACTGGAGTTGGCGTAGTGTCGGCACCCACAAATCCTGTAACGCCTGGCGTGTTGCGGATAATGTACCAAGTTTCGTCGGTCAATTTCATCTCAACCAAGACATAGCCCTGGAAGATCTTAGCTTCAACAATTTTACGTTTGCCGTTGCGAATTTGAATTTGCTTCTCCTTTGGCACGATAACGTCAAAAATCTTATCAGCCATATCGACACCATTGATTCGCTGGCGGATTGATTCAGCAACTTTTTCTTCGTAGCCAGAATAGGTATGAATTGCATACCATTGCTTACTGTCGTCATATCGTTTTGAACTCATAATATCTCCTCTATTTCAAAATTTGGTTAAAGCCCCAGTTGAATGCGGCGTCAAGTAATAAAATCAGAACGACAAACGTAAAGGTGAAGATAAGCACCGCCGCTGTCATTGCCCAAGTTGCTGAGCGGGTTGGCCAGCGAACTAGCTTCAACTCTTCCCAAGCGCCCTTGAAATATCCAATCAATCCACCTTTTTCGCCAGATTTTTTAGACGCTTTTGTGGTGATTTTTGTTGGTTTATTGATTTTTTTTGCTACAGCTTTTTCTTTTTTTGGCGCGTCGTCAGTAGCCTTGATTCGACGAACCGTAGTTTTGCTGCTTGCCTTGCCCTTCTGTGCCATATTTTCTCCCAATTTAAAAAGTCTGTTTTTCACAGACTGTCAATAGCAATTGTAATTCATTCACGTCAAAAAAACAAGTTGACCGAATTGCTATTTGTTATTATTTTTAAACTCTTTCAGCTTGAATCCGAATGTCGATCCGTGGTTTAATCGGCTTTCTACCTCAATTTTGCAGCCCAATTTCTTCGCCAACTTAGCGGAAACGTATAGACCTAATCCTGTGCCTTTCGTCTCGCGAGTTCTATAATCTTCTGCGCGATAAAACTTGTCGAAAATTTTTGCTATGTCGGCTTTGCTAATGCCAATTCCCGTGTCAATTACCTTAAAGGTGATTTCGCCAGATTTATTTTTCTTGATTGATAAAGTTATGGAGCCTTTTTGTGTATATCGAATGGCGTTGGTAATGAAGTTTTGGAGAATTTCCTCCAGATATAGACGAGAAACCTTAACCACGCCAAGTCGCCCGCCGATATCCAAATTGAAAGCCAAACCTTTTTCGCTTGCCTGAGGTGAATATTCTGAGTTTATCTGAGCTGCCAACTCTGCTACGTCGATTATTTCCGTTTCATCGGCTACTCCTCGCTCGGCGCGCGACAGTGTACTGAGGTCGTTGATCATTCGCGCTAAGAATAAAATTTGCTTATGGGATTCGTCGATGGCTTCGGGAATTTTGCTAGTCATTTTACGCTCGACCAACAATTTGGCGTTGCTCAGCGAACCTTCAGCAATAGCAATTGGCGTACGTAATTCGTGACTAACTACGCTAATAAATTCATCACGTTCCTCCTCGAGGCTCTTCGTCTTCGTAATGTCGCGTAAAATAAGCACGTATCCGTCCGGCGTCATCTTGTCGCCGCCTTGAACTGGCGCAAGTGTAACTTCCAGGCGAATATAATCGCCGTCTTCGATTTTCATCAGAATGTCGTCGCGCTGGCGAATTGCGGAAGACTTGGTGAGTTCCTTAAAAATGTCAATCGGCTTTTTATCTGTCGTTTCAAGGTTCAGCACCTGACTGATATGTTCGCCGTTAATTCCGCTGTTCGTGTCAATCAAATTAAGTGCCGCAGAATTGTACGTATTGATAATTCCGTGTTCGTCCGTACTGAGAATCGCGTCAGTAATATTATTGATAAGCGTGATCATTCTTTGGTGTTCGCTGAGGCTTTTTTTATCATTTTTATAATCGTCCTTATCGCTAATTTCCGACAATATTTTATGTAAAACAATAGCTATAACACCTAAAACAACACTCAGAGTGATCAATAGAAAAAATAGCGCCCACATAGCTAAAGTATAACATAAGCATATGCGTTTCTATATGTATGGCGAATATTTTTTCAATTCATTTCGGTGGATTTTATAATGCGGGTCAAATTTGGCAACTTCGTCCCAGAATTTCGTCGAGTGATTCATGTGCCTGGTGTGGCACAATTCGTGGATAATTACGTAATCAATTAGCTCAAATGGCAAGTTCATCATCCCGATATTCAAGCTGATCGTTCCAGACGAAGAGCAGCTTCCCCAGCGACTTGATGAGTGCGTCATTTTACTCCGAGCAAAAGAAAAGCCGTGTTCTTTCGCTAAAAACGACAATCGCCTCGGCAGATACGACTTGGCTTCTTTTCTGAGAGCTGCCAGAATTTTACTGCGGATAAGTTGTTGATTTGCGGCCGATTCGACGGATTCTGCTTCATTGATTTCTGCCAATATCTGCGTTCCGACGATTTTTACGCTTGAAGGTTTCGCGGTCGTTTGTATCAATAAATGATGACTTTTGCCAATTTGCTGATTTTCCGTGTAAGAAAGTTTTTCTCTGTATTGAGAAACTAATTCGCGGATTTGCTTTCGAGAAGTTTTAATCAATGCCTTTGCGGTCAACAGCGGTGCATATGGCGGCATTGTGATTTGTATTCGTCCATCTGGCGCAATTTTCAAACTTACAGTCTTCGCCAGGCTGCGTTTTTTAACGACAATTTCTCCGAATTCTTCGTCGGTAATAATTGTCATAACTAACCTATGTTAATACGATTTCCGGCAATTGGGCGGCGTGGAGCTTCTGGACGACTCGCGCCAATTTGCTTAAGAACAGTGCGAGCCTGACTACTTAAGGTGTGCCGACCACTGATCACGATGTAAGATTCACTGCTGTGTGGTGCTGAAAACTGCTTCAATCGTCGCTCAAATGCCTCTTCGTCTGCGCCATAAGTCTTTATCCAGCGATGTTTGGCTGTGGCGGGATCGGTTTGCACCCAAACAAATAGGACTTTATATCCATATTCTCTGGCAAGGCGATTGATACGCATACGATTCGTGCGCTGATCCGTTGATCCGTCCAAAATAACAGTTTGTTTAGTCTTCAAAAATTCTTCCAAAAGCGACAATGTTGCGTCAGAAATGGTTTTTGTATTGTCTGTAAAAACTTCAAATTGTCGAGAACTTACCACTGGAGAATTGAAAATCTTCGCAAATTCTACAGCGAATTGTGTCTTCCCTGAACCTGGCGCACCAACCATGGCGATAATATGCGGAAGTGAAGGCGATAAAGGTTTCATATTGAGAAATTATAGCAGATTTTTGACTAATAAAAAAGATTCTCTTTCCAGCGAGAATCTTGGCAGGAGTGGAGGGACTCGAACCCCCGACACCTGGTTTTGGAGACCAGTGCTCTAGCCACCTGAGCTACACTCCTATAGCAACTATTTTATCACGAATTAGCTTTGTCGCAAATGTTAAAATTGTGAAAAATAAAAAAACTCGTGAAAAAGATCCCAAAATCCCTTGAAAAAACATAAGCGTAGTTCTACAATTAACTCAGAGATGAAAATTTTAATGCTTGGGTGGGAACTTCCTCCGCACAATAGTGGCGGACTTGGCGTTGCTTGCTATCAGATGTCGAAGGCGCTTGCTTCGGAGGGCGTTGATATTGACTTTATTATCCCCTACACCGCCAAGCATCCCGGAATTGACTATATGAACATCTATTCAGCTACTCCTTTGCCGCCGAATTATCACGATTTGGGCGCGTATAATAACGGTTCAGAGGAAGACCGTGAAAACGCTAAGGACGAGTATGGTCTTTCACCGATGCGTGCTGTACAGAGGCGTTACGGCAAATACGTTCGGAAGTTTGTGAAAAATCATCAGCCCGACGCGATTCACGCGCATGATTGGTTGACAATGGAGGCTGGAATAATTGCTAAGGAAATGACGGGCGCGCCGCTAATTGTGCATGTTCACGCGACGGAATTTGACCGTTCTGGCGAGCAGTCAGGAAATCCTCTGGTTCACGAAATTGAGCAACAAGGCTTGTTGATGGCTGATCGGATAATTGCCGTAAGCGAGATCACGAAAGAAATAATTGTTAAGAATTATCACATTCCGCCAGAGAAAATTGAGGTGGTTTATAACGCGATTGATTTGGCTGATTTGCCGCCGCATGAGTATGACGCCAGTACTTACAGATATTTGGAGGAGTTGAAAAAGGATGGCTATACGGTTGTTGGCGCGTTGACGCGACTCACGGTTCAGAAAGGTTTGACGTATTTTGTGCGAGCTGCAGCGAAGGCGCTTGATAAATATGAGAAGATTGTTTTTGTTTTATCTGGAAATGGCGAGCAAAGAGATGAACTAATTGAACTGACGGCGGACTTGGGGATTAGCGATAAGATGGTTTTTACGGGATTTGTGCGCGGAAAACAGTGGCGAGATATTTACTGTTTGATTGATGTTTTTGTGATGAGTTCAGTTTCTGAGCCATTTGGTTTGACTGCCTTGGAGGCGGCGCATCATGACACGGCGTTACTTATTAGTCGTCAATCTGGCGTTGGTGAGGTTCTGAATAATATTATGCGGTTTGACTATTGGGATGTGAATAAATTGGCGGATGAAATTGTTAATATCGCTGAATCACCTGCCTTACAGAAGTCTTTGAAGAAAAACGTTAAGAATGAATACGCGAGAATTTCCTGGCAGGACGCCGCTAGAAAATGTCTGAAACTGTACAAAGGAGCGCTGGTATGAACAAAAATAAAGGAATAGTTTTATATCTACACGTACACCAACCATGGCGAATACGCGAGTATAGTATATTTGATGTGGCTTGGAAGCATAACTATTTTTCTGGCGGTCAAAATCCAGATCAGGACAATCAAAAAATATTCCAAAAAGTTGCAGAAAAGTCGTATTTGCCGATGAATGCTTTGCTTGAAAAATTATTGAAAAAATATCCTAATTTTAAGATTTCACTGAGTTTTAGTGGAACGTTTTTAGAGCAAGCTGAAAGGTTTAATCCTGAAGTTTTGGAAAGTTTTAAGCGCTTGGTAAAGACTGGTCAAGTAGAAATATTATCAAGTCCGTATCATCACAGTCTGGCGTTTTTCTATTCGCGCAAGGAGTTCGAGCGTCAAGTTGAGCTTCATCGCTGGAAGATTCGCGAGATTTTTGGTGCGGAAACGCGAGTTTTGGCAAATACAGAATTGGCGTATAGCGATGACCTGGCAAAATGGGCTGAGCAGGATGGTTTTAAGGGTGTGTTGGCTGAAGGTTGGGATCCGATTCTGAATTGGCGCAGTCCGAATTATGTATATCGCCCAAGAGGCACGAAGAAAATTGGATTACTGCTTAAGAATTATCGATTGAGCGATGATTTGGCGTTTAGGTTTAGTGATCGAAAATGGAATGAATGGCCGCTGACTGCGGACAAGTTTAATACATGGGTGGAAGATTCTGTCCGTTACGCGCCGCTGCTTAATTTGTTTATGGACTATGAAACTTTCGGCGAACATCAATGGGCGGAATCTGGGATTTTCGGCTTCTTTGAGAACTTTGTTGATAAATGGCTGAGCGCTAGTGGCAATACTTTCTATACCGTTAGCGAAGCACTGGACGCGAATGCGCCTGCCGGTGAAATAAGTATGTCGTCGCCTGTAACGTGGGCGGACGCCGAGCGGGATTTGACGGCTTGGAATGGAAATAGCCTGCAGAAAGAAGCTTTGCGATATGCCTATGAGCTTGAAGATGAGGTCTTGAATAGTAAAGACGAAGGTCTAATTAGCGATTGGCGAAAATTGCAAACTTCAGATCACTTCTATTACATGGGAACGAAGAATTTTACCGACGGCGATGTCCACGCTTATTTTAGCCCGTATGATTCGCCATACGACGCTTTTCTTTACTATATGAATACCGTTCGTGATATGAAGTCTCGATTGAGGAAATAGTCAGACATTCTTGCCAAATAAAAACTCCCTCTTAATGCGAGGGAGTTTCTGTATAATCCTGTCAAATTAGCTTTTACGCGCCTTAACTTCGTTACGACCAAGGTTCTTCTTAGTCTCGGTGTAAGTAGCGTGTTGCTTTGCAATTGGGTCGTACTTACGTAGTGTCAATTTACCCTGACCTTTTGTGGTGCGGTTTTGGGTGTTAACAGTAGTATAGTAAGTTCGGTGGTTGCTCAAGTTGCTCACCAAACCAATTAGCTTTCGTTTCGTATTCTTCTTTGCCATCTCTTTACTCGTTAGATTTTATAAAACGTCTTGACTAATTATAGCATGGGTGAAGTGAAAATGCTAGTACCATATCAGATTTTACTAATTTTTATGCCTACTTCACCAATCAATAAGGCGCGTCGGACTTTTATGAGTGTAGATATTTTCATTTCAGCGAACTTAAGTATTTTAAGCTAATGGCCGATGCTTCGTAAAAAAATGAATCTCATGATATTATGTGTAATAGAGATATTTATAATTTGTGGGGGTTCTGGCGTGGCTAAATACACCTTTGATCAGGTTAAACGTAACGTAGCTGAAATTGCTAATCGTGATTCATACACTAAAGAATTTATTTTTGAGTTAATGGCGGCTTACGGTCGCGCAACTTCGGCAATTAATCAGTTGAAGTCTGGTGCTATCGATAAATCTACAGACCCTAATGCTCTTCTTCAAAAAGGCGTGTTGTATTTCAAGGTGTTCCCTCAAGGAACTCTGCTCGAAGAAAAAGTAGAGAAAATGGGATCCGAATCTCTCTCCCGTCGCTATGAGCCGCGCTATATTGTTGCCACCGATCTTCACCACATTGTTGCAAAAGATACCATAAAACACACCACTTTAGATATTGAAATAAAAGACATTGATAACGAAGTGGCTTTTTTTTACGGATGGACTGGCAATGAAATTAACAAAGGTAGCGCTGATGAATCGGTTGCTGATCGACGTGCAGCCGACAAGATGAAAGATCTCTACGACGAAATCGAGCGTGAAAACATCGATAGTTTTAAGGCCGACCCTGTTGGATTTCGTCATGACTTAAACGTATTTTTCAGCCGCCTTCTTTTTTGTTTCTTTGCTGAAGATACTGGACTCTTCAAACCAAAGCAACTTACAAACTCTATTAAAGAGTACACCGAGACTGACGGATCAAATCTTGATCTATTTTTTAAGGAACTGTTCAAATCCCTAGATTCTGAAGATAAAAGCGGAATGACGACTCCATATTCCGAATTTCCATATGTGAATGGCTCTCTGTTTGACACAAAAGAACATAACATTGCTATACCAAAATTCTCGCCAACGGCACGCCATATTCTGATTCTATGCGCAGATTTGGACTGGAGTGGTGTTAACCCTGATATTTTTGGTACGATTTTTCAGGGTATTGTAGATGAAACTCGGCGTGACGAAAATGGTATGGACTATACGAGTGTCCCGAACATATTAAAAGTTATTAACCCATTATTTATGGATGAATTACAAGAGGAATTCGACAAGGCTTTTGATGACCAGAATAGATTATTCAAGTTGTGGGGTAGAATTTCTAAGATTAAAGTGTTCGACCCTGCCTGTGGAAGCGGTAATTTTTTAATTATTTCATATAAAAAGCTGCGCGAACTCGAGCATGACATTATTCGTCGCATTGCTGAATTAAAACACGGGGTTCTGAGTGTTAAGCTAAATTCGCAAATTAAATTAGATCATTTCTTCGGCATTGAGATAGAGGATTTCCCACGTGAGCTGGCTGTTCTATCAATGTATATTGCAGCGCATCAAATGAATATCGAGTTTGAAAAAGAATTTGGCAAGAAAATCTCGATTATTCCGCTAATCGACATGCCGACGATCCAGTGCGGCAATTCTGCAAGACTCGATTGGAACGAAATTTGCCCGAATAACGGAACTGACGAAATTTACGTGATTGGAAATCCACCATATAAAGGCAGTCGAGGACAGAACCAATCTCAAAAGCAGGATATGCTTCAAGTATTAAACGGCATCGATAAGTATAAATACCTTGATTATATTGCAATTTGGTTCTTTAAGGCATCCAATTACCTATATGAAAAAAATACAAAAATTGCGTTTGTAAGTACAAATTCAATTACTCAAGGTGATCAAGCAGGTATCTTGTGGCCGAATATATTGGATCGAGTGGAAATAGGCTTTGCTTATAAATCATTTAAATGGCAGAATAATGCAGTTGACAATGCCGGCGTCACAGTCGTAATTATTAGCCTTCAAAATAAATCAAACTCTACAAAGAGATTATTTGACGGCTCGATCTCGTTCAATGTTAATAATATTAATCATCATTTAGAAGATAAAAACGAAGCGATAGTCCTAAAATCGAATAAAAATTTATCCGGTTTACCGGAAATGCGTAAGGGAAGTACGGCAACTGAAGGCGAAAACTTAATCCTAGAACCAGATGAATATTCAACTCTTACAACTGATTACCCTGAGGCAAAAAAATATATTAAAAAATACGCCGGTTCAAAAGAATATATAAATAATCTTGATCGCTATTGCCTATGGATTGAAGATAACGAAAGTGACGAAGCGCTAGCAATTAAAGGCATCAAGGAGCGCACTGATAAAGTTATAGAGTTTAGATCGACTAATTCTGATAAAAACGTTTGTGCTATGGCGGCTAAACCATGGGCGTTTTTTAGAAAATCTTTTCAAGAAAAAAATGCTATTTTAGTACCTGTCGTTTCATCGGAGCGGCGAGAATATATACCAATGGGTTACGTGACATCTGCTACGATAATCAGTTATGCAGCCTTTGCTGTCTACGACGCTGAACCTTGGCTCTTCGCGATTCTTGAATCCAAAATCCACATGGCCTGGATTAGAACTGTATGCGGTAAGCTTAAGACAGATTATCGCTACTCGTCAACTCTTGGATATAACACATTCCCTTGCCCTCCGCTTACTCCACAGCAAAAAGAGAAGCTAAATAACTCCGCCCGTAATGTCTTATTCGCTCGAGCCAATCATCCAGACTTAACACTCGCCGAAATGTACGATCCAGACAAAATGCCAGAAGATCTACGCAAGGCTCATGAGGAAAATGATATCCTAGTCGATAAGCTCTATCGTCCAACTCCGTTCCAAACCGACGAGGCCAGATTGGCTGTATTATTTAAATTATATGAAGAAATGACGGCACGTGAGTAGTATTTTATTCATATTAGTATTGACTTTGTTTATATTCTTTCCTAAAATGTTCATAAGTAAGGGAAAATATTTGTATGGATGAAAACATCACTAATATGAATAAAACTTCTGTCGAGATTATCGATAAGATTGTTTTTAAGCTTCAAGAAAAACCAATCGTTGATATTAACGATATTAAAAATTGGTCAGGCTACACCGATCGCGGAGCCTATAATATCATCGAAAAACTTCTTGCCCTCGGAATTTTACTTCCCTATGGCGATGATAATTATGGTAAAAAATATATTTACAAAGATTACCAGACGGAACTCGACTCAAACGCCGGCAAAACCAATCCGGATACGATCAATATCGTAAGCGTTGCCTATGATTCTACCGGAAAAAGCACGAAAGTAAACGAACTTGGCATGCGTGAGATGCAGAGTCGCGCTTATGATAAGCGAAAGAGTAGTAAGCTCCTAATTAAAGCTCCGCCGGCTTCTGGTAAGTCCCGCGCTTTAATGTTTATTGCCTTAGATAAGCTTCGCAATCAAGGTATTAAAAAAGCTATTATTGCCGTCCCTGAACGCGCTATCGTCTCCTCGTTCTCAGATACAGATTTGACCGCAAATGGCTTTTACGAGGACTGGCATGTTGATGATCGCAATAATCTCTGTACTGACGACAATCTCGATGATCGTAGCAAAGTCGGAGCTTTCCTTCGCTTTATGGACGGCGACGATGAGATTTTGCTCTGTACCCACGCGACACTTCGATTCGCCTTCGAAGAATTGCCACCAAGCAAATTCCAAGATTGTCTACTTGCTATCGATGAATTCCATCATGCATCGATTTCCGAGAATAGTCGTCTCGGTCAACTCCTCCAGGATGTTATGCATGGTTCAAACGTCCATATTGTGGCGATGACTGGTTCGTACTTCCGTGGCGACGCAGTGCCGATCCTTTCGCCAGAAGATGAGGAAGAATTCGATAAAGTGACCTACACTTACTATGAGCAGCTAAACGGTTATACGTATTTAAAAACGCTGGGTATCGGTTATCATTTCTATACTGGAAGCTATTTATTGAAGGGTGCGCTAGATGCAGTTTTAGATACGCGCAAAAAGACTATTATTCATATTCCGAATGTTAATTCCAAAGAATCGACACAAATTGGAAAACATGAAGAAGTCCAGAATATCTATGATATTATCGGTCGATGGGATCATCGAGATGAAGAAACCAATGTCGATTACATTGAAACCTCGGACGGACGAATATTGAAAGTAGCCAATCTCGTTGAGGATGAGCCGGAATATCGTAAGAAATTAGTGAACTACCTAACTAGCGTCGCCCGAAACGATATTGCCGGAATCGATATTATTATTGCTCTCGGTATGGCGAAAGAAGGCTTCGACTGGCCATATTGCGAACATGCCCTAACGGTAGGCTATCGCTCTTCTCTGACTGAAATCGTTCAAATTATTGGACGCTGTACTCGCGACAGTTACAATAAAAAACACGCACAGTTCACCAACTTAATTGTCCAACCAAATGGAACAAACGACGACGTCGTAATTGCGGTAAACAGTATGCTTAAAGCAATCACTGTGTCGCTTTTAATGGAGCAAGTACTAGCACCAACATTCACTTTTACGCCAAAGCCACACGAACCGCGCAAATTAAACCCGGGCGAAATTACGATCAAAGGTTTAGCTACGCCAAAAACACCAAAGGTGAAGCAAATTATCGCAAATGATCTTGAAGATTTAACTGCCGCTGTATTACAGGATACTCGCGTCGAAAAGGCCGCCGCTCAGAATATCACTGGCCCATACATGAAACATCTCCAGAGTGAGATTATTCGCGAGAAAAATCCAGGGCTAACCGATGACGAAACTGAGGTCGTTCGCCAATACCTCGCCGCCAATCTTGCAACAAAAGCCGCTGAGCCAGTCAAAGATAGTGAAGGCAATATTAAATTCTTAAAACTCGCGAATCGCTTCGTGAAGATCGATGAGCTAGATATAAATCTTATCGATTCAATCAATCCATTTCATCGTGCATTCGAGGTTATTTCTAAAAAAGTAGGCGCAGACACATTCAAGGTAATTCAGGACACTATTGCTGGAAATAGAATCGACATGAAGGTTGAGGATGCGCTCGCGCTAGTGCCGCAAATTAAAGCTTTCGTAGTAGCGCATAATGGTAAATATCCTTCAATTCACGCCGATGATAGCAATGAAAAAATTCTAGCTCAAGCTCAAGCCTTTTTAACCGCTCAAAGAGCTAAATATGAGCGCGAGAAAGCTCGTCGAGCCACTGAGAGCGAGGCTTAAATGAACGATTATGATAGACTAGCGGAATTATTCGAAGGTCCAGATGCTGACTTATTTAAGCCAGCACCTAAGAAACATACTATTACTCGAGACGAAAGATTAATAAACTCTTTCGAGCAGATTAACGATTTTGTACGCAAAAATAATCGCATGCCTAATGAAAATAACCTTTCCGATATACAAGAGGCTACACTCGGTCATATGCTGAACTCTATAAAAACTGATAAAAAGAAATCCGATGCCTTAGCTGAATATGACGAATTCGGTCTACTCGTCGCCGAGCGTGCCCCGGAGTCTCTAGAAGAATTATTTGCTGAAGATAGTGGATTGTTCAAAAAATCTGGAGATATCTTTGATATTGATAAATTACCGCGTCGCGGCGTATCGAATAAGAACGCGGGTGAAATCGCAAACCGTAAAGTCGTTGATGATTTTAGCGTCTACAAGCCATTGTTTGACGAAAAACAATCTGGCTTAGCTTCTGGTAAATATCGTCTCGCAAAATTCACTCGGCAAGAAGAAGTAATCGAAGGCGGCTTCTATGTGTCGGGTGGGCAAATGTGCTACGTCGAGTCAATCGGCAAAGAAAAATTAACTTTTGGTCGCATGAAAGCTCGCTTGATGGTAATCTATGAAAACGGAGTTGAATCGAACATTTATCTAAGGACTCTATCGAGTCGGCTTTATAGTGATGACGGATATATTGTCGTAGATGCACGTACGGATAATATCAGCGACAACAAAGAAGCTGTTGGTTATATTTACGTCCTAAAATCCAAAAGCCAAAACCCCTCCATTCAAGATATTAAAGATTTATATAAAATTGGCATGACTAGAGGTACAGTCGAAGATCGCATCGCAAATTCCGAAAACGATCCAACGTATCTTATGGCACCAGTTGAAATAGTAGACGCCTACAAACTAACTGGAAACTACAATACGCAAAAAGTTGAAGATCTAATCCATCGTTTTTTTGCTGACGCAAAAGTAGTCCTGACGATCATTGATAAGAGCGGAAAAGAATATACGCCAAATGAATGGTATTCTGTACCAATTGGCGTAATTCGCGAAGCTATAGATTTGTTAAATACGGGTGATATTGTTAATTTTGTTTATGATAGCGAAAAACAAAAGATCGTAGAGATTGAGTAGGGCTGATAGTATTGTAGTTGTAATTATCGTAGTGAAGTGACGGAAAAAGGAAAACCAGTTAAATTTATAAACTTAATGAAGGTGAAATAAAAAAGATCCGCATCTATGCGAATCTGTGTTTCATATGGAGCCACGATCGGGGCTTGAACCCGAGACCTCATCCTTACCATGGATGCGCTCTACCAACTGAGCTATCGCGGCGTAACAGGCTTAATTTTAGCATATTAAGCCGTGTTTAATCAACCGAGTTTATTTCTTACGAGTGGATTTCTTGACTGACGTACTGACTTCTTTTGGCAGTTTTGGCGTGACAAACGCTTCTATTATTCCCCACGCTATGCTATTGACTAAGAACGTAACGAACAATATTCCCGACGCTGATGCCGCCAGGTGTGCTGATGAGGCGTTAAATAATGTCAATAATCCCGCTACAGCCAGCCCGATTATGGCTAACATAATATAAGCGTACTGTAATTTCAATCGTTGGTTTTTTTCGCTATTCCATAATGCCAGAATAGATTTTGTAAATTCAAACATGTTCATATAATAGCACATAAATTATCAAAAGTCAATGGCGCTCAGCCTGGCGCCTTGCGACCAATTATATAAAAATATCCACGTAAGAAAAATATTATTTTCCAACCTTATAATTTATCGATTAGCTCTAGTAGCTTTTTCCACGATTCCCTGTCGGTGTGGTCATTATCAACAGTAACGGCGTATACGCAAATTTTATACAGGAGAGGATATTTTTGTGAATTAATCCAAGTCTGCATCTCCAAAGGATACGCTAACTGGTCAGAAACCCCAATAGCTGCACCATAATCAGTAGTCAATAGGTCAAGCCCATCATGTCTAATTTGATCTGCCCAGTACTTGCAGTGCTCAACTGCTTGTTTGTAGGTCATTTGAGGGTATTGGCTACTGCTACTATTCATATTTATCATTATAATGGTTTTTGTTGATTTGTTTTACGCGTCTCAATCTCGTCAGCAATCGCAAATAGTGCCTGCCATTCCTTTGGTTTATCGACACCTTTGTCTAAGCTACTCAATATAGACAACATCTCATCAAGAGCGGGATCTAACTCGACTGTCGAGTCTTGTAGCATCAAACTAAGTAATTCATCGACGATACGTTCAGATTTAGTTTGCGGATAGCGTGCGCCTGGCTGGTTATAATCTCCTCGCTTACACAATTCCGCGATATCCATAGTACGCGCAGCTTGAATTAACGCCAATACTTTAGTAGTATTACCAATTTGGACTATACTATCTGGCACTTTCTGCATAATTCTATCTCATATTATAACATCTATGTAAATGAGTCAGTTTTTAGCTCCGCTTATGAGTCATGAACTTTTGGCAAGAATTTCTGGATAGATCGCTCGCATTGATTAAGTAGTTCGACGTTAAGCGGTACTGGGTTATTGTTGTTTAAAGAATAATACCTCTGGTCACATACACTAGCGAGATCATCCCATGACACAACAGACGAGTCTTCAAGACCACGTGCCAACGAAAACGCAAAGCTATCAAGATATTCAAGGACATCTGAATTATCGGCATTTTCACGAATCATTTGAATCATATCACGTGCTATAATCGCCTGTTCATCCTGTTTCATAATCTTATTGTATCAATTAATCTGGCCTAGTTTTTTCTTAATCTCGCGTATAATATTGGCAGCATACTCCGTGTCTTCAGTTGTTTCAAGTTCGGCACCCAATTCGGCAATTTCGTCGAGTAGTGGATAATTATCCTGGAGCACGTCTTCCCAACCATCGCGCGCAAGTGTTGCACCTACAATATAACTACCTAGACAGTCGAGGGGCTCGTTTTTATTGTTTTGCAGTATATGCTTGATTTTATCTATTACAATCTGCTTTCTATCGTCATACATAAAACTATCATAACATGAAATTACCCCCCCATTTCCGGGGGCAATTCGCATCCTTTCTACACTAGCGGTTGGGTCGCCACTCCGAGAACAAGTTTTCCGGTTTTACAATTTATCAATTAGCTCTAGCAACTTCTCCCATGACGCCCTGTCTGTGTGGTCGTGGTCGACAACGCCAGCATAGTATCGTATTGCATAAATATCTGGATATTTTGGGGCTGAGATCCATTCCTGCATATCTAGCGGATAAGCTAACTGGTCGGAAACTCCGACAGCCGCACCCCAGTCGGTAGTTAACAAATCAAGACCATCGGCTCGAATCTGATCTGCCCAGTACTTGCAGTGCTTGACTGCTTGTTTATAGGTCATTTGAGGGTGATTATTTTTACCGTATTCTTCTGGCAGATCATCAATTAGTTCCAATAACTTTTCCCACGAAGCTCTGTCGGTGTAATTATTGTCAATGTTTATAGCATATGTACGAACTCGATACAAAGGATAATATTTTTGCGGATCAATCCAAGTTTGCATATATAGCGCATAAGCTAACTGATCAGAAATCCCAATGACTTCACTGTAATCAGTAGTTAATAAATCAAGTCCTTTATACCTAATTTTGTCCGCCCAGTATTTGCAGTATTCAACTGCTTGTTTGTAGGTCATTTGAGGGTATTGATTCTCGCCGTTATTCATATTTTATAATTATATAACATGAAAAAGTCCCAGGCTAATAATAATATAATATTAGCCTGGGACAGTCGTCTCCTTTCTATTTATCGAGCATCTTCAGGTGGATTGTGTCTGTCAGGGTGACCGGATGGAAGACTCTGGTTTGTCCAGTGATGGTCTTTGTCAGATTCTCCGTCGGTGTCCCACGAGATGCGGTAGTTATCTCCGTAGTACTGCGTCACATGCAGATCTATCTGGCGATTCCTATCGTAGAACACTCCACTGCGATCATTGGTGTCGTTGTCGCGGTTTCGTACACCGAGTGGCGGCGTATCTCTCCGGGTGCGGCGGTCATACAGCGTTCCACCAGACTCATCAGTGAAGTTCTGCGCACCATGTGACTTAAACGGATCGCGCCTATACGTCACGGTTCCGTTTCGATTCATGACATAGTGTCCGTGACCGGGGCCGTCGGGCTTACCAACACCACCGAAGTAGATGTTGGTGTTGCCGTCTGGGTCTGTCGAGATCCAGACACTGTCTCGATACTGAAGCGGAACTCCAGCCTTTGCGGCGATCGACTTTTTGTCTTCACACCGCTTTCGGCTTGCCGACTTCAGTTCATCGAGCCTAGCCTGGAAAACCTTGGTGCATGAATCAAATTCGGCCTTGGCGCGCTTGAAGGCATCCTGCGCTCGTTCGTGCTCTGCCTTGGCAGACTGAAATGCCTGCCGTGCACGAGCAAACTCACTCTTAGCTGCCTGGAAAGCTGGCTTGACGGCATCGAATCGCTCGCGTGCGGCGCGAATTTCAGCGACAAGCTGCCGCCGTTCGGCAACGCAGGTCTGAGACTCTGCTTTGTAAGCATGTCCCTGATCTGCGTACATACGTGCGCTGGCTCCGTCGTGCATATCGTGAGCCAACGAAGCCGACTCGAAAGCCGACTTCATATTCCGCCACGACTGCTCTTGCTGAGCATTCAAGCTGTCGATTCGCGGGCCGTTGGCCCGTTTGACAGACATGTAAGCCTCCCAGACTGCCTGCTGATCCGCGTAAGCGGCCTGTTTAGACTCGTAGGCACGGTTCATGACTGTACGAGCCGAGGAGCGGCGCTCCCAGGCGGCTTGCTGAGCTTGCCAGGCTGCCTGCTGTCGCTGGCGGGCAGACTCGCGAGCTGACTTCAAACGGTCAAGCTCGGCATCTCGCTGACGAGACATGGTATCATCCTCTCTGTAAAGGAGCGAAGTTACAGTGGTTACTGCAACTTCGCTATTTTACAACATCAAGAGAGTTTTGGCAATAGTCTATTTAATGCAGCAAGGCTCAGTAGACTACTAGATATATTATTTCTATTGAATACTTAAAGCATGACGAATGTCTACTGACTCTTGAAATAGTCCTCTTGAAGACTTCCGTGATAGTGATGACACGATGCCTTATCGTGGAAGACTAATTTATAAAGAGCCTGTTAGTATTATAAAAAGTCGCCCGAAGAAGGCGACGATAATTCAATCTTGGTGCTGGAAGTAGGACTCGAACCTACGAAGCCTTACGGCGGGAGATTTACAGTCTCCTGTGATTGCCACTACACGATTCCAGCGTGATGTGGAGCCGCTTCTCGGGCTCGAACCGAGGACCTACGGTTTACAAAACCGTTGCTCTAGCCAACTGAGCTAAAGCGGCAACTGAATTCATTTTATCAATTTTTTCTCTCTGTGACAAGAGTTTACATAACTATTTTTCGCGGTTGATGTATTTTACGCTGCTGGCGTGGGCATGGTGCTTTAGTTTTACTATTTGTCGGCGCTACAGGAGCGATCATTTTTGTGGCTTTCTTACGTAATTCTTCAGCTAATTCAGCCTGTCCGGCATTGTCGTAAGCCTCCGCTAGGATCTTCAGGGTTTGAGGAATCGGCTCCAGTTCAACGGCCTTTTCCAGTGCATTAATGACTTTCTTCGTGTTACCTATTTTTTCCTGAACTTTGGCGTAAGCGATGTAACGTGCCGCCAAATCATCTTCCATCTCCAATGCCTGCTCAAATGCTAGAGACGCCTTTTCATAGTTCTCTGTTTCGTAATAAATTAAGCCGACATTATGAAGACTTGAAGCGCTTGGCTCGAGACTCTGAGCAATCTCAAAACATTCGATAGCGTCCTTATACGCCTTCTGCTTGGCATATAAAATTCCCAAACGGTTATATGCAGTGGCATTTTTCTCATCGACGCGTAAGATTGTCAGCAGAGCTTTTTCTGCGCGCAGGTACTTATTCTCACGAATCGATTCTTGGGCAATTTCCCATAATTGATCAAGTTTATTAGTAATCTTAGTTGGCAGATCGCCAGTTTCTTTAATTGACGGATGATAAAAAATCGCCCAAATCATTAAAATCAGAATGAGGAGTAATCCAAACATATCCATACTATTATATCACAAGTTGCGTCAGCGCCAGCCTGACGTTGGCGTTAGATTTTAACGCGCTCGCAACAGAGGTAGTTTTTTCAAGTTGCTCTTCAAGCGACGGATTTATTCCGCGCGATAAAGATTGAAAACGAATCATATTTACTATAATATCCGTCAGCAATATCGCTTTTTGGCGGTCAGAAAAGTATTTGACGAGATTCTTGAACGTGTCGTATTCCCGATTTGTGGCTAAAATTTGCTTTGCGTCGGTGGCTAATTGTCGATATTCGGCGAATTTTTCTGGATTTTCCGCCAACTCTTTAATCAACAATGGTCGTCCAGCCGCGAGGAAAAGAATTTGCTGGCTAGAGGCGGGGTCTAAATTGTACTTTTCAAGCAGTTTTTTATCTTGGGCGGATGTCGTTTTATGAAGCGTCAACGTCTGGCAACGAGATCTAACAGTATCAAGCATCAACTTCGGGTTTTTCGCGACAAGGATAAAATTGGTATTTTTATTCGGTTCTTCCAGTGCTTTCAGGAATGCATTTTGCGACGGCTCGGTCATTGAATCGGCTTCGTCAATGATAATAACTCGACGATTTATGGCGTAAGTTCGGAGTTTAGAGATGAGCTCGCGGATTTGATCAACAGATACGATTTGCTTTTCTGGAAGCGGTTTCAAATGAAAAGTATCGTTATTCTTTGCTAATATTTGAGCCACGCCCAGCCCATCAAGCCCGTAATCCGCAATCACCAAAAGCGCGTGAGGCAATTGCGATGAAATCTGGCTGATTTTTTGAGCGTCTCGAGCGGATATAATCACTTCAGGCATCTATAAATCCTCTGGGAAGAATCTCTTGAATTCGTCAGGAATTGCGGCTTCAAAAACTTTTCTCTCACCAGACGGCAAAGTTATCTCTAATTTTTGAGCATGCAACATCATACGACAATCCGAAGACTTTCCATAAACTCGATCGCCAAGAATCGGTGCATTCAAATGAGCCAAATGGACGCGCAATTGATGAGTTCGACCAGTGGTCGGCTTCAATTCCACAAGCGACTGAGTATCATTTTCCGCCAAAACATGGTAAGTCGTCTGAGCTGGTTTCCCGTTTGGATCTATGCGGAACGTGCTCGGCGCTGAAGGATTACGACCAATTGGCAGATCAATTTTTGCGGCATTCAACTTTGGCTTGCCGTCGGTTATTGCTATGTAGGTTTTCTTGGCGGTTCGTTCGGCAAATTGCCTCTGTAGATGTGCGGCAGATTCTGGGTTTTTGGCGATAATCAGTAGTCCTGAGGTATCGCGATCAAGTCTGTGAACAATTCCCGGACGATCCGTGTCCGTCGCAAACGAAGTCTTCGGGCGAATTATCTCCGCAACCGTCGGCTCATCAGAAAGTCCGCCCTTCGCGTGCGTCAATAGCCCGCTTGGTTTATTGACAACAATCACATCATCATCCTCGTATAAAATCGGCAAGTCAACGTCCGCCTGCTCTTTTTCTGGCAAATTAAGCGCAATCTCATCAGTTTCATCAACCTCAAATTTCGGCGTTGTCGCGACTTTATTATTGACCGAAACGTATCCAGCTTTTATGTATTTTTGCCAAAGACTTCGGGAAATTGTCGTATCAAATTTGGTCGATAAATAAATATCCAAACGCACCTTAGTTGGCGAAATTTTGAACATTATGGCATATTTTCCCTGAAATGGCGTTTCGATAAATTCTGGATCTAGCGGATTCGGCAAAATCTCGGCGTTATCTGGTTTTTTCGTCCATAGCTCGTCAATAGATTCTTCGTCGACAATCGAACCGTAAAGCAATGCAAAATGCTGCTTGTTCAAAATAAAATCCGCAAAAACATGAGATTTGTCCGTTTGAATTTCTAATCGACGCAGTGCCTTAACTGGCGTATTGTCGTCCGCTAATTTGTACAATCTGGCTATTTTCAGCACTGTCCGAGGTAATATTTTCACGCGATTTGCTCCCTATTTTCGAAGCCCTACAGCTTTTTGAACGCGATATAAAGTTTCATTAGCGACGACATTCATGTCTTTTTCGCTAGAAGTCAACTTCTCTTCAATTGCTCGCTCATCAACCGTCGCAAGGCGATTCTGGAAATTCTCCAAAAATTCGGCAACTTCATCAGCCACGATTTGCTTGAAATCGCCATAACGATCCATGCCGAAGTACTCGTTGACGGTCTGTTCCAGAGTAACTTCCCTGCCAGCGTCTTGTCGAACCAAAGTCAAAATCTCCAGCAGATTAGAAATTCCCGGCTGATTTTCCTTGTCGTATTGAACTTTGCCAATTGAATCTGTTGTTGCACTCATTATTTTTTTATGTGCCGATTTTGGATCGTCAGAAAGGAAAATAACTCCCTTGCCACTCTCGTCAGATTTGCTCATTTTCTTCGCTGGATTCACGAGATCTTTAATCCTCAATCCTTGGCCTTTTCCGAAGAATTGATGCTGCTGAATTACGGGTTTCGGCACGATAAATAGATCGCCAAACTTACGATTCATTCGCTCAGCAATATCACGAGTGAGCTCCAAATGCTGAGTCTGGTCGTCGCCAACTGGCACGTAAGTCGCGCCGTAAAGTAGAATGTCGGCAGCCATTAGGACGGGATAGTTAAATAGTCCTACGGAAGCGTCGCCTTTACTTCCCTTGTCCTTAAACTGTGTCATTCGACTCATCTCGCCAAATCCAGTGAAGCAATCCAGAATCCACGCCAGTTCACTGTGTGCCGGGACGTGGCTTTGGCGGTAAAGATGAGTGGAAGGGTTGTCTAGTGGCAATCCGGCGGCAGTATAAATTCGCGCGTTGTTCAGGGTGCTGTCGTATAGCTTACTGTGGTCAATTGGCGTCGTAAAACTGTGAAGGTCTGGGATGAATAAATTGATGTCATATTCGTCCGATCGACGCTTCGCCATGTTGATAATCGGCAAAATAGCCCCAAAGTAATTACCTATGTGGATGTTATTGTTGGCGCGCACGCCAGTGAGGATGACGGGTTTTGATGGTTTCATTGTATACATTATAGCACTCCTTTGGTTGTTAAGTAACGTAATAAAATGTTCATTGGGTCAATGGTGTTTGGTTTTTCGGCGAAGGCGCAGGATAATTCGGTGCAGCCTAATAATACCGGCGGACTGCTGGGGTGATTATTGATATAGTTTACTGCGCTTGTCTGCTCGGACTGGGTTGTTATTGGTATTTTATCCAGCGCTGCCTGATGTATTGTTTGCCCAGAAATTACTGCGCGAATTATCACTTCCACCGCTTTTTCCTCGTCCTTATCCGGCGTTAATACGGTTACTCCGGCGACTTTCAACGGCTTGTCATATAGTCCAGTGCGGATGGTCGTCGGCGACGCTAGCAGCCTAATTGTTTTATAATGGCGGCTAACATAATCAATTGCGGCATCTACCATGGAAGTTATGCGAATATTCAGCCGCTGTTCAATATCGGGTTGCAACAAATGCGCAGTATTGCAGGCAATTATGATAACGTCGTCCATCGACGCGTCAATATTTTTCAGCTCGTTTATGATAATTTCCAAGGCTTCGCTGCGTCGCGATTCGTTGGCGATAAAATCAGGAACCGGCAGCGACAAATGAACTATATGCGGAAAATCCGTGCCATCCTTCGCGCCGTCTGCCAGCGCCTGCTGAATCATCCGCCGGTGTAGTTCCAAGCTTGCCTGCGGCCCCATGCCGCCGATGATAATTATTCTTTGCTTCATAATTCCTCCTTTGGGTTATATAAAAAAGACCGCGCACGGCCTCTAGTCATGGTTGGTATTTTCAGAAGAAATTTACGAACAATTCAACAAGCCGCGGCGAAAACGCGTGCTTTGCCAGGCGGTGCTGATGAATTGCCGTTTTATAGTCATGGGGTGATTATAACGCTAATTGCTAAAATTCGCAAACGTTCTATAAAACAGCTCGCTTGGATATGCGCCAAACCCATAAAATGATGTAAATAGATAAACCGATTGAGAATAAGAGAGATAGGATGGTCATCGGATTTGCTTTCTATAATATTGTCCATGTTGGCGGCGAAATGATAAGTTCTACCATCGCTAAGAACCCGATTTTAGTATAAATATGCAGCGATTCAGCCAGACAAACAGCGAAACCGATTGCCATACCGAACACAGAGGCTACGATTAGCAAGATGACATTAAGGAACTGGCTTGGGATGTTGCTATGCCATCAAAGTTACTTGCCAAATCATCCCAGTCAATTGTTGGATAGTCAACTTTATCGCAGTCAGTCAATCTCGCCATTGCAAAACATAACGAGCTAAGAGACTCCGCTACCTCATATTTATCTGGCGAATTTCGGTAAAGGTCTACTATTTCGCGAGCAATGATAGCCTGTTGGACACGGTTATTATCAGCTTTCATGCGTCTATTAAATAATCCCTCAGCATCGCGAGCCCATCAACTTTATCAATTATCGTCAGATATTCCTGCCATTCTTCGTCGTTCAATTCTGCCAAACTGCGACCAGGAAAGCTCGGATGTCCATAAATATATAACAATTCCGTCCAGCCATGGAGATTATCGCCACGTGGCTCGTCAACGATAAATCCCTCTTCATTGGCTACGAAAATATGGTCTTTTTCGCCGTCAAAATAGCCAACCGCAAAAGAAAAAATAGCTCGACGATCAGCCTCGCCTTTCATCAACTTGATAATGCCGGGATAACTAAAGCTATTCAGTAGCAATTTAACAAACGGCCCCGGAAAACCCTTCAGCGCCGGAATGAAAAAACCGCGATCATCAACGACCAGGCGCTTGTCTGGGAAGGCTTTCTTGGCTTGAGACAATTTACTTTTGGCAATCGTTTGAATATCTAGTCCGCGCCCTTCGTCAAAATCATAATCGAGCTGCCTTAAATCAACACCAAGCGGCTGGAGGAGTTCTTGAAGACTGGTGAATTTGCTGTGATTGGAAGTGATAAAATAAATTGGACTATTCTCTTGTTTCATACTAATAAGTATACGCTAACTAACGTTATTTTGCAGATTTTTAATGCTTGTGTCGTACGGAATATGAATGAGGAGATTAGCCGCCATTTTTCCACTGCCTGGCACGTTGCAATAACTTATCGACATAAGCTGCTTTAAGTTTTTTATACGCTGACCTGTCGTAATTTGCTTGCTTGGCATATTGATATTTTATCTTTGAATATTGATCAGCTTCGTCATAGTGAGACCTTAGATAATCTCTGATAATTAAGAAGTTATCGTGCGTTTCAGTATTCGCGACCGCGAGGTGAATATGAATATCGCCCTCGCCAGTTTCTTCTTGTCGGGACGCCAGGAAGATATACCCTTGACGGGAACTTGGATTTAATGAAGGAAAATATCCAATTGCTACCAATTTGTCCCGCAGCTCGTTCATGTGTTCGCTATCTTTAGCAGAAATAAGGATATCTAGGATATTTTTACCATCCAAACCAAGTACCGCGGTGCTGCCGACATGATGAATTTGCGAACTATCCGCAAGCACTAGCGCTAATTTATTTTTCACGCGCGTAAAAACAGCCGATATGTCTTTTTTGGATCTTTTAATTTCAACCGACATAAGACCTTCTAAATTTAATCAAGTATCTGTTTTTAGATACAGATTTTTATTTCTAATGCTCGTATCGTACGGAATTTTCCATAATTTGCCGTCGATATTTAAGTTTTTCAGAAAATTGCACATTTGCTGCTGAATATTTTTTACGTCGACACTGTCTTCGGTCAAAACCTCCAGTTCAATAAATAGTCCAAGCTTAGCAACTTCATCAATACAAATCGTATAGTCCTCAGTTTTCGATTCAAGGCGGACTTTATCAACCGTGACAATTTCTTGCCAGCCCAGCGCTGTGAGCATTTGGCGCGCCGCATTTCCGTCATCAACCGCAAATTCATATTCATCAGACATCAGCTTTGCCTGCCCTTCAACTTTCAGTGTCATCAAGCTCCGCTGTAGCTCACCAGTTTCCGGATTAAGAACGTCGCGCACTCGCATAATTTTTGAGCCGGGAACAATAGGCGCGTCAACTTGCTCGGGCAATAAAAATACTGTATCAATTTGACGTTTGCTTGAGATGGGTGCGATGAATTGGCTTTTTAGTATGGCGATGAGATTGTCGCGAGTAATATCAGACGCTAATTTGAATTTGGATTCGATTTCAATCATAAGCTTCCTCGTTTGGACTTCGCTATAGGGCGATTTGTTTTTGGTGAATATTTTCCCGCCAAATAATCTTTCATAATTTCCGACAGCTTCTTCGCATATTTATCGGTTATTTCATGTCGCTGAGTTGCCATTGACGTATGGGTGATATTGTTATGATCTTTTGCTAATTTCTTCAGGTTCCTCTCGACAATCAGCGGGTCAAGTTTTCCAGACAAAATAGCAATCGGAAGAGTGAGCTTAGTGATGTCATTCATTGTCGTCTGATTGATAATCGCGGTGTTCAAGGCTGTCAAGAAGGATTCGGCGGTAACTTCATCGGCCTTAAACCCAGCGTCAGGCCAAATATTGTGCCGATCAGCGAATTGCAAAAAGCGTTTCGAACTGCGCGGATGACTATTGAAAAACTCATAAAACGCACGCAAAATTTTCTCTGGATGATGAATTTTTTCGTCAACTCTCGGATAATATATCGGCGGACTACAGAGAATTAGCGACTTGCTTAACTTTGGATATTGCTTGGCGAGCTCTACGGCAGCCAGCGACCCCATAGAATGACCGATGATAATATCGACGTTATTTATGAATTCCCTACGCAAAGTGGCGACAATACTTGCGGCTTGGTCGTGAACATTGTAGGATTTCCAATCAGGCTTGGGCGAATTGCCAAATCCCAGCATATCAATTGCTATAACTCTCGTGTCCTTTGGTAAATACGGCTCCAGCGGCGTCCATGTTCGCCACGAAGTTCCCAGTCCATGAATAAGTAAAATCGTCGCTTTCGGTTTTTCTGGACGAGAAAAATAATGCACGTTCAATGCATACGGAATCCGTAACCATCGATGGATAATCTTGTCCAACATATTTTTAGTATACTATGAAAATACTCCGCCTGCATGTGAAACGGAGTATTTTGTGATAGCCTTTTCTGTACTAACGCTTAGAGAATTGTTCGCGCTTACGAGCAGAACGAAGACCGTACTTCTTGCGCTCTTTCTCGCGTGGGTCACGTTTCAATAGTTCAGCCTTCTTTAGAACTGGACGTAGGTCAGCGTGAGCAGCAGTCAAAGCTTTTGCGATGCCAAGCTTGATGGCGTCAACTTGACCAGCTAAGCCGCCGCCCTTAACTAGGATAGTAACGTCGAACTCTTTTTGCTTGCTGACAATTGCAAGTGGATCGGTTACTTCTGCCAGTAAGGTTTTGTTGCCATCCAGGTACTCAGCAGCAGGCTTGCCATTGATCGTAATGGCGCCTTTGCCAGGAAGTAGGCGAACGCTTGCTGAAGCACTCTTGCGTCGTCCTAGGCCGTAGAAATAAGTATCAGCAGCCATATTACTTTACCTCAACTTTCTCTGGTGTTTGTGCTGTGTGAGCGTGGTCGCTGCCAGCAAAAATGCGTAGACGCTTTAGGCGCTCTGCTTGCAATTTGTTCTTTGGCAACATACCTTTAACAGCTTCTTCAATAATTCGCTCTGGGTGGCGTTCGCGCATTTCTTTGAATTGTGTTTCCTTAATTCCACCTGGGAAACCACTGTGGCGATAGTAATACTTATCAGTTTCCTTGTATCCAGTAACGACTGTTTGCGCAGCATTGATAACAACTACGTAGTCGCCACCGTCAATATGAGGAGTGTAAGTTGGCTTGTATTTACCAGTCAAATGCTTGGCAATTTCTGTAGCCAAACGTCCAAGTGGTAATTCGCTAGCGTCAAACAATACCCAACGGCGAGAAACTTCAGATGGTTTTTGTGAATAAGTCTTCATCTTATTTTCCTTCCTTTGGCATTGGTTTAATATCGTCAACAAACTCGATAATCGCCATTTGAGCGCCGTCGCCGACTCGCAAACGTGTTCGTTCAACGCGAACGTGTCCGCTGGTTCGACCACTTAGCTGCGGCGCGATTTCATCAACTAGTTTGTAAGCAGCGGCGCGTGTGCTTAATGCTGCAATCACCTGACGTCGGCTAGCTAGGTCGCCCTTTTTAGCCTTGGTGATGATTTTTTCAATGTGACGCTTTAGTTCCTTAGCCTTTGGCAAGGTGGTCTCGATTTTTCCGTACTCAACCAAACTGGTAGCCAGACCTTTGAGTAGGGCTCGTCGCTGATCACGCTCGCGGCCGAACTTGCGCCCTTGATATCCGTGTCTATGCATAGTTAAAACTCCAACTCCGCCATCTTGTCACGTACTTCGTCTAGTGCCTTTGAACCGAAACCTTTCAATTCTCGCAAATCTTGCTCAGTCAAAGTTACCAAATCGCGAATAGTGCGGATTTCATTGTTAATTAGCGCGTTCGTCGTGCGGGCGCTTAAGTTTAGCTCTTCGATTGGCATTGCTAGCTCTGACTCTTCGTCTTCCTTAGCTGCACCAAGTGCTGGCGCGCCAGTTACCATCGTATTGCCAGCCAAAGCTGTGTATTGATTGACAAGAATCGCTGCTGCTTCTTCGAACGCCTCACGAGGTGTGATTGTGCCGTTAGTTTCAACAGTGATTGCCAATTTGTCCAAGTTTGTCTCCTGGCCAACACGAGTTGAGTCGACTTTGTAGCGAACGCGTAACACTGGTGAGTACATTGCATCAATAGCAATCATGTCACTGTGCAAACGCTTTTCGCTTGACTCTTCAATTGTCTGGTAACCGCAGCCTGCCTCAACTACCAAATCCATAACCAAATGCTTGTTTGGGTCGTCGATTGTAGCAATTACTTGCTCTGGGTTAACGACTTCAACGTCAGCATTAGTTTTAATGTCAGCGGCAGTTACTTCGCCAGCGCCAGTTTTCTCAATGCGTAGTTCAACTGGATCGTCAGTAAATACGCGTAGGTGAACGTTTTTCAAGTTCAACATAATGTCGACAACATCTTCTTTGATGCCTTCAACAGTAGTAAACTCGTGAGTCGCGCCCTCAATCCTGAAAGCTACAACTGCGCCACCGCGAACGCTTGACAATAGAACGCGTCGCAATGAATTACCAAGAGTATTACCGTAGCCTGGGTGAAGTGGCTCGATTAGAAAAGTAGCACTGGTTGCTGAAATATCATCAACGCTCGCGAGTGCTGGATTATAAATTGCTTTTGCCATAATTCTTCCCTAACCCTTCTTTTATCGTGAGTAATACTCAACAATTAATTGCTCGTTGATGTCAGCTTCTGCTTCCTCGCGCTTTGGTAAACCAGTTACTTCAATCTTCAGCTTCTTGCTATCAGCTTTTAGCCAACTTAGTGGGCCTTGGACTGAATTGTTGATTACATCGTCAATTCGCGTAAAGTACTCTGACTTGGTACTCTTTGGACGAACCGTGATAACATCGCCAGCTTTAACGCGAATCGATGGAATATCGACGCGTCGGCCGTTCAATTCAAAATGTCCGTGGCTAACTAGTTGACGAGCTGCGCGGCGTGATACGGCAAATCCAGAACGATAAACAACGTTATCCAAACGGCGCTCTAATAGCTTCAACAAGTTTTCGCCCGCCAAACCTTCTTGAGCGCGAGTTGCTTCGTCCATCAAGCGAGCAAACTGCTTTTCGACTAGACCGTACAAGCGACGAACCTTCTGCTTTTCACGAAGCTGTGTAGCGTATAGACTTGGCTTATTCTGTCGACCATGCGCATGCTGACCTGGAATACCAGATTTTTTCGCCAAAATTTTATGTGCTTTTGGATGAAGCGCATAACCTTCGCGGCGGCTTTGCTTGACAATTGGTGAATTATCTCGTGCCATAATTATGCCCTCCGTGCCTTTCGTGGACGAACACCACCGTGAGGCACGCCAGTTACGTCCTTAATGCTTTCTACTGAGATGTCGAATGCGCTGACCGCACGAATAGCGGCGTCACGACCCAAGCCGACACCTTTCACGAAAACGTCAACAGACTTCAAGCCGTATTGAGATTTCGCAGCTTCAGCAGCTTTTTCGGCAGCAACCTGTGAAGCATAGGCTGTACCTTTTTTACTTCCACGGAAACCACACGCACCAGCTGATGAAGCGGTTAGTACGTTACCCTTCTTGTCGGAAAAAGTAACGATAGTATTGTTAAATGTTGCCTGAATGTGCAGCTGACCAGCTGGGACTGATCGGCGCTGCTTCTTCTTGGTAGATTTTGCGTCTGCCATTTCTTAGTCCTTTCTTTAGGTCTTACTTGCTGCTTTTGGTTGTGTACCGCCCACGGCGATGGCGCGACCCTTGCGAGTTCGTGCATTCGTACGAGTCCGCTGTCCGCGTGTTGGCAGTCCTGCTTTGTGGCGAAGACCGCGATAGGCGTTGATATCCTTCAAGCGCTTAATATTGTTTGTCACCAAGCGCTGGAGATCACCTTCAACGGTGTATTCGCTGTCAATAATTTCGCGAATCTTGTTTTCTTCAGCCTCGGTGAGATCTTTCACCCGAGTGGTCGGCTCAATTTTAGCCGCCGCAAGGATGCTCGAAGCGTGCTTTGGCCCAATACCGTAAATATAGGTGAGCGCAATTTGCACCTGCTTCTCTGTTGGGATAACTACCCCAGCAATTCGAGCCATGCTTAACCCTGCCTTTGCTTATTCTTAGGTTTTTTCTTGTTGATGATATATAGTCGGCCTTTGCGGCGAACGAACTTATCATCGGGACTGATTTTTTTCACACCTGCACGAACTTTCATAAAGTGCTCTAAAGTCTCCCTTCCCGAGTAAACCCGAGATTACCGTTAATATTTAACTACCGACCCTGAGGTCGATCGTCACGTAGGCGGAAGCTGATTCGTCCCTTTGTAAGATCGTAAGGGGTCATCTCAACCTCAACCTTATCACCAGGCACCAGACGGATATAATGCTTGCGCATTCGTCCTGAAATGTGCGCGATGATACTATGGCCATTCTCCAGTTCCACCTTAAATTGAGTATTAGGCAGTGCTTCCACTACCTTTCCTACCATTTTGATGACTTCCTTTTGACTCGCCATAAGTTACAGTTGTCAATTATACAGTACTAAACACAGTTTGACAAGGGTTTTCGCCGTAAATTTAAGTGCTATAATTGTGTTATCAAATTTAACATAAGGATTTTTATGGCAAGCAAGAAAAAGCCAGCAAACTTTAAGGTTACAAAATCGAAGAATGAGATAATGACCGCGGTGCTAATTAGTCTGATGACGGCTTTTATAGTGATAGTTATTGGCGTAATTTTATTACACGCCAACCAAACTTCCGACAAGACATCTCAAATAGTGGAAAAGGTTGATAATGGATATGTGAGCTTGGGGTCTCTGGGCTTTCGAATTGAAGGAGGTAAAGCGGTTACTCGCAACGATTCAGCCATACAAGAGCTTCGCGATTTTCTGAAGGCAGAAGTGAAGAAGTCGGGCTGTAAGGATAACAACGGCGTAGCTGCGGTAATTGCCCATTCCCAGGATGAGAAACAGTTGTTATTGGGTTATGGCTGCGGCAATTCTGCGGCGCGAATGTTTGCGGTCAAGAAAGATGGCGAATGGAAGACAATTTCCCTAACCAATCAATTCAACCTATTTGAAATTCCGAGTTGTAAGATGGTTGATGAAAATAACATTAGTAATGAAATTGCGCCAGTCTGCCAAAATGAGAAAAAAGTTGGCGACAATTTATCTTACGATTACAAAATACGATAATCCATTCACAAAAAGAATTCCCCGCTTTTCGGCGGGGATTTTTAATGTCAATTATTTTTTCCTAAACAAACGACGCTTCTTGCTCTTCTTTTTGTCGCTATCAAGCAGCTCGTCTGGGTCAAAGTCGTCATACGTAACCATCAGCGCACGAGAGTTGACTTGTCGCAGGGTTTCAAGGGCAACTGATACGATAATCAAGATTCCAGTACCGCCGATTGACAAACGCAAACCTTGCAAGCCTGTCAAATTGTATGTGAGATATTCCGCGACGAATGGCAAAATAGCCACGATTCCTAGGACAATTGAGCCGAACAAAATCAAGCGATTGACAGTTCTCATAAGGTATTTTTCAGTCTGAGCGCCCGGACGTACGCCTTCAATAAATCCGCCTTGCTTCTGCAGATTTTCGGCAATTTCGTTAGCGTTAAAGACAATTCCAGTGTAGAAATACGTAAAGGCAATTACTAAGATAAAATACAGCGTTGGGTAGATAAATGCTTCTGCAGTACTGCCGGTGAATGAGCCGGCGTTTGGAGCTTGGAACCAAGTGATCAATTTGTTGGCGGTTGGCAGAAGATTAGCGTTACCAGACGCCTTCATAACTTGACCAACGAATTGCGGCAAGCTTAGGAACGCAACCGCGAAGATGACCGGAATAACCCCCGCCGCAATCAATTTAACCGGCAAAATGCTTTTTACGTCGCCGTAATTACTGTTTCCATGAACGCGCTTTGCGTAGTTAATCGTAATGACACGCTGAGCTTCGTTGATTTTAACCAGGAAGTAAAGGACGATAAGTCCGGCGATTGACATGATTAATATCGTCCAGAACATAACTGGGTTTACAGGGAGAGTGAACCAGTTGAAGACGTTTAAGCTGCCAGATGAGGTGTTGAACAATGATGAGATTAATGACGCGAGCATTTGTGGCAATTGGCTAATGATACCAGCAAAGATTACGATAGAAATACCGTTGCCGATTCCCTGCTCAGTGATCAACTCACCGAGCCACATCAGAAGGACAGAGCCTGCTGTCATTGAAGTGATTGAAACGATCCATTCCATCATCGTAGGGTCGGCCAATGTCGTACTACCACCTTGAAGAACTGTTTGCCTTAGGATGAAGATGAAAGCGATTGACTGGACAATAGCAAGCGGCACGGTAATAACACGTGTCCATTGCTGAATTTTTCGACGTCCAGATTCACCGTCTTTGTGTAGTTCCTCAAGCCTTGGAATGGCTTTGGTCAGAAGCTGAATAATAATACTAGCGGTAATAAATGGACTAAGCCCAACCAACACCAGAGAGAAGCTCGACAACGCGCCACCAGATAGCAAGTTCAAAATTCCACCAAGGTCAGATTGCCCAAGTACCGACGAAATCGCGTTACGCAGCTGCGTTGGTTCCGCCAATGGCACTGGAATGTGCGCCAATAATCGATAAACAACGATTATTCCCACGACAATAAATAGCCGTTTCTGCATATCTTTATTTTTCAGCGAGCGAAAAATTATTCTCCAATTCATGTTTTAGCCCCTCATAGTCACTAACAATTCTTAACTCTGTTAATTATACATTACCTTAGCGGATATTTCCATACTAAAAACATAAAAGCGTATGCGTTATAGATGAAACCGCTATTTTAGGGCAAAAGAAAATCCCCTTCGAAATGGAAGGGGATTTATCACTACCGAGAAAAATTATTTCTCTTCAGCTTCTTTCGCACTTTGGCGTAGAGGTGTAGCTACTTTCTCGAATGAGCCACCAGCTTTTTCGATGGCAGCAACAACTGAAGCTGAGGCGGCTTGTACTTTCAAGTCAACCTTAGCCTTCAATTCACCACGAGCAATCACCTTAACCGTGTGGAATGGAGTTGCAATGTAGCCTTCAGTGAACAACAAAGCATTGTCAACGGTCTTGCCGTCAAATGCGTTCAAGTGATCCATGTACACAACTTGAGCTGGAGTTCGCAAGCTCTTGAATCCGCGAGCCTTTGGCACAGCTTGAGCTAGTGGACGCTGACCACCCTGGAACATTACGCGAAGCTTCTTACCTGTTCGAGCGTTCTGACCTTTAGTACCGCGACCAGCAGTTTTACCTTGACCAGCAGCAATACCGCGACCAACGCGCTTTTTATTCCTGTTTGCTGAAACTTGGAGATCATTGTACTTCATTATTTAGCCTCCTTTTTAGCAGCCTTTTTTACAGGCTGAGCACTTAGCCATTGATCGCGTGGAACTAATGACTTTAGAGCTTCAATAGTCGCGTAAGCAATGTTAACCTTGTTGGTTGAGCCAAGAGATTTGGTCAATAAGTTACGAACGCCTGTTACGCCGATAATCTGACGAACCACACCACCAGCGATAATACCGGTACCAGGAGCAGCTGGCTTGATCAATACGCGTGCGCCAGAGAATTTAACTTCGCTGTCGTGTGGAATTGTTTCACCGTTTAATGGCAATATAATCAAGTGCTTTTTAGCGACTGACGTAGCCTTAGCAACGGCAGCTTGAACGTCTGCGCCCTTGGCAACGCCGACACCAACCTTATCTTTGCGGTTACCAACAACCACCAAAGCCTTAAATCGGAAGCGGCGACCACCTTTAACCACGCGAGAAACGCGGTCGATGTTGATCACCAATTCTTCAAATTCTTTTGGTGCGTCATCGCGCACATTTCGCCGGTCATCGCGGCGACCACCACGTGGATTTCGAGGTCGACGACCTTCTGCACGTGGGGTAGTATTTGCAGCTTGCTCTGCCATACTAGAACTCCAATCCTTCTTGGCGCGCAGCATCAGCCAAAGCCTTTAGGCGGCCAGCGTATTGACGACCATTGCGATCAAACACTACTGCGCTAATCTTAATTTTCTTTGCTTTCTTAGCAATTTCAGTACCGATAGCGGCACTTTTTTCAGTCATCGTGCCAGTTGCTTTTGTGCCAACTGTAGTTGCTGCAGCTAACGTCTTGCCGGCTACATCATCAATCAGTTGTGCGCTAACGTGCAAATTGCTAATAGTAACTGTCAAGCGTGGACGCTCTGCCGTACCTGAAACCTTAGCGCGAACGCGGTTTTTGCGAAGAGCGCGGTTGAGTAGCTTCTTATTTTCAGCCATGATTACTTACCTGTCTTTCCTGCTTTACGCAAAATCTGCTCGTCGACGTACTTGATACCCTTACCCTTGTATGGTTCAGGCTTCTTCAATGCGCGGATTTCCGCTGCAACTTGGCCGACTTGTTGTTTATTGATACCGCTAACAACGATAATCATTTTTTCGTTGGTAACAGTTACGCCTTCTGGGGCTTTGTATTTGACTGGATGTGAAAATCCAAGTGCCATTTCTAGCTCGTTGTTGCTTGAGCTAACACGGAAACCGACACCGTTAACCTCTAGGCGCTTTTCATAACCTTTGGTTACACCGATTACCATGTTGTTGATTAGCGCGCGCATCAGACCATGCTGACTACGGGCTACTTTGGACTCGTCCTTAGGATGTACCGTGACTTGTCCGTCTTCGACTTTCACCTCAACTGCTGGTGTGATGAATTGCTTCAATTCACCCTTTGGTCCTTTAACGACCACATCACCAGAGTCAACCGTGATTGTCACACCGGCCGGAATAATCACCGGCAGTTTTCCGATTCGACTCAGACTCATTACTCACCTTTCGTGTGATTTGATATTAACTTCAGTATTTTAACACAGACTAGGGGTAAAATGCAAATCTGTGATATACTAATTGACAGAGAAATAATAATCGTGAATAAACTTGATAAATGGAGCAACTTGACGATAGCGACTCTGGGACGCTCTTTGTAGGTGATTTATTTCCTGACGTCGATGAATTATCTTCTATGGAAATAACTTCTCGATTACATAGTCAATTTATAGAAAAATTTGGAGAGACGTTTTGAATACGACACCTCACCTCATCCTCATCCCTGGCCTAGGCGATCGCAAATGGTTATACCAGCTAGCCTGTCCTTTGTGGCGAGCGCGCGGGTTTCGCCCGCATGTCTTCACGTTCGGCTGGGAGAGCGCAGCGAATGATTACTATAAAAAGCAAAAATACTTGAATGACTATATCCGCAATCTGAATGGAGACATATATCTTATCGGGGCAAGCGCGGGCGGCACGGCGGCATTGAACGCCCTGGCAATGGATAGCAGCGACAGAATCAAAGCCGTCGCGACGATTGCGACGCCGTATGTATATCGGCAGCGCTTGAAAAACCAGACGCTTGCCCGGGCAATTGACAAATTAGCCAGCAACCTGCCTAACATGCAAGCAAAGTTCGCGCGCATCACTTCCTTTTACGGTACACGCGACCAAGTTGTACCGCCAAACGACAGCCAACCCAATACCGCTCGATGCATAAAACAGCCAAACAATAGTAAACCCACAAACATTAACTATCAGCAATTGCCAACTTTCGGTCATGGACTAACGATTGCAGCGGGATTGACGGTGTTTGGCGGGCGGATAAAAGTTTTTCTTGACAAACGAGATGGTTGAGGTTGCACATAATTATTCTCGGTCGGATATTGATTTTATAAAGACCTTTGAAAGATTGTCAATCAGCGTAGAATCCAGCTTTTCTTGTTTGATTTCATGAATATCGAAATAGTTAAAGTTTGAAACTTCATCTGTTTTACGAGGTGCCGTCAATAGAGTAACTTTGTAGGCAATAATCAAAACGGGGTCGTCGAACTTTGTATTCCAAGTTGGAATAATCAAGGGATTTTCTGCAGCGACTTCGATATCTGCCTCTAGTTCTTCCAGAAACTCTCGTTTCAACGCTTCTGTAATATCCTCACCATGTTCTAGCCCACCGCCAGGAAGGTCCCATGAGTCACTTCTCTCTTGAACGAACAGCAGTCTACCTAGTTCATCACGCACTAACCCCTTTACTGCTACTCGATATGCCGACTTTATGTCTTTTAGCGCTCCAGCTCCCATATGATAAAAGTTTATCATAAAAAATAAACGCCCTGCAATGAGGACGTTTATTCGATTTGTGTGAGGCTTAGTAAACCTTCAACAACAATTCGCCACCAAGTTTAGCCTTGAAGACGCCTCAAAACGTACTGAGCTAATAAATGTTCATAAATATGAGCGATTAGCCCGTCGTTATCGGCTGTTTTGTATATGGATGAAATTATCATTGCTTGGTTCGATGATATTACAATGCCGTCAAATTAGCAATTTTTCGATATTTATGATAATTGATATAATTATACTCAATGACAGCAACTATACTTTTCGCCACCAAAAACCCAGGCAAGTACGCAGAATTCGTTACCGCGTTTCATAAATTCTCTCCGCAGACGCCAATTATTTCGTTGGCAGATTTAGACTATCAAATTCCTGACTGCATAGAAACAGGCACGACATTTGAACAAAACGCCCTATTAAAGGCGCGACACACAAGGCATCATTTACACGAAAATGATAAAAACCTGATAATTATCGCCGATGATTCCGGTATGGAGATTGAAGCTCTAAACGGCGAGCCTGGCGTATTTACAAGACGTTGGAATGGCCATGAGATGAGTGATCAAGAGATCGTAGATTATTGCCTGAAGAAGCTTGAAAATAAGGCAAACAGACGAGCGCAATACACGACGTGTCTTGTAGTAAACTTCCCTGATGGTCGTGAAGAGGTAATTTTTGGAGAAAATTCCGGTGTTATCTTAACCGAGCCACATGAAGAATCGAGACTTAAAGGAATGCCGTTTCGGGAATTATTTTTCGTGCCCGAACTTAATATGATGTTTCACGAAGTGCGCGAACTGCCGAAGTTGAAGCGCAATGGATATTCACTCGGGCATGAGGTTGCAGTCGAAAAATGCGCTAATGTGGTACGGGAAAATTTATTTGACCTTGTATAGCGGCTTTCAACTCTGCGCTCTCGCTTGCTCATGGAATATATTGTGTGAATTCATCAACTGTTACAAATTTAGCATACCGTATCTGCTCTTCCTGTATTTGCTCTTCGTCCTCATTCTGTTGATGTAAGATATACTCATCGGCATTCTTATTAAGTTTCAGGCTAACCCGAAGTTGTAAGTACTCGTCATCATTTTTTAAGTTATCTGTTTCCAAGATATCGTAATAGCCAAAAAACTTATACTGACTAGACACGCTGTCTGTATTAATTCCCGTCTCTTCAGCTACTTCACGTACGATGGTTTGCAAGTAAGTCTCGTGCTTATTTGGTTTTCCACCGAGTAGCTGCCACTTTCGACCATCCTTAGAGACGATGGCTATTTTATTATCGTGAGTAAAAAGCCAAGCATATACCTGATTTACTGGAAAAACCTGATCTTCTGGGTGAATTTCTTTACCATCCTTCCAGGTGCGTGCTTTAATAGTTTTTCTTATGGTGTCCATGATATCTCCTTTTCTTTGTTATGATTTTGATTTAAAGCTGTCAAATACTTTTCAAGATATTCATATTTATGTTTAGAATTATACTGCATTATAAATCTCGGATGCTCCAAAGGTATGATTTCATCAAAAAAATTATATTTTTTATTTATTTTAGATAAAAATGTATAATTATCTCCACTTCCTATGCAATAACACACAGAAGTATCGATTCCGAAATCAATTTGTGCCTGTATTGAGCTAATAATCAAAGAATATAATGTTTCTTGCAATTTTTTACTATCATAATAATTACAGTTAACCTCATTTCCCTTTGAATTGGTTTTAACTATACCAACAGGACAGACAAAATTCATATAAAAATCCGAATAAAACTTTTTGCATCCACCATATTTTTCAATTACATCATATAAAAAACCTGAAGATGATTTGTTAATATAAAACTTATCAATCAAAATGCCAGTTTCTTTTTGAAGATGTTCCACATCCTCAAATGGCACCCCTGTAACAGCTGTCCCTCGACGTGCTGGTGAACTTCCTAATATTATACGACGTTTATTACAATCATTATAAAACCTTTTGTAGAACGTTGTTGAAATTTCATTTACTATTTCTTTTTGACTTCCATTAAACGGATTTATAATTTTAAAACCATCCGGTAATTCCATTGATATTTTAGATAATTTTTTATTAAATTCTATTACTTTCTGGCCGAATGTTTTTTGTTCAATCATTTAGCACCTCCTTCTCCCAGTTACTTATTGTTTGTCTTGCTGCTCCCATTTTTCAGTGAGCTGTTCTTATGAAAGATTGGCAGCTTTTCTTAGCTATTCCGTCAAGTCTTTTTTATATTTTAATTTTCTCTGTTATCCCTATGTTTTCGATAAAGTCTTGATCATGAGACACTATCACAACGCCTCCTCTATACTGACCTAGCGCCAATTCCAAAGCTTCAATCGTAGGAATATCAAGGTTATTTGTCGGCTCATCCAGGATGATAAGATCAGGAGAGTTCGTTGACATAGCAGCAAGCAAAACTTTAGCCCGTTCGCCACCGCTGAGATCTATTGCTTTTGTCGAAGAGATTGTTCGTTTATCCAGACCAAGACGAATTAATATATTGATCGCGTCGTGTAATTCAAGTTTTGGCGATAAATACCGCAAATTGTCCAAAGGTGAGTTGTCTTTAAGCGGCAATGATTGCGACTGATTCATATATATTATTTTTGCATTTTCGCCTTTTTTTATTTCTCCGCGATGATACTCAGGCGTATTATTTCCCATAATAAAGTTGAGGAGCGAAGATTTTCCTGAACCATTCTCTCCCTGGATCAATATTTTATCACCAGGACGTACATTAAAAGTAACGGGCCCTATCATCTTCTCTCCATCATGTGAAATACTTAGCGATTGCACAGAAATGAGGCTATGTTTCTTAGACGATACTTCATCGAAAGCAAACTTAATAGCAATTTCATCCTCCGCTCTTTCAGGTTCATCCAATTGTCGCAGGCGAGACTCCACACCTCCAGCCGCCCCTGCAATATTTGAAGATGCGCGCTCTTTACGAAAATTATCATTTAACTTATCACTATCCGATTTTTTATGGCTAGCTTTGGCCGAATTCGCACGAATTCTCGCATCACGCGCAACGCGATATAATCGCTTTTTCTCCTTTTCATATTGCTCATAGCGGTCGGTCATTGCTTGACGAGCTTCACGTCTTGCTTCAACATATTCATCGTAACCAAGATTGTACTTATTCACACCCTTGCCGCCAGTCAATTCTATGATCCGTTCCGCAGTGCTACGTAAAAAATACCGATCATGAGACACGATCAAAAATGAAGCTGGCGAATTGTTAATAAAATCTTCAAGCAAGATTACTCCGCTGTCATCAAGGTTATTAGTTGGCTCATCAAGCAAAATTAGATCATAACGAGACGCAAAAATTGCCGCCAAAGCTATCCGTGTGCGTTGTCCCCCAGAAAATGTATTCAGACGTCTATTCGGATCAATATCACTCAGAGCTGTCCGCGATAAAGCCTTTTTAATCGTCGTGTCAAAATTTGCTACTTCGAGTTTTTCATACCTCTCCAGAGCTTCGCCATAAGCTAATAGCGTCTTTTCGCTAGCCTCTTGAGTTAACCTCTCACACTGATAATCAAATTCTTCTCTAGCCGACTTAACACCAGTCACTTCTTCTACAAAATCATAAACTGTCTTATCGAGCCATTTATTCAGGTTTTGTGGTAAAATACCTATTTCTTCACCACTCGAAATAATATCACCTGATGTAGGCTGGATATCTCCGTTTATTATTTTTAATAAAGTAGTTTTTCCGGCACCATTTGGACCAACTAGTCCAATCTTATCTCCAGCGTTAATAGCAAAGCTCACATCACTAAACAATTCTCGACTATTAGTTTCATAAGACACATTCTTAAGATCGATCATATCACTATTATACTATCTCTGCATAGATAGATATAAAAAATAAACGCCCTGCAATGAGGACGTTTATTTTGTTTACTGTGATGTTTAAGTACGCCTCGAGTAGCAACTCACCGCACCGTGCCTTTTATCTTGTGCTATTTACTGCTTTTTTAGATGTACTATAGCGAAATAGAACATAAGGACACCTAGCCCAGTTGCTACAAATCCACCATAGCTTACACTCCATATGCCGCCATCAGGGAATACTAATTTCATGCCAGCTATTGCTAATAATGATGTACCAACAATGGCCAAACTCCCGATCAATGTTACGACACCGCTAGTAATTCGCCAAGCCTTCTTATCAATACACAGATAGAGTATTGCAGATGCAGTTGCCGCTATTGATGATGTTAAAACGATTAGAGGTAGAGGATTCAGGATTTGACTGAAGCCACTCTCGATCGTGTCCAGCGTTGATTGTGCCCAAGGTAGTAATAGACTCACGCTTGCTAATATACTAGACGATATCAGCGCTATTGTTGGCTTCTTCTTTTTTAACGAAATATTCATTATTGTAACTCCGCTAACTTTTTTGTAACTCTTGAAGTAACTTCTAGATAGTACGCAGCATCCGCAGTAGAGAGCGATGACTGATCAACCTTCTTTATGGATTCTGTAAACTCTGCATATTTTTTCATGAATTCGGCATACTCGGACATTACCGTCGCATCAGACGGGCTTGCCTTATATCTTTTCATCACATCAACATATTTATCCATAAAGGCCGCATAGTCGTCCATACTCTTCTTGAATGCTGGCGATACTCCCGTGGAGCCAGAGGACTCCTGTCCAGAAGATGTACTTTTATTGCTTGGCTTTTTGCCAGCCTCCGTCTTGGAGCTCATCTCTTGGTATTTAGTCAACTCAGATTCCGTAAGGTCTGCTTTTTTATCAATCTCAAATGCTAGTGACACTTCATTGAACATCTTGTTATAGTGTACTGTTTTTACTATATTCTCATCAGTACAACTACCCTCGCGCAATGAATAGTCAGCAAATTTACCACTGATAGTAATTTTATCCCAGCCGCTATCTTTTATTTTTTGACAGGCTTCGCGTACTTTAAGACCAACAACTTCGGGTTCTGGTTTATCTTTTGAGTTCATTGAATTTATAAGTATCGGCACGGCGATGAATAATGATATTACAATCATTACTACACTTGCTATTAGTTTGCCGGATCCAAAATCGACTTTCTTGGATCTAGCTATCTCCGTCAAGATTAGAGCAGCCGCTAGAATAGACAAAGGAACTCCTAGCTCTGTCCATGATAAGATGATAGCAAATATACTTACTACTAGACCAGCAGTCAATAGCGGCCTCTTTGGTTTATTGTTTTTCATATCCCCTCCTGTAGGTTGATTATTATGGGTACATAAAAAGGCACCCTTCGGGTGCTTAAACCAACTTCAGGATTGTGTCCATCTGTTTAACGAAGAGTGCCTTTTATGACACAATCCGAAAACAGGAAGATTGATTATCTCCTGAAACTGGTTTAAGCATATCTAGTATATACGAAGAGTGCTATTATTAGCAATACAAAAGCGCCCGGATATTTCTCCGAGCGCTTCTCTTTTTACTAGTTATACCCTAGTAAACCTTCAACAACAACTCACCACCAAGTTTAGCCTTGGCTGCTTCGGCACCAGTCATGACACCTTTTGAGGTTGAGATAAGTACCAAACCGCGGCCACTCTTTACCTTTGGAATCTCGCTAGCGCCGACGTAAACGCGACGACCAGGTTTTGAGATGCGGGTAATTTCGTTGATGGTGCTGTTAGTTCCTTTTTCATTGATAGTAACTACCAACACGCCACGAGGTTTAGCATCTTCCAGTTTGACATCTGCCAAGTAGCCATTTTTGACTAATTGTTCAGCGATGACTTTCTTCATCTTGCTGGACGGAACACGAACTTCCGTTTTGCCAACCAATTTCGCATTGCGGATGCGAGTCAGAAGGTCGGCGATTGGGTCTGTAGTTTGCATAGACATATTCTAATCTCCTTTCCTTCTTACCAACTACTCTTTGTTATGCCTGGGATTTCACCCTTGGCTGCTTTTTCGCGGAAATTGATACGGCTCAAGCCGAATTGACGCATGTAGCCGCGTGGGCGACCAGAGATGCTATCACGGTTCTTGTGCCTGGTTGGGCTAGAATTGCGAGGCAATTTTTGCAAGCCGTCGAGGTCACCAAGCTCTTTAAGTTCAGCACGCTTAGCTGCAAACTTGGCAATCATCTTTATACGCTTCTTATCACGAGCGACCATTGATTTCTTAGCCATTACTTGACGCCTCCTTTCTTCTCAAACGGCATGCCGAATTTTTCTAGCAACGCCTTAGAAGCTTCCTTGTTGCCGTTCTTGATAACAAATGTAATCTGCAGTCCGTGCAAAACCTGAGTTTCCTCAAATGTCAATTCTGGGAAAATCGATTGCTCGGTGATGCCGAGATTGTAATTGCCACCTTTATCAAACTTCAAGCCAACGCCGTGGAAGTCGCGAACACGAGGCAAAGCAACGTTAATCAAACGATCCATGAACTCGTACATACGAGCGCCGCGCAAAGTTACGCTAACACCAATTGGCGCGCCCATACCTTTACGAATGCTAAATGTCGCGATTGACTTCTTAGCTAGTCGAGCTACTGGCGCCTGACCGGTAATTTTCTCGACAGTGTTTTTGACAATTTCAAAATGACGCTTGTCATCTTTCTTTTTGCCGGTACCGACGCTCACGACGATCTTTTCCAAAGCTGGCACTTCATGCACGTTCTTTAGATTCAATTCGGCTTGTAGTTCCTTAAGGTAAGTTCCTTGATACAAGGCTTTCAAGCGAGGAGCTGGCACGACAGTTTTCTTTTCTGCCATTATTTAATCTCCTTATTTTTTACCTGGCGAGCAACACGAGTTTTGCCGCCGTCAGCATTCTTTACTAAACCAACCCGACTGGTTTTGCCTGATTTCTCATCAACAACCAAAGCGACTTTGCTGATATCCATTGGTACGTGAATATCTTTTTTGCCGCCTTTTGGATTGTACTGGCTTGGCTTAACGTGGCGATGTCCAACGCCGACACCTTCGACCAAAACAGTTTGGTCTTTGGTGTTAACTTTTAGAACTTTACCAGTTGTGCCTTTATTTTTACCAGCAATAATTTTTACGGTATCGTCTTTATGAATTCGAGCCATTAGAGTACCTCCGGAGCTAAGCTGACGATCTTCATGTAGCCCATGTCGCGAAGTTCGCGTGGAACTGGGCCGAAGACACGAGTAGCTTTTGGCTGCTTGTCATCGTTGATAATCACTACGGCGTTGTCGTCAAAGCAGATTGTTGAGCCGTCTTTGCGATGAATTTGATCGCGAGTACGAACAACTACAGCCTTAACAACAGATTTTTTCTTAACGTTACCGGTTGGGCTAGCGTCTTTTACCGAGCAGACGATTACGTCGCCAACGCGAGCGTAACGGCGTCGTGTACCGCCAAGAACGCGGATACACAAAACTTCCCTAGCGCCTGAGTTATCGGCTACCTTAAGGCGAGATTCTTGTTGGATCATTTGTCGTCCTCCTTAGCCTCTTCCTTAGTTTCGCCAGAAACTTCATCCTTTAGTTTGATAGAACCGCGAGACTTTTCAATCACCTTAACTAGAGTAAAGCTCTTAGTCTTAGAAATTGGGCGAGTCTCTTCGATCTGCACCTTGTCGCCTTCACCTGCTTCGTTGGTTTCATCGTGAGCAGTGTATTTGCGAGTCACGGTGTACTGCTTGCCGTATAGCGGATGCGTTTCGCGGCTGGTGACCGTCACGGTGATGGTCTTGTCGCGCTTGGCACTCGTTACGACGCCAATCAATGTTCGTCGGGCCATTACTTGCTCTCCTTTGTGTTATTAATTTGTGTCAGCAGGCGCGCAATTTCCTTTCGGAGTGAACGCAACGCTTTTGGATTAACTAATTCGCCAGCAGCGTGAGAACGTTTTGCCTGAAGTAGGTCGTTTCGCTTTTCAGCCAATTCCTTCTTCAAATCGTCAATCGTCTTAACAACTGCCGCTTTAACAGATTTCTTCGTTTCAGCCATTTATGCGTCCTCCCGCTTGATGAACTTACATTTGACTGGCAATTTGTGGCTAGCCAGACGCATTGCTTCGCGAGCAACTTCCTCTGAAACACCCTGCATCTCAAATAGAACAGTACCAGTCTTTACCTTAGCAACGAAGAACTCTGGATTACCCTTACCCTGACCCATCTTCAAGCCAAGTGGCTTTCGGGTAACTGGAGTGTGAGGGAAGATTCGAATCCAAATCTTACCACCACGCTTGATGTAACGAGTCATCGCCTGACGAGCAGACTCGATTTGGCGGGAGTTGATGCGCTCATTTGATTGTGATTGCAGTGCAAAGTCACCGAACGCGATGTAATTGCCACGAGTTGCTTGACCGCGGTTTTTTCCAATACGCACTTTGCGGTGCTTAGTTTTCTTTGGTAACAGCATTTAGCGACTCCTTTCTCCCTTATAAATCCACACTTTCACGCCAATGATACCAGCTGGTGTCTGAGCGCGAGCACAGTGGAAGTCAATATCAGCGCGCAAGGTGTGTAGAGGCACTGAACCCTCGATTACCTTTTCGCGACGTGCCATTTCAGCACCGTTCAAACGACCAGCCACCTCAATACGAATACCTTTAGCGCCAGCATTCATGGTGTTTTGTGCAGTCATTTTAGTTGCACGGCGGAAGTTGATTCGGCGTTCCAATTGGCGAGCGATATTCTCAGCTACCAATTTGGCTGCCAATTCTGGACGACGAACTTCTTCGATGTTAATACGAACAGCCTGACCAGCAATCTTCTCAACTTGTTTCTTCAATTCGTTCACGCCAGCACCACCGCGACCGATAACAACACCAGCTTTTGCTGTGTGAATTGTAATCGTGATCAAGTTAGCGCTACGCTCAATCTCAATGCGATTGATTGTTGGGCGTGAGGCAAATTTCTTTTCAATCAACTCGCGGATTTCATGATCCTGACGAATCGCCTCTGCAAACTCTTTTTTATTGGCCGTAAACCAACGAGAGCTCCAGTTCTTATTGACCTGTAGGCGGAAGTTGATTGGATTCACTTTTTGACCCATTTACTTCTCCTCCTTTTTTGCTGCCGGTTTAGCGGCTTTTTTAGCTGCAGGCTTAGCAGTTTTTGCTTCTGCCTTAGCTTCGGCCTTTTTTGCAGGCGCTTTCTTTGGCTTTTCTGTACCAGTTACTTCAACCAAAATATTTGAAGTCTTTTTCTGGAATGGCAAAGCACGACCCTTCGATGCGGGCTTAAAGCGGCGCAAGCGTGTACCAGTAGTAACGCTCAAAGTAGTAATTACCAAACTTTTAGCGTCCAAGCCGTGGTTGTTGATGGCGTTTGCCTTAGCACTTTCGATAGCCTTTTTAACTGGGCTAGCAGCGCGCTTTGGAACGTGCTCCAGAATAACTAGCGCATCAGCTACAGTACGACCTCGCACTAATGCAGCAACCAAGCTAACCTTGCGTGGTGCCTGATCAACGCCTTTTGCGTAAGCGCGAACAGTATAAGTTGTATCAGCCATGATTACTTCTTATCCTTTCCGCCGTGCTTACGGAACTTACGAGTTGGACTAAACTCACCGAGCTTATGACCAACCATGTTTTCGGTAATCAGCACAGGGACGTGCACTCTACCGTTGTGAACAGCAATCGTTCGACCAACCATTTCTGGTGTAATAGTCGAAGCGCGCGCCCACGTTTTGATAACGGTTCGATCGTCAAGGCTAAGAGCAGCAATTTTCTTTGCTAGCTTTACATCGACGAATGGACCTTTCTTTAATGAACGACTCATCGTGATTTACCTCTTCCTCTTCGCGTCGTGACGCGTGCGTACGATTAATTTATTCGAGCCTTTACGGCGACGAGTTCGATAACCTAATGTCAATTGACCCCAAGGAGTACGTGGTGCTTTACCAGTACCGTGGCGACCACCGTCACCACCACCATGTGGGTGGTCTGCGGCGTTCATAACGACACCACGAACGGTTGGGCGAATACCCTTGCGACGTTTGCGACCAGCTGAACCGATCTTAACATTTTGGTGTTGGACGTTACCGACTACACCGATAGCAGCGGTAGCTTCCAAACGAACTTTGCGAACTTCGCCAGATGGCAATTTGATAGTTGCGTAGTTGCCTTCTTTCGCCATCAACTGAGCTTTAGCACCGGCAGCGCGTACCATTTGTGCGCCCTTACCAGCGGTCAATTCAATAGCGTAAATCATCGTACCAACAGGAATAACTGACAATGGCAAACGGTTTGAAGCCTCAATTGGAGCTTCTTCACCAGTTCGGATAGTTTTACCCTTAACCATTGAGGTGTCAGCTAGGATGTAGTGGTACAAATTGTACTGATCCTTAACTCGAGCAATACGAGCTGAGCGGTTTGGATCGTATTCGATTTCTTCAATCGTCAAGGTCAAGCCTGCTGGCAAATTGTGGTTCACCAAGCGGTAGTGACGACGAACGCCGCCTCCGCGATGACGAACAGTAATTCGACCTTGGTTGTTGCGACCGGCATTTTGCTTTTTAGCTTTAATCAGACTTTTAAGAGGTTTTCTTGTTGTAATGTCTGACAAATCCTGACTCGTCATGCCGCGACGAGCAGGAGTGGTTGGATTGTAAGCTTTCACTGGCATTACTTGGTCTCCTCCATCTGCTGCTCTACTGCGTCAAACACATCGAGCTTATCGCCTTCTTTCAGCGTCACGTAAGCCTTCTTCCAATCCTTGCGCGTTGTTGTGCCAGGATAGCGATTCTTGCCACGTGAGAAGCGTACAGCTTTGCCGTCTTGTACTAAGGTTTTAACCTTAACTACAGTAACGCCAAATTGTGCTTCTACAGCTGATTTGATTTCGTTCTTATTCAAGTTAAGTGGAACGCGTAGCACATATACACCGTTGGCGCTCTGTGCGTAAGCCTTTTCACTAACGCGTGGGATAATAATCGTCTGTTTCATATTACGCTTCCTCCTTGCCCAACCATGCAGTAATTACAGGTAGAGCTTTCGGTGTTATAACGATTGTATCCGCATTCAGAATGTGATAAACGCTTAGATAATTAGCACGAACTACCAAAACATTCTGAATATTGTTTGTAGCACGCATAAGTTCTGGCGTCTTCTCATCTACAACGATCAGAACACGGCGCTCGAACTTGTTGTCAGCTAGGAATGTTGCGACTTCTTTGGTCTTACCAGTAGTCTTAACATCTTTAACGACAATTTTCTTAGCTTCGTTAGCTACAGTCAAAGCTTGGCGAACTGCCACTTTCTTAGCAGTCTTTGATAATTTTTTAGTGTAGTTTTCGTTACCGCGTGGGCCAAATACTACACCACCGCCGCGCCAGATTGGGTTACGGCTTGAGCCAAAACGTGCTCGACCAGTTCCCTTTTGCTTCCATGGTTTTTTACCACCACCAGAAACTTCGCCGCGCTGCTTGGTTGTAGCGCTAGCTAGGCGTGCGTTTGCCAAGTAGCTGTCATATGCCAATTTCAACAATTCGTGATTTGGCACTTCCACAGCAAAAATGTCTTTAGGAAGTTTGGTTGAATCTGCCATTACTTGTTACCTCCTAAAATAATCAGCCCCTTTCGTGGTCCAGGAACAGCGCCCTTAACTCCGATTAGATTGGTCTCTGGATCAACATATGCCACTTCCAAGTTCTTAACAGTAACACGCTCGTGACCCATATGGCCAGCCATCGTCTTACCCTTGAAGACTTTTTGTGGATACATCGAGCCAATTGAACCTGGCTTACGAGTATTACCTTTACCACCGTGCGTCTTACGATGACGCTTAAAGTTGTGGCGTTTAATGGTTCCAGCGAAACCTTTACCTTTGCTGGTTCCGGTTGCATCGACAAAATCGCCGACTTCAAACGCGGAAACATTAATTTCACTGCCAACTTTCAGATCCTCTGGAATCTGGTCGACACGGAATTCCCGAATATGTTTCGGGGTCACTTGGGCTGGCTTAACGTGTCCAGCCACGGCCTTGCTCAGGTTCTTACCCTCTCCAAAAGCTACCTGTACCGCATTGTAACCGTCGGTTTCGACAGTCTTCACCTGAGTCACGGTGACAGGGCCGGCTTGGATCAGCGTTACCGGAATGGCTTTGCCGTCTTCAGCCAAGAGCTGGGTCATACCAAGTTTGGTACCGAGAAGTGTTTTCACTTTTCCTCACTCCCACTTAAATACTCCTGATGACGTGCGGTTTCTGGATTCTGGGAGAACGTTAAATGTAAACATCCGCTCATAACCAGACCTGCTCATTCACCAAGGAGAACAGTTGATATTACGCGTAATAGAAATTACTTCCTCACTATAGCACGTTATGTATATTATTGTCAATAAAAGACAGGTTCTAAATCATCACGCCAACTGGCGTAAACGAAGTCAGAATTGCCATGAAAATTATCGTGACATACCAAATTTTCCGATTGAATTGGTATTTCTCAATCTTTAGCACTAGTAGCAACGCAATAAATAGCCCAACAGGAATAGCCTGGATAACCAAACCGCCAACTTCAACTGGATTTTTTAGACGAAGCCACAGCGCACTTAATATCACAAAAACCACCAATTTCAAGAAAAATGAGCCGTCATTATCATAAATATGTTCGCGACCTTTGCGGCTAAACAGCTCGCTAGATTTTGAGCGATTGCGAGCATAAGTACGAGTTTTTTGTTTTGTCATGAGCTAAATGGAATTATAGCATAAAAAATCCGCCCCATTCAAGAGGCGGAAATTTTATATATCGTTAAATTACATACGAATTTCAGCGTCAACGCCAGCTGGCAAATTCAAGTTCTGCAAGCTATCAATAGTCTTTGGTGTAGCATTTGTAATGTCAACCAGACGCTTGTGGACGCGGCGCTCGTAAGATTCACCACCAGTTTTGTAAACGTGCGGACTCTTTACAACTGTGTAGGTGCTGCGTCGAGTTGGCAAAGGCACTGGACCAGCCACGTTAGCACCTGTGCGAATTGCGGTGTCGATAATTTGTTTTGCTGATTGGTCGATGACTTTGTGGTCATAAGCCTTCAGACGAATACGGATTTTAATTCCTGTATCTTGAGCCATAGCTCCTCCTCTTGTGTGCGATCTCGTAACCTCTAATTGCCCTATTTATAGTCAATCGAGTTCTCGAGATAAATTATTATTAACTATGCGATTATATCAGCAATTTTCCGCTTTATCAAGATGAGAAATCATTTCCGCAATAATTCCAGCGGATTTATTCAGCGATTCTTTTTCTCGCTCGGTAAGTGGATAGCCCGCCAAAATCTTCACGCCGTCGCTACTGATTGTTGATGGTAATCCAAGTACAACATTATTCAAGCCATATTCGCCTTCAGCCAAAGAGCAAACGGGATAAACCGTGTGCGTCGATTTTCGGAGCGCCGAAACAATCTTAGACACAACAAACCCAATTGCAAAATACGTCGATTTCTTTGTTTCAATCACCCGATAAGCTCTGTCGCGGACTTTCTGCTCAATTCCGTCAATCATTTCCTCTGTAAATCCAGGATATTCCCTAATCGGCACTTCACCAATTTGCGCCGTTTCGATTGTCGAAAACGACGAATCGCCATGCTCGCCCAGAATATAAGCATCAACCGCTTTACTGTCGACATTGAATGCGTCCGCCAAATACGATTTCAAACGCGAAGTATCAAGCGTCGTGCCCGTTCCGAATACGCGATTTTTCGGCAAACCAGATTCCTTAAGCGCCACGTAAGTCAGAACATCAACCGGATTACTGACAATCACCAAATACGGCTTCGCGCCATTCGCCATAATGTTTTTCACAATATCACGCATAATTTTCGCATTAACGTCAATCAACTCCAATCGAGTCTGACCAGGAAGTTGCGGCGCACCCGCGGTAATCACAACGATATCATCGTCATTGATATCAGAATAATTTCCCGTATGAACCACGACATTTCTGTCAATTCCCATAGCGTCATTAATGTCAGCCGCTTGACCCCAAGCCAAATCCTCACTACGGTCAATCAACACAATCTCTTCAATGACACTACGCAATGCGCACGCATAAGCCGCCGTTGCACCAACCATTCCACCGCCGCCAACAATTAGCAATTTCTGTTTATTCACCAAAATCTCCTTTTTCTGTTTTATATTAGATGTCTTTATTCTGTCATAAACATTACCGCTTTGTCAATTAACTTTACTTTACAGCAAAAAACATGTATAATATTGGCAATCTATCAACTTTTACATATTATCAACGGGAGGATATATGGAAAAAAGAACGTTTGCAGAAAAAGCGCCACGCGTCGATACTGCAAAAGTATATCGAGCACTTGCAATGCTAGCTTTATTACCATCGTGTGTATTGGCTGGATGCGCAGGCGAAAAAGGAGTTGACGCTGGAAGTTCAAGTTCAGCCCCATACGGCGGCTCTGAAACTACTACATCTCAGCCAGAAAATAGCAATACCGAGAATCCGTCACAAAATAAGAAAGATGCTTCTGCGGGAAAAATAGATATAGAAAAGAACTCAATGTATTCCGCAGAATACGACAATCGCGAAGGATTTACAGCTTACTGTGCAACACATACCGATTACGGATTTCCCGAAATGGCAGACTGTTCAATGTATATTTGCGATGGAAACGATTTGGTTATGTTCACATTCGACGATATCGACTTCACCGAACAAACCTACGGACGAAGGACGCCCAAGCCCTCAGATCTAATGAACAAGACAAGAACATTAGCAATGGAGTATGACTATCATATTCCAACCGAAATCTCAAAGAATGTAGCCGAATGTCGAGAGAAGAAAAGCAGCGTAGGACAATTCACTAAACCTGTATCTTTTCCGCGCGGTGAAAATGAGCAATACCTCTGCCTTCCTCAATTTTCAACCACAATGTACAATAGAAAGACAGCCCTAAAAGTCACAAAGACTACATCTGTCAACGAGAAAGATAATGACGGACTGTACTATCCTCACTACGAGTTCGATCTTTCTGAAGAATGTTTTGACTCGAGAACTCTCGATTAAACATACGTTATCACAGCGACATCAAAAATCCCCCGAAAGTTCGGGGGATTTAATTAGGCTTGTGTTATCAAGATTATTTGTTAATCTTTGTAACAACACCAGCACCAACTGTACGGCCACCTTCGCGGATAGCAAAGTTCAAACCTTGCTCCATAGCGATTGGTGCAAGCAACTTAACCTTGAAGGTTACAGTGTCGCCTGGCATAACCATTTCTTTGTCAGCTGGCAATTCAACTTCACCGGTAACGTCAGTTGTGCGGAAGTAGAACTGTGGCTTGTAGCCCTTTGAGAATGGAGTGTGGCGACCGCCTTCTTCCTTCTTCAAGATGTAAACTTCAGCTTCAAACTCAGTATGTGGAGTAATTGTGCCTGGCTTTGCCAAAACTTGACCACGCTCAATGTCGCTGCGCTCAATACCACGTAGCAAGACACCTGCGTTGTCACCTGCTTGACCTTGGTCAAGAGATTTCTTGAAGGCCTCAATACCAGTTACAACTGACTTCTGAGTTGGCTTCAAACCAACGATTTCAACTTCGTCGTTCAATTTAACAACACCCTGCTCGATACGACCAGTTGCTACTGTACCACGACCCTTAATTGAGAAGACGTCCTCAATTGGCATAATGAATGGTTTGTCCATGTCACGTGCTGGCTCTGGAATGTAGCTGTCCATTGCGTCAACCAATTCCATAATAGCGTCTTCGTATTTCTCTTCACCTTCAAGAGCCTTAAGAGCAGAACCCTTGATGATTGGAGCGTCTTTGTCGAAGCCGTTCTTTTCAAGAAGTTCGCGAACTTCTTCTTCGATCAGCTCAACCATTTCTTCGTCAGCCATGTCCATCTTGTTCAAGAAGACAACGATCTTTGGCACACCAACCTGCTTTGCAAGCAAAACGTGCTCACGAGTCTGAGGCATTGGGCCGTCAGTTGCAGCGATAACCAATACCGCACCGTCAACCTGAGCAGCACCGGTGATCATGTTCTTGACGTAGTCAGCGTGTCCTGGCATGTCAACGTGTGCATAGTGACGATTCTTTGATTCATACTCTTGGTGTGAAGACGCGATAGTAATACCACGTTGCTTCTCTTCTGGTGCGTTGTCGATCTGGTCGTACGCAACAGGTTTGTTAACTGCGCTTGGTAGGCGCTTTGCCAACACTGCAGTAATCGCAGCAGTCAGCGTAGTCTTACCGTGGTCAACGTGGCCCATTGTACCAACGTTAACGTGCGGTTTGCTTCGGTCAAATGCATCTGCCATTTGTAGAAGTTCTCCTTAATTTAATTATTATTTTTCACGCGGGTACAGTCCATAAAAAAGACCTCACGGCGTATGAGTTTAATTATAACGATTTTCCAATCAGTTGTAAATAGCTTATTTCTTACTATAATACTTCGCCAAGAACGAATCGCGAAACTCGTAAAAAGTTCCATCCTCCAAGCTGGCTCGAATATCATCAACCAACTTAACGATAAATCGCTCGTTGTGGATTGACAACAACGTTCCAGCCAACGACTCGCGAGCGTGCAAAAGATGACAGAGATAAGCCGCCGTGTAGTTCTTGCAAGTATAGCAATCGCAATCGTCCATAATTGGCGCAAATGTCTCACGGTATTTTCGGCCACGCACATTGACCCGACCAAACGGCGTATACGCGGCGCCATTCCTAGCCACTCTCGTCGGGCTCACACAGTCAAAGGTGTCAATTCCCTGTTCAATTGCCGCAAAAATATCATCAGGCTCGGAAATTCCCAGTAAATGACGCGGTTTATTCTCAGGCAGAATTTGATTGACCCACTGAATCGTTTGCGCCATAGTTTCCTTTTCCAACGCGCCACCGATTCCATAGCCATCAAAATCCATCGCGCCCAAAAACTCAGCAGTTTGCTTTCGCAAATCCTCGTAATTCGCGCCTTGCAAAACACCGAATAAAGCTTGATACGGCTTATCTGGACAAGCCGCCCTTAGGCGCTTAACTTCCGCCAAACTTCGCTCCGCCCAAGCATGCGTCCTGGCCAGCGCCTCAACTTGATATTCGTACGGGTCAATCAAAGAGGTCAATTCGTCAAACGCAAAAGTAATGTCAGCGCCAATTCCAGCCTGGATTTGCATGGACAATTCTGGCGTGAATTTATGATAAGAGCCGTCCAGATGCGACTTAAACATCACGCCGTTTTCGTCCACCCAAGCATGACGCGACGATTTTTTCGCAATTGCGATCTCTTCATCGACGTCAGTACTCATAGCCAAAACCTTCTTAAAACCTGAGCCCAGACTCAGCACCTGAAAGCCGCCACTATCCGTAAACGTCGGACCATCCCAGTGCATAAATTTACCAAGATATCCAGCCTTTTCAATCAACTCATGCCCCGGCTGCAGATATAAATGATAAGCATTCGCCAGCACCGACTGCGCGCCGACGTCCTTCACCATCTCCGGAATCATCGCTTTAACATTAGCCTTAGTTCCCACCACAATAAACGCCGGCGTTTTAATATCACCGTGTGGCGTGTGAATAATTCCCGTTCGCGCCAACGTGTCGTTAAATCGTGAAGTTATTTCAAAAGAAAAAGGTTTTTTCTGCATAATCTGTTTGATTATATCACGAAATGGTCGACGGATCGTTTCGCGACAAGCTAATCACATCGCTACATCGCACCAAATAATATTTATTCTCTTCCGCGTTATTAACTATTAGCACAGGCTCGCCGCGACTAATCGGCAATTCCGACACGCTTAATATTCGGCCGTCAACATCTGGTCTATCGTTAATTTCTGGATTCCAGACCACCAAATTATCCGCACATAGCGCAAATTTTTCAACATATTCATAACTATTCACTTCTTCTAATGGAACATCATTCCACGAAACCGCATTCAGCAAGTCACCAGGCAAACATCGGTACGCCGAAACTACGCATTCGCCCTTAAACTCCCGCACTCTGCTAATATCCTGAATTACATTACGAGCGGCGCATTCATACTGACTCAATACATCAAGCTGCTCATTAAGAGGCAATTTATAGAAACACTCATCATTAACTACTTCACTTGCAAAATTTGCAATTTTATGAAGTTCATTTACCGCCATTTTAAGCTCTTCAGCTTCGCCATCAAATCCTTCCAAGCGAATAATCTTATCTCTGTCGGGTATCACATAGATCTTCTTCGGAAAGTCGCCAGACTCATCATCTATCGTCACTTCAAGCGCCGCGTAAAATTTATCACGATAGCCAACAAAACTTATCCCATCAATACACGCCCCAGAAACGTCCATAAATTCATACTGTAATTCATTATTTTTCGTAGCGTCAGGAACCAACGCGAAACCGGTAAAACCAACAGTTCCAACGTCATAAAGTTTTGTCGCAGAAAACTCAGACAACTGATCATTTAGTATTTGGACATATTCTCTTGACACTTCATCAAACTCCGACTTGTCAACATAAGAAAGATCCGTCGCTAACTGCCAAGCGATCTCTTGAAAATCGTCATTAAAAACCGTTTCAAATAAATCAATAGAGACCCCAATCTCCTCTTTATCAATTGGCGCCATATCAAGCACATCTTTCATATCTACGCAGAAAGTCGCAAATCGATTTTTAATACCAAACATTTCCAGCACAGGACGATTATCGCGCCACGTAAAACTCGGTAGCCATCCAGATAAAACCGCGGGATTAGCGTCTTCTACATTATTTTCCCTGCCGTCAATTTTAATCTTATACGCCTGGCATTTCACTTGAATTCCGCCATCATACGGAATCTCATTCAAAACGTCATTTATCTCATCTATCAAAAGCCGCCTCGACTCCGCATCTTGAATGTCGCCGACGCCAGCAACTTCTTCAATTTTGTCAGCATAGTGGCGCAATTTACGCACACATCGAGGAACGCCGCTATCATCCGGCAACAACTCTATTGATACAATCGCCTGCTTATCAAGCGGAAAATAATAGTCCTTCTGTGAAGTTCGCACACACAAAGCAGCCATCTCTTTGGTATAAATCGCAAACGGCGCTGGAATCTCAGGATCAATTTCCATAGGAGATATCAAATCCGCCACGCCCTCAACTGACTGCAGACGATACGAACCGTCCTCTTCGGATTGACTATACCCAACAACTCTAACCTTCTCGCCCTCAATATCGCCAGCGTGCGCAGCTTGTTCTATCTCAGCAATTGCAATCTCGTCGTTTTCTTCACCAAGCAATAAATTCGCACCAGCAATTCGCCTCCAGTCTTCATCAGAGAACAGCTCAGGAGAATTAGACTCCGTATTAGGCTTTGAACGCTCCATATTGCTATATATTATACAACTTTAATCGATATTTACAAGCATAGCCCCTTCCGTATGCTGTATACTAGAAACATGAGCAGTAAAACCCTTGTTGATTTGGACCAGTGGCTAGCCCCACACAAATCCACAATTCAGGCGCGCGAGAAGTATATTTCTTCGAAGCTGAAAACGGTTTTAATCAGCAAGACGCCAGCCGAATTCGCGATGGGTTTTTTACACTTCGGACTTCATAAAACGGATACTGGCTGGATATTTCGCGAATGGGCGCCGAATGCCACTCAGATATTCTTAGTTGGCGATTTTTCAGATTGGAAAGAGCGCGAGGAATTCGCCTTAAATCGCAATAAAAACGGCGAATGGAGCATAGATCTTCCTGAAAATTCACTTCGTCACGGACAAAAATATAAATTGCGCGTCTATTGGTCTGGCGGCGACGGCTGGCGGCTGCCTTCATACGCAAATTACGTCGTTCAGGACGAAAATTCTGTCGATTTCTCCGCGGTCGTGTGGTCTCCAAAAACTCCCTATGATTGGCAATATAAAACCCCGCCCAAGCCAAAAGTTCCCCTGATTTACGAAGCGCACGTTGGTATGAGTAGCCAGAAAGAAAAAGTAGCCAGCTTCAGTGAATTCACCGCGGAGGTTTTGCCGCGAATTAAAAAATCTGGCTATAACACAGTCCAACTTATGGCAATCGCCGAGCATCCATATTACGGCAGCTTCGGTTATCACGTCAGCAACTTTTTTGCGGTTTCGTCAAGATTTGGCACGCCCGACGATTTTAAGAAATTGGTCGACGTGGCGCACGGAATGGGGCTGCGCGTTATCATTGACCTCGTCCACGCTCACGCCGCCAAAAATGAAGTCGAAGGTCTGGGCAATTTCGCTGGCGATCCGACGCAATATTTCAAGCCAACAAATCATCCAGAATGGGATTCGCGATTATTCGATTACGGCAAGCCAGAAGTTTTGCATTTTTTGGCAAGTAATTGTCGCTGGTGGCTGGACGAATATCACATTGACGGATTTAGGTTTGATGGTGTAACTAGTATGATTTACCACGATCACGGACTCGGAAAAAGTTTCACTAGTTATGACGATTATTTCCGCGACGACGTCGACAAAGACGCGCTCACTTATTTAAGATTGGCAAATGAAACCATTCACGCCGTTCGCCCTGACGCCACGACAATCGCAGAGGAAATGAGTGGCTTTCCTGGATTAGCAACGTCGACAAAAAATGGCGGTCTGGGATTTGATTATCGCTTGCAAATGGGTGCGCCAGATTTATGGATAAAAACTCTGAAAGAGAAAAATGATGAAGATTGGGATTTGGGGCAATTGGCTTACACTTTGAGTTCGCATCGTCCAGAGGAAAAAGTCATTAATTACGCCGAAAGTCACGATCAAGCGCTCGTCGGTGATAAAACGCTGATTTTCCGGCTGATTGATAAAAATATGTATTGGCACATGGATAAAATTGATCCAGATCTTAAGACCGAACGTGGAATAGCCCTGCATAAACTAATTCGTCTAATGACAGCTGGGCTGCATGGCGGCGGTTATTTGAATTTTATGGGCAATGAATTCGGGCATCCGGAATGGATTGATTTTCCGCGCGAAGGTAATAATTGGTCGTTTAAGCACGCTCGACGACAATGGAATTTACGCGACAACGGCTTCTTAAAATATCAATGGCTGGGAGATTTTGACGCGGCGCTGATGAAGATTATTAGGCAAATTGATAATCCTAATGTTCACCATTTGACAGTTCGCCAATCTGATCACACGGTCAGTTTTATGCACGGCGACTTTTTATTTGTTATCAATTTTTCCCCAAATAAATCCCACTCAGATTACGCAGTACCCGCAGAAGCTGGCTCTTATAAATTGGCGTTAAGTAGCGACGACAAGAACTTCGGCGGACAGGAGCGAATAGACCATAATTCCCGTTTTTTCACTTCCCCAGCTGATAATAACCACAATCTTAAAGTTTACTTGCCAGCCAGAACGGGCATTATTTTACAGAAAGTCGACTAATCTCCTCCTAATATTGACTTTTTTACGCAAGTATAGTATAAGTGACGTAAGCTTTCGTCGACAATCCCGTCAACGAAAGTAGTCCTTATATGCCTCGAAAAGGAGTCATCCCATGTTGAAGCTCAAACTTATGACGGCAATCCTCGCCCTGACTAGTTTGACTCTAGTCCTTATGGGGAGCACATACTTTACAGCTGCCGCTGCCATCGCCTGCACGGCGATGGCTCTGCCACTGGCGGGTTATCTCGTATGGAGATGGCTCCTTCCGGGCGACAATTCCCGGATTCCCTTCATTCTATGGGTGCCAGTATCTGAACTGCCTGCTCTACGTGCATTCAAGGAGTTGGGAGTCATGAGCACCCCGCTTGGGGCTACCATCGAACCCGATAAGGTAGCGACCCTAGGAGGCTTTGTTGCGCTTACAAGCACTATAGCAATTCTCCTCGCGGTAATAGTGCCATCGTCGCCCACGCACGACAACAACGATGACGAGGACTAGTGCCCGTCGAGAAATAGCTCGCTGAGGCTTAAGCCTTGGCTTGAGCTCTCTTGGCGGGCTATTTCTATTGGCATAAAATTTGTTACACTAGATATTGTGAAGAAAAAAGTACCAAAATTCATTGAGCAGTCATTAGCCCGAGTCGCTAATCTTTACAGCTTTGAGCCAGAGCATCATCTAGAGAAAATTGACGAAAGTTTGACGCCGAATATGCGAGCTTTACGCCTGGCTATGACAGTCGCCGAACAACTTCTAAGTATGGGCGTGGTTGCACGCGACGTGGTGCGCATGTCTCACGGAATCACTAATACTTATTGCCAAAAACCTGTTCATATTGACATTAGTTATACCCTGGTGACAATTTCTCAAGACCGCGGAGTTAGCCATGAGCCTTTGACGATGGCGCGAGTTATCGTTCCTGACGACCCTAATTATCAATTGATTCAAGCATTGCAATTATTAGCCCTCGACATTCGTCGCAAACAGCTTTCCCTGGAAGAAGCCGAGGAGCGATTGCAACAAATACTCAAAAAACCCACCGAACATTCCCGACTAGTCGTTTACGCGGCGGGCGGATTAGTGAGCGCGGGTTCCGTCATTCTGTACGGCGGCAGTTTGCTCATGGCGTCAATCGCGTTTCTGCTCGGATTCTCAGCGACTGGATTATTAAGATGGCTGGGGCGTATTGGCGCACCGTTGTTTTATTCGCAATCCCTCGTGGCGATTTTCGTAACATTGGTGGCGGCGGGCGCAGCTTGGTGTAGCAATTATCTAGGGCTAAGCGTCAACGCAACATTATTGGTTATCAGCGGAATTGTCTTATTAGTCGCGGGACTAATGTTTGTCGGCGCATTCCAGGACGCAATCGACGAATATTACATGACGGCCAACGCCAGATTGTTAAAAGTCGTAATGGCGACGGGCGGTGTAATTGCTGGCGTAATGGTCGGATTATACATTGCGACAAAATTTGGCGTAACATTCCCTGCGACACCAGATCGATTGACATTAGCCGACAAGCACACTCAGTATTTGGGGGCTGGAATTATCGCGGCGGCGTTCGTCCTGAGGAATCATTCTCGATTCTTTGGCATGATCATTTCTGGATTGATCGCAATTTTCGGCTGGTGGATTTCACGACTAGCCATGAGTTTTGGCTTTGATATCGTAACAGCGAGTGGCATTGCGGCGGCGGTAATTGGACTGGTCGCAGTCATGACTTCCAGATTATGGAAATTCCCTTCCCTGGCGATTATTGCGGCGGGAATCGTACCGCTAGTCCCAGGATTGTCGCTCTATAACGGATTAATGGGCGTCGTTCTATATCCGCCGAACAGCGCAAACTTCCTACCAGCCTTGGCTATCTTAGCGCGAGCAATCCTCATCGGCGTAGCGGTGGCAATTGGCGCATCATTCGGTAACGTTGTAGGCCGCCCAATTCGCCGACAATTCATCAATTTATTCCGCCAAAACACGCAAGCGTCATGAAAAATAGCCCAAAATTCATTGGATTGTCAGACTCGCGACTATTTCATATGCGAGGAGTGGCGTATAAATCTTACAATCTAGCTCGTGAAGTATTCAAAATGAAAGAAGATGTGGCACGTAGCTTATTTGTGATGGGATTAACACATGACTTTGCATATGCTTTCGTTAAAAATCAGACAGATCATGAACATGAAGGCGGCAGGATATTGGAGATATCTGGATTCAATTGGGCTAATTCTGTATTTAATCACGGAGATCCTGATGCGGATGATTGGGCGGACGAATTGCTGATATTAAACTTGGCGGACATGACAACTAGCCCAGACGGCAAGCCGATAACCATAGGTCAACGATTGGAAGATATTGAAAACAGATATGGCACAGATAGCATTCAGGCGACAAAAGCGCGCAAATTAAACAAACGAATCAAAGAAGAACTCGCTAAACGAAACCTAACAATCCCAAACTTATAAGCCTGAAATTTAGCCAAATAAAAATCCCCGGATTCGCTCCGAGGATTTTTTATGAGGTAGAGATTATTTATTTCGCTTTTCGATAATCTCTTGCGCAACGTTTGGCGGAACTTCCTCGTATTGAGCTAATTCCATCGTTGAAGCGGCGCGACCCTGAGACATTGAGCGAATGTCCGACGTGTAGCCGAACATATTTGCTAGCGGCACAAACGCCTTAATCAACTTAGCGCCACCCATCAAGTCTTCCATAGCGTCGATACGTCCGCGACGTGAGTTAAGGTCACCGATGATGTCACCCATAAAGTCTTCAGGTGTAGTAACTTCAACCTTCATAACTGGCTCAAGCAAGATTGGGTTAGCTTGTTTAATACCTTCACGAGCAGCTATCGAACCTGCCAATGAGAACGCCAATTCTGAGGAGTCGACATCGTGGTATGAACCATCGTAAAGTGTAGCCTTAACGTCAACAACTGGATAACCGGCAATAACACCGCCTTCCAATGTTTCGCGAATACCCTTCATTACGGCTGGGCGATATTCCTGAGGAACCACACCACCCTTAATTTCATCAACGAATTCAAAGCCCTTACCAGTCTCATTTGGCTCAAAGCGGACCCAAACGTCACCATATTGACCGCGACCACCAGACTGCTTAGCGTGCTTACCTTGAACTTCAGCACGACCCTTAATGCTTTCGCGGAAGGCAACCTGAGGTTCACCAATATTGGCTTCAACCTTAAATTCGCGCTTCATACGGTCGATAAGAATATCCAGGTGCAATTCACCCATTCCTGACATAATTGTCTGACCTGTCTCTTCGTCTGTGTGAATTCGGAAAGTTGGGTCTTCTTCAGCCAAGCGTTGCAGCGCCAACGCCATTTTTTCCTGGTCAGCCTTTGACTTTGGCTCAACAGCAATCGATACTGGTGGCTCTGGGAATTCAATTGACTCAAGAGCGATCGGATGAGCTACGTCTGCTAACGTGTTACCAGTCGCGGTAGATTTCAGACCAACCACAGCGGCGATGTCACCAGCTTCAACCTTGCTAATTTCTTCACGCTTGTCAGCAAACATACGAACGATTCGTCCAATTCGCTCTTTTTCACCAGTTGTCGTATTAAGAACATAGCTTCCTGAAGTCAAAACACCAGAATAGACACGAACGAAGATCAATTTACCAACAAATGGATCGGCAGCAATCTTAAACGCCAAAGCAGACAAAGGCTCCTTGTCTGATGGCTTGCGACTAACTTCGTCGCCAGTCTTTGGATTCTTACCCCAAATTTCATCAACGTCTAGAGGGCTTGGCAAGAAGTCAACCATCAAGTCAAGCAACTTCTCAACGATCACGCCGCGACCGTCACCACCAGTAACTAGGTAAAAGTCACCAGCCAAAACGCGCTTGCGTAGAGCCATTTTTAGCTCATCAACAGTAATAGCTTCTTCGCCTTGATCCAAGAACTTCATCATCAATTCGTCGTCAGCTTCAACAGCGTTTTCAACCAACAGAGAACGTGCGTTCTTAGCTTTTTCAAGCATATCAGCTGGAATTTCGCCGACCTTAAGCTCATGGTCTGTGTAATCGTCGTAGGTGTAAGCCTTCATGTCAATCAAGTCGACAACACCGTTGATAGTCTTTTCAAAACCAATTGGCAAGTGAACTGGGAAAGCCTGCTTACTCAAACGGTTGTGAATTGACTCAAGAGATTTATAGAAGTCACCACCAGTCTGGTTGATCTTGTTAACGAAACAAATACGAGGCACGCCGTACTTATTAGCCTGGCGCCAAACAGTTTCAGACTGAGCTTCAACGCCCATCTTACCATCAAAGACCGTAACCGCACCGTCAAGCACGCGCAAACTACGCTCAACCTCAGCGGTAAAGTCGATGTGCCCTGGGGTGTCGATGATGTTAATCTTATGATCTTTCCAGAAACAAGTCACAGCAGCTGACGTAATAGTAATACCACGCTCTTTCTCCTGTGCCATCCAGTCGGTGGTAGCACCGTCACCTTCACCACGAACCACACCGATCTTGTGCGTCAAGCCAGTGCGGTACAAAATACCCTCAGTTGTCGTCGTTTTACCGGCGTCAATATGGGCAATAATACCAATATTTCTAAAATTCTTTAGCGGAACATGCGTCTCTGCCATAAATTTTCCTTTATATTACGTTAATTTGCCGAGATTTTTGGTCAATTTTTTGGCACCAAAAAACTACTCTTGCGTTTTATTATATCAGTTATCTATGTTTTTGACTAGCTCTAAGCTGGGGGATTTTTAGACTCGTTGTCGCTCTGAGCTGGCGCTGCAGGCGGATAGTTAGCTGGAGGCTGTTCTATAGGCGGCTGCGCGTATGTTGGCGGATATTGACCAGGTTGTTGCGGATATTGTTGTTGCGGCGGAATTGGTTGTTGATATGACTGCTGTGGATATTGAGGCTGCTGCGGGAATTGTCCAGCGACAGGATATGGACAGGCATTCATATTTCGGCGATTACTAAGAGAAACAGCAATTGCGATAATTGACACTGTTAAGAATAGTGCTCCCGTTGAAAGAATCACCACAACCACGATTATAACTGTAGTGTTATTTTCTGATTCGCTCGCTCCAGCTTCTGCGCTAGATGCCTCGCTTTCCGTAGAATCATCTGGAGTATTGGATGAAACTTCGATCATCTTCGCCACTAAATAATTGTCGGGATATTTTTTATCCAATTGCTCAAATTTAGCCTTTGCATGAGAATATTTACCTTGAGAAAAACTCTCCAAGCCATCTTTCCAGAGCTTAGTCAATTCGCCGTTTGCCGATAACGCAACATTATTTTTCTTCGCCATAGTTTTCAGATCAGCGATATCACGAAATATCCCCTCTCCAAAACAAGAATTGTTGCGCTCGCTCCTATTCGTACAGGATGAACCGCCGTAGGTGTTTAGTCCAATTTGCTTGCCATCGTCATCAAACGCTGGACCGCCACTGTTACCTGCCGCAATTTGCGCACTCATTGAAAATAGCTTATGGCCGCCCGCGTCACTAGCCGAACCAGAAACATCACCTTGAGTAACAGTTGGGACAGTCTTACTCTTCCTACTTCGGCTTTTCCGAGCCTTTTTTGAAATGTAATCGCAAAATCGCATAAGCGCGACTTTCTTTCAGCTCATCATCAGCATACGTGGTGGCGCTATACTGTTTCTCATTAGAATCTTTATTTAAGACGTGACCTTCGCCAGTAAAAACGCTCTTGTCGTATCGAATTGAATAGCCATATTTGGAAACGACTTTTTGCAAGCTCTTAGCATCTTCTTCGGCAAAAATCTTCTGAATCTTCTTTTTTGCGGTTTTACTGACCCCGGAAGAGCGGTTATTATTAACAACAATCAGCCCAACTATAACAGAGATCAAGAAAACTACACCCAGAGCGATGGCTGCAATTTTTAATTTCTTCATTGACTTCTGATTCATACCGCTACGATCCTAACGATAATTTACAAACTGTAGAGGTGTGTCATAATCACTTTCTCGCAATAAACTAATAACTTTCTGCAGCTCATCCTTCGACGCAGAAGTAACACGAACGAGGTCGCCCTGAATTTGTGGCTTAGCTTTCGGCGCATTAGCGCGAATATCAGCGGCAATCTGCTTCGCCGTCGGCTGATCAAGACCCTGCTTGAACGGAATTTCCCAAGTCGTCTTCAGGTTCGAAACAACTTTCTCTTTTGATAAATCCAGAACTTTGCTCGACTGACCACGCCCCGCCAATTTCTTGCGCACAATATCCAGAACAGCATCAACTTGCCAATCATTGTCGCCGGTAATTTTCAAACCCTTTTTATCATCCAGCCAATCAATTGCCGCGCTCGTCCCCTTAAAATCATAACGCCCTTGGATTTCTTTTTCAGCCTGCATGAAAACATTATTCATCTCAGCCTTGTCAATTTCCGACACAATATCAAACGAAAAACTCGCCATTTCTCCCTCCTAATTTTTTTCTATTATATCAAAAAATCGCCCCGTTTAGAGCGATTTCCTGATTTTGCTTTCAAGCAATAATTAGCCGCGAGCAAAGTGCGCAAAAGCGCGGTTAGCTTCAGCCATCTTATGCGTGTCTTCCTTCTTCTTGAAGGCAGCACCAGCTTCATTGTAAGCGTCAACGATTTCCAACGCCAATCGCTGTGAATATGGCATTCCACTGCGAGCGCGAGCTGATTGAACTAACCAACTAAACGCATAGTGCAATTGACGATGTCCCTGAACTGGGAATGGAATCTGGTAGTTAGCACCACCAACGCGACGAGATTTAACCTCGAAACTTGGGCTAACATTCTTCAATGCTTTTTCAAACACTGCCAATGGATCTTCAGAATCCAATTTCTTAGCAGCAGTTTCTAGAGCTGCGTAAACAGCGCGTTCAGCCGCCAACTTTTTACCGTCTAGCATTGACTTGTTGATCAAGCGCTGAACCAGCACGCTTTGGTATCGGCGATCAGGCTTAAGTTCACGCTGCAACTTCTTGGTAACTTTACGAGGCATGATTATTTATCCCCTTTCTTTGTACCGTACTTAGAGCGACCCTTCTTACGGTTGTTAACACCCTGAAGGTCAAGCGCACCACGTACGATGTGATAACGCACACCTGGAAGGTCAGGCACACGACCACCGCGGATCAAGACCACAGCGTGCTCCTGCAAGTTGTGACCCTCACCACCGATGTACGCCCAAACTTCATAGCCGTTGTTCAACTTAACACGAGCAACTTTACGCAAAGCTGAGTTTGGTTTCTTTGGCGTCTTAGTCGTCACACGCACACAAACACCACGCTTAAGCGGCGCATTCTGGTCGTAATAACGTGTTTTTAGGGCGTTATGAATACGACCTAGTGCTGGCGACTTGGACTTTTTCTTAGCCGTTTGGCGCGGTTTGCGCACCAATTGGTTGATTGTTGGCATCCAATTTCTCCTTGGTTGATTAACTAATTATGGCAATTTGCCTTACGGTTTGGATTCAGCAACTCCTCTCCGTGTCTATACCTTTTCCGCCGAGATTGCGATCTGTACACATTCAAAACACCGCGCACTCCGAAAAGAGGAAACTCTACATCTATTCTAGCACAGATTTCGTAAAAGTAAAATCGCTGCCCGTAGACATAACTTATCACACATACTCACCCTAATCCATCACCTCCACTAGGAATATTTTCTTTTCAAAGCCGCCGCGTTTTTCTGCTTTTTCTGCGCGAATTTTTTCTAATTCTTCCGCGGTACAACTGTGTAGGCTTGCTAGAGCATAGACTACTTCCATGATATCAGCAAGCTCATCAGTATTTTTATCTTTTTTATATTCCTCAACTTCTTCGACTAGCTTTTTTGTAAGCTCCACGGCGTATTCGTCTGCTGTAAGTATTTTGTGAGTCGGCTTTTGCCCGTTGGTCTTAATGATTTCCAAAATTTTATCGCGGACAAGTTTGTTGTATACTGGCATAAAACCTCCTTTAATTGTTTATATTATATAATTTTTTTCCTATAAAAAATCAATTTAAAGTAAAAACTCCACCCCCGTCCGTGGAGTTTTTACTCGACACGGCGAGAGTGGAGTATTGCTCCACAGGGCTACTCAGGACTACTCAGCCTTACCTGGAGCCAAGAATGTCGTTGTACATACTTGGTGAAAGGGTGATTTTCGCCCCAGCTGACTCCTTAAAGGCGTCAGCTATTACAGGAGAAAGTCCTTGCCTTGACACGTCATCTGAGATGACAAGCTGAGGGGGATTAGGGCTACAGTTTTTCTGCACCCACCCGTAAGCCCAAGTATTGTCACTGCAGGTGTAGGAATGTTGCCAGTAGGCTACCTCCTCAGGCTGCTTAGTGTCTGGAACGTCTACAGACAGAAATGCCTCTGTGGCATCCCGCTGAATGTCGAAGGTGATCTTAGAGATTGGAATCTCTAAGATGTACGAGCCATTGTTACCCTCGAAGGCAACTAAAATGGATGTACTCGACGTCCACTCTCCTGCTCCTTTGACATAAAACATTCCACTATAGGAAACCTGACCACTGTCGACAGCAGTCCTATCCCCTATGACGACCGGATACTCCTTGCCGGACTCTAGCCCAAAGCTAGAGACGACATCGGACAGCGTTGCTCCTGTCCTTTCCTCTTTGTAGCGACTAGTCTGATCCGCATATGACAGCATATTGACCAGTGCCCACATGATAAACATGAACAGAAGGGTATAAAACACCCTCACGACCTTGAGCTGGAGATTAGCTGAGCGCTTCTCCTTCTCATCGTCCATGTCTCCGATCTTTGCCTCTTCCTGAAATGTCATCAGATAGACGACAGAGATAGAAATCGCCAGACCGGTCAGGGTTGCAAGAATTGCCCAGACGAGACACATCATATTCTCCCTTGCTGTAGAGTGCTCTTTCATACGGTTGTGTAAAAGCTAATATAATTTATATCACACCTTAGTTAAAAAGTCAATACATATCATCCAAAACAAAGACTTCGAATCTACATACAGTGCTTTATGGGCTACCAAATAAAATAATCATCATACGCAAAACACCCGACCTTATAATCAAGGTGCGGGTGTTGCGGATTATTGCGGTCAGATCTACCTACTAAGCGGCGATTTCTTCTTCACTGAACTCGTCTTCGCTCGGTGTTTCGAATTCTTCATCTTCTTCGACAGCGCCAGTTCCTACTGGAATCTTGCGGCCGATGATGACGTTTTCTTTCAAACCGTGCAAGTGGTCGGCTCGACCAGATACGGCAGCATTGATCAAGACGCGAGTAGTGTCCTGGAAGGATGCGGCTGATAGCCATGAATCACTCCAGATTGACACCTTCGTGATACCAAGTAGCAATTGTGTGTAGCTAATCAAGTTCTTACCTTCAGCAGCCAATTGCTTATTCGCATTGACCACGGCGGCCTTAGAAACGATGTCGCCAGTCACAAATTCGCTATCACCAGCATCTTCGATTTGCACGCGACTAAACATTTGGCGAACAATAATCTCCAAGTGCTTGTCAGCCACGTCCTGACCCTGAGCGGCGTAGATTCGCAGAACTTCGTTGATGATGTAGCGCTGAGTTGCCTCAACACCCTTAAGTCGCATCAAATCGTGCAAGTTCAACGATCCAGCCGTCAATCGATCACCAGCTTCAACAACATCGTTTGCCTTAACGACCAACTGCATATTGCCTGGGATTTCATAACGAGTTGGCGAAGCAGCCTCTGCCGCGATCACCAAAGTGTCTTCAGCAGATTCAACCACACCATCAAATGGTGCAATCAAAGGTCGAGTGTCGCTCTCGCCAGTCGCTAAGACGTCGCCGGCCTTGACGCTTGAGCCAGCCTTAACCACAACGGTTCGACCTTCCAATGGCAATCGCTCAACCTTGCCAGATTCTGGCGTAATTTGAACGATGTACTTCTTGCCATCTTCCCAAACATCGACCAAACCAGCAACTTCCGTAATGAATGCTTGACCCTTTGGTGTGCGCGCTTCAAACAATTCTTCAACACGAGGCAAACCTTGGGTAATGTCACCACCAGCAACACCAGAGTTGTGGAAGGTACGAAGCGTCAACTGAGTACCCGGCTCACCAACTGACTGAGCGGCGATAACACCGACTGGCTGATGATTGCCAACCAATTTACCAGTCGACATATCAATACCGTAACTTCGCTGTGGAATACCGTTAAGGTTGTTCGTTGATAATACGGACTGAATCTTAACACTTTCAATACTTTCGTCGTCATCAATTGAATCTGCGATTTCACGCGTGATCAATTCGTTCTTGTTGACGTGACCTGGAATTGTTTCGGCAGCATAACGACCAGCCAAACGGTTCGAGAAGTCAATCATCGTCTCTTCGGTTTCTGATCGGTAAATTGCGTAGCCTTCGTCATCACCATCAGTATCTTCAACAGTAAAGACATCTTGTGCAACGTCTACCAAACGACGAGTCAAGTAACCCGAGTCGGCAGTCTTAAGAGCCGTGTCAATAAGACCCTTACGTGCACCACGAGTTGCGATAAAGGCTTCAAGGCTAGACAAACCATCAGTGTAGGAGCTGCGAATTGGAAGCTCAATCTCACGGTTGGTTGCGTCCATCTGAACACCGATCATCGCGCTCGCCAACTTCACGTTGGAAATATCACCACGAGCACCAGAGTTGACCATCATAGAAATACTGGTGTCCATGTGCGCCAATTGGTCTTTCAGGAATGCCGTAATCTTATTGTCGACGTTTCGCCACGCGTTAACAGTTAAGTTGTATCGCTCTTCCTCAGTAATCAAACCTTGGTCGAATTGCTCAGAAATCAAAGCTGCCTTAGCATCACCTTCAGCCACGAACTGAGGAATTTCCTCAAAGTGGACATAGTCGGTCATACCAGTCGACACAGCCGCAACCGTAGCAAAGCGGAAAGCTTGACCCTTCATACGGTCAGCAATCTTAGCGGTTTCTTCGGCGCCGTACTTGTTAAAGATTTGCGCCAGTACTTTCTTAAGCTGCTTCTTAGTCTGGACATTGTTATCGTATGGGAAATCTTCAGGCAGAATCTCATTGAAGAAGACGCGACCCAAAGTTGTTTCACGCATTTTACCTTTCGCAAAGATACGAATTGGGGTTTGCAATTGAATTACGCCATTGTCGTAAGCCATTTCTGCTTCGTAAACAGAGCTGTAAGTCTTAACCTTATCAGTCTGAGCTTGTGGCTTATCGTAAGTCAAGTAATAGTTACCAAGCACGATGTCCTGCGAAATGTGCAGCACTGGCGCACCATCGGCAGGCTTCAATAAGTTGGCAGTTGCGCTCATCAATTCACGAGCCTCAGCCTGAGCCTCTTTTGACAATGGCAAGTGAACAGCCATCTGGTCACCGTCGAAGTCGGCGTTAAATCCGGCACAAACTAGCGGGTGCAATTGAATAGCTTTTCCTTCAACCAAAACTGGTTGGAAGGCTTGAATTGACAAACGGTGCAAACTTGGTGCACGGTTAAGCAACACGTATTTGCCTTCAATTGCTGAATCCAGCGCGTCCCAAACTACCGCTTCGCCAGCTTCGATTAGACGTGAAGCCGAGCGAATATTGTGCGCGAATTCATTCTTAATCAACCAGCTAATCACGAATGGCTTGAACAATTCCAGCGCCATTTGCTTTGGCAAGCCACATTGGTTAATCTTCAATTTTGGACCAACCACGATAACCGAGCGACCAGAATAGTCAACACGCTTACCAAGAAGGTTCTGGCGGAAGCGACCCTGCTTACCCTTCAGCATATCACTCAAGCTCTTCAAGCTGCGGCGACCGCCACTCGAGCTAACCGCACGACCGCGTGATGCTGAATTGTCAATCAAAGCGTCAACAGCTTCCTGAAGCATGCGCTTTTCATTGCGCTGAATAACTTCTGGCGCGTTAAGCTCAATCAACTTCTTCAAGCGGTTGTTTCGGTTGATAATTCGGCGATACAAATCGTTCAAGTCAGATGTCGCAAATCGACCACCAGACAACGCCACCATTGGACGAAGATCCGGAGGAATCACCGGCAGAACAGTCATGCATAGGCTTGATGGTTTAATGCCAGCAGATTCCATACTCTCTAGCATCTTCAAGCGCTTTAGCAACTTCTTCTGTCGCTGGCCTTTCGCAGTTTCAACTTCCTCTGTCAATTCAGCAATAAGCTTTGGCAACTCAATCTTGTCCAAAAGTTCTTTGACCGCGCTGGCGCCCATGCCAACTTCGATCAATTCGTCATATTCTTCTGGCAAGTTGCGATATTCGCTCTCTGAGATCAAAGCGCCGAAATTCAAGCTCTCCAATTGAGATCTCTTACCAACGTAAGATTCTTCCAACTCCTCGACTTCGCGGCTCTGCTCTTTCGCTAGTTGCTTAACGTCAGCGCCATCTTCTTCAGCCATTTTTTCGTAGCGGATTTTGATAGCCTTGCGAGCCAAATCAGTTTCCGCTTCCAAATCTGCCAAATATTGATCACGAGTTGCTTCATCAACGTTTAAGATGACGTAAGTCGCAAAGTAAACGATTTTTTCAATATTACGAACCGTCATACCAAGTAACTGGCTCATTGCGCTTGGAGTACCACGCATAAACCAAATGTGCGCTACAGGCACTGCCAATTGAATGTGTCCCATTCGCTCACGACGAACGATTGACTTAGTGACCAATTCACCATTCTTATCGACAGCAGCTTCGCGTGATCGAACACCCTTAAGCTTTGAGTCGTGTGGATTAATATCCTTAACTGGACCAAAGATTCGCTCACAGAACAATCCGTCGCGTTCTGGCTTTTGTGTGCGATAGTTAATTGTTTCTGGCTTCAAAACTTCGCCGTAGCTCCATTTCAGAATGTCTTCTGGGCTAGCTACCGCCAAACGAACCGCGTCAAAATCGCTGATGCCCGTTGCGTTAAATGCAGAATTTGCCATCTTACGCGTCCTCCTTTATTTCTTCTACTTCATCAATATCTTGCACGCTCATGCCATCGTCAATTTCACCGATGTCATCTGATTCGTCCAAGTATGTTTCTTCTTCCTCACCATCAGCGGCAACGGTTTTGTCTTCTGGACCACTTGAAGCGATAACATGCTCAGCGTCAACTGCAGCCTCGTCGTCAACCAAATCAACCCGAAGACCCAAACCTTGAAGCTCCTTAACCAACACGTTGAAGGACTCTGGAAGTTTTGGACCAACAATCGGCTCATCCTTAATGATTGACTCGTAAGCCTTTGCACGACCGTAAACGTCGTCGGACTTAATTGTCAACATTTCCTGCAAGGTTGCAGCAGCACCGTAAGCTTCCAATGCCCAAACCTCCATTTCACCGAATCGCTGACCACCGTTTTGTGCTTTACCACCAAGTGGCTGCTGAGTAACCATCGTGTATGGACCAGTTGAGCGGGCGTGAATCTTGTCAGAAACCATGTGGTGCAACTTAATCATGTGCATCACGCCGACTGTCGTTCGTTCCTCAAATGGTTCACCGGTGCGACCGTCAAACAATTGACTCTTACCGTCACGCGCCAAACCAGCTTTTTCTAGCTCGTCAGAAATCTTCTCACTTGGAACACCGTTAAATGACGGAGTTGCTACGCGGTAGCCCAATGCCCGCGCCGCCATACCAAGGTGAGTTTCAAAAATCTGACCAAGGTTCATGCGGCTTGGCACACCAAGTGGGTTCAAAACTACATCAACCGGCGTACCGTCCTCTAGGAATGGCATATCTTCAACAGGAAGAACTTTCGCCACAACACCCTTGTTACCGAAGCGTCCAGCCATCTTATCGCCAACGCCAATCTTTCGTAATTGCGCAACGAAGATCTGAATTTGCATCAAAACGCCAGCCTTCAATTCGTGACCATTTTCACGACTAAAGATCTTAACGCCAACAACTTTACCGCCGCCCGCGTTATTCATTCGCTGTGATGTATCGCGAACGTCCTTAGCTTTTTCACCGAAGATTGCGCGAAGCAGACGCTCCTCAGAGCTCAATTCCTGCTCGCCCTTTGGTGTAATCTTGCCAACCAAAACATCGCCAGCCTTAACCTCTGAACCAATTTGGACAATTCCGTTCTCGTCCAAGTGGCGCAAACTTTCCTCAGAAACGTTTGGAATATCGCGCGTCACAATCTCTGGACCAAGCTTCGTCTCACGAACCTCAACGGTGTAATCTTTAATGTTAATGCTTGTCAATCGATCATCTTCAACCAAGCGCCGGCTCATGATAATCGCGTCTTCCATGTTGTAGCCGCCCCATGGCATAAAGGCAACCAGAAGGTTTTTACCTAGAGCAATTTCACCGCCGGCAATTGAGGCGCCTTCAATCAGAATATCACCCTTCTTAACCTTGTCGCCACGCTCGACGCGAACTTTTTGGTTGTAGCAGCGATCGTCATTATTCTTCACGAAGTGCTTCAATGTATAAATCTTTACGCCGTCAGCATATTTAACATGAACTTCGTCGGCATCAGCGCGAACGACTTCACCGTCGGCGCTAGCTTGAATCAAGTGACCGCTATTCTCGGCCACAGCCTTTTCAATTCCAGTACCAACAGTTGCAGATTCTGGACACAATAGCGGAACCGCCTGGCGTTGCATGTTTGAACCAGTCAAGGCACGGTCGACACGAGTCTTTTCAATAAATGGCACCAATGCCGCAGTCGAACCTAAAATCTGGCGGTGAGCTGCATCCATGAATGTAACTTGGCTAGCATCAACCTGTGATGGCTGCATGTTACTTCGAGCATTAACGCGCTCATCTCGGAAAGTTCCGTCTTCATTAAGAGCCTCACCAGCATCAGCGATAACCTCACCAATTTCTTGTGAAGCATCCAAATAAACAAGCTCGTCAGTGACTTTGCCGTCTTTCACACGAAGATATGGAGTCTCAATAAATCCGTATTCGTTAACACGCGCATAAGTCGCCAAGTTCAACACCAAGCCGATATTCGCACCTTCTGGAGTCTCCACTGAACAGATACGACCATAGTGAGTTGGGTGGGCGTCACGAACCTCAAATCCAGCGCGCTCACGAGTCAAACCGCCAGGACCAGTCGAGCTCAAGCGTCGCTTGTGGCTCAATTCTGACAATGGGTTAACTTCGTCAAGTAGCTGCGACAACTGGCTTGAAGTAAAGAATTCACGAACAGCCGCAACAATTGGACGAGCGTTGATCAATTGACTTGGGCTAACGCTTTCCAAATCAGCCACGCTCATACGATCCATCGCGTTGCGTTGCATTCGGAGCATACCAACGCGGAATTGTCGGGCAATCAATTCACCAACCAAGCGAATTCGGCGGTTGCTCAATGCGTCAATGTCGTCAGCTGGCTCTTGCGTATTGTTCAAGCGAATAACTTCACGCAAAATCGCCACCAAATCGCTCATTTGCAATGTGCGATTTTCAGCCGTATTAGCGACATCCAGACCCAAGCGTTGATTCAATTTATAACGACCAACCCGCGAATAATCGAATCGCTTGAAGTCAAAGAACATTCGCTCAATCATCTGACGAGCATTATCAACTGTCGCCAAATCACCTGGACGCAATCGACGATAAACCTCAATCAACGCCTCGTTTGCGCCACGAGAAGTATCCTTGTCCAAAGTTTCGTCAATGTATTTTACGTCGCCAGTATCGATATCAGCGAACAACTCCTTAATTTCGCTAGTCTTTGGATAACCCAAAGCGCGCAACAAAGTCGTTGCTGGCATCTTGCGGCGGCGATCAATTTTTACGTAAATTGCACCGTTAGAAGCCGTCTCAAATTCCATCCAAGCTCCACGTCCTGGAATGATTTTTGCACCGTAGTAATTACGTCCCGCTATTGTTTCAGCAGTAAAGAAAACACCGGCAGAGCGAATCAACTGGCTAACAACCACACGCTCCGTACCGTTGATAACGAATGTACCGCGATCAGTCATCCATGGATATTCACCGAGGTAAATTTCCTGCTCTTCAACTACGCCGGTTGTCTTGTTTGTCAATTCAACTGTTGCGTGTAGCGGAGCTTCAAATGTCAAGTTATTTTCTTTGGCAAATTGGTCAGTGTTTTTTGGCTCGCCAAAATAGTATTTGCCGAACTTTAATGACAACTTCTGACCAGTGTAGTCGTCAATTGGGTTAATTTCTGAAAATATCTCACTCAAACCTTCTTCGACGAACCAGCGCCAAGAATCTTTTTGGTGAGCGATTAAGTTTGGTAGCGGCAGGGCATTATCACCAGAGGTGAAATAGACGCGCTCGCTACTTGTGGTTGGTTTTTTTGCCACAGGCGTAAACACTCCTCGCTTTAATTAGTGGTTAATAGACGGCCGTGAAGATCTCTAATCCATAGCCCAAAATCACGATTTGCCTACTCGCAATTTTTACCCGCCATGAATACACTACTTCTATAACTACTCATTATGACGAAAAACGTCAATAAAATCAAGGGGTTTTACTAGTGTTTTTCGATATTATCAATCAACATATCATGAACTTCGTCAATCGTCCCGTCCGCCGAAACTACCGGAATTCCGTACGCCTCGGCAATCTCCAGATATCCATCGTCGACTTTTTTCTGAAAATCTTGCCCGCGCGACTCAAAAGTGTCAGGATTTTTCAGCTCGCCGCGCATAGAAATTCGCTCTTCCCGCTTATCGCGGCTCAAACTCAAAATAACCATAACGTCCGGCTTCAGATATTTTTCATCGGTGAACAATTCTGTCAATCGCAGAATCTCTGACTCGTCATAACCTTCACCTCGCCCCTGATAAACTAATGTCGAGATATAATTCCTGGCGCTCAAAACAATTTCCCCACGTTCCAACGCAGGCTGAATTTTTTCCCGCCACAATTCACGCCGAGCCGCAGAAAATAGCGCCACATTCACCGCCGCAGAGCGCGCCAAATCGCCGTTTTTTATAACTTTTCGAAGTTCATTTGCTATTGGAGTTGATTTTTCCGGATCGTCACTTCCCGGCTCTTCAATCACGCAAACTGTTCGCCCGATTGACTGAAAATATTCCGCCAATTTCGCGACCTGCGTTGATTTGCCCGTTCCGTCATTACCTTCGATAACTATATATTTTCCCGCGTCGCTCATCATCACCTCGTAATCACAATGTGCGGCTTCCGTAGAAATACCAGCCATTTTTTCGTTTTTCCATCAATTTTTATCAAGTGAGTATGCTGATGTATCATCGACTTGGTTTTGCTGCCTTGGGCTCGAGCGTAAATTGAATAGCCACTAGATTCAAACCTAGCAACCTGATTCATGTAGTCAATTTTTTCCTCACCGCTCAAATTCGCCAGCGAATCGACGTGCCGTTTCGGTATCACCATCAAATGGTCGTCCACGCCGCAGCCATCCCAAAAATCATATCCAAATCGATTTTTAATGATCAGGCAATGTTGCGTTTCTTCTAGGACTTGACTAGTGTGCTGTTTTACCAATTGACAGAAGTCGCAACTTTCAGATCTATTACTTTTCTTATGATTCTTATATTCTTTTTCTTTTGTCCGCCAACGGAAAATTGAACCAGTCATCATTATAAAACCCCCTCGCTTAGACCTGGAATTTCCATCGGTTTATGCCGACGATCCTTAAACGCCCGCGGCAACATCATTTCTGGACGCCAAGTTTTTATCAATTCATCCAAATCGTCGGTATGCTGATATTTACCGCTCATTCCACCGCGTCCACTAGCATATCCGCCGTCAACCTGACCAGTGTGATGAAAAATCAATTGCCCAATTCTCTCACCGACAGGCAAAACCACACTCTCATGCTTATTCAAATTGTAAATCTCAAGCGTAATCCGATTAATATATCCCGGATCAACCCAGCCAGCATCAAAACACACCGCCACGCCGTTTCGCCCCCAAGAGCTACGACTTTTCACCTCGGCTGCACCGCCATGCGTCCGAATTCCAACAAATTCGTGCGTATGTGCCAAAATTCGCTCACCAGGCTTCAGGACGATAATCGGATGATCTGGCGGAATATTCTTAAATTCCCGAAAACCGTGCCGCTCACACCATTCGGCATGCGGCATAGCCTTAAGCGGACCCTTGAAGTATCGATTGACATCAGACTCGTCAAACGGATTATAAACTCGCGAAATATCGTCATATTCCTGCTTATAAAAATTAAAGCCTAGCGTAAAATCTAAGCTGGCTTCCGATACGTTTTTTGGGTTGAACGGCGTACAGACAATTGTCCCGTCTTCAATCGCCGCTAATATATCTTTATTTGAGTACACGCTCACTAAACACCTCCTACCGCGTGATTTTTCTACCAAATCTTATTATGGCAAGTTTATGTATTTCTATCAAGCTTTCAGTAAATTTTACAGCATGTTAAACTGAAATTATGGAAAAAGCCATTATTGTAGCTTACGATAAAAACCGCGCCATCGGACAAAATGGCGATATGCCGTGGGGGCGAAGTTTGCCGGCCGACTTGGTGAATTTTAAGCGCTTGACGAGAAACAGCAATGTCATCATGGGCAGAAAAACGTTTGAGTCAATTGGCTCGCGACCACTTCCAGACAGAGAAAATATTGTCATTTCATCCAAGCCAACTGGCGTCAAAAAAGTTCTTACGGCTATGAATTTACAGAGCGCCCTGGCTTTATCACGATATCCGACTTTTATTATTGGCGGCTCACGAGTTTATAAAGACGCGCTAGACATTCCAGAGATCGACACTATTTACGCCACGGAAATTGACGCCGAATTCCCCGACGCTGACACTTTTTTCCCAGAGATAAATATGGACGCGTGGGAGGAAGTGGATCGAGTACATCGCCCAGCAGATGCTGAAAATGATTACGATTTTGATTTTGTGACGTATAAAAGAAAATAGCCTTCTTAAGTTGACAGTATTTGGTATTTATGGTATGATAAAGCGCATGAATGAGAAATATAATCTATGTATCATAGACCCCGAAGAGAGTGGCGATCTTAAAATTACAGATATACCAGAATATCAGAATTCAGTACACACTCTCATCGCGATACTTGTCGATAATCCTACCTGCAATGAAGATGGGACAGTCAATAGCAAAGCGTTCTTAATAGAAAGAGGAATATCCGAAAAAGGCAACTCTACAGCAAAAGGAACGTATAGAGATATACAGTTTAACCCCGACACCAGACGATATAAAATTCTGCCAAAGAAAAATCTCCGTAAAAAATAGACCTTAGCCGCTCAGGCTATGAGTGTAAATCACACTACACAGCGATCGGCGCTTTTATTGCTGGATGGCACTCATAATCCTCCAGACGAATATCATCAATCGTGAAATCGTTAATATTCTTGACGTCTGGATTGAGCCACAGTTTCGGTAGCGGCAGCGGACGGCGCGATAATTGATCGTCAACTTGCGCGCGATGATTATTGTAAATATGTGCGCTATTTAAGGTATGAATAAACTCGCCGGGTTGCTTGTCGGCAACTTGAGCGACAATCGACAAAAGCAGCGCATAGCTGGCAATGTTAAACGGCACCCCAAGGAACATATCCGCCGATCTCTGAGTTAGCGCCAAATCCAGCTTGTCCTTCTCGCCGTTTTTACCAGGTCTTACGTTAAATTGAAACATCGTATGACACGGAGGCAGTCCGCCAGCTTGAACGATGTCGTCAATTTCCGCCACATTCCACGCACTCACGATATTCCGACGCGACTCTGGATTTGTCTTTATCATGTCAATGGCGTTCTGAATCTGGTCAATAGTTCCGCCCTTCCCGTCCGGCCATTTTCGCCATTGGACACCATAAACAGGACCCAAATTTCCCCATTCTTCAGCAAACGCGTGATTATTCGCAATCTTATCAATAAATTCCTTCATTCCAGCGCGCCACTCATCACCGTTAATTTCCGGTATTTTCTGACCAGTTTTTTCTAGGTAATTTTTATATGGCCACTCATCCCAAATATGAACGCCGTTTTGCGCCAAATATTCAATATTGCCCGTACCCTTAAGAAACCATAAAAGCTCATGAGCGACGCTTTTGAAATATAACTTCTTCGTGGTCATAGCTGGAAATCCGTCCGCCAAATTATACCGCGTCTGAATACCAAAAACTTCTGTCGTCCCCGTTCCCGTACGATCGCCTTTTTGCACACCGTTATCACGAACGTATTTCAATGCGTCTAAATATTGCCTCATAAGCCCTCCTCGCTTACTTCAAATTATGACAACATCCCTCAAAAACCACAAGCAGAATCACTAGTAGTTTTAACAACAAACACGCAAATTTTTACGACAATTTAGTCAAGACTTTGTCGATTAGTCCGTACTTTACAGCTTCATCTGGCGTCATCCAATAGTCACGCTCCATATCGGACTTGACCTTAGCCAACTTCTGACCGGTGTTTTTCGCCATAATCTTCGCTAGCATCTCCTTAACTTCCAAAGTTTCCTTCATGTCAATTTCCATATCGGTCACTTTTCCGTGCGTTCCAGAAGACGGCTGATGAATCATAACCTTGGCATGCGGCAAGCAGAACCTCTTGCCCTTAGCGCCAGAGCTGAGCAAAAACGCCCCCATGCTTGCCTGCAAACCAATTCCATACGTCGCCACATCAGGCTTAATAAAATTCATCGTATCATAAATTGCCATACCGTCATAAACGCTGCCGCCTGGACTATTGATATATAGCGATATGTCAGCTTGCGGGTCAACGTATGCCAAATGCAGTAATTGTGCCACTACGCTGTTCGCGGTATGCTCGTTAACGTCTTCGCCAAGGAAAATAATCCTCTCATTCAATAATCGTGAATAAATGTCAAAAGCACGTTCGCCGTCAGCCGACTTTTCAACGACAGTTGGAATGAGATATGATTTTGGCATATTTACTCTATTTCTTCGTGTTTAATTCGACCAATTTAGCAACGGTCTTATCTGTAATCATTCGGTTGGCAATATCGCGGTGAACGTTTGGATTATCGAATTGTTCCAGCATTTTCTTATCCTTGCCGTATTGTTGCTTGAAGAAGTCAATTTGTTTCTGGATTTCATCGCGAGAAGCGTCAATCTTCAATTCCTTCGATAGTTCTGCCAACACCAAACCAGCCTTAACGCGCTTTTCCGCAGCTGGACGAGCCTCTTTCTTCACCCACTCCTCTTTATCCTTGAAGCCCTGAGTCTTCAAATAACTCTCCAAACTCAGCCCGCTGTACATCAAATTCTGAGTCAAGTCACGCTCGATTGATCGCAATTGATCCTCAACCAAAAGTTCTGGCAGCGCAGCCTTGCTCTTTTCAGTCAATTCACCAACCAGCGCGTCCTTAAATTTCTCATCAGCTTCGCGCTCTTTTTGCGCGGTGAGTTCACGCTTGATGTCCGCTTTTACTTCTTTCATCTCTGTAAATGGACCACATTTTGCAGCAAATTCATCATTCAATTCTGGCAATTTCAACTCATTAACCTTGTGAAGTTTCACGGTAAACACAACGTCTTGACCTGCCAAATTCTCAGCGTGGTAATCCTCTGGGAATTTCAGTTTCAAATCGAACTCTTCGCCAGCCTTATGACCAATCACACCTTCTTCAAATCCAGGAATGAATTGACCTTCGCCAAGCTTCAAGCCATATTCCTTAGCCGAACCGCCGTCAAACGCCACGCCATCTTTCTTTCCTGTAAAGTCAATTATAGCTTCATCGCCAGCCTTAGCGGCACGCTTGACCTCTGATTTTTCAGAATAGTTTTTACGGATTCGTTCAATAACCTCATCGACATCTTTATCTTCGACCTTGGCTACTTCTTTTTTCGCTGTCAATTTTTTGTAATCGCCCAATTTTACCGGCGGAATAACTTCAACTTCAGCCGTAAATTCCAATTCGGCGCCCGGCACAAACTTCTTCACTTCAACACTTGGTCGATCCAAAGCTTGCAATTTTTCCTGCAAAAACGCCTCAGCTACAGCCTTCGACAAAGCATTCTCTAAGATCTGCTCCTGAAGCACATTCGGATCAACATGCTTAGCGGCTATAGTTGCGGGAACTTTTCCTTTGCGGAAACCTGGAACTTTGATGTCACGTGCCAACTTCGTCAAGGAAACTTGTTCTGCGTCAGCTAATTCGCTAGCACCCAAAGAAATAGTCAATTGAACTTTAGTATCTGATAGTTTTTTTACAGTAGTCTTCATAAAGACTAATTATAACAGATATCAGACTATATCTCAAACAGAGCGTCCTCATCGCCATCGTATCGACGATCTTTGACAATTGTCACGATTCGTTCAGCGCTAACCTTTTGCTCGTCAGATTCCACTAAGTTTCGAACCGTGTATGCGCCGCTAGCAATTTCATCCTCGCCCACGAACACCGCAAACGGAATTTGCTTTTTCAACGCCGCTTTTATCTGCTTGTCAATCTTTCTACCGGTGATATCCAGCTCTGCTCGCACGCCTTCGCTGCGCAATTTTCGCGCCAAATCGTCCGCGCCAGCCATAGATTCTTTTGACACCGGAATTATATATACATCTGTTTTAGATGCCAATTTAGGCAACAAATTGTGAACTTCCAGGAACTGTTGCATTGTCGTCGCACCCATGCCAACGCCGACCGTAGCAATCGGTTCAACGCCAAATAGCCCGACCAATCCGTCATATCGTCCTCCACCAAACAACGCTCGGTTATTCTCTGGCGAATTATCAAAAAGCTCAAAAACCATGCCCGTGTAATAGTCCAGTCCGCGCATCAGAGTAACATCAAACACTGCATTCGTAATGCCTTTTTGGCTAAGCAATTTCATCACTTCGCGAAGCTGCTTGACGCTTTCATCTTCCATCAATTCGCTCGGCAAATCATCAACAGATTTCATACTGATCATTTTTGCTAACTTCGGCAAACCCTTTGATGCTTGATTACCAAAAATCTCAATCACCTGACGCTTAAATTCTTCGGCAGGAATCTTATTTTTCCTATCGAGCAGCTTCATCATCATCGTCGAACCAACAATATCAAGCTTCAAAAATTGACTCATCAAACGATTGATCAATTGGCGATTATTAACCCTGACCGTAAACATTTCCTGCTTGGCGCCAAAATTCATCACGCTAGCGTGGCTCAACTCAATAATCTCCGCGTCCGCCGCCGCGCCGTCCACGCCAAACAAATCCGCATTCAATTGCCAAAACTCACGCTCACGCCCACGTTGCGGCCGTTCATAGCGCATAAAATTAGCAATTGAATACAGCCGCGCAGGCATCGCTAATTCCTGACGCTTAGCCGCCACCATTCGAGAAATCGACGGCGTCATCTCTGGACGAATTGCCACCATTCGACCGCCGCGATCTTCAAAAGCGTATGTTTGCTCGCCCGCCAATTCCTGACCCGACTTCGCCAAATAAATATCTAGCGACTCCAGTAGCGGCGCGCCGTATTCTTCATAGCCAAAACTCTCAACCGTCTTGTGCCAAACATTAAAAATGTAATTCTGCAGACGCTTTTCCTCTGGAAAATAGTCTCGCGAACCTTTGTAACTTTGTGTAGATAAACTGCTCATGTTAGCTCCATTATGTCATTATTTCTTATTTATAGCAATCAAAAACGCCGAGGCAGAACTCGGCGCGTACAATCAAAAAATCAGAGTCCTACCTCGGCAACACGTGTGAATGATGGAATTTAGGTAAAATCATACGTCTATTGTAGTAAATTTCATGCTTTTTGTAAAGTAGGAGCTGACGGAGTTATTGCGAGAAATAATGATGTATTATTAAGTTATGGACAACATCACGCATCGCATCGCCGAATCCATTCGCGCCAATGATTTGCCAGCTTACCAGCGTGAGCGTTACCCTGTCATCCCAGACGGCGAGGCTGTTCGATTTGTTGATAAGGATTTTTCTGGTGTTGATTTTAATCAGTTTGTCATGGGCTTTTTCGTGTTTCAGAATTGTAATCTGGACGACGCAAAGCATATTTATGGGCAACCGATTTATTTTATCAATTCGTCGGTTCGGAATGTGGATTTTCGTGGCGTAAAAGCTATTATTGAAGCGGAGGATTGCGACTTCCGTGGTATGAAATATGACGAGGAAACGCAATTTGTCTATGGTAGTGGGAAATTGGCAGCACGATCGCGTTTCGTAAATTGTAAATTAGATGATGAAACTCGTAATTTTTTGAGCCAACAAGGCGTAGAAATTAGCTAGGTTTTATTATTCCCAATGCATGTTGTTGACAGCCATCAAAGACCTGAGTCGTGTCTATAAACCGACTCTTTTTCTTGCTAAACTGTTCATATGAAATATTTTACAATAGTTAAATATCACCCCTGCGTTCAGCTAGCTCACGCCTATGAGCATTTATTTGTGTCTACGATTACAGAATATCTTTACCAGCACAATAGATATAAACTATTAGACTATTCATTAAACGGCGAAACCTACGAATCAGGCATAATAGTCATTAACGGTGAATGCTATAATAATGAATCTGAAAAATTATTAAATAATATAGCAACCATGAAAGCCGACTTAGGGTCGGAGAAATCTGGATATCTGCCGGTCGCGCAAGCGATATCCCAAATAGGCGCCGAAGAGCCCAATATGCTTTATATCAGCAGCCCAGAAGAAGTAATTAAAGAGCTGAAAAAACTCAACACGAAATCCTGGAAAAATATAGATTCAGTTAGCCTACTGCCAGATACAAGGGCTGTAAATGAAGACATTGTCGATTTAATATACCCGACAAATCAACTATCAAATATTAATTCACCTTTAGAATTAAACATCAAGATCAAAGACCAGCCTCTACAAATCTGCGCATTATGGTGTGAGCTAGCTAGATTTATAGGACTATCAGTTGGACAGAGAATTTGTCATAATTTCAGTACATATTTTAGTAGTGAACATATAAGCAACGACGACACAACCATGACCTATACTGCCACTTTTTCTGTCAATAGACATTCTCAATCAGAAATAAATTTAGAAGAAGTCGCTTTATTATCCAGAAAAACCATAAATGAGATTATCACGCCGGATGTATTAATGAAGTTTTCTGCGTATTTGTCTTCCGCGTCATATTCTCACAATCCACACTTTGCACCAGATATATCTTATACGGCACAGAATCTTGGAGTTCTAATAGGTTCACAAGGATGGAAAAACATCGCTACTTCAGATAACATGAAAAAAATATTACAAGCAGTGTCATACAGCCTACACTACGAAAATAGCTCAATTGATCTATAAATCACTCCCCGACAACGTCAATACATTCTGCTGCAGCCAACAATACATCGCCACAGTCGCTGCCGCACCGACGTTTATGGAGCGAGTCGAGCCGAATTGCTCAATCGCCACAATCTGATCCGCAGCGCCGGCCAGCTCCGCAGAAATCCCCGGCCCTTCTTGCCCAAATACCAAAACTGTACGCTTCGGTAAACTCGTCTGCGACATATTAACGCTCCCTGGGATATTATCAATCGCGATAATTTCCCTGCCTTCAGTTCGCATTTTCTCAACAAACTCTTCCGTCGTCGCCAGATACGTAATATGCAGATATTTATCCGTCATCATCGCGCCGCGCTTATTCCACTGCCTGCGCCCAATTACATAAATCTGCCGCACGCCAAACGCATTAGCGCTCCGAACGATTGTCCCCATATTAAAATCTCGCTCGGTATTTTCCAGCGCAATCACCAAACCGTGATCTTCAGAATCCAGCTCGCTTATAATCTCCGATTCGCTCCGACCCTTAAATTTATCAATGACGTTTCTTTTATCTTCCATCTCTGTTATTTTAGCAAAGTTCTTGAGTAAATAACAAAAGTTGAGAGCCTTCTATTGACTTAATCACCATAGAATGGTATAAGTAATATTGGTTTTCGTTAATGAGTTGAGATTACTCCTCATCCGAAAACGCTCATTGACAAGCAGCCAAAACACAAGGCGAGTTTTTATTTCTTCTAAGGGCTTTAAAGAGATAAAATCTCGTCTTGTGCATAAAGAATGCACATATATCACACTGAGGGCGAGAAAACATCAGAAAGGTGAAGGGTCGTGAATAAAAAGACCAATACGACGGCACTGAAACCGTCTTCGTCTCTCTTCGACCTTCACACTCAACTCTGAAAGGAAACTCTCATGATCACGCTTATTTTCATGTTCCTAGTTCTCTGTGGTCTCATCGTGTTCCTCACGATCTGGGAACCCATTTCCAACATCTTCAACTCGAAGATGATCGCCGGTGGTCTCATCGGTTACCTGATCGCCAAGTACATGAGTAAGAAGGGTGACCACTGATGTAGAAGTTGGGAAACTTCTCGTCCAGCTAAGCGAAGAAGCCGCTGCGCTGGCGCAAGTAGCGCAAAGTCTTCTGGACTACACAGAAACAGAAGACTAACACCACGGGATATATGATGAGTTGATTCACATTCTTTTTTATGGCTGCTTGTCATATATCCCCTGAAATCATTTTGGAATAGTCTCATTTGAGGCTGTTTTTTATGTGTTCTATTGACTTTTTTACACAAGTGTGGTATAAACAAAAGTAGCTTTTGTTGACAAGTTGAATAAATCCTTGTCCAGAAGTGAACTTTGACAGGCAATCGAATACAAGATGAGGTTTTATTTCTTTTTTAAAACCACCATAAGAGAGATAAGATCTCATCTTGTGTTGTTAAAGAACAACGCGTCGCAATCCTGCGGATGAGAGAACATGAACAGGAAGATAGCACAATGTTTATCGATGTCTCTGACGACCTCTTCGCTACGGCGGAAGCCCTGAGTATGGAGTGGAACATCGCCATGAATGTCATCTGCAAGGACGAATATATCCCTGCTATTCAAACCAGGCGATTCGTCCAACAGATTCGCGACATGTGTCAACGAGTACAAGACCTCCAGGTCTATGCGAACACACGTTTCACACAACCTCCATCCATGATGGTCGTAGGCGTCAACATCTACAACGACGCCGCGAGAGTCTCGTCGGCCCTAGAGGAGCTGAAAAGCTTCATCACTAGGTACGTCACCATGACAGACGAAGACGACAAGAAGTTCAAGAATATCTTGAACGAGATCGATGATACTCTTCTGTGCTTGATGTACGTAGGAGAATCCATGCAAGGCCGCGACGAGGCTGTACTCAGCGATCCCTGGATTGACTGACAGTATATAGTCTACATGGCGGGTGATTGTTCTTTTACGATTGCCTGTCATGTAGACTCTGAATTTACGACATTAAAAATCACCCTAAATACGGGTGATTTTCTTTTGGTGAACAATTTCAATTCTTGGTGCGGATGAAAGGACTTGAACCTTCACGTACTTGCGTACACTAGCACCTGAAGCTAGCGCGTCTACCAATTCCGCCACATCCGCATGGGCTACGCGTCAATTATAGCCCAATTCTCACCCAGTATCAAGCTTGATTACGAAGCTTACACCACGCGTTTAATTCCGCCGCCAATTCCTTTGGTTGAGCCTCCGCTTTAATTCCTGGATTAAAAATTCCAGCTGGATCAAAGATTTGCTTCACCTTTGCGTATAATTGTTTTTCATCATCTGGCAGATTTTTATAGATAAAGTTAGCCTTCAATCTTCCGTCACCACCAAAGCCCGCAAAAGAACCTTCGTACTTATTAACAATTTGAGAAATTTCCACCAACAACTGAAGAATCTTCTGGCGTTCACTAACCTTTTTGCTATCAAACGTCGGATGTAGAGAAATATAATCGCTTGAAAAATCAACGAAAACTGGCAAATCTACGCCGTACTTAGATTCCAGCGACTTCAACTCGCTAAGGAAACTGTCAATTTTTTCTGGAGCCATCAAAATACCAGAAAATACACGCGGCGTAATCATATGCGGCTCGCTCGGAGTTTCCGCCAAAGCCAAAACAGAATGCAAACTGAACAAATCCTGCTCTTCCAAATGTAGAGTTTTTACGTCAATTGCTTCTGATGATTCCAATTTTCTAGTCAATTTCTTCGCGGCTTTATTGCGCGCTCTGTCAGAAAAGTCGTCAAAGATAGCCAAGACTACCGCACCCTTAAAGCATTCTTTCGGCGCCCACTCAACCACTTTACCGACGACCGCAGCCTGACGGAAGAATCGCCCGTCGATTATTTCCACCGCCGACGCCTTATTTTTCATCGCTAATTCCACGGCTGATTGCGCGTCTGACAACTTTTTATATGATGCGGCAACAACTGAATATTCTGGACGAATAAATTGCGCCTTCATAATAACTTCGCAAATCACACCCAGACTTCCCTGGCTACCAATAAACAACGGCGTCAAATCGAACGACCCGTCTTTTTGCTTCACCCGAGAAATCCCGCTGTAGCCAACCGTATCTGGCAAAGCTGGATCCATTTGCGAAATCAGATCGGTGTTATCTGAGATTAGATTGTCAATCTCTCGATAAATCTCGCCCTCAAACGTCGATAAACCTTTTTTCTTACTCAATTCGCGTCGAGATATGCGACCAGTCTGGATCACATCGCCATTGCTTAGGACAATTTCAAGCTGCTGAATCGCGTCAGCAAAACGGCCATGCGCGCCAGATAACATTCCAGACGGAGCTGTGTTAATTGCGCCACCAATCGTGCCATCTTCCGCTACATATGAGGTTCGCGGCAAGCCCAGGCCTTTATGAGTAGACAAAGTTGCATTGATTGCCGAAAGAGAAATTCCCGCTTGAACATGAATCAGTTGCTGGCGAGGATCAATACCAAACACACGATTCATATACGTTTTTTCATCAATTGCAATGCCCTTATTCGTCGCTGCGCCAGTTTCATCATTGCCACAACCACGAACAAATACAGGTAAAACATGACCTTTCTCTGCCAATTGAGAGCAAAATCGCATCACTTTTCTGATGTCGTTCATATTAGCCGCACGAACAATCATTTCTGGTCGGCGCACCAAAAGTCCGTTATCAACTTCAACTTGACTCAATGCAAAATCCTGCGACGCGACTTCGCCGCTAAGATGCTCATTCAAATATTTCGCAACTTTATTCATCAATCCTCCTTAGCATGTTACTTCAATTTTAACATAAGCGCGGACAGTTGATAAGTAGAATTTGTTTTGATATAATCAGGTTATGCGGATGTGGTGGAATTGGTAGACACGCATGCCTTAGGAGCATGTGCCTCACGGCGTGAAGGTTCAAGTCCTTTCATCCGCACCAATATTTGACAATTTTTCACCATAAGAAAATCACCCGTAGTTAGGGTGATTTTTAATTAATCTTTTATGGCGTTGATCAGTTTCGCCTCTACTGAACTTATTTTTGCTGCAACCACTGCGCTAACTCCTTCCATACTACAGCTATCATGTCGGTCTTTTCATCGTCACTCATCTCAGCTATCGTCTTGTTTGCGCCATCAACTTTGAAATATTTATCGTAGTCACGACCATTCTCGCCGCGTGGTTCGCTGAGTAATTCACCATGCACTTTGTACGTAAACGTCTTGATTTCTAGTCCATCTATATACGTAACCGTACGCTGAGTGTATGCCCCTCTGTCATCTCTAAGCAATTTTACTATGTTTTCTATGCCGATAGTATCAAGTGCGTACTTCGTGTAAACACCTGGAAAACCTTTGAGGCTTTTGATGAACAGTCCAGAATCCATAACAACCAGTGGGCTATTTAGTAGTTCGTAGTATTTTTGAGCTTTATCAATGGATACTTCTTCTTGGCTATCTGATTGAATTTCCGGTACATCAGGTAGCTCCCTGTCGGGAGCTGTGAGTGTTAGACCCGCCCCCAACAACGCCTGGTTTGCTCCAGCTAATTTATATTTGTTGGTTGTGGCGTAGATTATATTCATAAAGCCCCTCCTTTATTGAATTATTCTTTTCTTTGCCATGCAGCTCTTGCATAAAAAACATTCTTCATTACCATTAGTACAGGAGTAAGTATTGGAACAGACCATGATCGTATCAGCAACGAGTGACAATAGACTCATATCTGGATATTCCGACCCCTCAGGAAGCACCTTTTCTGCGCCTATTATCACCGTTCGTATGGTCTCCTTGTTTACTCAACTTGTCAACAAAAGCTACTTTTGTCTATATCACACTTGTATAAAAAGTAAATAGAATATGCCCGACGTAACTTGTCAGGGCTTGAAACCTGAACTATAATTAGCTCACATCACGAGTTCGTTAAATAAAACGACAGATGTAATTACGGGAAATTAGCTCAGTTGGCTAGAGCGCACGATTCACATTCGTGAGGTCACAGGTTCGAGCCCTGTATTTCCCACCATTTCACGTTAGGTATAAATATGGAATCTTTTTACGTTACGTCAACTCATCTTGACATAGATATGGCGACTGAACCTCATCCTTCTGGATTGGTTATATTCTCGCGAGAATTATCTACAAACGAGGAGCCGGCTGGACATATAATAATATCTCCCGAGAACCATCATACAGATATATATTGTCATTACCTTGAAAGAAATGAAGCTTTAGTAACAGAACGTGAACGTTGGGGAGTAAAAATTCGACAGGACAAGATTGTAAATTACTTCGCTCGAACAGAACCTGCTTATGGAATATACATACCTCAGCTAGACGATATGCCGGACTATCCCGAACTACTAATAGCTTGTACGAAGAATAAAAAAGCGAAGAGATTAGCCCATCAAGAATTAAGAGTAGACTCGACGCAAGTTAAATTGGCGACTCAAGCTCTCGGTATAGTAATGGCTGATCTAGATATTTTACATAGAGCTGATGGCAAAACTCGGCTGATAAATTTTCCAAAAGACCAACTTGACGAACAACAAATTACAGTATGTTAAAGCATTAAACACAACTTTCACTCTTTTTATTTCCCCCTTATCGTGGTAAAATTTTATATTAAGAGGAAGGTCTGTGCTAATATCAGACCATATTTTTATGAAGGACGCTAGCAAGATTCGAAACATTGCCATTATTGCCCACGTCGACCACGGCAAAACGACCATGGTTGACGGGCTATTAAAGCAGTCGCGAACATTCCGCGACAACCAAGCCGAGATGAGCCAGGAATTGATTATGGATTCCGGCGATCAAGAGCATGAGCGTGGTATCACCATCACCGCCAAACAAACGTCAATTTTTTACGGCGACTACAAAATAAACATCATCGACACGCCAGGACACGCCGATTTTTCAGGCGAAGTTGAGCGAACCCTGAATATGGCTGACGGCGTTCTACTGATCGTGGACGCACAGGAAGGTCCGATGCCTCAGACCAAATTCGTATTAGCGAAGGCACTTGAGCTGGGACTGAAGCCTGTCGTGATTATCAATAAGATTGACAAGCCAGCCAGGCGAATTGCCGAGGTTGAAGACGAGCTGAGCGATCTGTTTTTGGAGCTAGCGACCGACGATTCTCAATTGCAATATCCAATTTATTACGCAATCGGACGCGATGGAAAATCATGGAAAGAAGTTCCTGCAAACACCGACGAAGACGCGGATTTGACGCCAATTTTTGACGCGATCATCAACGATATTCCAGCGCCAGACGTGACAGAAGATGGCGCGTTTCAATTGCTAGTTACAAGCTTGCAATACGACACATTCCAAGGGAAATACGCGATTGGGCGAATTGCTCGCGGATCCGTCAAGCGTGGCCTGCAAGTCAGTTTGATGAAAAATGGCGAAGTCGCGGGCTCGGCACGAATTGAGAAAGTCTTTGGTTATCGCGGCTTGAATCGCGAAGAACTTGACGAAGCTTTTGCTGGCGACATTGTGGCGCTGGTTGGCGTAGCTGACGCGCATATTGGCGATACGATTGCCGACAAAGAACAGCCTGAAGCGCTACCGACAATTGACATTGAAGCTCCAACTCTGAGTATGTACCTCGGACCAAACACCAGCCCAATGAAGGGACGCGAAGGCGAGTTTACGACATCCAGGCAAATTGGCGACCGATTGAAGCGAGAACTTGAAACCAACGTGGCGTTACGAGTCGAGGAAAACGGAATTGGCTTTACGATTTCTGGACGCGGCGAATTGCACTTGAGTGTTTTGATTGAAACCATGCGACGCGAGGGCTTTGAGTTTGAGGTTGGACGACCGCAAGTTGTTACAATTACCGAGGACGGCGTCGAAAAAGAACCGATTGAAGAATTGCAAATTGAAGTCGGAAGCGAATTTATCGGCGCGATCAGCCAAGAGCTTGGCGCGCGACACGCTGAAATGAAATCCCAGGAAACGACCACCTCTGGTGCTGCTCGTTTGACTTACATTTTGCCAACTAGGGCGTTGATTGGCTTGCGAAACATTTTATTGACCGCCACCAGAGGTACGGTGATTATGAATTCCCTGCCTCACGGATATCAACCGCTTGGCGGGAAACTGCCAAAAACCCGCAATGGAGTTTTGATTGCATTTGAGGCTGGCACGACAACACCTTACGCTTTGCAAGCAGCTGAAGCCCGTGGCGAATTATTGGTCGGACCAGGTACGGAAGTTTACGCCGGAATGATTGTCGGGATTTACAATCGCCAAGAAGATATCGAAATCAACGTTTGTAAGGCCAAGCATTTGACCAACATGCGATCCAAATCGTCAGATGGAACTGTGCAATTGACGCCATTTACGCAATTTAGCTTGGAGCAATGTATCGACTTTATCGAAGATGACGAGCTTTTGGAAGTTACGCCAAAATCATTACGACTTCGCAAGCGATATCTGGACGCAAACGAACGAAAACGCGCCGCGAAACAATAATTGCGTAAACCACAAAAATAACCGCCCCGTAATGGAGCGGTTTATTTTTATACGCAGAAAGGAATTAGTTGACGAGGGTTTCTTTGACTCGGCGAGAAGCAAAGAAGTACAAGATTACCAATCCTTCTACTATTAGCATTGTAACGATTCCGGTAATAAATGCTGAAACGTCTACTCCTGACCTTCCGGATGCATATATAACTACCGCATTTGCAACATTGCCCAATCCAGCCGTGGCGATCGTAGCAACAGCTAGCCACTTACCAAGACGCTTCTGCATCGTTATAAACACAACTGCACAAATAGCCAAGACTACTAGTATAGGTGAAAATATCAAAGAAATGACGTTCTCTGGCTGACTAAGATTCATTATCGCCTGGAAAAACACTGCTGTATTGACAAGGCTACCGATAACGAAACAAATCACGAAGAACATCAACCAGCCCTTAACACCCTTCAGGGATTCCGCCATCACGACATATTGCACTGGCGCTGCTTGAGGTTGTGCAAAATATTGTTGACTAACCGGTTGCTGCTCATACGGCGTGTTCTGTGGTTGCGGTGCGGGACCGTATTGTGCGTTTGGATCAGGCTGCGGCGCATATTGCGGCTGCTGAGGTTCTTGTTTTGGCATATTAACTTCTCCTTTTAAGAATATTGGTAATGCCAATTATACCACATCCTTAATTTCCTCTGGTAAAAATCCTTTGTCGTGCTTAAAGCCAGCTTGCCATTTGTAATCCTTGTTATAGCCCAAATCTTTCATCAATTTGGTCGGAGCGTTTCTGAGATGTAACGGCACAGGAGAATTCGGATATTTACGCGCCAATTCAAAAGCGCCGTACATTAAATCAGTAATTTCACGCGATTTCTGACTGCGAGCCAACGCAATAGCGCAATGGAATAAATTATACTTCGCCTCCGGAAGACCGACGCGCTCGACAGCCTCAAACGTTGCAATTGCCAAGCTCAACGCACCATTACCCGCCAGCCCGATATCTTCTGATGCAAAAATCACCATTCGCCGAGCAATAAACTTCGGATCCTCGCCCGCGTCAATCATTCGCGCCAAATAATACGTCGCAGCCGTCGCGTCACTGCCCCGCAATGACTTGATAAAAGCGGAAATCACGTCGTAATGCGAATCGCCTTTTTTATCATAGCCCGGAAGTCGCTTCTGAGCCGCCGCTTTAACCACTTCCGGCGTTACTTTTTCGTTAAAACTCAGCGCCAATTCCAAATTGCCCAGCGCCACCCTTGCATCACCATCCGATAATTCCGCCAAATAATCCAGGGCTTTGGGCGAAACTTGCTTGGACTTTTTCAGGACTTTCAGCGCTCTTTTTAATACCAATATAATTTCGTCTTTTGTCAATCGCTGAAGAACTAAAACTCGCGAACGCGACAGTAGCGGCGTGATGACTTCAAAGCTCGGATTCTCAGTCGTCGCACCGATTAACGTAATCAGTCCACTCTCAACGTGCGGCAAAAACGCGTCTTGCTGTGCCTTGTTAAAGCGATGGATTTCGTCAACGAATAGGATTGTTCTAAGTCCTAAATTCCAATTTTGACGGGCGTGTTCAATTACCTGTTCAACGTCTTTTTTTCCACTTGTAACTGCCGATAGTTCAATGAACTCCGCCTTCACCTCGCGCGCAATAATCCGCGCCAACGTCGTTTTTCCAGTTCCCGGTGGACCCCACAATATCAAACTAACCGGCTCACCATTCTTAACGATTCGCCTTAATAACTCGCCCTCACCAAGCAAATGACTCTGCCCTATCACCTCGTCCAGCGTCTGCGGCCTCATCCGTTCAGCCAGTGGCTGCCTACTATCACTCATACTTCCATTATATCGCGAAATCCATAAAGCCAAAAAGTCGTCCGCCGTTTACACTTTCCTCGCACAAAATGCTACAATAGATCTATATAAATAGGAGGAAAAATGGGAGCATTTGTAGTAATAATCTTAGTATCTATCGGGCTTTATGTGCTTGGTGGCATTAAAATTGTCAATCAATATCAGCGCGGCGTGGTTTTAACGCTTGGTCGATTTACTGGTGTCCGCGAACCAGGATTAAGAGTTGTCATTCCAGGATTGCAGACAATGATGTTGGTCGATATTCGCTCAACTCCAATTGACGTACCAAAGCAAGAAGTTATCACAAAAGACAACGTTACGGTTGGCGTTGATGCAGTAGTTTATTTCCGAGTTATCAACGCGCCAAAAGCCGTACTGGAAACCACGAACTATATTTACGCAACTAGCCAATTTGCCCAAGCAGCACTGCGCGACGTCACCGGTAATGTTGATATGGACGATTTGCTTGCCAAGCGTGAAGAGATTTCCCAGCAGATCAAGGAAATTGTTGATGCCGAAACCGACAAATGGGGCATTGACGTCGAAAACGTTAAGATTCAGAATATCGAGCTTCCTGGCGATATGAAGCGCGCCATGGCCAAACAAGCCGAAGCCGAACGTGAACGCCGTGCCAACATCATTAACGCTGACGGCGAAAAAGCCGCAGCTGAGACATTAGCGCAAGCTGCAGAAATCCTAGCAAAAACTCAAGGCGCTATCAATCTGCGAACATTGAACACCTTAGAGCGAATCTCCACCGAGCCAAGCCAAAAGACGATGATGCTATTCCCTATCGAACTCATCGACGCAATCCGTGGCGGTAAAAAATAATAAGTCCAAACATTTTTTAACTCTGCTCAGTCGTGCATTATCGCAAGACAATTATTAAAATGTAACTATCTTTATTAAGTTTTTTAATTAACCTAAATTATTTACAAAGTCTCTGTAAATTATTATCTCTGCACGTTTCCTAAGTGATAAGCATAAACATATTATAAAATATATTTGACAAAGACAAAAAAGAAGCGTATACTACATAAATATTTATAAAGTATACGGCCCACTTAGTGCGCCTTTATGTGTGAGGAGATAATAACATGACAGGACAAAACCTAGCAGCTACTGGATTGGGAGGTTCTACTGCAGCTGGACTAGTACTAGCAAATACAGGTATGGGCATCTACGGAGCAATCTTACTCGGGGTTGCGTTAATTTGCTGTGCAGCTATTCTATTAAGTCTATTGATGGACAAAATCAAAAATGCTAGAAACACTCAATAGTATCATTACTAGCGGCCTGTTTCTTGTCAGTATTTATAGTATAATTAGATTGACTCTATATACTATTATTAGCAACCATTCCGCTTATCAACCAACAAAACGCCGTTATATTCGTTATCCAAAATTAACGGTAGTAATACCAGCTCACAATGAGGAGCTTGGTATAGAACGAACTTTACGTTCTGTGTTGGCGGCGGAATATCCTCGCGATCGTCTTCAGGTAGTCGTAGCCAATGATGGTTCAACAGACCGCACAAGTGAAATTGTCCAACAGTTCATAAATAAATATCATGGCTCAGCAAAGATAGAAATGCGATCAGGGCCAAATCGCGGTAAGGCAGAAGCATTAAACCAAGCAATCAAGGAGCGTGCAACGGGTGAACTTATCATGGTGCTTGACGCCGATTCAACCATAGATAATAAATGCCTGAAAAACTCAGCCCGCCACTTCCTTGATAAATCAATTGCCGCAACAGCATCAAATGTACGAGTAGTCGGAAACGGCACTATTATTGGCTTAGCACAAAAATATGAGTATCTGATTTCCCATCACATGAAACGAACACATACATCTCTGGGAATGGAATATATAATTGGTGGAGTTGGATCAACTTTTCGTCGCGAGATTCTTGACAAGGTGAATTACTACGATTCCGACACAATGACTGAAGATATCGACCTCACACTCAAAATTATTACAATGGGGAGGGAGACAAGCAACCGCGTAGTTTTTGCTTCTGATTCAATCGCGTACACTGAGCCAGTTCAGACCTATAAATCTCTTGTAAAACAGCGATTCCGATGGCGCTACGGACGCATGCAAACTTTTTGGAAAAATCGCAAGATGTTTTTCAATACCGACAAGCGATATTCAAAACTATTAACCTGGTATCTAATGCCAACAACGCTACTATATGAAGCACTTATCATTATAGAACCCTTAATTGTTTTGTGGATGGCTTGGTATAGTGTAACTACAGGCAACTACTTACCAATCATTTCAATTATGACAACTTACATAATTTTGACTCTAGTTAGTATTTGGACCGGAAATGATAAGACTATCACTAATAATGAACGATGGAAACTAACCCTATACTCACCCGCTGTATTTTTGCTGGTTTACATAATGGTTACAATTGAATATATAACAGCTTTTCAATCAATTATCCGCTGGAAGAATATTCCTAATAGCCTATCAAATCGTCATACAACCTGGACATCACCAGAGCGAGCCGTGCGATAATTTTATAATTCCTGGTGCGGATGGGGAGAGTCGAACTCCCATCTCAACCTTGGGAAGGTCACATAATAGCCGCTATACGACACCCGCGCTCGATAAAATTATAACACCCTTGCCAGATGGCGACAAGTTTAGTACAATTAAATAGCAAGTTTGTGGCTCTTTAGCTCAGTTGGTAGAGCAGAGGCCTGAAGAGCCTTGTGTCCCCAGTTCAAGTCTGGGAGGAGCCACCAAATATTGCATTTCATTCACGACTTTGCTACAATAAATCGTGAACAACATGCGGGTATAGCTCAGTTGTTAGAGCGCTTCCTTGCCATGGAAGAGGCCAGGAGTTAGAGTCTCCTTACCCGCACCAATTAGAAAAAGGGAAACGCCTTATCGGGCGGTTTTTTATTTCACTTAGACCGCATTTAGTATTATAGTTATATTATGCAACGTTTTTGGGTAAACCGTCGATCAGACATTCACCGTTTTTTTCAAATCTCAGCTATAATATACAATACCTTCGCATGAGCCGTTGGCATATTACTCTCATTTATGTGATAGTATTGTTTCTATCTTACATTTTCTTTGGTTTCATATTAAGTAACGATTTCTTTGATAGGTATTTCGCTCTATTTGCCACTTTGAAGGAGTTGGGTGTAGTTATTGAGTATATAGGATTGCTATTTGCAGTACAGATACCTATCTTCATTTTGCTCTTGGAAAAAATACGCGATTCAGGGGATATCCGACGACTCTCCCTTCTTGGTATTATTTATTTTCGTGAGATATTAGCCACCTATATTATTCTCAGTTTCTTGCTACTAGTTTCTCCTCGAGCATCTTACTATTATTTCCCAACTATAGCGATTACGATAGCAAGCTCATATGCAATAATCCAATCTATTCAGTTACTGTTTAAAGTTGATCAATTAAAGCAACGAGAAGTTAGATACATCGAGAAACTTACTAGAAGATCTCTAACGGTAAGCGAGCTGATACGCACTTCTAGTAATAATTTCTTTACCGATCTGAAAAACTCTCTATATGTTACGCATGGACTATTTGCTAGTAAACATGACAAGAACGAATCAAAGAAAACCTATTCAATACGAGCGTCTAGGATGGGTGTTATTAAATCTATAAACGTAAAAAAGCTAGATGAAATAATCATTAGAGAATATTACAACAAAGCTCCGCAAATAATCGAAGAACAACAGCTAGTGAGCCAACCTTCAGATAGGGACGCTGTACAGCTTGCGCTAAGCACGAGGCCAGGTTCCGATATTAAAGACCAGAGTAAGATTATGGAACTAATCTTGCCCGACAACTCGCCAGCTCCGCATAAGAGATTAGAGCGTGATCTATTAGATTGTATAAAGATGGACCCAGACTATGTAGATTCTCCAAATAGACAGCTAGAAGTTTTAGTTAAGGGACTCAGGAAGCAACTTAGAGGTGCTATTGAAAAAGATGATGAAATTGCCGTTGATGACGTTTTGGTAATATATGAAACACTAGCCAATACAATGGCAGAAGAGTATTCAGGTAAGGACGATAATCTTGATTACACAACAACAAAGAGTGAGTTTGAGCAGATATTTATATTTAGCGACAGCGTCTCTCGTTATTTGCAGAGTACGGTAGACATCATTGATGAGGCTTTCTTTTATGCCTTACGTACAGAGCGTCGGGATGCTACAAAAAGCATAATATCAAGCGTATACAGAAGCCTATTGAACGTATTTGATTCATTCAATATAGTAGTTGCGGCACGCTTAGAGAAGATCTTTACTCATGCAATGTCAAGAACTATATACGACACAACATTGGAAAACACTCACTACAAAGAATATGTTTTGGAGTTATTGGCATTCAGACTCAAAGAGCATACTGGACTCCTCCTATACAATTACAGAGAGCGCGATGAGTCGTCATCGTTTAGTCGGGAACAGTTAGAACAGTGGCTTAACGATCGTTTGAGTAACATGACTAGTTTTTTACTTGACACTTACAAAAAATCTCAAACATCAGCGTTTAAAGAAGTTAAATCAATATTTAATGAGGTAGAGAGTGTATATAGACTATATCGTCAAGAGATGGAAGAGCTTGTATGGACTGCTCGGTGTAGACTTTTTATGGTCGCTGCCTATATTCACGATGGAACAGACCTTACACGCGAGCAGGAAGATATTAAAAAGATAATAGATGATTACTTGAGTGGTTTTTCCGCACAAGATTTAACAAAGGTACTCGTGAAATGTATAGATAATAACTATGCTAGTGAGTGGCATTTTGACATCTATGATTTACCCGCTGATAGGAAGATGCATCTTGTGCCCGATTTTAACCCTAGACTGAAGTCACTTTGGATCGAACGGATGCTTGCATTGGATAGTATTCCTGAAGATATTGAACATTATGGACGTGATGATATAGCAAGGACAGGTGCTTTTTCTGATTTTACAACAAGAGAGGAAAAGCCTTTCATTATTCGTCGTCTAACTGAGATGGAAGAGCAAGGTAAAGACGTGTCCATACTAACTGAACTGGTTAAAACATTTATCAACGAGCGAATGAGATATGAAGACGAGAAACTTATCGCCGCACCGCTTGATCAAGATAAAATTATAGAATTCAAAGAAGGTGTATTAGCAGGATACAAGGAGTATGCTCTAGCGCTCTCCGTATTTGCGCCAAATGGACATTTGAAAACTACAAAGGCGACAGAAGGATTCTTGAGCTATGGACGGAACCAAATCCATGATAAGTGTGGTTTTGTAAAAGACTGGCATATAGGAACTATATATCAGCCCCATAGCTACGGTAGTGAGATAGCCGAATCTGAAAATAAACATATACTTGAAAGTTTATTTTCAAAACCAAGTAAAATTGATAATTTTGAAGAATGGTTAAAAAGATTGAGGCGAAGTAGGAATAAATCTTGGCTTATTGTTAGTGTGCGGACGGCCGATTGGTATATGATAAGCGATAGAAAGGATGATATTGGTAAACAGATCAAGAGTGATTTTAGCACCGGTGATATGTCTTTTAAGGGCCTGAAACAAGTAGTTCCAATATATCACGTATATGATAATTATTTACCAAAGGGATTATATGCAGTATCAGTAGACGATCTGGGCAGGCTAGAGATAGCGGATAATAAGGATGAGCCTATAGAAATTTCAATTGATGCATATTCCGACAATGAGGAACTACTTGAAGGCACCCTCGAGATACAACCTGATTGGCTAATAGAAAAGGGCGATAAGACCGCTCAGGAATTTTTCCTCAAAACGCAAGTTAGAATGTTTATCAGACACGCTTTTAGATATAGACCTAAGGGCAAACGATCTACATTTTACTACCCCATTAATAATAAGGACGATAACTAGACTGCGGTACCGTTGGCAATTCTTATCATCTCGCTTATACTTAAACTATGAAAACTTGGCAAGATGTCGCTTCTATGTATCAGATTTATCCGCGAAGTTTCCTGGATACGAATGGCGATGGAATTGGCGATTTGAACGGCATTACCGAGAAGCTGGATTATTTATCATGGCTGGGCATCGATTCGATTTGGATTTCCCCATTCTTCGTATCACCACTGACTGACTTTGGTTATGATATCGCAAATTATCGAGCAATTGATCCGACTTTCGGAAAAATGTACGATTTTCAGGCGCTTCTTAAAAAGGCTCAACAAAATTCTTGCAAACTGGCGCAGATAGTCGCTCGTCAAATAGCTTGCTAAATCTGCCAAGTTGTTAACAGAGTTAGATATGCGCCACATTTTCGGTGTGGCGCATATCTTCTACCTTGCCGCCCGATCCAAGTTCGTACGGCTCGTTTTTTACACTCAAAATAGCGTAAAATGCCACCACGAAAATAGCCTAGTTAGCCCTGAGCTATTTATCAATCTTATTCAATAACCCACCATAATTATACGGCGTAAATTTGTCATTAATAAAGATCGGATAGGCCGGAGTTTTTACTCCCATTTTTTCTGCCAAACTTTGGTCAATTGGCTGGAATGCTCTTAGGTTTGCCTGATCAAGATTTAACCTCGTTTTATCCTCCAGAGTCATCCGATATACAAAGCGAAACTTCTCCACCTCTGAAGTTGCCTGACAATCAGCAATTTCCTTTTCAGCAAGCATTTGCAGCTTCTGGCGCCAGATTTTCACATCATTCAACCTGCTCTGCACGCTAATTTCTATTGACACGCAATTTAGCGCATACTTATTTATACAATCATAATCTGCCACAATCACCCGAGGCAAACCCAATAACCATGACGCGCCCAGCAATTCTTCATTCGCACCCTCCCCGACAAACGTACAGTCATTATCCGGACAAAACGTATTGTGAAAGTCAAGCGCAATATCATATTCCTTGCACATTTTCAGTAGTTCAATCGGGCGCTGCTGCTCGTATATGCCACTTGATTCCACACCGGGAAATGACCGGTTCAAGTCTTGTTCGACGAAACGCTTATTTATTTTTATAGCCTCCTCATTCGCCAGTACGCTGTCAATATTTTCCAGCGGATTTTCCTGTAAACTCTTGACCAGATCAATGCCCAGCATTTCATTCCCGTGCATGCCGCCAATTACTAATATTTTCATATTCTTATCCTCCTTATATATTATTTTTTACCGAGATAAATCAATTGATACAAAATTCCGCCAATCAGGAACATCAGATTCGGCTTTATCAATGGTCGCATCATCACCAAAGTCTCTCATGGCCACGCGCGTCATCGCTGGCACAATAGTCCGATAAGCTACCTTCGTCTGATCTAGGCGACTGGAAAACCCGTATACCATTGAGCGAAAATTTACTAGATTATTACGTCTCGAGACTTGGCGGTCAGCAAAAACTTCGTCCAGCCATAATATCTCTGGGTTAGGAGCAGCGGTTGGCGCGTACTTCTGCTTAAGCCACGCTGCCATCTCTAGCGACCCAGGATATTTTTCCGCCGCAATCTGTATTGGATCAGCCGTCCAAGCGACCGCCGCCAATGCCAGCCCCGCTGGCGTCTCCTCGATATACCAACACGCTGGGCGTGTCTCGCCGATAGCATCAAATTTCTCGGTCAATTCCTGTTCTGTATAAGCTTCGTCTCCAGTCACGCTGCTACAAGATTGACATATATCACCAGGATTTTGACGAGAATAGCCTGACGAGCAGCCGCCGCATTTACTTACTTCATACCAAGGCTCTGCCGCGAACGCCGCTTGATACGCGGGAATAATCGCGTCGTACTTCTCTCTCGCCTCATCTGGCGCAGCGAACCTCGCTGTTCTTATTTCACTCATAAATATCTCCAAAAATTAACTAAATTGACTGTCAAAAAATCAAAACGCCAGCGTCGCGCCGGCATTCATTTGGATTTATTCACAAACTACTCAGCGCTAGCTGGCCAAACGTGAGAATGATGCTTGAAGACGTTTTTATAACCGCCAGTGCCGTTTTGCATCCAGTCGCTAATCCTAGCAACCGTACGACTACTGAGCTTCGTTGCCGCGATGATGTCGGCGTATTTTTCGCCTTTTGACAACATTTTGGCGGCTTGCAGACGTGCGCCAACTTCAATAATCTCCTTCTGAGTCATGACATCGCGAAGAAACGCTCGTATTTCATTAGGGTCACTTATACTAGCAAGAACATCCGCCAGCTGACGCAACTGTTCATCTTTCCAAATATCGTTCTTGTCATTCATATTTTCAGTTTACCAAAGTAAAGTAGGAATGTCAATAGTTTTTGCATCACTATCTAAAAACTGGAATTTTGCTCTCATCTCGCTTATACTTAAACTATGAAAACTTGGCAAGATGTCGCCTCTCTTTATCAAATTTATCCGCGCAGTTTTCTAGATACGAATGGCGATGGAGTTGGCGATTTGAACGGCATTACCGAGAAGCTGGATTATTTATCATGGCTGGGCATCGATTCGATTTGGATTTCCCCATTCTTCGTATCACCACTGACTGACTTTGGTTATGATATCGCAAATTATCGAGCAATTGATCCGACTTTTGGTCAAATGGAAGATTTTCAGGCACTTCTTAAAAAAGCCCATGACCTCGACATTAAAGTTATGATTGACCTCGTTCCCTGCCACACTTCAGACCAACATCCGTGGTTTCAAGAATCTAGATCTTCACGCGACAATCCCAAGCGAGATTACTATATTTGGCGCGACGGAAAAGATAATGGCGAGCCTAACAATTGGCGAAGTTTGTCTGGCGGCAGTTCGTGGGAATTTGACGAGCACACTGGGCAATTTTACCTGCATTCGTTCCTAAAAACACAGCCAGATCTGAATTGGGATAATCCTGAAGTGCGTGCTGAAATGAAAAACATAGTGCGATTTTGGTTTGATATGGGCGTCGATGGAATGCGCGTCGATGCAATTTGGGGAATTTCCAAAGATTCCGACTTTAAAGACGACTCTCCAAATCCTGATTTTTATGGCAATCCAAACGATTACGGAGCATTTATTCACGACCACTGTAAAATGGGACCGCATTTTCAGGAATATTTACGAGAATTAGCGTCAGTCTGCGACGAATATGACGACAAGCAAATGGTGTTTGAATTCTACCCTGATGACAAGCTGGGTGATATTTATCAGCAATACAGCCAAATCCTGACAGTCCACCCAAAAGCCTCGGCGTTTTTCATGGAATATCGCGATAAAGAATGGCACGCTAAAAATATTGAGAAAAAAATTGAGAATTACCTACAATCAGCAAACTCAACCACGCCATTTTTCTGCATCGGAAATCACGATCAGCCGCGAGTCGCCTCCAGATTGGGCGAAGAACGCGCCCGCGCCCTCAGCTTCTTAAATCTCCTCACTCCAGGAATTAGCGTAGTGTATTACGGCGACGAAATTGGCATGACGAACGGAGAATTGACCGCTGATGACATTCAAGATAATTTTAGCCCCGCCAATTCTGTTGTTGATAGCCGAGATTTGGAACGCACGCCAATGCAATGGAATGATTCGCAATTTGCAGGCTTTTCAAGCGTAAAACCTTGGCTTCCTGTTAATGATAATCACACGAAGATTAACGTTGATAACGAAAAAATCGCAAACAATTCCCTGCTTAATATGCACCGAAAGCTGCTAAAATTGCGCCAAACTCTCCCGATTCTTAAAAATGGCGATTTGAACATCGTGCAAAACACCGGCAACGGATTCATTCTCGGATTAAAAAGAGAACTGGTTGGTCAACGTGCTTACATTTTCATCAATTTCGCAGACGAGAAACAAAGCTTCTCCGCTCCAGAAAACACCAAGATTATCACCTCGACTCACTCTGTCGATTTAATTACCGCAGAAAATCTCCAAATGACAATTCCAGGATATTGCGGAGTTTTACTTATTGTCCAATAATAAAAATATTCAACTAGAATAAGGTTCCAGTTTCAGTATCACACTCTTCTATGGGATAAATGCCCGCACATCGAGCCGCCAGATCTGCCATTTTCTTTTTAGTTTTCTCATCGTCGGCAGCCTCGGTGAGAGCTTCCAAGTCTAAATAGTAATCATCAAGAACATCTGGATAGCTGTTTTGGCTAGATTCTGTCGTATCGTTTTCTAACTCCTCGTCACCAACCTTATTAGCTTCTCTATAAGAGCCGAAGTCACCCAGATTATCGTTCAATATTACTCGTTGCGAATTTGTGTTTGTTCCACTTGGCAAATAATCAATACACGGCATTTTCTACATTCCTCCTCTTTTTCACTTTATCTATAAATTATTATACACCGCCACCAGATGTAGTGGTAGAGTTAACTTCACAACACTATCGAACAACAGAACCCTTCGCTCTACTCAATTAAACTATTGTTCACTTAGCGACTGAGTTAGTGGGTGGCGGCTTTTCTTAAAATTTATAGATACTCACGAGACGCACCCACCGACACAGCCGCTAATAGTTTATTGATGCCCTAATTGTTAAAGATCACTTTCTGACATATTTGCTTTGAGTGTTCTAGCTAATCTCCGTCACTCCTATAATTCTCGCTATTGAGTCGGATTGAGCTATATCTTTCAATGCAGTCAGTGTAGTTGTTCTGTCTACAAGAGGTCATCAATTTCAGATTGCCAACCTCTTCAAACAGAAAAACCCGCTGGCTCTCTACTTCCAGCGGGTTTTGCTATACAACAAAAATCGTCCTGACAAACATCAGAACGACCTATGAGAATCTAATTTTCCAATCGTAGGAATTTGGTGAGGTGCGCCTCCCCATAACTACGACTGTCCACCACAACAGTTTTGTCTTGAACCGGCACCTCACCTATTCCTGGATGTGATAATATCATAGTTCCACCCGGTTTGAGTAGTCTCATTAGCTTAGAAACTGTGGAAAACTGTGGATTATGGTACGGCGGATCGGCAAAAATAATATCGAACTCCCCTGTTGAACTCGCACTTTCTAGCCAATTTATTATCGTTGTTTTTATTACAATAGATTTTTCTTCGACGCCCAAAATGCTTATGTTTTCAGCAATTACTCGCTGAGCAACTCGATCTCGCTCCACGAAAACCGCCGACTCTGCGCCGCGACTTAATGCCTCTAGTCCAACAGCACCAGACCCCGCAAAAGCATCCAAAACTCGCGCATCGCGTATCGATTCACCTAAAGAATTGAACATAGCTGAACGTACTCGCTCGCCCATAGGATGTGTCGTTGAGCCTGGCGGAGTTTTTATGAATCGTCCGCCAAATTCGCCAGAGATAATCCTAACTCTCACTTTTTTCTGCCTCAAGTTTCCAAATAGACGCCAGCCAACCCAACATAACCGACTTTATAATAATCGGCATTAGCTCGTGATTTGTCTGCCAAGCAAGGTCCGTCGTCCAACCGCTCTTGCTAAAATTGTCATACATTTTCATCGATGCCACGGCGTGAACTTGGTCCAAATAATACTCACGATAGCCGTGATTTTTCACTTGCAATATCTCATCGTCACTCGGAATTGCATCCTTAAAACGCGGATATGCCACCACGCTAGCTACGCCAGCCTCAAACGCCACGTGCGTCGTCATCATACCTTTGGCGCCCCAGAATTTCCAATTGTTCTTAATCAGTTCAATTCCGTTATCGCCCTTCATGAGATTTTTCTTCAAAATTGAGGTTCGCGTCTCCAACCCTTCACCGCCGCGAAGTTCCGCCATAGCTTGTTCCAGAGGAAAATGATGAGCCGGAGTCAAACCATCGGTAATCGCGTGTGCCATCCAAGCTGCCTCAAACGCTGCTCGCTCGGAATTATTTGTTTGTAGCGCTCGGGCTAAATTGCCAATATGTCCGTCAATCATCTCCAAAAGTGCAGTGTCATTCGGATCGTCCGGATTTATAAAGTGCCAAGGCTCATCCACAGCCGGACTCTTTCGCTTGACACCATCAGGACCATTCTTGCCCTCAAAATGAAGAATGTTTTTAATGTCAGGAAAATTACACCAATCAGGAAGAATTGGTTCTATATTTCTCCTTGCGACTCGATCTATTTTTTGGTGGACGCCAATAAATCGACCAGAGCCATCCCTAATTGTTGTTCCTGCATACATATTAATTTAAAACAGTTAATCGCTGATAGCGACTGACGGCGTGCGCCAGATGATTATATTGTAGCAAATCTTGCCCCTCTTTGACAAAGCGTTCAGCTTCGACTTGAGCGCGAGCAATTAGTGCCGTATCCGCCAGCGAGGCAATTTTCAAGTTCAAATCCCCGTGTTGCATTTTGCCGTAAATCTCACCAGGTCCACGCAACTTCAGATCAACCTCCGCCAAATAAAATCCGTCTTGCGATTTCTCAATCTCTCGAAGTCGTTGACTCGGCTTATCGTGGCCACTCATCATCAAATGACAGAAACTCTGATGCTTCCCGCGTCCGACTCGACCGCGCAATTGATGCAGCTGACTCAGTCCGAAATTGTCCGCATTTTCAATCAACATCACCGTCGCATTCGGCACATTCACACCAACCTCAACCACAGTCGTACTGACTAGCATATCCAGCTCGCCGTCCGCAAACTTCTGCATCACTTCAGCTTTTTCTTCAGCAGGAAGCTTTCCGTGCAACAACCCAACTCGACGATGACTGAAAACAGTCTTGGATAATTTATTATATTCCGCCTCCACCGATTTCTTATCATTGTCTGGATTATCATCAATCAACGGACAAATAACGTAAGCTTGGCGACCTTTGGCTAGCTCCTTTTCAATCGATTCGTAAAGCTTCGGAGCTGATGCTGGCGACCAAATCTTAGTCTGAATCGGCTGACGACCAGAGGGCAACTCGTCCAGAATAGAAATATCCAACTCTCCGTACAATGTCAGCGCCAAGCTGCGCGGAATTGGCGTGGCTGTCATACTTAAAAGATGTGGCATAAAATCAGACTTTTCTAACAAAGCTTGTCTTTGCTTCACGCCAAATCGATGCTGTTCGTCGATCACCGCAAACCCCAATTTATGATACGCAACCTTTTCCTGAATTAGCGCGTGCGTGCCGACCACAACATCAATGTTACCGCTAGCCAAATTGTCCAACAATTGACTACGCGCCGCACCTTTCACGTGGCCCGTCAGAAGCGCAACAGACACACCAAATGGCGACAATAACTCGTCAAGCGTTTTTGCATGTTGCTGCGCCAAAATCTCCGTCGGCGCCATAATTGCCGTCTGGAAACCAGCCTTCGCCACTTCCGCAGCCACCAATCCCGCAACGACAGTTTTTCCCGAGCCAACATCTCCCTGCAGTAACCGATTCATCGGATGATCAGACTCCAGGTCTTGCAGAATTTGCCACGCAGCTCGGCGCTGAGCGTTCGTCAAAGGAAACGGCAATTGATCAACAAAACTCTTCACGACCGACTTATTAAACGGAATTTTCCAACCTGTTAATCTGGTCTGTTCTTGCTTGTTAAATTGTGCCGCCAATATCATTTCGAACAGCTCCTCAAACGCCAGGCGCTCACGACCGCGAGAAATTTCCTCGTGAGTTTTTGGCGCGTGAAGAAACTTAACCGCCTCAGAGCGACTAACCAATTTTTGGCGCTGAATAATATTTTCTGGCAAAGTCTCGGGCAAAAAATCCATAATTGGACGAATATTTTTCATCAAATCTTGCACGGTTTTTGGGCGGAGATTTTTGATCGATTTATAAACCGGCTGAATTCCTGAATTATTTTCCGCAGCAGTTTTGGCAATTTCTTTTGCTAACTCGACGGACGGATTATTGATTTGATAGCGATTATATTGCATACCAAATTGGCCAGAAAAAATAAATTCCGCATCAGATTTTAATTGCGTTTCGCGGTACGGCTGATTGAACCAAACCGCCTTAACTTTGCCTGATTTATCCGCCAAAACCGCGGTCGTGATTCTAAGTCCGCGCCGAACAATACGCGTCGAAATCGACTCGCAGCGCGCCTTAACCGTAACTTTTCCTGGCTGGAGATCTGCGATATTAACCGCAGACGAGTAGTCATCATATGCCCGCGGCAAAAAATCCAAAGCATCAGAAACAGTTTTAAGACCAGCCGCCGCCAAAGCCTGAGCAGTCTTCGGCCCGACGCCCTTAATTTGCTCGAGAGGAGTTGTTAGTTTCATCTACGAAACGGCGTTGATACCCTCCAGAGCGTAGGCCGTATCTTCCCAACCTCTCACGCCGATTGAATCTACGCCCATTTGCTTCACTGGAAAATCATTGCCACCTTCTTCAATTTTGTCGCCAAAGAACAGCGTCTCTTCTTTCGACCAGCCATTCAGTTCAAGCAATCTACCAATTCCATAAGCCTTATCAATTCCCGGAAGCGTAATGTCAGTGCTGGTCGTGCCACCAATTCGTACTTCAAGCCCAGGCAACTTCTCCGCCACCTTGTCGCGATATATCGGACGGATATCCTTATATTTTTCAGCCCACGCATATTTATCTTCAGGCGTAGCTTGCTGCCCCAAAGCCGACATAGTAATTTGGCTGTGTCGATCTTCAATTATTTCACCTGCAGGATTCTCACACCAAATGCCCATTTCCCTCGCAACTTCTTCCAACGCCGCAGTTATCTGAGTTTTTTGCTCATCAGATAAATCATTCGCATACTGAATTTTCCACTCATTATCGGCGGCGTCAAATCGATAATATCGAGTTCCGCAAGTCGGCATCGCGTGGAATTTCTGAAGCGACTCTGGAGTAACGTTCAATCTATCAATCACCTGCTTCTTTATCTGCTGAAACGTGCCACCCGTAATCACGCAAACGTCATAATTCTCAAGTAATCGACTAAGAATTCCAGCCATACGGTCGCTAATTGGCGATTTTGTAATTGCTAATGTATCATCCAAATCAAAACCGATAATTTTTTTCATTATTCATTCTCCCCCATAATTAATACGAACGTGTTTTTACCCTTCTTCAGTAGCGACGTGTTATTAACGGCTTTATTTTCGGCAAGTTTTTCGCCGTTTAGACTGATGGCGCCAGATTTTAACAATCGCTTTGCTTCGCCGTTAGAGCCAACCGCCCCAGATTCTACCAACGCTTCAATCACATCAATTCCAGCATCAACGCAAGGAATTTCTTCAGCCAAAGCGTCTAAATCATCGTCCGACAATTTCTTAAAATCGCCGCCACCAAACAAAACTTCAGTCACCCGCTCCACTGATTCGCGCCGATTAGCGCCATGGACAATATCAGTAACTTCGCGAGCCAAAACCTTCTGTGCCGAACGCGCACCTGGATTAACGGCGTGGTTTTCAGCAATAGCTCCAATCGTATCGCGATCCAACATCGTAAATATCTTCATATATTCAATCGCGCTCTCGTCATCGACATTCAGCCAGAATTGATAGAATTTATAGACGCTGGTTTTATTTTCATCAAGCCAAACCGCGCCACCCTCAGATTTACCGAATTTACGACCAGTTGACTTATTGATAAGCAGTGGCGCAGTCATTGCGTAAACTTCAGTATTTTCTTTTTTGCGAATCAAATCTACGCCGGATAATAAATTGCCCCATTGATCCGATCCGCCAATTTGTAGATTTACACCGTATTGATTAAATAGATGCCAAAAATCATAGCCCTGAAGCAAAGTGTAAGTGAATTCCGCAAAACTCAAACCCTTACCATTATTAATGCGCGCCTTGAAAAATTCGCGGCTCACCAAATCTGCCATATTGAAATTCTTACCGATGTCGCGAAGAAACGGCAGCAATTCCAACTCAGCCAGCCAGTCAGCGTTATCAACCAAAGTAAAATCTCGTCCAGCAAAAATCCTCGAAACTTGGGATTTTAAGGCTTGCTTATTATGCTCAATTTCCTCGTACGAAAGCAAATTTCGCTCTTCCGTGTCGCGCATATCGCCAATCATTCCTGTGCCGCCGCCAACGAGCAAAAACACCTTATGTCCGCGCTCCAGAAAATGCCGAACCATCATATAAACTGCCAAATGCCCAACATGTAAGCTGTCCGCCGAAGGATCCGTCCCCAAATAGAGCGTGAAATTCTCCGAATCGATAAGTTTGTCGTCAGTAAATGTGGTCTGATTCCAGAATCCACGCCATTGTAATTCTTCTGATAATTTCATATCACTCCTTTTCTATATATTTAGTATAGCAATTTTATAATTGAAGCGAAACATATGCGTGATATAATAGAATTGTGAAGAAAAAGACTACGATAAGCACCGCCGGACACGGCTCAAGCGATAAGAAATCTCCGTCGAAGCGGATGAACTTATATGCCAATTTGGCGCAGAAGCATAAGACTAAAAAAGACAAGGACGCGCGCGAACGAGCGGAATATTTGGCGACTTTGCCGAAACATCCCGTAAAGCGATTCTTTTATCGATTACATCCGAAGCGACTAGCGAAATATTGGTTCTCCAAGCGCGGCGGACTGATGGCGCTAAAAATTCTTGGCGTCGGTATTTTGTTGATGTTGCTACTTATCGGCGGAATGTTCGCCTATTTCCGTAAAGACCTCGATAAAATTCGCCCTGGCGAGCTTGCTAAGCGCGTTCAAACGACCGTCACTAAATATTACGACCGCAACGACAATTTGCTTTGGGAAGATAAAGGTACGGGCAATTATCAATTGGTTGTTGAATCTGACCAGATTAGCGACTATTTGAAAAAAGCCACCGTCGCAATTGAGGACCGAAACTTCTATAATCATCACGGCATCAGTATTAGTGGCATGTTGCGCGCAATGCTCTCAACTGCTTCACGACGCCAAGTTCAGGGCGGATCAACTCTGACACAGCAGCTAGTCAAGCAAGTCTTCTTCGCAGATGAGGCCGGCGACCGATCAATTAGCGGCATTCCTCGAAAGATTAAGGAAATCATCCTCGCAATCGAAGTTGAGCGCATGTATAGCAAAGACCAAATTCTGTCATTATATCTGAACGAATCTCCGTACGGCGGTCGTCGTAACGGCGCAGAGTCTGCAGCTCAGACATACTTTGGCAAGCACGCCAAAGATCTGACGCTGGCGGAAGCGGCGCTAATTGCTGGTATTCCACAGAATCCAACTTACTATAATCCATACAACACTGCTGGAAATAAGGCTTTAATTGCCCGACAGCATACAGTTCTGGATTACATGGCCGAGCAAGGCGTTATTACCAAGGATGAGGCTGAAAAAGCTAAAAAGATTGACATCTTAAGCACGCTTAAGCCGCAAACTGAGCACTTGGAGAATATTAAGGCTCCTCACTTCCTATTGATGGTTCGCAATCAGTTGAGTAAAGAGCTTGGCGAATCAGTCGTTGGACGCGGTGGATTGACGATTAAAACCACCCTCGACTGGCGAATTCAGGAAAAACTTGAAAATGAGATGAAGTCGTTCTTTGCAACTGGTCGACCAGACGCTGTGCGAATTAGTAACGGCGCCGCAACGGTCGAAGACGTTCAGACTGGACAAATCGTAGCGCTTGTTGGTAGCCGTGACTTTAATTATGCCGGTTTCGGACAGGATAATGCCGCAGTTTCCTATATCCAGCCAGGCTCCACGATTAAGTCACTTGTCTTTACTCAATTGTTTGACAAACACGACAGCAAACAAGCATACGGTAGCGGCACAGTCTTAGCTGACGAGAACATTGATAAACTGTACGGCGCAACTCTGAGAAACTGGGACAATAAGTTTATGGGTGCCATCAACATTCGAAGAGCGCTAGCTCTATCTCGAAACGTTCCAGCCATTAAAGCCGCTTACATCGTTGGTGACGGATCCGCTAAGCCTGTCGTCGAGGGAATCCGCAGAATGGGCGATACTAACTATTGCCGACAGGAAGAAAATGCCGGCGGTTACGGACTCGGTGCAGCAATTGGCGCATGTGGAACCAAGCAGACAGAATTGGTGAACGCTTACTCAACATTGGCGCGAATGGGAGTCCAAAAAGATATTTCAAGTGTTATCGAGGTAAAGAATAGCCAAGGTGAAACTCTGAAAAAATGGAAAGATGAAGGCAAGCAAGTTATCGACTCGCAATCAGCATACATTGTGAACGACATCTTGTCCGACCGAACCCCTGGACTTCACGGCTGGATGGGCGTCAATGGCGTTCGAACCTCTGCAAAGACTGGTACATCCGACAAGGGTTCACAGCCAAAAGACCTCTGGATTATCAACTACAGCCCAGCTTTGGTTATGGGAATGTGGCTCGGAAACTCCGACACTAGCGTGATTGGTACATCAGCCTCCAACTACGGCATGCCAGTAATTAGAAGCGTTATGGAATTTGCCCACACCCAAGTTTACGCCAAGGAAGGCAAATGGAAATCAGGTCAATGGTATGATCGACCAAGCGGAATCCAAACTGTCAACGGCGAGCTCTACCCGTCATGGTGGAATAAGAAACAAAGTCAATCTACAGAGAAAATCACCTTCGACAAAGTTTCTAAGAAAAAGGCGACAAACTGTACTCCAGATGGTGCAAAGGAAGAAATTGAAGTGACAAAGATTATCGATCCTTTAACTAAGAAAGAATCAATCACTGTTCCTTCAGGCTACGACGCGAACGCAGAAGATGACGTTCACAAGTGTGACGACACTAAGCCGCAAATTGGAGCAATATCATACACCAACAGCGGTAAGAAATACACGATAAATGTCGACGTTACAGCAGGAACTTGGGGCTTATCGGCAATCGAAATCACCGTGGACGGAAAGAGCATTAAGAGTTCAGAGATTACTTCAAGCGGCAAGCAGACCGCCACAGTAGAGCTTGATACGACAGGAGCACACACAGTTTCTATAACCGTCAGAGACTCTGCATACTACACCGCCACGTCAACTGGCAGCATTCAAGTTAACTAAATAAACTATTGTTTATTTACCAAATTAATCAGCTCAGCCTCGTGTTGAGCTGATGTTTTTGAGCGACCATTTGTGCGCTTTTTAGGAACGCTAGTCTTCTGCTTTACAGGTTTTTTCTGTTCAGCCACAAGCTTCGCAAACATCATTTTTCCAGCGTCAGTCTGCAAGCTTCGGATAATCTCAATTTTCTTCGTTTGCCCAATGTAGCGCTTGGCGTTCTCAACAACCACCATCGTTCCATCTTTCAAATAGCCAACCGCTTGATGAGAATCTTGCCCCTTCTGCGACAGTTCCAAGTCCAGCTCGTCACCAGGCAAATAGCTCATCCTCAAACTTTTAGCCAACTCATTGATATTCAAAACCTTAACGCCGTCAACTTGCGCCACCTTATTCAAATTATAGTCAAGCGTCAACACTGCCGCGTCCATTTCCTTTGCCAATTTTAGTAAGCGAGAATCCACACCTTCAGGCACACGAATATTATCGTCATATAGCTCAAAAGAAGACTTCAAAATGTCCTTAAGTTCCTTGACAACATCCATACCGAATCGCGCCCTTTCACGCTTGTCATGGTCTGCACCGTCGGCTAATAATTGCAACTCAGTCAAAACACTCCTTGGTACGATAATTTTGCCCAGTAAAAATCCGGTCTTCGCTAGCTCAGTCACTCGCCCGTCCATGAGTACTGACGTGTCGACCAAAATCGGCGCCGCGCCCACAGACGAATTTCGTCGCGGTTTTGCCAAGAAATAAACTTCAGCCGCCAAACCAAGCAACATTATAATTATTATCAATCCGTAAAAATCTTTCATTTTTTCCCTTTCTATTGTAAATAGTCAATCAGCGCCTGCCGCATATCGCTGACGCCTTTTATAAATTTATCTTTATGAACTTTTGGCGCAATCGCATAAGTGAAGCCCAGCTTCTTCGCCTCTTTAATTCGAGCTTGCCAATTCGTCGCCGAACGAACCTCACCGCCCAAACCAATCTCGCCAAACACTACGGCGCCCTCGTCCAGACTTCGCCCAGCACTAGCGCTAGCAATCGCCATCGCTACAGCCAAATCAGCCGCTGGATCATTCAGCTTTAATCCGCCAACCACATTGACATAAATATCTTTGTCCGCCAACTTCAACTTGGTTCTCTTCTCTAAAACCGCCACCAATAGATTCAATCGATTCAGATCAAAACCACTCGCCGTGCGCTTAGGATAGCCAAAATTCGTCGGATTAACTAGCGCCTGAATTTCCACCAAAAGCGGACGTGCGCCTTCCATGGTCGCCAGCACAATTGACCCATCCAGATTCTGACGCTCCGCCAGAAGTTCCGCCGACGGATTCTTCACTATCCTCAGACCCTGCTCGTCCATCTCAAAAATTGCCGCTTCATTAGTCGAACCATATCGATTCTTCTGCGCACGAACGACTCGAAAACCGCCATATCGATCGCCCTCAAAGTTCAGCACAACGTCCACCAAATGCTCCAATATCTTCGGACCAGCAATTGAGCCCTCTTTGGTAACGTGACCAACCAAAATCACCGCCGTACCCGAAGCTTTGGCGGCACGAATAATTACATTTGATGAGTTTGTGATTTGACTGACAGACCCAGGAGCCGAGGAAATCTCACTGAGAGAAATTGTCTGAACAGAATCGACAATCGCCAGATCATATCCGCCTTGCTGAATTGACGTCGCAATATCTTCCGCGCTATTGCTGGACGCCAACTGCATTTTTTCCGAATCAGCCGCACCCAAACGCTCCGCACGAAGCTTCACTTGAGAAACCGACTCCTCGCCGCTCACATATAACACCGACTTTGACTTAGCGATATGCGCTGCAACTTGCGCCAAGAGCGTACTTTTGCCAATTCCTGGCTGACCCGCTACTAACACCACGCCGCCAACCAAAAATCCACCACCCAAAACAGTGTCCAAATCGTCAATTCCCGTGCTTAGCCTTTCCAGACCAGCCTCAGAGGCAGCTTCACGAATGCTAGACGTTTTCAAGACTTTGCCGCGCCCAGCCGATTTATCAACAACAGATGATCCGCCAGGAGAAACGACCTGCTCGACTAGCGAATTCCATTCCCCGCAATTTTCACACCTGCCAGCCCACTTTGAAAAACTAGCCCCGCACTGCTGACAAACAAATTGACTTCTAGCTTTCGCCATTATTTCGCCCCCTCCAAACTATCCAAACTTTTATTCAATTCATCAATCTGCACACCCAACTCCCTAAGCCGCAAAACATCAGAATTGTAAGAATTGATCTCAGAATTCAAATTGGCACGCCTTTCGTTCAACTCCGAGAGCTCCGCCTTCAAGGCTTGGCGTTGACTATAAAAATCACTCTGCGACAAGAATCCGCCATTAATGCCCGCTCGTCGATTAAAGTCCGTCACGCGACCATTATAATCCGCCAAATCAGTCGAATATTGTGATAATTCTCTATTTAATTTTTCCTTTCGAACCTTCAACGACTCACTCAACTTCTGCGCTTCATTTTCTCTGGACTCAAATTTTTCTTGATATTGCGCGTGCAATTTCACGACTTCGGATCTATCAGTAAAATATCGTCGGTAATATTCTTCCAGCTCGTCGCCCAAATTGGCAAATTCCGTCCCTAAAATTGAGTGCAGCTCGTTAGCTCTTGTTCCAGGTTGCGCGCGATCATAATACTCCATTCGCTCGGACAATTTCTTATTTTTCACATTATTATAAGCCTGCTCCAAAAGCTCGCTCAAATGAGATTTTTCCGACTCACTCAGCCTTTCCCAGGCAGCGTGCAACATCTCATGCGCCGCCGTCACTTCTTTCACGCCATCAAGCTCAGAATTGGTCACGTTATAAATATAAATATCCCTAGACGACGGACTGTAACAACCCAAAATTGCGTTTCCCTTTTCTACACGACGGCAATCTTCGTTAAATTCGTTCGCCGATTTGATTTGCGGATTAGAAACATAGAACATTTTCCTGCCAGTATCCGACATCTTTACGCGGTCAGCAATAGCAACAATTTCCGCACTTGGCTTATATTGCCACAGCGTAATCTCATCAATAATTTGCTGACGATTCGCCATCACAAAAACCGCAGCAGAAAGTACAATTATCGGCGTGAGGACGCTGAATATTTTACGCACGACTGACATTAATCACCACCTTATCATCATCAATTTTAGTCTCCAGCGTGTCGCCAGGTTTTGCTTTATTGGACAATAAAACATCACTCAGCGGATCCGCCAACTCCGACTGAATTGTTCGTCTTAAAACTCGCACGCCGCGTTGCTCATCAAATCCCCGATCAATCAACCAACGCTTCGCCGAAGAAGTAATATCAAGCGTCATTCCATATTGAGCAACAGCCTTGAATAAATCAGACGTGAGATTGTCAAAAATCTTTCGCACGACCGAACGAGAGAGCGGCTTAAATGTAATCACGCTATCAAATCTGCCAATCAATTCTGGACGCAAAAACTCCTCAAGCTCACGCAGAGCGGCACGCGAATTTTTCTCGTGACGATTTTTGCTAGCCGACTTTTTCTGCCCAGACGCGCCAAATCCCAGCTCCGAATCCTGAATCATTTGCTCGGCGCCGACGTTGCTCGTCAAGATAATAATCGTCTGCCGAAAACTAACCGTCCATCCGTGAGAATCGCTTAACTTGCCGTCCTCCAGAATTTGCAAAAGCAAATTCAAAACGTCAGGATGCGCCTTTTCAATCTCATCAAACAACACCACACTATATGGTCGACGACGAACTTTATCCGTTAATTTCCCGCCGTCCTCATAGCCAACGTAACCAGCCGGCGCACCAACCAGCCGACTAGCCGTGTGACGCTCGGAAAACTCGCTCATGTCAATTTTAATCAAGCTATCATCGCCGCCAAAAACTTCCCGCGCCAGAACTCGCGCCAATTCCGTCTTGCCAACTCCAGTCGGACCCAGAAAGATAAACGACCCAAGCGGCCCACTCTGACGATTTAGCCCAGCTTTATTGCGGCGAATCGCGCGCGCCAGTTGCTCAATTGCTTCATTCTGACCAAGAACACTCTGGCTTAGCCGCTTCTCCAGACGAATCAAATCCTTCATCTGATTTAACGATAATCTGTCAATCGGAATATTCGTCATTGCCGAAACCGCTCGACGCAAATATTCATCGGTCAGCACTGGCTCATCACTGGCTTCATCTTTCAGCGCTTCGGCTTGCAATTCCAATTGCCTCATTTGCATCTTAAACTCTGCAGCTTTTTCGTAATTTTCAGCCTCGACCGCGGCGTCAATTTTTCCAGCCAATCGCTTAATTTGACGAGCCAACTTATCCTTGCGCGACAATTTTATTGACGAGCTAGACTTCAATAAACTCGCCGCCTCGTCAATCACGTCGATCGCTTTATCTGGCAAAAACCGCTCCGTCACGTAACGCCGACTCAAATCCACCGCCTCAGTCAGCATTTCGTCAGGAATTTGAACTTGATGATGCTTAGCTAATTTTCCGCTCAAACCTCGCATCATTTCCACCGCCTCTTCTGGCGATGGCTCATTAACAGTTACCGACTGGAAGCGCCGCGACAATGCGGCATCTTTTTCTATATGCTTTCGATATTCCTCAAACGTCGTCGCACCAATCAGTCGCACCTCGCCTCGCGACAACGCTGGCTTCAATACATTCGCCGCATCCATCGAGCCTTCAGCCGAACCAGCGCCAACCAACAGATGCAACTCGTCAATAAACAAAATAACTTCTTGATGCTTTTTAGCAACCGCTAAGACTTTTTGCAATCGCTCCTCAAATTGCCCGCGATATTTCGTCCCAGCAATCATCGCCGTCAAATCCAGTTGAAAAAGTCGCTTACCCTTCAAAAATTCGGGAACTTTATTATCAGCAATCCTCTGCGCCAAACCCTCAACGACCGCAGTTTTACCGACACCAGGTTCGCCAATTAGCGCTGGATTATTCTTACTCCGCCGGCCTAAAATCGTAATCATTCGCTGAATTTCCGACGCTCGACCAATCACCGGATCCAAAAATCCTTCACTAGCACGCCGCGTCAAATCGACACCGAATTTCTCCAAAACTCGCAAATCGCTAGAATTTTTACTCGCCACACTGCGCTCACTCTGCAGAGATTCAAATTGCTGTTTATCAAACACATCTTCCAAATTTCCACGCAGATTGTCAATGTCAACGTTCATATCCCGCAGCAATTTAGTCGCTCGCGCCTCGTGCTGCTGCAGCATTCCATAAACGATGTGTTCCGTGCCAATTTTTTCCTGTCCAAATTCAACAGCTAATTGCCAAGCAATCCTTATTAATTCAACAACTTCAGCGCTCAAACCCTTACTTACAATCGTAATCACCAGCGGCTTTGCGGTCAGATTCAATGCCATTTCCGCCCGATCCAAAGTTACGCCGTTTTCCGCCAAAATCTTTGCGCCCAATGACGAATTTTGAGCCAGCACGCCAAGCAAGATATGCTCCGTGCCAACATATTCACTCCCCTCATTATGCGCCAGAAAACCAGCCCGCCCCAAACTGGCCCGAGCCGTTTCCGTCAGCCGAGGTTCTAATTCAGAAAAATCTTCTGACATATCGCCCTCCTTTCGTTTTCGGCGATTCGCAGAAGGCAGCTTATTCCGCCACCTCCTCAACTACGCTCATCAAGCTATCCTCAATATTCTTTCGAGGTTTTGGTTCTGTCTTAACGGGAGTTTTTGCTTCGATGTCTAATTCATAGCCAGTCAATCGACTTGCCAAGCGAACATTCTGTCCAGCGCGACCGATTGCTATCGACTGCTGATCTTCGCTAACATAAACCGTCGCACGCTTCTCATCTTCATTGACAGTCACACTCAAAACCTCTGCCGGGCTCATCGCATTAGCAATAAATCCAGCCGCATCTTCCTCGTATGGAATAATGTCAATTTTTTCCTGCTCACCAATTTCATTCATCACAGCCTGAACACGGGCGCCGTGACCACCAACAAACGTACCAACTGGATCAACGCCAGGTAACGCCGAAGAAACCGCCAATTTAGTTCGGCGACCAGCTTCGCGAGCGATTGCCTTAATCTCAACTGCACCAGTTTCCATCTCTGGGACTTCTTGGTTGAACAAGAATCGCACAAACTCTTCATTGCCGCGGCTAAGAATCAATTGCGGACCGCGACCTTCGCGCTCAATGTCCTTAATGTAAACCTTAATTCGACGACCAACGCCGTAATATTCGCCAGGAATTTGCTCACTCTGAGGCATAATTCCGACAGCCTTGCCCAGCTCAATTCGCACAACACGTGGCTCAACTCGCTGAACCGTACCAATAACAACCGTACCGATTTTATCTTCAAATTCCGCCAAGACAACTTCACGCTCAGCCTCGCGCAAACGCTGCAAGATCACTTGCTTAGCGGTCTGAGCCGCAACTCGACCAAAAGTCGTCACGTTATGAGTTTCCATCACAACTTCACCGCCAAGTTCAGCCGCAGGATCTATCTCTTTAGCTTCCTCTAGGTCAATTTGATTGGCGTCATTCTCAACTTCTTCAACAACCGTTTTAACAACCGACACGACAGCCGTACCGTTATTGATATTCAAGCTTGCGCGAACCAATTGGTCACGTGTGCCATTATCACGACGCCAAGCCGCCGCAATCGCCTGCTCAATCACGCTCAAAACTGTTTCTTCTGGCAAGTTTTTCTCCTCAGCAATCGTACGCACTGCCAACGTCAACTGCTTAATGTTCAAGTCTTCCATTATATTCTCCTTCTTATTAATTATATCTTTTTCCGTCTCAAACTTCCATAAACGAAAAACTCCGACCTGCCGGCCGGATTAGTACTTCTCTATTGTAGCGGAAAGATTTTATTCTGTCAATCCAATTCTTTTTGCCAAAGAGATAAACATTTCTTAGTAGATGGCGATATTTGATCAAAGCCAATTCTCTGATAAAACTCTTCAGCGGATTTCAGGGAATACAATTTGACGACACGCGCATCTGGATATTCACCAGCCAAAGCCTCAATAGCCGCCCGACCAATTCCTCGCTTGCGCGCAACTTCCCTAACAAAAAGATCTTCTATAGTAACCTCGCCGTCACCATTAGAGCATACAGTCATAAGCCCAGATGACAACTCTTCACCAGAAGTATCAATAGCAAAAACGTCGCTACCGTAGTAATTATTCATACCTTTTAAATATTCTATTAAATCCTTTTTTGCACCATCCGGAAACTCACAGCCCAAAACAGACTCCGAATGAGCCAAAGCCGCCCGTTCCAAAGCCTCATCATCACTCACCGACAATTTAGTAAGACATACCTCAGATTTCATTCTACCATTTTATCATAAAAACGTATTTTGTCAATATTATACTTCCACGCATTTTTCCAGGATTCCCGACATCGCGCTTTTTTCAGCTTCCGTTACCCACAAGTGATATCGTCGCTTTATTGCTATCTGGCGCGCTACATACTGACAACGAAACGGCTTATTACTCGGTAACCAAGTCGCCGCATCGCCGTCACCTTTGGCTTGATTTGCTGGGCCGTCAACCGCTAATAAATTTAACGGATCATTCGCTAATTTCTCTCGCTCTTCTGGAGAAATTTGCTGCGCGCCCTTTTGCCAAGCATCGCTCAAAGCCACGACGTGATCAATCTGAACCTTAGAACTGGTTTTTTCGCCACGCTGAAATTGGATTGTTTGACCGGTGTACGGATCATTCAGCACACCCGACAAAACTCGACATTTTTCATCAATTTTCTCATCCGTCAAATCTCGCGCCAGAATCACTTCCCGCACAGAGCAGCCGTTAATTTTACCCCAGCCATTGCCGAATTGCTTTCTGGAATAGCCAGTCTTTGGCGCACGTCCTTTAACTTCTATCTTTTCCAATTCCGCTCTGGCGTTCGAAGCACCAAATAATTCTCGTTGCGTTGAAGTTTGAATTGTCTGAGGTTCGGGCTGTGAAATTTGTGAAGCCCAAATCGCCGCGCCGACAATCAAAATTACCAGCGCAATCACCACTTGCCGACGTCGTATTTTATTCACCCTCATGACTGTATTATAATTAAACTATGACTAAAGTTCCACGCTCACTTGACACATTCACACCAAATCATTACAACCTAACTCTCGATTTAACACGCGCCGAGGAAAAAGAATTTTCTGGCACAGTTATCATTTCTGGCGAGTCCACCAGCGAATCAATTTCGCTACATTCCAAAGGCTTAACAATTCAATCAGCCACAATCGACAATCAGCCCGCCGACGTTTCATTTGGTGAGTTTGACGAATTGAGATTATCCCAGCCGAACCTTGAAAACGGAAACCACACGATTCACATCAATTTTTCCGGAACCATCACCGACGCAATGCACGGCTTGTATCCTTGCTACTTCACCCACGACGGTGTTAAAAAACAGCTTTTTGCAACTCAGTTTGAGTCGCATCACGCCCGCGAAGTTTTCCCTTGCGTTGACGAGCCAGCCGCCAAAGCTGAATACGATTTGACACTGGTCACCCAAACAGGGATAACGGTTTTGGGAAATATGCCCGTAAAAAGCGAAGAAGAAAATGGCGATTCTCTCACGACGACATTTGAGAAAACCCCACGAATGAGCAGCTATCTTCTGGCTTTTGTAATTGGTGAATTGCACAAAAAAACCGCCCGCACCAAATCTGGCGTCGAGGTTAACATCTGGGCAACGCCAGCTCAGAATGAAAATACATTAGATTTTGCGTTAGATATAGCCACTCGTTCAATTGATTTTTATGATGAATATTTCGGCGTCAAATATCCACTACCAAAATCCGATCACGTCGCCCTTCCTGACTTTTCGTCTGGCGCCATGGAAAACTGGGGCTTAATCACTTACCGAGAGAGTTGCTTGTTGGCGGATCCTGAATTGACCCCAGAATCGTCCAAGCGCTTCATTGCCACGGTTATCGCGCACGAACTTAGCCATCAATGGTTCGGCAATTTGGTTACCATGCAGTGGTGGAATGATTTATGGCTCAATGAAAGCTTTGCCAATATGATGGAATACGTGGCGATTGATGCATTACATCCCGAATGGCGCATGTGGGAAGATTTTGCCACGAATGAAGTGACGACCGCACTTAGAAGAGACAGCTTAGATGGCGTTCAATCCGTTCAAGCCGACGTCAATCATCCAGACGAAATCAGCACATTATTTGACCCGGCGATTGTTTATGCTAAAGGCGGTCGACTGCTAGTTATGGTTAGAAAACTTATCGGTGAAGAGGCATTTCGCGCTGGGCTTAAATCATATTTTGAAAAATTCGCGTATAAAAACACTATCGGAAATGACTTATGGCAAGAATTAGAGTCGGCGAGCGATCAGCCAATTGTCAATCTAATGAACGCTTGGATTTCCCAACCTGGCCTTCCTGTCGTATCAGTTTCAAATAGTCACGACGCGGCGATTTTAAATCAGGAGCGATTCTTCATCGGCGAGCACCAACCATCTGACGCATTATGGCCGATTCCATTATTCGCAAACCAACCGCTTGACGTAAAAATATTGAATCAAAAAGAAACCACCGTTTCCATTGAAAAGCCATTGCAATTAAACTGCGGCTTAAGCGCCCACTTCATCACCAAATATGACGAATCCACTCGTGAATATTTATTGAAAAACATTACAGAATTGCCAACCTTGGATAAGATTTGTATCTTACAGGATGCGACAATACTCGCCCGCGCTGGATTTGAAAATTCGGCGTCACTACTTCCATTGGCATTGTCGCTAAAAACCGAAACCAACGAAAAAGTCTTCGGGATGGCGACTGGTGCTTTGACAGAACTGCGAAAATTCGTCGATGATAATGACGCCGCCAGAGATTCATTAAAGAAAATTTCTGGAGAATTTGCGCGCGCCACATTTGAGGAATTGGACTGGGATGAAAAAGCCGGAGAATCGGACGACGACCGCGAGCGACGCACTACGGCTTTGAGTTTGATGATGTATAGCGAAGATAAAGAAGTTTTGAACGAGGCAAAAACGCGTTTTGACAATAATAAATTGGAAGACTTACCGACAGAAATTCGAGCTTTAATTATCAGCGCAAACGTAAGACATTTCGAGACGCCAGAGATGATTGAAAATCTCTTTGCTGCATATAAAAACACGCCGTCAAATGACCTGCAGAATGATATTGCAATTGGACTAACTTCTACCAAAAACCCTGAAACCGCAGAAAAAATTCTTGCCAACATTAAAAATTCCAATATCATCCGCCCGCAAGACGCCAGCCGTTGGTTTGTATATTTGATTCGGACGCAGGAAAATCGTCAGATTGCGTGGAATTGGCTGAAAGAAAACTGGACGTGGGTCGAAGGTACGTTTGGCGAAGATAAAAGCTACGACGATTTTATTCGCTATGCCGCCACAGCCCTACTGACAACCAACGAACTTAACGACTTTCGACAATTCTTTGAGCCGATGGAAAATATTCCAGCCCTCGCCAGAACGATTAAGCTGGGAATTACCGAAATATCAGCGCGCGTCGAGTTGATTGAGCGAGACAAGGCGGACGTGCTCTCTGTTTTGCAAACAACACTGTGATATATTATGTCACATTTTTGACAAAATCTATTGACATTTTATCCTATTAGTGATATAAATGGAAGTGGCTTTTGTTGACAAGTTGAGATTTATTCCTTGTCCGAAAGCGCACTTTGACAAGTGAAGAGAATCTATAAGACGAAGGTGAGATTTTGCGGTATTCTAATAAGTACCTCAAAACCTCATCTTCGATCTATGCCATCCGGGCGTTGATCAGTGCTTCCAGCACGGGCGTTCGCCCAGATGAGGAGAGAGTACTACAATGCCGTTCATTACCGATGAAGTCAAGGCAAAGAGGGCTGCCGACATCAATGATAGGAAGAAAACACTGAAGACGCTCAGGAGAAATGAAATCTCTCGTTTCTTCGAAGAGGGAATCCCCACACTGTGCGAGGAAGCCAGGAAAGCCGCAGTCGACGCATATTTGATGACGGGTAAGCTTCCAGACGAGATCTGTATCTATGATCATGATCGTCGAATCACCTCAACAGTCGCAAACAACCCCGGGTGTCGTAAGGCACTCCTTAAGAAGCTCCAGAGCCTCGAAGAGAGGGTTTGTGACGTTGAATTCAAATGCACGGAATCCAAACCGTGGGAAATTGCCTCCGACCCCTGTATTGTCATCTACTTCTCCAACAACCAGGAGTAGCAGGCAATAACATCGCAAACATGGCGAGTCTGTAGACTCTCCGTCAGATTCTCTCACTTGTCATGTTTGCTCCATAGATGCGTATCTATGCTGATGAGTCGGAAACGACGAAAGCGAACAATTTATTCCAACACTACACACTCTTCAACTACGGGCGGATTTCCATCAACAGAAATCGCCAGCATTTGCATGTCACAGCTTTCATACTGCGCATTTTTGGCAATGAATATCTCTGCAGAAAAGCGCATTTGTTGCTGTTTTTTATTTGTAATCGCCGCCAAGCCATCGCCGAAATTGTCATTTTTACGATATTTGACCTCTGTAAAATATAAAATATTATCTTTTTTACTAACAATATCAATTTCGCAATACCGAGTTCGCCAATTCCGCTCTATAATCTCATGACCATCGCCCGCCAACCAATCCGCCGCCGCTTGCTCACCCTTATCGCCAATTTGACGCGTCGTGTCTTTTTGCTGGTTTTTAGATTTTCTATCGTCAGACGCATTTTGCGAATTCACCCCAGTATTAGCATATTTAGCCAACGGCGCAAAACTCAGCCGATGTAGCGGAGTCACACCCAGATTATCAATAGCCGCTCGGTGTTTTGCCACCCCATAACCAACGTGCGAAGAAAAATCGTATCCCGGATAAATATCATCCTGCTTCGCCATAAATTTATCGCGAGCCACCTTAGCAATAATTGACGCCGCCGAAACGCTCGGAATCAGACCGTCGGCTTTCGCTATCATAGTCACATATTTCTCCAGTGGTGTACCCGCCAAAAAATTGACCGTCCCATCGATAATAATCTCATCAAACTTCGAGCCGCTTTTCTGGCATTTCGCTTGAATTTCTTTGACCGCGCGCCGCGTTGCCAATTTAAGCGCCTCGCTCATTCCTATCTCGTCCAACTCCTTAGCAGAAACCCAGCCGAGAGCCCAAGCCGACGCTTGCTCGCGAATTTCCTCATCGAGCAACTCACGTCGTTTTTTGGTCAATTTTTTACTATCATCAAGCCCTTCAATTTCAGCGCCGCCCAAAACCACCGCGCCAATCACTAACGGCCCAGCCCACGCGCCGCGCCCGACTTCATCAATTCCCAGAATCACCCGACAATCTTCCCTTTTTCGTCATAAAATTCGCAATAATCCAGCCAATCCAAACTGTTGCCGCGCCTAATGTATTCGCCAAAATATCCCAATTCGTGTCGTCTAATTTTATGCTCGCCAAGCCCACCTTGACCATAAATAATTCCGCCAATTCGTTAATACAACCCAGCGCCGAAACTAAAGCGAAGACTGAAAACACTGTCACCAGCCAATGCGCCCGCCATTTCATCGACGAAACCAAATATGCCCAGAATAGCCCCGTAAATAGCCCACCGCCCACAAAGTGCGTCGTAAAACTAGTGTCCTGTCCGTCAATTAACGGCGACGGCAAATACCAAGATATGAAAAACAACAAACACACTACGTAAAGTAGCCAGCGATATTTTTGCTCACTATCAAAGCCGTTTTTCTTCAAAACATAAGGCGTCGCCACAGCCAAAGTCGTCGGAACAAGGACGGATATATAATGAAATATTGCCATATTGAGATTATAACATGAGAAAACCGCCTCAGATTAAGAGACGGTTTTTAATGATTAACCAATTGACAATTACGCGTCTTTATGGCGAGCTGCAACTTCAGCAGCCTTGGCGTCAAGTTCAGCCTGAGCAGCATCTTTTTCAGCTTGCTTTGCAGCAGCAGCCTGAGCAGCTTCTTCCTTCAGGCGTTCAGCTTCCGCTTCTGCCTTAGTGTCATGAATGTCATTAACAGCAGCGCGATCGAAATTCTTAGCCGTCAAGCGAGCCGACTTACCGCTACGCTGGCGAAGGAAGCTTAAGAACTTGCGGCGAACCTTAGCGCGTCGGACGATTTCAATCTTCTCAATTAGCGGACTGTGCATCAAAAACGACTTTTCAACGCCAACGCCTGAAGCGATCTTTCGAACCGTAATTCGTGATGTGTGTGATTTTTTATTATCGGTACGGATAACAACACCCTCGAACATCTGAATACGCTCTTTGTTGCCTTCCTTAATTTTCTGGTAAACGCGAACTGTGTCACCACTGCGAGCATCGACAACTGCTTGCTTTTTTTGTGCTTGGTTGATTTTGTTGATTAACTCAAAACTCATAATTTTTCCTATCTTCCGAACTCGCTCCGACTGGCCACGCAGTTGTACCTCTGCGGCTCCATATCAAACAAGGCTCGAATATTTAACTCTCGTACAATTACATAAGATAATAACACAAATCTAAAGAAATATCAATTAAATAAAATTGGAGTATAATATAGTTATGGATTACAATAAATTAGCACTCGAACTACACGAAAAATACAAAGGTAAAATTACGACTAGCCTCAGAGATAAAGAGGAGCTTAATCGCGACAAACTTAGCGCTTATTACAGCCCTGGCGTCGGCGCAGTCAGTCAAGCAATTGCCGAAAATCCAGCCGATTTACCAAAGTACACTTGGACAAACAATCTAGTCGCCGTAATCTCAGACGGCTCAGCAATTTTGGGCTTAGGTAATTTGGGACCAAAAGCCGCCATGCCAGTCATGGAAGGAAAGGCTTTGCTATTTAAGCATTTTGCCGATGTCGACGCCGTGCCAATTGTGTTAGACGTTCACGAGCCAGAAGAAATCATTGCCACCATTAAAGCTATTGCGCCAAGTTTCGGTGCCATCAACCTCGAAGACATTGCCGCACCAAAATGTTTTGAGATTGAAGAGCGATTGAAGGCAGAGTTAGATATTCCAGTTTTCCACGACGACCAACACGGCACGGCTGTCGTTGTATTAGCGGGCTTAATTAACGCCGCTAAATTGACAGGACGAAACCTGGCAGATTGCAAATTCGTGGTCATCGGCGCAGGCGCAGCTGGCACGGCAATCATCAAATTGTTAAATCTTTACGGAGCAAAAAACATCGTAGCGGTGGATAGCCGAGGAATTGTCGGAAAATCACGCACAGATTTGAACGCTGAAAAAACCGCGCTATTGGAATATGTCGACGCATCGCAATCTGGCTCAATTGAAGACGCCATCACCGACGCAGACGTATTCATCGGCGTATCGCGCGCAGGACTTCTCACTCCAGAATTAGTTAAGAAAATGGCGAAAGATCCAATCGTATTCGCACTAGCAAATCCTGTTCCAGAAATTATGCCAGATGTCGCCAAACAAGCCGGCGTCGCAATCATCGGTACGGGTCGTAGCGACTTCCCAAATCAGGTCAATAACTCTCTAGCCTTCCCTGGAATTTTCCGCGGCGCATTAGATCACGGAGTTAAGAAAATCACCGATCAGCACAAATTGGCGGCTGCTGAAGCGCTAGCTAACCTGGTTGAAAATCCAACCGTCGATAAAGTCGTCCCAACTGCATTTGATAAGGGTGTGGTTGAAGCTATTGCGAATGTCATTAGGTAATCCTAAGCGCCAGCACCGTACTTAGCCGCATCACGAGAGTCGCCATCTATGAATAGGGCCACTAACGACTCCTGGTTTTGTTTGTCGCAAGCTCCTAAGAATAAAACTACTTCAGTCACTCCAGCTCCCTGAAGAGATTTTTTAGTCTCACTTTCGTCAGACATATCCCCAACGCTGACTTTTGACACATAAACCCTCTTGGCGTTATGCGTTTGTTCTTTCCAGGCGTAAATTATAAACGGATAAAGCTCTTTTAATCTGTTATTTAAGCCAATTGGCAAACCGACAGACTTATCTTCTGAAGTTGCTACACATTTAGCAGTCATAGTTAATTTGTCCTTAATAATAGGTAGAATGTCCCGTTTCTTCTCGTCGTTTTCGTATCCAGTCATTTTATGCTCGACCTTTTTAGCCTCTTCAGTGCGCGCGTCAATTACTGCGACCACAGTACCGTCACCACCATGCTCAACATGCAGTACATTCACAATAGAATCTTCTTTAAGCCACGGAAACGTTTCGCTATCAAGCGTCACAGCATCTCCCGCCTTCAATCCAATTTCTACCAACTGAGAGCTGCTTTTTTCGATTGTCAGCTTCGATTTGTTTGATCTTTTTCTCTTAGCGACTTTCCTCAGAGATTCACCCGCAATTTCAGGCGCCGCTTTGTAAGTTGTGAATTTTTCAGAAAGAACCTTTAGCTCGCCTTCTAGAATTGACTTCATTTTTTCTTCCACCACGGATTTGGCAAGAGTCTGTGCATTCGGACAATTTTCCTCAAATACAATTTCCGTATATTCACGAGCTAACAATTCCTCGTCCAGATCTCTCATCTCGTCTGTACAGTCGAGTATGGTTTTAGTCCACTCCAGGTCTCTTTCATAATTAAAGAAGGCTTCAATGCGCTCCATACGCGCACCACTTTCATTCCCAGGCATCGCCTCAAGCTCATCGGCTTTAAGCATTGAAAAATCTGTCAATAGCTCAACTAAGTGATGCGTCTTTTCACGAACTGGATCGTATTCAGGTCGACTTACTCCAAATTCTATAGGCGGAAAAGTGCTGTCTTTTCTATAAATCCTATCAATCACAGACCTCTTAGTCTCCAATGTGAGTTGCATATATTCAGAGTCGGCAGCATCTGGGTTGAGATTATTATTCCTCTGAAATTTCTCTACTTTAGGAATTTTATACCCCTCAAGATTGCAGTATTTCGGAACATTAACTTCCGCTATATTAGCAGGAAAAATCTTATCTAACGACGACATAAAAGCATTTAGCGAGGCTTCATATTCCTTATTAAATTCCTCTTTCAATCGAGAGCTTACTTCGTCAAAATCGTAGCGGATCTCCAAATATTCAGGAGACTGGTCGTATGCATCCTTAGCCTGCTTAAGACTATCAATTACAGGCTCATATTTCTCAACCAAGTCCTTAAACATAGATGAATCTTTGGGCACATCTTCACATATATATTCAAGGAAATTGATGACAGTATCAAAAATTTCACAAACAGAGCCTTTCTCAGACTCTGAAGATTCGCTATCGTAACAAGAGTGTCCCGGAATTTCGCTCATAAACTGATATTTTATCAGTTTATGGCTATAAAGTCAATTATATTACTCTGTTAACTTCTTCTAGTGTTGTTTCACCACGAAGAGCCGCCAACACGCCAGCCTGAAGCAACGTCACCATACCATCTTCTTTTGCAGCCTTTTCAATCGCTTCCGTATGAGCATCCTCAACATCGCCGCGCAGGAACTTCTGAATATTCTCGCTTACAACCAACTGCTCCATTACTGGAATTCGCCCCTTGTAGCCAAACGGAACATCGTCTGTCGGCACCGCACGCCACAATTTGAATGTGTCCAAATCTGGGCAATCAACATTCTCCGGCAGATCCTTCAAGACTTCTTTCACCCACTTGCGAGTTGCCTCATCTGGCTCATATTCCTCTTTACTATCATCCCACAATCTCCTCACTAGTCGCTGAGCAATCACCAACCGAACCGCCGAGCTAAAAATCGGGTTTTGCCCAATCATATCGATCATACGACTAAACGCCGCCGCAGTCGAATTGGCGTGAAAGCTGGACAATACCAAGTGTCCCGTAATTGAAGCCTGAATCGCAGTCTTCGCAGTTTCATTGTCGCGGATCTCGCCAACCATCACCACATCTGGGTCAAGACGTAAAACACTGCGCAAACCATCAGCAAACCTTTGTCCATTTGTCGTATCAATTGGAATCTGAGCAATCCCAGGAATCGTATTTTCTACAGGATCTTCCAGCGTGATAATCTTTCGATCCTGAGTATTAAGAGCGTTCAAAATACTATATAACGTCGTAGACTTTCCTGAACCAGTTGGACCAACCATCAACAACATCCCGCGCGGATGAGAAATAACTTCATCAATTTGCTCGCGCTCTTTCTTTGAAATACTCAAAAGATCCAAGTTCAACATTGACTCATCAAAATTAAACAATCGAAGCACCAAGTCTAAACCGTACACCGTCATCACGGCTTCCACACGCAAATTCAGCACGTGCGATGCGCCATCTCTATGAATTTCCTGCTGCATATGTCCAGACTGAGGCTCTCTGGAAGCAGTAGAAATATTCGCACGAGACGCCAAAGTCGCCATAATCACTCGATATCTATCCCTGCTAAGTTCCGCCACCGTGTGCAAAGCTCCGTCAACACGCATCCGAATTCGAATCGACTCACGCTGGTTCTCAATGTGAATATCCGACGCACCCAACAAATCCGCTTGGTCAATCAAATAATTAAACACGTCATTTGTGCCCACGGAAGCCAAAGTCTGAGTAACCTGCGCCAGAGTATCGCTATCGCCCTCCTTGGCAATTTCAATATTGTCGTAAATCACTTTTTTTGGCGGATCAAACCTAAGCATAATTGACCGAAAAGCCGAACCAGAAATTAAGAAGAAGAAGATTCGCTTGCCATTTTCAACATACTGATCTCGCATCCGCTTCATCAACGATTCAGAAGTTTGCGACGTAACACCAAATCGATAAGACTGGTCTTCTTCGTTAAACGCCAGCGGAACCAGCCGACCCTTATACATCTCTTCTATCGTTAAAACATCCTTAAGTAGAGGCAAAGTGTTCTCAAATTCCCGCCCATCAAGATATTGAAGTCCTAAAATTGATGCTCGACGACGAGTCGCTTCCTCGTCCTGCTCACGGCGTCGCGCCTGAATTTTATCTTCGTCCATATGAAAATTATACCAAAAAGCTTACGGTTTTACGAGTGATATAATAGTAATATGAATCCAGAAATTACTCTGTTAGTTCACAATATTCGCTCAACACATAATGTTGGGGCAATTTTTCGCACAGCCGAAGGATTTGGCGTGAAGAAGATTATTCTTAGTGGCTACACGCCGTATCCAGAATTGAGTTTATGTAGCAAGGCGCCTGTTTGTGCGCTTGTTGATGGAGAAATTCGATCTGAAGATCCTCGCCTGCCGCACATTCGCGAGAAAATCACCAGCCAAATTCATAAAACAGCCTTAGGTGCGGAAAGTTTGGTGCCGTTTGAGTTTTACGAGGATATCAATGATTGGATTAAAGAGAATCAGCAAACAGAAAACTTGCCAATCATTGCGTTGGAGCAATCAAAAGACAGTGTGATGTTGCCAGAATTTCAGCCGCCTGAAAAATTTGCGCTGCTACTCGGAGAAGAAGTCCACGGAATCACGCCGGAACTTTTGGACAACTGCGATTTCACCGTAGAAATCCCGATGTTTGGCCAAAAAGAATCATTCAACGTGTCGGTCGCAACAGGAATTGCGCTATTTGGACTGATTTTCCCGAGAATGAAATAATCTCAACAACGCATAAATAAACTTCTGAAATCTGATTATTGACTTTATTAAACATATGTGTTATATTTGTATGAGCTTTCTTTGGAATCCCCCAGAGAAAGTAGTCCCCTACATGAAAGGTTCGAGGAAATGTTTGACATTTTCTTCATTCTCACAATTCTAGCAACCATGTATGTTGCATGGTACGCCTACAGGGCCCCTTCGGGGGTTAGTCACATATGGCACACGCTAGCCGCCGCGGCTGGCGTGTGGATGACAGTCTTTTTCATCTACTTCATGGTAGCAGAATCGCCACACCGGCCGATGTACCACACGGTGCTGGTGGCTTTGTTCTACTGCACGACGGCGGCCACTTACACTACCCTACAAGAGAGGGGTAAGACAGAAGTGAGGAATGAACTGCGGGACAATAAGTCCCGCTGACAGATAGTTAGCCCGCCAGAGCAACCAGCTCCGGCTGAGGCCTCTGTCAGCGGGCTAACTATCACTTTAGAACTACACACTCTTCACCCAGAGTGTTTTTTAATTGGCTTAATAGGCTATCATTAGCATCCACCTTAAACGGCAGACGCATGGCTGATTTTTCTTTCTCGCCCAGCACCAAAACCACGTCAGTCGTGCCAGCATTCTCGCCGCAAACAGACTTCATTTTCACTAACCGCGAATGGTCATTTGGGTCTTTAATATACACAAATAACTTTGAAGCGGGAATTTCTGGCGCAACATTAACAGGCGCCGAATGAGTTTTTGGCTGCGGTTTGGCGGCGTCATTCTTTACGGCAGACTTCGGAGAAGCTCCATTTTTCTGATTACGATAAGCTTCACGGCGCTCTTTTTTAACGGCAGAGCTAATTTTTGGCGCATCCATTTTACGCCCAGTCGACTCATAGCCATTGATATCGTTATCTGTAATCACAATAATATCATCGGCAATTAGTTTACTTTCATTGCCCAAATTTCCGTCACGATCTCGAGCTGAATTTTTACCAGAAACTCGAATCACTGCGTCTTGAACCAGCTTGGCGCCAACTTTCTCATACAGATTTGGAAAGACAATTATTTCGCCCTCGCCGAATTTATCCTCAATTCCCACGAACGCCATTTTCGAACCGCTTTTTGTGACAATTGTACGAACGGTACTGATAATTCCCCCGACCGTCATCATTCGACTGTCATATTCAGGAACTAGTTGCGTCAATGGTTGAGTTTGCTCACTTAAATACGTTTCATATCTATCAAGCGGATGCGCCGAGATATACAGCCCCAACAATTCCCGCTCCCACATCAAGCGCTCTTTATCGTCGTGTTTCACGGGAGCCTTCTGGAGATGAAGAGTCGATTGGACACTCGCCGCATCATCGCCGCCCAACATTCCAAACAAATTGGTCTGCCCACTGGCAGCTTCTTTTTGGAGTTTGGACGCAAATGACGTAATAGAATCCAGATTGAAAAGTAAATCAGATCGATCGCCCATATCATCAAACGCGCCAGATTTAATAAGCGATTCCCAGGCTTTTCTATTGAACTTGCTGGTTGAAACGCGCCTAGCAAAATCCTCAACCGATGTAAACGGTCCATCTTCGCGCGCTCGCAGAACTTCCTCGACCGCACCAACGCCAACGCCCTTCACTGCCGACATTCCGAAACGAATTTTATTCTCATTCGGCACCACAGCAAACTCAACGAACGACTCATTTACATCAGGGCTCAGCACACTAATTCCCATGTGCTTACATTCAGTAATTTCAATTGCCAAACGATCAGTATCATCATGGTCGCTGGTCATAAGCGCCGCCATAAACGCGTCGGGATAATGCGCCTTCAAATAAGCCGTCCAATAAGCAATCAAACCATAACAAGCGGCGTGCGACTTATTGAAACAATAGTTGGCGAACTCCTCCAACTGAGTCCAGAAAGTTTCCGCAATTTCCTTAGTTGCGCCACCAACTTTAACCGCACCCTCGACAAATTCAGGCTTGACCTTTTTCATCAAGTCAATTTTCTTCTTACCAACAGCCTTACGCAACGTGTCAGCCTGACCACCAGTAAATCCGCACCATTCCTTAGAAATCTGCATAAACTGCTCCTGATAGACCAAAATTCCATAAGTATTTTTCAGCGAGTTTTTCATTCCAGAATGCAAATAAGTTATTTCTTCTTCGCCGTGTTTACGCCTAATAAAACTGTCAATAAACTGCATCGGGCCCGGACGATAAAGAGCCACCATAGCAATAATATCTTCAAACGTAGTCGGCTTCAGTCCGCGCAAATATCGCTTCATTCCCGCCGATTCCAACTGGAACACACCAGTCGTGTCGCCGCGCTGGAACAGCTCGTAGGTCTTTTTATCATCAAGTGGCAGCTCCGAAAGGTTAATTTCTTTCTTGTAAGCTTTTCGGATAATCCTCATGGCGTTATTGATAATCGTAAGGTTCGAAAGCCCCAAAAAGTCCATCTTAAGAAGCCCAAGCTCTTCAACTTCGCCCATCGGGAACTGAGTTGCCACCACGCCCTTTTGCGCCATTTCAAGAGGAATATAATTGACCAGCGTATCTGGCGCGATCACCACACCACAGGCATGAACGCCGTGACTGCGAATTGTCCCTTCCAACTGAATTGCATAATCCAGAACTTCCTTCGCAGTCGGATTATTTTCATATTCATTCCGAAGATCTGCGTCTTCTTTAATACTCACAGACAACGGAATATGTCGCCCCTGACTTGGTGGCGGAACTAACTTCGCCAAGCGGTCGCTCTCAGCGTACGGAACTTCCAAAACCCTGGCCACGTCACGCACTGCCATACGACCAAACATCTTACCAAACGTCGCAATATTACTGACGTGATCCTCGCCATATTTTTTCGCACAATATTCAATCACTTCATCGCGACGCGTATCCTGAATATCAACGTCGATGTCGGGCATAGAAATACGATCAGGATTAAGAAATCGCTCAAATAGCAAACCGTATTTTAGAGGGTCAAGATCTGTAATGTTCAGCGCATACGCAATAATCGAGCCAGCCGCACTACCACGTCCAGGCCCAAAAACAATTCCTTGAGATTTTCCCCAGTTGATAAAGTCCTGGACGATCAAGAAATAACCTTCATAGCCCATATTTCCCATCACACCAAGCTCCATCTTAGCGCGCTCACGAACCTCCTCGGATAACTGAGGGATAATCTCGTCAGGATCCAACTTTTCAGCCTCCTCCTTCGAAGCTCCATTGTAACGCTGCAACAAACCTTGATATGTCAATCTAAGCAGATACGAATGTTCATTCTCGCCGTCTGGCAATGGATATTTTGGAATAAGAATTCGCCCAAGCTCAATTTCAACATCACAGCGATCAGCTATTTTTTTCGTGTTGCGAATAACTTCAGGAAATTCCTCTCCCCAGTGGTCAATAATATCGCGCGGATCCGTCAAATGTAGCTCAAAATCTTTCAAGCTCATTCGTTTTTCATCACTGAGATACGAACCCGTCCCAACGCAAAGCAGAATCTCGTGCGCATCTTGATATTCGTGCGTCAAATAGTGACCATCACAAGTCACCACCATTTCAATATCAAGCTCTTTTGAAAGCTTAATCAAGCCCTCGTTGATCTTCGCCTGCACGTCCCAGTGTGTGTTCGACTTCGGGTGTCCGTGGTCCTGCAGCTCCAAATAATAGCGATCGCCAAAAATTGACTTATACCATTTGGCAATCTCACGAGCACGATCATAATCATCCTCCTTCAGCGCCACACCAATTTCACCGCTCGCACAACCGCTCAGAACGATAAGCCCTTCGTTCAACTCCTCCAGAAGTTCATGGTCAATTCGCGGTTTGTAATACATTCCCTCCAGATTGGCACGCGTCGACAGCTTCATCAAATTATGGAATCCTGTATTGTTCATCGCCAGCACAGTCAAGTGAAAACGCTGCTTGTCTTTACCTGGATCGCGGTCAAATCGAGAACGAGTCGCCACGTAAGTTTCAATTCCGATAATCGGCTTAATGCCAGCTTTCTTGGCGGTTTTGTAATAGTCCAAAATACCGCTCATCGTGCCGTGATCAGTTACGGCGGCAGCCTCCATCCCGAGCTCCTTAACCTTATCGACCAAGTCATGAATCTTAGTCAATCCGTCCAGCACCGAATGAAAAGTGTGATTATGAAGATGCACGAAATCTGACGGCTTCAAAGCCGCCGACGATGATTGTTCGCTTGTCCCCTCAGTCATTAATAACAATTATAGCACGCTATTGACGGCGTTGCATCGTCTCAATTAAGCGGTTGATGAAATCAGCCAACGGCGGGAAAATGTCGGCAAATTGCCCCAAAATCCAAATCAATAACGCAATCAATAACGTCGCGCCCAAAGCACTTCCAAGACCAAAGAAAATTCCGCGAACAAAATTCACCCAATAAACTTGGTGGCGAGATTTATGAAAATCAAAAAACAAATCCTCCAAAATCGCCTTGCGGGCACCATTTTCGTTATCACGAACGACTTTTTTTGCCAACTTATTTGGCTGTTCTTTGGCTGACTTTTTCACTCTTTCTTACCTTCTTCTTTGAGAAAAATTTCGAGAAAAATCCACTTTTTGAAGCGAAGTTTTTGGCTAGCTCCACGCCAATTGAAACCGTACTTACAATTCCATTTAAGTTGGCAATTCTCTGACTTATCGCCTCCACGTTTTGCTGAGTTTGGCGAATTTGACGCGTTAATTTGATGATAGAAATTGTCATAGCGATCATCATGATGACAAAAATCACCATCAAAACCAATAGAATAATAAGCAATCCGTTCATGCTATTTATTATACATTATTTTAGACGTTCCGTCAGATGAGCGCGCAATTTATCGCCGAAGTTAGGATCACGTAGTCCAAAGTCGATCACCGTTTTTAGATATTCCAATTTGTCGCCAGTGTCATAATAAGTACCGTTCGTAATCTCCACGCCGTAAAAATCAAATCCGTCGTCAATCATTTGCTGCATAATTGGCTGAATTGTAAACTCGCCGTTGCCGTCAAATTCTTCCTTGGCTTTGTCTAGATAGCCGAAAATCTCGCCCGGAAGTAAATAGCTACTGACACTCGCCAAATCAGAAGGCGCGTTCTCCTTGCCCGGCTTTTCAACGATATTCGTCATTTTTATAACGCCGTCTTTCACTCCTTGACCGTTGATAACTCCATAACGATCAAATTCCGCATCATCAGTTATCTTCTTACATGACAGAACCGCTCCATCTAGATTTTCTGATGCCTCGATCATCTGTTTGAAACGACTTGGACTAGCCGCAATAAAGTCATCCGCAAATGTGTAAATCACAGGCTCATCATGATGAATCAAATGTGAGGCGCAAGCCAAAGGCGTTGCGTTGCCGTACGGACCTTTTTGGCGAATATAAATAAAGTTCGCCATCTCAGCCAAATTCTGCACCTCGTCAATGAACGGCTGTTTTTTAGGACCGCCAGCGCGCAAATTAGCCAAAAGCTCTTCGTTCGGCTCGTCAAAATGGTCCTCGATTGCCCGCTTATTCGCGCTACCGATAATGATGATATCTTTAATGCCAGCCTCAACTAATTCCTCGACGACGTATTGAATAATCGGCTTATCAATAAGCGGCAACATTTCCTTTGGCATGGCTTTAGTTTGTGGCAAAAATCGTGTACCAAAACCGGCAGCGGCAATGATAGCTTTAGTTGGTTTTCTCATATTTCAGCTCCTATTCCCTATTATTTCAGCAATTCTAAAGTTTTTCGCGAATCAGTTTCTGAGCAAGGCTTGGATTGGCCTGGCCCTTAGACTTCTTCATGACTTGCCCAACCAAATAACCGATAGCCTTATCTTTTCCAGCCTTAATGTCGGCAATCGAAGCCGCCGAAGCTGGATCATTCAGAACTTCGTCAACGATTGCAGCAATCGCCGACTCGTCAGAAACCTGCAACAAATTCTTCTCTTCGGCAAGCTTACGCGGATTTTTCGCGCCAGCCAGAAGCTCATTGAATAGTTCCTTCGCATTCGTGCTGGAAACTTCAGACTTCTCTGTCATTTCAGCCAATTCTATCAAATCGTCAACTGCCACACGTGTAGATTTATTGTCTGTTTGCGCGTCATCTTCATCAGAAGCCGTCAATGCGCTCGCAAACCAATGCGCGACTCGCTTAGCGGAAGCTTCGCCAGACTTTTCCTGAACTTCCAATGTAATCTGGGCATAATCCTGATTAGACAAAAGCGAATTGATAACAGATTTGTCCAAGTTTAGCGCACTCCATTTTTCCCTATATTCGCCAGGAAGCATTGGTACTTTAGATTGAATTTCAGCAATCACCTCGTCAGTCAACACAACTGGCGGGATATCTGGGTCTGGCATATAACGATAATCCTGCGCGTCCTCCTTTGACCTCTGAGAAATAGTTATCTGCTTGTCATCATTCCAACCTCTGGTTTCCTGAACAACTTCTTCGCCACGCTCCAAGATATCGACTTGACGCTTGAACTCATATTCAGCAGCCCTCTCAACGCTACGGAAAGAGTTAAGGTTCTTAATTTCAGCGCGCTTTCCAAGCTCCGTCGCACCCTTTTTTGCTACTGAAATATTGACGTCAAATCGCATATTTCCGTGATACAAATTACCGTAAGTCACACCCGCGTAAACCATCAATTTATGCAGCTCCGAAACGTAAGCTTTAGCCTCCTCGGCCGAATGCATATCCGGCTCAGAAACAATCTCAATCAGCGGCGTGCCAGCGCGGTTAAGATCGACCAACGAATAGCCGTCATGATGCGTCAATTTACCAGCATCTTCCTCCATGTGAGCATGATGGATTCGCACGCGTTTCAAAGAACCATCTTCCAGTGGCGCATCGACATATCCAGCCAAAATAATCGGATTATACATCTGTGAAGTCTGATAGCCCTTTGGTAAATCTGGATAAAAATAATGCTTTCGATCAAACCGGCTAACGTGCGCAATCGGCGAATTCAAGGCTTTTCCAGCACGAACCGCCAACTCAACAGCGTGTTTGTTCAAAACCGGCAACATTCCTGGCATACCAAAGTCAATCTGATGCGTCTTGCTATTCGGCTCAGCGTCACGAGCGTCATTATCGGCCGGGCTAAATAGCTTGGTTTTTGTCGCCAGCTGAACGTGACATTCGATACCAATTGTCATTTCATAATCGTCATATACACTCATTATAATGCTCCCAAATCTTTTAATGCCTGTTCAAAACTCACCATAGCTCGACGAAAACTCTGCGCCGTTACCGTTACGTTGGTTTCGTGGGCAATTTGATTACGCAATTTATGTGCCACCCAAAGCCCATTTTCATCGCTCCAATATCCCTTGCGAGATTTCATACGTTCGCCCATCGTTTCGCCAGCCACGCCGCAGTCGCGCATAGCTTTGTCCAGCAACTTGTCCGCCTTCATTATCGCCATCTGCATACTTTCCGATTTTCTGGTTTCGACATTGCGCAAAATTTGCCGCCAAACCCTCTGGTACATTTCCTTGTCAATTTGACCGCGACCACGAGAAGTTAATTGAATAAAAATCATCAGCAAGGCGCCGATAGTCAACGCCGCAACAACTATCGCAACCATCAATCCGTCCATCAAATCTTCTCCACTTCCGAAACTAGCTTCAGCAAGTTCTTGTCCGACTTATAATCGCCAATAAGCTGCACGCCAATTGGCAATCCTTCATCACTATTCCCAGCTGGCGCAGCAACCGCAGGAAGTCCAGCCAAACTTGCTGGCACAGTCATAATGTCCGCCAAATACATTTTTATCGGGTCGCTAGCATTTTCCCCAATCTTAAACGCAGGAGTCGGCGCAACCGGCATCAATAGTGCGTCATATTCGGCAAATAACTTCTTAAATTCGTCAATCAACAACGTCCTGGCTTTTTGGGCCTGCATATAATAAGCATCAAAGAATCCGCTTGATAATACAAAACTTCCTATCATGATTCGTCGCTTATTTTCAGTCATAAATCCTTCATTTCGACTGCGACCGTAAAGTTCCGCCAAAGTCTTTACTTCCGCCGCTCGATGACCATATCGCACGCCGTCATATCGCGCCAAATTTGAGGACAATTCCGCCGGCACAATTATGTAATACATCGCCAGAGAATGTTGCATCATACTCAAATCCACTTCTTCAATTTCGTAGCCAATCTGCTTCAATTTCTCCGCATAATCAAGCGTTTTTTGGCGAACTTCCGCGTCCACGTCATCGGTCATACATTGTTTGACTAGACCTATCTTTTTCTTTGCAAATTCTGGCTGATTATTCCAAAAATCAGGCAAAGTCGTCATATCCTTATCATCGCGACCAGCCATAATTTCCATCACCAAGTCCGTATCTTCTGCGTTCGTAGCAAAACAACCAATTGTGTCCGTACTTGATGCCATCGCCACTACGCCATAACGACTAACCGCTCCGTAAGTCGGCTTAATTCCAACCACTCCGTTAAAGCTGGCTGGCTGACGAATCGAACCGCCGGTATCTGTACCAAGCGCAAACGGAACCACGTCGAGCGCCGTAACTACCGCCGATCCACCAGATGATCCACCAGCAACTCGCGTTTCATCTGCAGCGTTCTTCGTTGGGCCGAATGCCGAGTTTTCCGTCGAACCACCGTGCGCAAAAGCATCCAAGTTGGCCTTACCGATGCAAATCGCACCTTCCGCTTCCAATTTTTCAACGGCCGTCGCCTGCAATGGCGCATTAAAGTTTTCTAGCATTTTTGAAGCGGCAGTTGTTGGCGCACCAAACGCCAAAAAATTGTCCTTCACAACAAATGGCACGCCCGCCAATCGTCCAGAGATCTCGCCAGCATCAACCTTTTCTGCTCGCTCCAGCGCACGCTCTTCCGTCAAGCTAAGCAGCGCATTATACTCCTCAATTTCACGCGCTCGTCGCAATGCTTCCTTTACGTTCTCGACCGCGCTCTTGCCGATAAAATCACTAATCTTACTCATTACAATACCTGCGGAACTTTCACTTGATTATTCTGTTTTTCTGGCGCCAAATCGAGCAACTCCTCAACAGGAATCCCCGCCTGCACTTCATCCTCGCGCCAAACATTGCTCAGTCCCGTAACTTGATAAGTCGGCTCAACACCCGACACGTCAAGCTCACCCAACTGCTCAATGTAGCCAATTATATTTTCCAAATCTTGGCGCAGTCCGTCGGTTTCGTCATCAGTCAATGCCAGACTACTCAAACTCGCCAAGTGCTGAATATCGCTGGTAGAAATAGTTATCATATCAATATTATACCACTAAAAAAAGCCGCCCATCAAAGTGAGCGACTTTATTTTTCCAAGTTTTATTACATTGAGTAATCTTGGTAGTTCTTGTAGCGACTGTAATCTGATGGAATAGTCTTTACTGAGCTACCCGTGTCGTGTGCTTTAACAGCGATTGTGATAGCGCCAGTCAATAATACGACAGAAGAAGCCACAATCAGCATCAAGGACAAAGCCTTTGACATGTTGCGTCCTTTGACAATTTGACAAATGAAGTAAGCGCTAGTAGCAACAATTGCAAGAGCTAACGCGTATGGCAAGAATTCACCCAAGTACAAGCTCTTATAGAATTCGCCGCCGTCACCAACGCCGATAAATAGCAATGAGTTGATCAAAATACTTACTAATCGAGCGATCAAGTCAACGGCTGGAATAATCAAAACCGCCAAACCGCCGTAAGTTACCAATTTGTAAGCTGTTCGCTTTGTGTAGCCTTCACGCTCTGGAACAGCTTTTGATACGCGTGAAAATAGGACTAGCGACAATACAGCCAAAAGTACAGCAAACACTGACGCTGCAATAATTCCCGTTCCCTGAGTTACCATTGATGGCGCGAAAAATCCGCCAACACTTCTTAATAACATTGATGTTGAATTCGTCCACAAACCAAACACCTTGGTTATGATGTCAATCAGCAACATGATTGAAATAATCGCCGAACCCATTGCCAAAGCGTATTCCAAAGTTAGCATCTTTGCCTTGCCCTTATTTGGGTCTTCATATGCGTATTGCGGTGGATATGCCTGGTAAGCATTTGGTTGCATCGGCATTTCTGGTTGCGCGACGTTTGTTGGCTGTGGCTGTTCTTTTGTTGCCATAATCCCTCCTAATCTAATAATATTTTTATTCTACATTGTATGGCGAATTTCTGCAATTAAGTCACGCAGCTCTGCCGCTTTTTCAAATTCCAAATTGGCACTATGCAATTCCATTTGCGCCGTCAGATCTTTAATCAAAGCCGGATATTCGTCTTTTGGAATTTTCTTCAGGTTAAGCTTTGGCTTTTTATCAGATTCTTTTTGCGGAATAATCGAACGCAAACCGTCGTCAATTTTCTTCTGAATAGTTTGCGGCGTAATATTATGCTCTTCGTTATATTTCTGCTGGATCGCTCGACGTCGATTTGTTTCGTCAATTGCTCGACGCATACTATCCGTAACATTGTCGCCATACATAATAACTCGCCCATCGACGTGCCGCGCCGCTCGCCCAATCGTCTGAATTAGCGCCTGCTCACTACGTAAGAAACCTTCCTTATCGGCGTCCATAATTGCCACCAAACTGACTTCTGGAAGATCCAAACCTTCGCGCAATAGATTAATTCCAACCAGCACATCATACGTTCCAAGCCGCAAATCTTTCAGAATATCGCCACGCTCCAGCGTATCAATTTCGCTATGCAAATACGCCGTCTTCACGCCGTTTTCCGTCAAATAAGCGCTCAAATCCTCCGCCATTCGCTTGGTTAGTGTCGTCACCAACACGCGATGACCTTTCGCAATCGTCTGGCGAATTTCCTCCATCAAATCGTCAACCTGCCCGTCGGTCGGTCGAACTTCAATCGGCGGATCAAGCAGCCCAGTCGGTCGAATAAGCTGCTCAGCTGGCTTTGGCGAGTGAGAAAGTTCATAATCTCCCGGCGTGGCGGAAACATAAATTGCCTGATGAATATGCTGATTGAACTCGTCAAATCGAAGTGGGCGATTGTCCAGCGCGCTTGGAAGACGAAAACCATGCTCAACCAAAACTTCCTTACGGGCGCGATCACCGTTGTACATTCCCCGAACTTGCGGCAATGTCATGTGTGATTCGTCAACCAAAAGTAGCCAATCGTCCGGAAAATAATCAATCAAAGTTGCCGGCTGCTCGCCAGGTTCTCGGTCAGTCAAATAGCGCGAATAATTCTCGATCCCCTTCACGAAACCAGTTTCCTTCAGCATTTCCAAATCATATTTGGTGCGCTGACTTAGCCTTTGCGCTTCTAAAAACTTACCGTTATCCTCAAACCATTTCAGCCGTTGATTAAACTCATTTTCAATCCCAACAATCGCCTTTTCAATTCGCTCACGCGGCGTCGAATAGTGGCTGGACGGGAAAATTGTCAATTGGTCTGGCCGATCCAAAATCTCGCCAGTCAAAGGGTCGATCTTCGTCAGCTGCTCAATTTCATCACCAAAGAATTCCACGCGAACCGCAGTATCTTGACCTGCTGGAAAAATATCAACAACATCGCCGCGCACCCGAAAAGTTCCGCGCGCAAAATCGATGTCGTTGCGCCTATACTGAATGTCGGTCAATAGGCGGATAAACTTGTCCTGAACTCGGCGTTCGCCAACGGTCAATTTAATAGCCATATCGGCGTAAGTTTCTGGCGAACCAATGCCGTAAATACAACTCACACTCGCCACGATAATTACGTCGCGGCGCGTAAGCAGCGCAGAAGTCGCAGCATGCCTAAGCCGATCAATTTCGTCGTTGATTTTCGAATCTTTCTCGATGTAAGTGTCGCTTGAAGCGATGTACGCCTCTGGCTGATAGTAATCAAAATAACTAACAAAATAATGGACTTCATTGTCCGGAAAAAATTCCTTAAACTCAGAAAAAAGTTGCGCCGCCAAAGTCTTATTGTGAGCCAAAACCAGCGTCGGCACATTGCGCTTGGCAATAATATTCGCCATCGTAAACGTCTTCCCTGAACCAGTCACACCCAGCAAAGTTTGCTCGCGCTGACCTTTTTCCAAACCATCGACCAACTGAGCAATTGCTCGCGGCTGATCGCCCGTGGGCTGATATGAAGAAGAGAGGCGAAATTTATTCACCTCTCTATTTTACTATATTTATGAAAACTAGTCTTGGCTATAAGTTTGAGACGAGCCAGAAACTTCACATTTGCCGTCAACCAGACGACTCGGAACCGATGCCAACTTCAAGTCTGAGCACGGCATGCCACCTTGCTGCGTGCCCGCAACAATTGCAATTTCACCAGTACCGTTCTTTGGTCCGATAATAGTATAAGCGTTCGTCAAGCCATATACTGCCGCATATTTTCCGTATGCACGGTCAATGATTGGCTCATATACAGAACCTTCACGTTCTGGAATTGGCTGACCGACTTTAGACTTCAAGAACTTCTTCAAAGAACTATCAATATCCAATTTATCAACATCACTTACTGAAGTTAAACGAATGCCCGTACCGTCGCCTTTGGTTCGGAAATCTTTATATTCTTTCTTTGCCTCATTTGATGGCTCCTCGCCTTCGCCGCGAGTTTTTTCCAGTGAATCAGATGAGTCTTTCTTTGTTTGGCTGGTTTTTACTGAAGCGATAGAATCCTTGTCTTTATACACGGCGCCAGCAATTATCCAAGTAGCCATAGCAACAATGATTATGCCCATAACAATCACCGCCGCGATCAGCCATTTATTAGCCGTTGATTTGTTCTCCATAAAACCTCCATTTAGATTGTGCTTTGATTGTATATGATGGATTATTTACCGTCAATGTATTGTAACCATAGGCATTTTATGATATAGTAATAAAGTTAAAATCATAAAATAAAAAGGATAATGATGACACCGAAAAATGTTTGTATTCCGCGCGAATTACAGCTTCAGGCTGCGATGTTCAGATTAGGAAAAGTCGATGACGAAATTCATGCCGGCTATGAAATTCTCCAAAAATATCATAAAACCGTGACTTTTTTTGGATCAGCCAGGATAACTGAAGATAACGAATATTACCAAAAAGCCAAAGACTTAGCATTTCAATTAGCTAAAGAAGGCTACACAATTATCACCGGCGGCGGTGGCGGAATTATGGAAGCAGCAAACCGCGGCGCCATGGAAGCTGGCGGAAAATCAGTCGGATTCAACATTCGCTTGCCACACGAGCAATCCTTAAACAACTACACGACAGATTCGTTCGCATTCACTCACTTCGCGCCACGAAAAATCGTTATGACGCTTCTGGCTGACGCGTACGTTTGTTTCCCTGGCGGATTCGGTACGATGGATGAAATTTGTGAGATTATCACATTGACACAAACTAAGAAAATGGCGCCAGTGCCAATTGTTCTGTTTGATAAAAAATTCTGGGGCAAATGGGATGATTTTGTTCGCGACAACATGCTACCAAACAAGCTAATATCTGACGGCGATGAAAAAACCTACACAATCACCGAAGATATTCCAGAAGTGGTTAATTTAATTAAAAATCAGCGAACTTGTTGCGACCGATAATTATTTCTTAGGCTTCGGCTCAATCCAACAAATTCCGCCCTGACAAACCACTCGCTCCACAGCTGGATCATACGTGCGCGGGTGGTTTTTATATCGGCGCGTAATCTCAAATCCCAGACCTCGCTTGCCATACGTTGTTTGCTGCTTTCCCAGAGGTAACTGGCAATGATAGTTATTTATAATGTCAATTGGATTAAACGAAATCACTTGCCCATCAACGTCCAAAAGCACCCATTCAGAAGCCTTGAACGGCGCCCATTTGTCCACTTTCGGTGCAATGGCCATTAGTGATTGATAAATTTCTTCTGCCGTAGCGTTTGACGGATCCAGACCTAGAGAGCGAATAATCGAGTGCGCTCTAGCCAATATTTCCGCAATCAATCGCACATCGCTATCATCCCTAGTCATCTGCCTGAGCTCGGTTAATGCTCGACGTTTTTTCGCGTCACCGCCCAACAATTTTCCCAAATTTTGCGCCATTATAATTCCCTTTCTTGAATTGGCATAGCATGAAGTACTGTGCCAGCATATAAAATTCCAGCCTTTGCTCCAATTTTCATAACCACCGAGCTAGCGTTCGCACTGCCCATAATCACAGAGTTTTTCAAATTGCCGCTTCGCGCCCATTCGCTCAAAAATCCCGACGCAAATGCATCTCCAGCGCCAGTTCTGTCAATTGACGGTCTGTCATCGTACATTAGCGCTCGCACGATGGTTTTTCCATCGCTTGCAATTGAGCCATTTACACCGTCCGTCACCAAAACGACCGGAACTAATCTCAAACCTCTCCTAACCAAGGCCTCCAAATCCTCGCCAGACACCAATTGCTGCATTTCTTCTTTGTTCAGAGTCAAAACATCGACATCAGGCAAAAGTCCCAGCAATTTATCCTTTTGCGACAATTCTTTCTTTCCAGGATTAAAACAGATTTTCATATCGCGACGCTTGGCTTGCTGGAATAATTTATGAAGCATTGACATATTTCCCGCCAAAGTTGAAACATATAGCCAATCCGCATCTTCCTCTGATAAATCAAAGTCTGACTCGTGATAATGAGTCGAAGCGCCACGGTATGTTAAAATCGTTCGCTCGCCGTTTGAAGCCAATAATAACACCGAATATCCCGTGCTATATTTTGGCGAATATCGCACCAAATGCGTATCAATATTTTCCTTATCCAAATCTGCAATCACCGCTTGCCCTGCCGGGTCATGACCAATCGCGCCCATAAAACTAGCATAATGCCCTTGCCTGGAAAACGTTACCGCAGCGTTTGTGGCGCCACCGCCAGTCGAAAAATGAATCTGGTTTACGTCGGCTTTCGCCCCCAAATCCAGTCGCGCAAAACAGTGTTCTGGACTCTCACAAACTGGCGTCAGTGCGTCTGATTGACTTAAAAACACATCTTGAATCGCCGCACCAACGGTGATAATTTTTGCCATTAAACCACCGCCTTTCGCGCGGAATTAAACGCCTTAATCTTCGACTCTACCACTTCCTGTACAGCGGCATAAACTGGCGGCATTAATTTAACAATGGCGTACTCATTTGGATTTTCTCGCAAGGTTTTCTCCAAAGTCGTTCGGAAAGCATAACGCATATCAGAATTGATATTGATTTTAGAAACGCCAATTTTCGCAGCATCCTCAAAATAATGCAGTGGCGTACCAGACCCACCGTGCAACGAAATCTGACAATGAATCGCCTCGCGAATGTCAGCCAACAAATCCAAATCCAACACTTTCGGAACTGGATATTTGCCATGCAAATTGCCAATCGCCGCCGCAAAAGTATCAATTCCAGTCGCCTCAACAAACGCACGCGCACCCTCTGGCGTAGAGAAAGTCTTTTTTATCTCCTCATAATTTATATCTTCCGTATGAACATTTGAGCTGCCGCCAAAATAATGCGGTTCAGATTCCACTAGTGCGCCAGTAAACTTGGCATATTCAACAACTTCACGAGTCTTCGCAATGATTTCCTCATCAGAAGCGCCGTGATTTGCCTGAGAAATATCAATATGGATAAACTCGTACCCTGCGTCAATCGCTCGCTTACAGCCCTCAACTGTCGGACCGTGATCCAGATTCAAATACATTTCAATTCCATACTCAGCTTTATAATTGTCCACCAAATCGCGAACATTCTCTAGACCCATAGCCTTCACTTCGGCGTCGGAAACCTCAACCAACACTGGCGATTGAAGCTTTTGTGCCGCCCGCGCCACCGCAATCAGCGTCTCTTGATTGTCAATATTAAATGCCCCAACCGCAAAACGTTGCGCCCGTGTCCGCTGCATTAAATGACGCGCCCGCGTCGTGTTTTTCCGAATCTCTGAAATCGATAATCCCATACTGCCCCCTAAAATACTTATGGTAATTATATCAATTACCGTCCGCTATGCCAAGAGAATTGACATTATGTTGTTTTGGTGGTAACATAAAATAACTTTTGCTCGAGGCTTTCCTAGGGGCAAAAGAGCCCTTTGGTCTTGAGCGTCAGGAGAGGAGAGGACAATGAGTCCCATCGTGCGAGCCGCTAAGCTAATGCTTAATGGCTTAATCTTTATCACCCTGATTGCGTGCGCAATCTGGTGTGCGGCGTTTATCTATTTCTTCTTAGCCTACGGACTACTCGAATCCTTGGCATTCGCCCTGGGGAGTATCTATCTTCTCGTGCTTGTCTGTAGCATGATATATCACGATCGACCATAGGCTAACACAACCCGTCAGGACTACTTGCTTTGAGGTCTTTAATTAGATCTTGGCAGTAGCTCCTGGCGGGTTTTTCACTGGAGAAAATTGACAACACTACGAACAATTGAATCGACGTCCAAACCGTGCTTTTGCCACAATTCAGACATTTTGCCCGACTCTCCAAACGCGTCATTGACACCAATTCGCTTCATCTTCACAGGCAAATTCTCACTAAGAACTTCTGCCACACTCGAACCAAATCCACCAGCAATCTGCCCCTCTTCCGCCGTAATAACAGCTTGGCACTTTTGAGCCGCGTCAAGTATAGCATCCTCGTCCAATGGCTTAATCGTCGGAAAATGAATCACCTCCGCCTGAATGTCATATTCATTCGCGAGCTTTTCCGCCGCCAACAGCAATTGATAAGTCATCACACCAGTTCCAAACAAGGCAACATCTTTGCCGCGCCTCAACGTATAACTTTTTCCAATCTCAAAAGTAGATTGATTCAGGAATAGCGGTGTTTTTTCTCTTGGCAATCTTACGTAGTTTGGGCGTTTATCCCCAGCCATTGCCGCCGCCATTAGCTTGGCTTCATTAGCATCACCGGGCGCCAACACCACCATATTAGGCAAACTTCTCATCAAAGCAATATCTTCCAACATTTGATGCGTCGCACCGTCAGGACCAACGTTTAGCCCAGCATGAGAGCCTATCAGCTTAACTGGCTGATTGTTCAGACAAATAGTCGTTCGAATCTGCTCCCAGTTGCGACCCGGACTAAACGCCGCATAACTGGCCGCAAATGGAATATTTCCCATAGCCGCCAGTCCAGACGCCACGGTAACCAAATTTTGCTCCGCCACACCAACTTCAATTGCCCGCGGACTCCCGATTTCCTCGTAAAACTTACCAAAGCCAACGCTTTCCATCAAATCCGCGCTCAGCGCCACCACCAAATTATTCTTCTTCGCAATATCCACCAAGCCTTCGCCAAAACCAACGCGAATTGCCGCAAGTTCCAAATTCTGCCAATTTTCCATTAAGAAACTCATTCGCCACCTCCTTCACTCAATTGAGCAAGCGCCCGCTCCGCTTCCTCGGCGTTAGGAGATTTTCCATGCCAACGATAATCATATTCCATAAAATCAACACCACGACCAGGAATTGTATGTGCAATTATCACGCTCGGCTGCCGATAATTTTTTGCCTTATCAATCGCCTGAATTATCGCCAAATGATTATGTCCGTCAATTTCCTGCGCATCCCAGCCAAAACTTCGCCATTTGTCCGCCAAATCACCTAGCGGCATCACCTTTTCCGTATCGCCACCAATCTGAATATTATTTCTATCAACAATCGCAATTAAATTCGACAGATTATATTTTTTCGCAAACATCGCCGCTTCCCAAATATTACCTTCGTCAAGCTCGCCATCGCCCAAACTGCAGTAAACGAACCGCTCAGAATTGCCACCCAAATATTGCAATGAATACGCCATGCCGGCCGCCTGACTTAGACCGCACCCCAGAGGACCGCTAGTTGTTTCAATTCCAGGCAAACTGCCGCGCTCTGGATGACCTTGAAGCTTAGAGCCAAATTTTCGCAAATTAGCCAACTCTTTTTTATCGAAAAATCCCCGCTCCGCCAGCGTCGCATATAAAAGCGGAGCATAATGACCGTTACTCATCACGAAAATATCCCGATCTTTCCAATCTGGATTCTCAGGATCTAGTCGCATGGCATGAAAATACAAAACCGCCATAACGTCAGCAAAACCCAAACACCCAGCAGAATGCCCCGAACCAGCTTCGGATAGCTCACGAATAACAGATTTTCGCAATTGTTGCGATATTTTCTTCAATTTCGCCATTTGGTCGACATTCATTAAAGCACGCTCGTTTTATTAATCTCCTGCTGCAATCTGGCGAAAATGGCGCGAGGATCTGACGATTTCTGAATAACGCCGCCAACGTTCAGAACGTTAACGCCGCCCTGAACCAAACTATACGCGTTATCTACCGCCACTCCACCGTCCCAACCGATTTCAACACTAGGATTAATAGCTTTAATAAGTCGTATTTTTTCTAGTTGCATAAGACTAGCAGTTCCGCCAAATCGCCCCAGCTCACCACTAAAAATCATCACATGATCTGCTATTTTTATCAATTCCTCAACCGTTCGTGGAACCGTTGGTTTAAGTAATGCCAGCCCCGCCATAATTCCAGCCTGACGAATCTGCATAAGCGCAGTCTTCACATCCCCCGTCGCCTCTGCGTGAACAATAATCATATGCGGCCTTAAAGCAATCAACTTCGGAACATAGTCAGAAACATCATTAACCATTGCGTGAATATCAATCATCCAACCCTCCGGAGCCCACAATTCAGAAATGCCAACAGTAAGCGTTGGAGCAAACTCACCGTCAGAAATATCAATATGCACACGCTCAACAAGACCCGTTATTTTATCAACCTGCTCTTTGTATTGCTCGGCATTTTCCGCCAAAATTGCTGGTGCGATTACAGAATTACTCATGACAATTCATCCAACTGCGCATTACGCCTATTAAATCGCGGAGCATTCGCATAAGGGGTGTTCAACCATGTTTCCACAATTCCCTTCCATGCAGACTCATTGTCTTCCAAAACTCGCGCTGGCAAACATAGAACATTCGAGTCGTTATCTTGGCGTGTCATTTTTGCCTCAAACGCATCCCAAATCACACTGGCACGAATTCCTTTGAATCGGTTCGCCGCCATACACATTCCTTGTCCGCCGCCGCAAATTAATATCGCGCGCGGATCTTTGCTATCATCGCCAATAACCTTCAACGCCGCCGCCTGTGCGAATTGCGGAAAATCGTCATCAGGATTTAATTCTACACCGCCGACGTCTTGAACGTCATAGCCATTCTTGACCAAATAGGCAAAAACTTTTTCCTTCAACATAAAGCCGCGATGATCAGATCCGAGGTAGATTTTCATAATTTTAGTATAAGCGTTTTCGGTGATTTTTGCAAGGAAAAGTTAGGTATTTTATCAGAGGTAGAATGTAGATATTTGACAAAGAGCATTGACATCTTGTGGCTGGTATGATATATATACATTTAGCTTTTCAAACCGAAAAGCGACTCCCGGGGAGTTCACCCCGGTTGAGGTCGCGGTTCTGAAAGGCCGCACCTCAAAATCTTCTCTAGGAGGAGAAATCATGTCTACTGAGATTTTGACTACCATCACGGTTTATATCTTGGTGGGAGGACTGTCCGCAGCTTTGACTGAGGCACTGTACTGTCGCCAACTGGCTAAAGCGAGCGTACTCGCTGCAGCCGTGTCCGCCGCTATCCATCTCGTATTCGTCATGAGCGCGTGGAAGGAAGCAGCGGAGGAGGCACCATATCAGGTGGTATCCCCGCTGCTGACGGCAGTATGTGACGCTCCTGCTTGGGCAGCCGTCGTCTTTTTGACGACGGGCATCGTACTCGCAGCCATCCAGCGGCACCGCGAAAAGGTCGCCGAAAAGAAGTTGATGGCAGCTCTGACGAAACCCTTTGGGGTCAATGAACCCGAGGAGAATGAGTCTGAGAAGGACTGAGGTGCTACGCGCCAGCAGAAGGCGCGCTAAGATAAATATTCTGTAAAACAAAACCGTCGGAAATCCCGGCGTCCCCGCACTATCACGGTGCGGGGTTATTTCCTTTTTGGAAGATGGCCTCATTCACTCTTTTTCAGATAATACGCCACATCCGCCACCAGTTCAACCAGGCGGTTAGAATAGCCCCACTCATTGTCATACCAAACCATAACCTTGATCAGATTACCACCAACTACCTTCGTCAACGGAAGATCGACAATTCCAGAATATGAATTGCCGATGAAGTCGCGGCTCACCAAAGGCTCCTCAGAAACACCCAAAATGCCTTGATAGAAATTACTCTGGGCGGCTTTTTTGAACGCGTCATTTACCTGCTCGACAGTCACATCTTTCCTGAGAAGCGCCGTCACATCACTAAGCGACACCACTGGAGTCGGTACGCGCACACTAAGTCCGTCAAATTTTCCGGTTAATTGCGGCAAGGTTTTAGTTACGGCAATTGCGGCGCCAGTCGTAGTCGGAACAATATTTTCGGCGGCATTACGACCTTCTCTAAGATCCTTGGATGGCGCATCCTGAAGCTTTTGGCTAGCCGTATAACTATGCACCGTCGTTAGCATTGACTTTTCAACGCCAAATTCCGCGTCCAAAATCGCCATAACCGCGCCCAGAGAATTGGTCGTACAACTAGCGTTAGAAACAATTGGCGTCGCGTTTTTTACCTTGTCATCGTTAGTTCCCAAAACAATCGTATCGACTCCCTCAGACTTCGTTGGACCACTGATAACCACACGCTTTGCGCCAGCCGTTAAGTGCTTACTCGCACCATCTTTATCGGTGAAAAATCCTGTCGATTCAATCACCACATCAATATTCAAATCTCGCCACGGCAGATTTTCTGGATCTTTCTCAGCCAGCACCTTAACCGACTTACCTTCAATAATCAGCTCGTTTTCCGTAAAATCAACTTGACGTCCGTACTCGCCGTAATTGCTATCATGCTTCAACAAATACGCCAAAGTTTTCGTGTCAGTCAAATCATTGATCGCGACAATTTCTAAGTCGCTTCTTTCGTTAGCAATCTTAAACGCATTGCGTCCGATTCGCCCGAAGCCGTTAATTGCTATTCTCGTTACAGCCATATCGCCCTCCCTGTTAGATATTTTCGCTTTAGCTTTTCTTAATTATACTACAAAGTTGTATAATATAAACATGACGCGCGAAGAGTTATTGTCAATCGCTGAGCAAAAATACGACGAAGTACCAGTATTGGTTTTAGCGAGCGCAATCGATTACGCCACGGAAAAGCACGCTGGACAAAAGCGCAAAAGTGGCGAACCCTACATTAATCACCCATTGGCGGTGGCGGGAATTCTGATTGAATGGGGCATGGACATCGATACGGTTGTGGCGGGAGTCCTGCACGACACCGTTGAAGATACCGACGCAACTTTGGACGATTTGGAGAGTTTGTTTGGACGTGATGTGGCGTTTCTGGTGGATGGCGTAACTAAAGTTTCACAAGCTCGCGCCGGGATGCGAAATTTGGATAGTTATTTACCACACACCAAGGACAATTTGACCAAGTTAATGATTGCTGTGGGCGAAGATGTGCGCGTGATAATTATCAAGCTAGCCGACCGCCTGCACAATATGCGAACCTTGCAATTTATGACACCAGAAAAGCAGAAAAAAATTGCCAGAGAGACAATTGAGGTTTTTGCACCGCTGGCCGACCGCTTAAATATGGGACGAGTTCGTGTTCAATTGGAGGAGCTGAGTTTTAGATATTTGATGCCGAAAGCTTTTCAAGAAACCAAAAATTTGATGGACAGTCGGCTGAAGAAATCGCAACGAAAATTGGATCACGTTCGTCGTGAAGTTGAAGCGCGACTAAAGGCGGAAAAACTGGTTTTCCAGATGGACGGACGCGTTAAGAGCGTTTATAGTCTGTTTAAGAAATTGGACAAAGTTGGCGATATTGATAAGATTTACGATTTGATTGCCCTGAGGATAATTGTCGATGATTTATCGACCGGATATTTGGTTCTGGGAATTTTACACGATATGTATCAGCCGATGTATGAAAGAATAAAAGATTACGTTGCCAATCCAAAACCAAATGGCTATCAAAGTCTTCACACAACCGTACAAACGCCGAGCGGACAAATTGTTGAATTCCAGATTCGCACCAAAGAAATGCACGAATATGCCGAGCGTGGTTTGGCTGCCAGCTTCCACTATAATGAGCAAAAATTGACCGACGCCTATAAAAAAGGAAAAATCGGAACTATGCCAGCCGATTTGTCGTGGATTTGCGAACTTCAGGAGGCTGCTGCCTTAATTAGCGAAGGAAAGCGATTCGACTCCAACAAATTCCGAATGAAGCTGTTTTCTGATAGAATTTTCGTATATTCACCAAAGGGCGACATTTATGATTTGCCTCGCGGAGCATTTCCCTTGGATTATGCCTACCGAATTCACTCCGACATCGCAGCCCGCGCAAGTGGCTTTAAGATCAATGGTGTAATGAAACCGTTCAATTACAAATTACAGCACGGCGACACAATTGAAGTTTTAACAAGCAAGTCCGCTCGTCCAAAACCAGATTGGCGAGACGTCATAATCACACCACACGCCAAAGATAAATTGCGCTTACAATTGTCCCGCTCAAACGGCATCTTACAACAATTAACTGGCGGCGTTTCCTCGTTCTTTCGACACAAGTAACGCTCGCCAGTCTCTCGGCTTTAATCAATAATCAAACGTGATTTATTTTTCGTTCCAACGAGTAATTGACTCGCGGATAATTTGCTTTGCCCTTTCTACGTCGCCGAATCCCTTGACTACTGTCGAGCCAGGCTTCTTCAAGTCCTTGTAGTGATTGAAATGGTGTTCAATTTGCTTCAACAATTGTGAAGGCAGGTCTTCTAGTGAGTTGATTGCGTTGCCTGTGTTTCGGTCGTCGGCTGGCACAACGATAACCTTGTCGTCAACTTCATTGTCATCAACGAATTCCAATACGCCGATAACCTTTGCTTCCATAAAAATACCAGTCGTCAACGGTTCGTCAGTGATAATTAGCGCGTCCAATTCGTCGCCATCTTCATCCAAAGTTTGTGGAATGAAACCGTAGTTTGTTGGCTTTGCAAAAATAGCTGGCTCAACACGATCTAACTGCATCACTGCAAGCTCACGGTTCCACTCAATTTTATGACTTGATCCCTGTGGAATCTCAACAACTACATTCACGATGCCGTTATCGACATCACCAGGTGTTAAAATTTGATTAAAATCTGCCATTTTTTACTCCTCTCTGGCTTTTTCTTGTAAATATTCACGAATCTGCACCGCTGCCACCGCACCTTCACCAACCGCCGAAGCGATTTGCATAGTTGCCCCCGAGCGCACATCGCCAGAAGCAAAAACGCCAGGAATATTAGTGTGCAAATGTTCGTCAGTAATGATGTGTCCGCCCAAATCCAACTCAACATCCGAGTTTGTCAGGAATTGCGTGTTCGGAATTAGCCCAATAAACACAAACAATCCGTCAGCGGTAAATTCTTTCTGTTCGCCGTTTTGGGTCGACTTAACGCCGTAAAACTTATCGTCCTTGACAATAATTTCATCAGTCGTTGCACCGATGTGAACGGTAATTTTTCCATCATCGACATATTTCTGCAAATCTTTTTGCAAAATGTCACTGGCGCGCAACTTACTGCGAACCAACAGATCAATATGACTAGCGTATCGCGTCAAAAATATTGCCTCTTGCACCGCTGAGTTTCCGCCACCGACAACGATTAAATTCTTATCACGATAAAACGCGCCGTCACAAGTTGCACAGTAATGCACGCCTCGACCGTACAGTTCATCTTCGCCCGGAACGCCCAATTTGCGGTGATTCGAGCCAGTCGCTAGCAAAACTGACTTCGCGCGGACAGATTGACCGTCAATTGTCAACTCCAATTCGCCATCAACCTGCTTCAATTCCGTCACGTCGCCATACTCAATCTTCGCACCAAATCGCTCCGCTTGTTGTTGCAATTCAGATGCCAACTTCATTCCCGTAACGCCATCGGCAAATCCAGGATAATTGTCAATTTGATCAGTAATCGCCGCCATTCCGCCGACCACGCCACGCTCATATAACGTCGTGTCGACATCTTCGCGCGACAAGTAAATTGCCGCTGTTAACGCGCTTGGACCAGCGCCAACAATAATAACATCTTTAGACATTGAAACCTCGCGATCGATAATATTGCTTCATCACTTCTGGCATTTCCGGCTCTGGAATATCAGCTGGCTTTTCAATCGCCATTACCACGAATTTAAGCGGAGAATTTGCAGGAATTTTATCGCCCTGAGCTTTGTCGCCATAAGCCTTGTCGGCTGGAATTGTTAGTTCACGCACGCCGCCAATTTTCATGCTAATCAAACCCTCTTTCCAGCCCTGAATAACCGCAGTATTTGCCGGACCATCCATATTGAGCGGAGCTTTCAATTTGCCGTCAGCGATTGACTGGTCGAAAATCTCACCCTTAGCGTTCCAGCCAATGTAATAAACAGCCAACTTGGTGTCGTCCTTAACCTCAGCGCCTTCTCCCTCAACCAAATCTTCCTTAACAAGCTCTTTTACTCCACTAGCTTCAAACGCACCAACTCGTGAGCTAAATTCAGAAAACTTGCCGTAATATTTTTGGCTCAATTCATTAGCCTGAGCCTCTACTTTCTTTTTCCGCTCGTCAGTAGCCTTGGTGTATTCATCCTGAGCTTTCTTAAACGCGGCTTGGTCTTTGGCTTCATTTCCAGGCGCTACCATCATAGCGACAAATCCGCCAACGGTCCCCAAAAACATCATGCCGGCAATAACCCAAATACCTATTCTCTGGCCTTTTGTAGTTGCCATATTCCTCCTTTATTTACCTTTCAATTATAGCAATTTTTATCAAGCGCAACAAATCACATTAAACCTGAGCAGCGTCGAATTCTTCCGCAGCCATCGCGGCAATCTCCTCGATAATCGGCGCAATGTCTTTATCTTCCAGCGTCCGCTCGGCGCTCGTAAATTTTACATTCAAAGTTACAGTTTTTGTCGAATCGTCATTTTTTGGCTGATATATCGCAATTGGCGTTATGCTAATTTGCAACTCACCGTGTTTTTTCGCAACTTCTTCAGCGCAAGCATAAACCTTCGCGTAATCAACATCTGAATCCATTTTCAATGAAATGTCTCTGGCAGTCGACGGAAAACGACTTAACGGCTGGTAATTATAGCCCTGATTTTTACTCAAATTTTCCTGCAATTTTTCAATATCAATAGAAAACGCTGCCGTGTAATCTGGCAATTTGAAGTTGCGTCGGGCAGACTGAACTAGCTCGCCAACAATCCCTAAATTGTCACTGTTCTTCGCCACAATCCAAGCGCTGCGTTTTGCATCAAATGGCGCTGGAACGTCGCTGTCAGATTCCGTAATCTTCACAAAATCAACCTCAACGCCCAAATCTTTCATTAGTTTTTCAACTATTTTTCTAGCTTTGTAAAACGGCGCGCCAGCTTGAGGTTTTTTATTCGCATAAACTCCGTCAATGAAAGTCTTTTCAATCGGCAAATTCTCATCGTTAAATCCTAATTTCTTATCGTGAATTTTGCCAATTTCAAACAACATAAATTCGTCATGTCCAGATTTTACATTGGCGTGAACTTTATCCAACAAACTCGGCAAAATGCTAATTCGGTAATATTGCAAGTCTGGACTAAGCGCATTACTCAAGCGATACGCACGGCTCGGATCTTGCTCGGAATTTTTCAAAACTCGCTCATGAACGAAACTATATGTCAAAACTTCGTTTGCTCCAGCTCGCGACAAACTTTGGCGAATCTTCTGCTTCAATTCACGACGCTCATTCTTCGGCGCAGATTTGATACTACGCTCTGGCAAATGACGCGGCAATCTATCAAAGCCATACAGTCGCCCAACTTCCTCAACAATATCCTCAGGAAGCTCAATATCTGTTCGCCAAAATGGCACTTGAATACAGATATAGCCAGATTCTTTTTCCATACTGTGACTGCGAATCTCGACGCTATTAAGCAACTCACAAATGTCGTCATCCGATAAATCCGAGCCTAATCTCTCATTTATAAACTTACTATCGATATCAATATTCGCTGGCGTATATTTTCCATCAAAATAATCATCCATATGTCCGTCGAATTGCTTCAAATCAAAAACTTCGCTCGCCTGCACTCCACCAACCATATTCATCAATTGCTTTAATACGGCAGCATTTTGCAGAGGCGATTGCCCCTTGTTAAACCTGGTCAGGGCGTCAGTGAAAATTCCGTGACGCATAGCTGTGCGACGTAGCGCGTACATATCAAAATTGGCACATTCAAGGACAATATTCTTCGTTCCAGCCGAAACTTCAGTATCAGCGCCGCCCATAATTCCAGCTAACCCAATCACACCTTCGCCATCAGCAATGACAATATCGCCAGACGTCAATTCATATTCCTTGCCATTAAGCAAACCGACTTTCTCGCCATCATGCGCCATTCGCACGCCAAGTTTATGTCCACGCAACTTGTCGTAATCATAAGCGTGAGTCGGCTGCGCCGTCATAAACATCACGTAGTTTGTCGCGTCAACGATATTATTGATAGGCTTGCCACCCATTGCGACTAATTGACACTGCAGCCACAACGGACTTGAATGAACGGAAACATCACGAATTGCCACGGCCATAAAACGCTGTGCTAGTTCTGGCGCGTCATTCTCTACTGTCAGCTCCAAATCATTAGCGCCAGCAAACTGCTGATCCTGTTTGTACCAATCAGGGCTGGTAAATCGTTGATGAAAAATGCCAGCAATCTCGCGCGCCACACCAAGTTGCCCGAAACAATCCGGCCTGTGCGTAAACATCTTATTCTCAATTTCCAGCACGTAATCGTCCAGCCCAAACACTTCCGCAAAACTCGCGCCAGCCTGAAGTGTAACGCCAGCCGGAATATCACGCTCATTGATCTCAATAATTCCCTCGTGATCCGTACCAATCGCCAGCTCGTCAGCCGCCGCCAGCATGCCCTGACTTAAGATTCCACGCAGCGGTCGCGCATCCAGCACGAACGGCTCGGCGTCATCAAAACTTGCTGGGACGGTGCTTTTTGGCGGCAACCAAATTGCCCACATGTCAGCATGAACATTCGGCGCACCGCAAACCACTTGCACGTAACCATTGTCATCCCTTGGAACGTCCGCCACGCCACCATCGTCAATTTTAGTCACGCTCAAACGATCCGCATTCGGATGCTTTTCACACTCAACAACTCGCACAATGCGCGCGCCACCATATTTGGTTTTCAAATCAATCACTTCCTCAACGCCACCAAGCTGCTGATTTACCCGCGACACCAACTCATCAACTGGCGGCAATTCAAAATTAATCAATTGTTTTATAAGATTTAAGCTAACTTTCATACTGATATAATTATATCATTTTACTGGTAAGTAATCGACCTTAGAAAAACTACAAATAACCAAGGTAAAATTGTTCTAGGATAAAATACAGTCATCCTTGAGCAGGCGGGAGATAATCCTCAAGGATACCCCTATCTTCAGACCTGGAGAGGGGTCATTCCCTGAATTATAATATAGCTATGAACTACGATAAATATCTAGAATTGCAAACTCGCCTAGAATGGTTTTATGATTTTCATCCAGAGTTTTTTAATGATATTTCACCCGAGCAGAAGAAACTGCTACAGAATACGTTCCTGTACGATGCGCCCGACGAACACTATCCGGCGTCATTGCGGGATTTTTATGATAAAAATATTGACAACCAACCAGCACTTCAGAATGATATACTCTTAGCGATAGATGCTTTATATAAAGCGGCGGAAGCTGAAAGCTTGTTTGATTATGATAAATAAAGCTTTTCTTCGTACGAACGTGCCACCGAGCTTATAAGATTTAGGCTAACTTTCACACTGATATAATAAACTCATAATCCACAACTTGTATTCAGCATATTCTTTACCAGCAGACCACGATACAAGTCATAAAACTGTCCATTTTTCACACTCAAAATAGTACAATTGTAAAGACATGAAAAATAGCATCGGCATCACAATACCAGATTTTATCACTCAAGCCTTTCCTTTACTCAATGAAGCAACATATGTTCGTGAATTTGCTTCTTTCATCACGCTATATCCAGATGCGGTCTATTATCTATTTCAAACAACAGCTGGCCAGTCGCTCATACTTGTAGCGATTGACTATCCCGACCCAACAGACGAGAGTCAACAAGTAAAGAAAATATCTGGTGGTTTTGAGTTTGAATTCACATATCTTATCAAGCCGTATGCCAATGATCAACACCTTAGAATCCGTCCAAATGATGAAGTAGAAGAACTATTTTTCGTCTCAGACCCAAATGGTCGTTGCCACTATTATCTGGCAGCGGTCAAACAAAAGCGGAGTTGGTAGGTTTATGTTGACTGAGCACTTCTAAGTTCGAGAAGACCCCGTCCTGGTAGCATAAAGCTGCCTGGGTGGGGTATCACCTTGTTATAATAAACCTATGATTCATAAGTTATACTCTGCCTACGATTTACCAGCAAACCATGATATATGCCACTTGTTTGAGCATCTAATCATTAGGCGATTCTTAAAAAGCTGGCGGCAACCGAGCTTTTGCTGGAGAGTTAGACGGCACGACTAGCGAATCAAGCGTATTTTTTACGTCCGCACTATTCACAAGCGAGTCTAATACATTATTTGAAAAAACCATCAACGATATTACGCCTTTTGAGATATCCCTTATTCAACAGTCCATCTCACACATAGAAGCCGAGATGCAATCCAACATTGATATAGCAGACATGACACTATTACAAGAACAGCTCGCTCTTTGTCAAAAATATTTTATCGATAGTCAAAAAACCACTCCCAGCAATTCACGCCCAAAATCTAAGATTTCTCCTCTTAAAATCAGTCATATTTACAAAGCTTTAACATATCCTCGCACGCAACCGACCTAAGAAACCTTGCCGAAGCTTTCGCGTCTGATCCATTTTATATTTCAGTTCCCATATATTTTTATCAACAAACCGCTACGCCACTAGCCAGAAATGACCTAGCGAAAACTATAAACGTCGCAAATATGAACGCAATCCTAAAACAAGTAAAGGCGACGATAGTCCTGGATTATTAGCTCTAGCCGATTTTCTAGCAGAGAAAAGATTCTGAAGAGGAAATATTAACGCCGCCAATATGCAAGCTTACTGACAAACCTTAAACTCAATACCAATCACGCCATAAATCTTTTGGTCTTCAATAGAATAAAATTCAGAAATTTGATTTTCTAACCATTCGACATTATCACCGCCGAACTTTCGCGGATTATTGTGAGAAAATAAGTCACGAAATGTCGCGTATCTCAGCAAACCAACAACCTCAGTGGTAACCGTTTGCTCAGAATTATCTCTATTTGTAAAAATAATCCGATCCCCAATCTGGATTTTCTGTCGTTTAGTATCATATAGTCGCGACTCGATAGTCTTATTGCCAGAAATAATAGCATTAAACGGCTCAGTCGCCAATTTTAATTGGTGTGTGGTCATAAAATTATTTGCCTTTCTTGCTATAATTAAACCATCATATAAATAAATATTCAAATATCTACACTTCCATAAGAAAGGCTATCAAATGACCAAAAAACTACTAGAAATCGAACGCAAGCGCCAGCTAACGGGCAATATTGAAGAGCTAATCGGGCGGCTGCAAAACATCGGTTTTGATCTAAAGAGTAATCTCCGCGAAATTGATACGTATTATTCTCGTCCTGATGTTGACTTTATGCAGACGGTTGAATGCTTGCGGATTCGCCAGCGCGATAGTTTTGCCGAGGTAACATATAAGCCAGCAACGACCGCTGCGACGCATACGGAAAATAATGTAATCATTAAGCCCGAGACAAACCTGCCAATTCAGCCCGAAGATGCAGCAACCGCCAAGCAGCTACTGGCAAACCTCGGTATGATGCAACTGGTCGAGGTCAACAAATATCGTCGCTCGTTTCAGTCCTCTGATTTTCCGCAAGCAACGGTAGCCATCGACGAAATCAAAGACGCTGGAACTTTCGTGGAAGTTGAAGTTTTGTCAGATGATGAGGCTAGTGCGCTGATGACGATTAGTAACATTGAAGCCAAACTCGGTCTGAATTCAATGGAAATTGTGACGCGACCTTATCGGGATATTTGCATGGGACTTTAATTGCAAACTCACCACAAACCGCACACCCCGCCCGCGATGTGCGTGTCAAAGATGCGCCAAGCGTGAGCGCGGCGGTCTCCATCATAGAGCGGAGTCTGATAGGACGATCATTCCAACCACTCTTACAGTGACTGTATGATTGGTGTTTTCTCGATTCGTAAAAGTGACTTCGTCTTCAGGTTGATTTTTTGGCGCTTTTCATTGTTCACAGTATGTCACATTGATCAAATATTGCCCCTCCATTACAATTGAAATATGGTTAAAGTAGTATCAAAAGCGCTTATTAAAGATAAAATTGGCAAATATCTACTGCTCTATAGGGGAGATACGCACCCTAATTTCCCTGGGCATCTTGACCTTCCTGGAGGAGAAGTAGAATCGGAAGAAACCTCCAGGATAGCGACTGCGCGAGAAGTACAGGAAGAAACTGGCATATGTATATATCCAAATGGCTTTAAAAAGCTATTTGTTAAGCAGCACAAAAACACAAGACATGTACTTTTTGAGATAGTCATGAATAAGACTGAGGCTGACATTTCTGTTAAATTGAGCTGGGAACATAAAAAATACCGTTGGATGACGTTATCGGAATTATTAGATACTAATATTCCAGAGGGCGCAGATCCTTATTATATAGATGTCATTGATTATTTAAAGCATTTATCCGAGACTTGATCTGTCCGACCTGAACTCGAGCGCCGTTTGGCATGTCACTGATAAACTTATAACATTATTAGACTATTAGCGGATGCGAGATTGCGAAATATACGCCTGTAAAATTGTTTTTAGATCCACACTGTGGCGAAAGTTTATATCGTCAATCTTATCCAGATCAACCCATTCTGGCGTGCCGTTAGTATAAGTCTTCTCACTGTCGGTTATGCTGTCGTTATTGATTTGCCCGTGCAGCTGACTGTGGGTAAAGTACAGTTGGATTGACTGATTGGCTTGCGACTCAGCGTTGCGCTTGAAAAAAGTAGTTGCCTGGTGAATGATTTTATCTGGAATTATAGTCAGTCCAGTTTCCTCCTTAACTTCGCGGACAATTGATTCCTCGATCGTTTCGCCCTTCTCGACGCCGCCGCCAATCAAGCTATAGCCGTCCCATTGCCGAGTTAAAAGAATCTTATTATCCTCAATAATAACTGCATACACGCCGACGCGAATATTTAGTTCGTCAACGGGAACGGTGTATTGATTGTCGAAGACGTCTTTACAGATGATGGATTTAATAAAAGTCACCTCTTTCAGATTATAAGCATCCTCTTGTTTATAATATCGTGCGGATGTCAATTATGATCTTTATTTTAGCATGGGCGGGCGGGAAATTACTATGTTTTACCGCAACTCTCTAGATATTACTGTTGTTTTTATAGCCTGCCTTTTTTAGCAGATTGTACATCTTGTCTAACGGCAGTCCCAATGCGCCCATATATGAACCTTCAATTTTCTCAATCAACGCAAATCCCGCCGAATCAACATGAAAACCAAGCGCAGCATTACGACGGTTCGGATTGTAATTATGAGCGTTATCTAACATCGCCGCGTTAAAATTCATATATGTTATCTTTGTTTCCGTACTGTCAGTAAACGTTTTTCCTCGATTTATCACGCAGACGCCAGTGTAGATAGTTGTAGTTTTACCCGATTGGCTCAAACACATTTTCATCTTTTCGGTAGCGGTTTTTGCTTTATGCAAGCGCGAACCGTCAGGCAAAACACCGAATGTATCAGCAGCAACAATACAGTCGTCGGGATACAACTTGGCAAGAGCTTCTGCCTTTGAACGCGCCAACAGAATAGCAGTCTCTCTTGCGTCTAGCTCTGGGTGAGATTTCTCTATAGCTCGCTCATCAATATTAGCGCTAATAGCCTCGTAAGCTAGCCCACTTCTATCCATGATCATGCGCTTAGTCGGCGATTCGGTGGCAAGTATTAGCATGCTTTATCCTCCTTTTGAAAATCTTTTAATGATGGGATCATTTATTTTTACTTATCGCTGCTTTTAATCCTGCTAACTCCCTAGCTCGCTCAAACAAATGCACGTATTCTTTAGATGTGCCTGACTGAACTAGCTTAATAGCTTGCTGGAGATTATCACACCAAACAATTGAGCAGCCGTGCAGTTCTTCTTCGTCAATCCAAGCGCTTTTGCCGATCGTTCCATAAACATGTGCGGTAAAATAATGCTGATTACAATCCTCGTTATATGCCGACAAATGTGATTGTACAACACCCAAATAGTAGATATCTATAATATTTGCTCCAACCTCTTCCTTAATTTCACGGCGAACAGTCTGTTCTAAGCTCTCACCTACTTCTACATTACCTCCAGGCAGTTTGTAATGATTATATTTGTGCTCGTATACTAGAGCAATACGACTATCATTATCAAACAAAATCGCCCGCGCACCGGTACGGATTGATTTTTCTGCGCCTGATAGTGGTGTTTGCAAACCAATAGTTTGGTCATTTATAGTTGACAAAAGACAATTAGAATCCATACTCATCTCTTAGTTCCCTTATTTTTGCTAAATAACTATTATCTACTGATCCGTCTGGTAATATTTTTGACAACAGAGCTGCACCTTCAGTTATCTCATTCCAAGCCGTGATAGGAGTAAAGGGATACATTCCTTGAATATCTCTAAAATGCTTACCTTCACAAGGAGACGCATTCCATCCGACCACAACGGGAGGAATATACGGCTTATCTATTTGCTCTTGAATTGTGCCCCACTCCTCAATTCTCTTGATAACTTGCTCCCTATAATTCTGGATAGGTCGCCACATTGATTCTGTAAAGTCAGGTAGAAATCCGTAACCGGTCATAGAGTCGGTACCAGCAGCAAGATGGTCTAGTGCATGAGTAGCCCTAAGACAAACTGTTGCCAAATACGGCTCTATCCTGTATTTCCTCCAGCTATATTCTTTCATATCAGTAGGCGACATGTCTTTGTTGTTGTTATTATTGCTATATTTTCTCATGTCAGAAGTGAAAACACTTACGTATGGTCGATCAAGAATAGGACGAACTAGCTATCCTATTTACCTTGCGCGGCTAAAATTCGTGCCTGAATTTCATCCAATTGAGCATCATCCATTTTTGGACCTTCTGCAGTCGTTAGCCAGCCACGATACACCTCGCTAAACTCAGTTTCTTTGCTCCACACATCGGTCTGGCTAGCCAAATCGCCATGAAGCGGCACCAATTTGGCATGAACGTGCGCCACACCCGTGCCTTCAAAAATCAGCGCCACTCGCGGCGTATCAAAGGCTTTTTCCAAGATATTTGCAACCTTTTTCACTGCCAGCATCATTTCGGAATATAAATTGTCATCCAAAGAAAATACGTAATCGCCCGGATTCTGCTTCGGAATCACCACAGTAAAACCTGGCGTGTTCGGAAACGGTGTTAAAAATGCTAGGAATTTCTCATCTTCCCAAATCTTCCAAGATTTCATTTTTCCAGATACGATGTCGTCAAAAATTGTGTGATTCATAATTACTCCTTTTGAAGTAATTATAGCATTTTATGAAGTTTTCAGGTCGGACAATTTAAGTTCCATTCTACGGCAAACCAGAACTAACCATATCGTCGCAAAAATCCCCAATAAAACTTCTACCATCACAAACCAAAACTTGCCCATCGCGTAACCTTGCGCCGCTATAATTGTCGCAAAAATCGGAAAACTGAAAGATGAGGTTCGCTCACGATGAGTTAAATAGCTCAAACTTGATGGCAGAAGAAACATCAAAAGCACCATCAATATCACGATGCCGCGCGAGAAAACAAAATGCGCCGCGTGTATCGTATCGTTCGGACAAAGTGCCACTCCTATCATACAAATCGCAGACAATGAAAGTATCCAGCCAGATATTCGAGCAGAGCGAATTTGACCAAGCTTAAGATAACCACGATTCATAAAAAATCCAATCGTCGCCATAATCAAACCAGATAAAAACACTCCCGAATTGAACGAAAATGCAGACAAACGACTCGAGGTGGTTTCGCCCAATCTGCTCAAGCTCCAGCTCGTCCACCGAGTATCATCAGAAAGCAGCATCGCCACGATCAAGCCCACAGCCAAAACGACACCATTAAGAATGCAGAGCGCCTGAAGGCGATTCTTACACAAAAAATCCTTAATCTGTCGAAGTTTCATATTGCTTAAAATTGTTTCAAAAAGTCCAATTTGCCACTTTCAAAATGACGGACATCTTCGATTCCATACTTCATCATAACCAAGCGGTCGATTCCGCAACCAAAAGCAAATCCCGTATATTCATTCGGGTCAATTTGTGCCGCTCGAAGGACATTCGGATGAATCATTCCGCAGCCCAATAGCTCAATCCAACCTTCACCAGAGCAGACTTTACAATCAGGATTTTTTCCTTCACAAAACGGACAACTTAACGCAAATTCAAAGCTCGGCTCGGTGAACGGAAAGTAAAATGGATTAACGCGAACGTCAAGTTTCTTGCCGTAATATTCCTGCAAAAATTCTTGCAGCGTGGCAATTAAATTACCAACATTAACCCGACGCGAAACATACACGCCTTCGACTTGATAAAACGTATGCTCGTGGCGAGCGTCCAAATCCTCGTTACGGAAAACGCGATCAGGAACGATAGCGGCAATCGCCTCGCCTTTTTCCAAATTGTCGCGATATTTCATCAACACGCGATTTTGCATAGTCGACGTATGTGCTGGAGCAATCAAACGATCGCCATTAGAATCAGTTTCCTCGGTCATAAACGTATCGTAATCGTCGCGCGCTGGATGACCTTTTGGAAAATTCAGACTCTCAAACATATGAAATTGATCGTCAATCTCTCTGGACTCTTCCGTGACAAATCCCATGCGATTAAAGATCTCAGAAATACGCTCAATTTCAGTACTCAGCGGATGAATCGTGCCTTGTTCGCTCGGCAAAAGTTCAGGTTTTGGAGAATTTACATCCATCGGCGCCGTAACGTCAATCGGTTTCAAGTCAACTTTTTCCAGCTCTTCCAGTCGCGCAGCAATAGCCTGTTCAACAGCTTGCTTCAGCTCGTTAATCTGCTTGCCGAACGGACCACGCTCAACTGGCGGCAATGACTTGATTTGATCGTACAATTCCCTAAGTCGTCGATCACGTAAAAACTCACGCGGAGATTTGGATTGCGAAACCGCCAAAACTATTTCTCTTCTCAATTCGTCTAAGTCAACCATTTTATCGTCCTTGCATTAAAAACATTACAATCACCGCACCAGCCATAATAGCAATTAAAATCCACGCCCACGCCAAAGTCGTCGTCTGTTTCGTGCCTTCCAAATATCTTATGTCGTCGACGCCGTCCATAGTTGCCTTTTCTTGCAAACTCGAAGCCTTCGCCTTCTCTCTTAATTCCGCCGCAATTCGCTCTTGCAATTCACTACGCTGATCTTGTTGATTTACAAATAATCCCATAACTACAGTATAGCAAATTATGTTATAATAGTCGTGATATTACTTTAAGGAGGGAATATGGCTACGAAGAAAACTTCAAAGAAAGCCCCAGTTAAAGCCGCAGAAAAGAAACCTGCTGCCGCTAAAACTGAAACCAAAACGACCGTCAAGTACGTCGTTACTGAATCTACCGCTAAAAGCAAGCGTGTCAAACTAGATTCTAAATTACCAGACAACTTAATCAACGCCGTTATTGCGGAAGTTATCGGCACGTTCATTTTGACACTTGCCGCATTATTCGCATCAGATATTTTGTCATCGATGTATGTCGGTTTTGCGTTGATGTTCATCGTTGCAATTATTGGCAACATTTCTGGCGCACACGTAAACCCAGCTGTCACGTTTGGTCTATGGACAATGCGTAAGCTAAAGACCGTACTTGTTCCATTTTACTGGGGCGCACAATTCCTCGGTGCAATGGCGGCTATCGTGCTTGTTGGCTCATTAACAAACGGTGGATTCGCCCTAAGCTTCGACCAATTTACTGCGTTCTCTTGGAGCATCTTCGCGATGGAATTAGTCGGTACTGCTGTATTTGTATTTGGCATCGCCGCAGTTTTGCAGCGCAAAGAAATCAAAGCAGCTGGTCAAGCTTTTGGAATTGGCTTGGCATTGATGATTGGTCTTGTCGTATCTGGCTCAATCTCTTCGTACATTAAAAGTACCGCTATTGCAAAAATCCAAAAAGATCAAAGTACTGCTCAAACTGAGAAAAACGGCCGCACTTACCCACGCGAGATCTACATCTCAGGCGCAACTTTGAACCCGGCAGTTTCTTTGGCTGTTACAGAGAAAACCGACTCTCAACTACGTAGCAACGGAGTATTGCCAGCTGAAGGCGAAAAAAGCTATTCACGCTTTAGCCTGGAAGTAATTGCCGCTACCCTGATCGGCGCAGCATTAGGCGGTAACCTATTTCTACTCGTCAATTACCGAAACAAAGACGAAGAATAGATTATAACTTCACAATAAAATATCCCGCTTAATCGGCGGGGTATTTTTTATGTCAATCTTCCTGAGCCGGCCGATCAATCAGCTCCGGCTGCGCTTGATTATCACCGCCAGAAATTCGCACGACGTCCTTATCAATCTTCCCCAATTCCTTATACGTATTGTTATAATGACCAACGGTCGTACTAAGGCTCTTACCCATTTTCGTCATCAACTCGTCAAACTTTTTAATATGAACACCCAATTGCCCAACTCGAACTTGAATATCCTTAGCTTGCTCTTCAATCTGCAAACTACGAAGCCCCTGAAGAACGGTCTGCAGGTACGCGAGAAAACTAGTCGGGCTAACAATAATAACCCGCTTGTCCCGAAACGCATATTCAATCAGATCGCGACTCGAACCACCCTGACCGACATTATTAATCAGAAGATCGTAATACAAAGATTCGCTAGGAATAAACATAAAAGCAAAGTCCATGGTGTTTTCGCGCGGACGAATATATTTACTAGTTTCGTCGATTCGCCCCTTAAGGTCAGCCTTCACCTTATTTAGCCACATTTCACGCTCAGATTTTGTCTCGGCGTTAATCATGCGATTGTAATTCTCCAAAGAAAACTTACTATCCACCGGCAATATCTGCCCCTTGTCCAGAAAAATAACCGCGTCAACAATTTCACCGTCCTTGAAACGATATTGCATTTGATACTGCTTGGCTGGCAAAACATTATCCAACACGCTTTCCAGATAAAACTCCCCAAAAACACCACGCTGCTTTGGATTTTGCAACACGTTTTGCAAAGTTTTAAGATCAGTCGCCACATCAACCACACGCTTATTGGTCTCATCCAATTTCGCCAATCGCTGCGTCACGTCAGCCACCAACTTCGCACTTTCTGACAATTGTTTCTGCACGGAAGTCTGAACTTGCGCGTTACTTCGCTCCAACTTATCGCTAACGGATTCATTCAGTTTTGCAATAGTTCGCCCCAACTCCACGACATCAGTTTTAATTAACTCGACCGATGATTGATTTTTCAACTCACTAATTTTTGATTGCAAGACAAATAATGTCGCACCCAAACCAATAGTAATAACAATTAAGAGAATAATGATAATGATTTCCATACACTTAGTGTACAGTGATTATAGCGCCAAGACAACTCGTGCTAAGATTGCGAATAAAGTCATAAATAAAATTGCTGCGCCGTTGCCACGAATTCTATTCAACCAGATTAACGACAAATATACCAAAACTGTCGCCAAAACTACCCATAGCAATGACAAAATCCAAGATCCGCCAGCCCATAATGTAGCACCCCACAACGACACAGTTGCCGCGATCACTACTAGCAAAGGTCGCTTGATACCAAATACCGCCAACACCGGAACTAGCATAATTCCCGCCAAAACTAACGCAACGTAAGATGCAATGCTCGTGCTGTTTGCGCAAATAGAAATATGCTCAGCGTTCGCGCAAAATACGGGTGTAATCATAAATTTATCAAACGCAAGCGCCAGCAACCAGACAGCCACGCCACTAGCAACTAAAATTGCCAAAATCCTCAAGAAAACTCGCCTTGAAAATGGATATGTATAATCCGATATTTCTTCACGGAAAATAGCTGACAATAATTTCATACGTAAATTGTAACGTAAACTTGTCAATATTGCAAATGTATATGCTTAAATATTATGCTTTTTCAGAAGACTCATCGGTTTATACCAAACAATCCCTACGCAAGCAATCAATAATCCGCCAATAACGTCAAGTGGCGTATGCACCAGAGCAATAACCCGACCGACACATATTAAGATTGTCATAACCAGACAAACAACAGCCAGCCGCCAACTCTTTGCTCCGAAGAATACCGCCAAAGTAATTGCCATTGTAAATAGAGCGTGATCAGACGGAAAACCCGGATTATTAAGGAATGACGCGCCGGCAGATACGCCCAGAATCTCGAACGGGCGCATCTGATCTGGTTGATAAATTGACCCGATAATTTTTGCCGCCACGTAAGCAGTCAAACCAGCCATCAGAACTTGGCTGTAAACTTGATACTTCTCTTTATTTGGAACCAATTTTATCAGCGCGTACGCACCAATTAGCACGACCGGCATCACTAGTCCATCAGCAATTAACTTTACAATCCATTGCAAATCCATACTATCAGTATATCGCGTCAACGCTAGTCAGTAAACGCTTGCGGAAATCATTTTTCTATAGTACAATTATGTTTGCCGTTGGGATGTCGCCAAGTGGTAAGGCAGCGGGTTCTGGTCCCGCCATTCGGGGGTTCGAATCCCTCCATCCCAGCCAAGTTTGAAATTTAGCAGCCAATTATTTGGCTGTTTTTTTCGTCGATAAATTTGCGCAAATCAACAAAAACCACATCATGAATACCAGAAAAATCGCAGCCACATTATTCACATTCTTTATCGTTGCACCAAATATCACTGCCGCGTGACCGTTCGCAAACGCCAAAAAACTAATTGCCGTCATAATCCCCAAACTCAAAAAACCAGCCATTCTGCTCGTCAGAGTAATTCTTTTTGGCATATTCATATCAATTAAAAACGGCAACGACATCAGCTCGGCAATAACCAATAATATTGCAATCGGAAGACTTAAATATGGCATAATCCCTACAGAAGTAATGACCGCAGAAAACTTCTCAAACGTAAACAATTGACATAATAATGGCACCATTATTAATAGTCCTGCAATCAATTTAACAACTTTATTCACTTTTCTAGACATAATTTCAGTATAGCTTGCGCGTCAAAAAAGCTCAAGCTTGTTGTATTTTTTACGAAAGCACTTGCACTTTTTATAAAAACGTCATAAAGTTAAATCAGCGAACGTTACAAAAATAAACACCATAAAACAGTATCTTTCGCTCTACGACAAATCCACCACAACTTAAAATACCCCGTCTCTATGGGGTATTTTTATTGGTCAATATCCGCGATTGTTCAGCGCGCCACTCGGCAATTTTTCCGTGGTGTCCGCTCAATAAAACATCCGGCACACGTAAACCTTTAAACTCCTCAGGTCGTGTATATTGTGGAAATTCCAACGTTTCTCCATCTGAAAAACTTTCAATTTCCGCAGACTTTTCGCCGCCCAAAACTCCAGGAATCAACCTAACAATAGAATCAATCATCATCATTGCCGCCAACTCGCCGCCGGTCAGCACAAAATCGCCAATACTCCATTGCTCGTCAACCAACTCCAAGATTCGCTCATCTACACCCTCGTATCGCCCGCAAATAAATATCACGCCCCTATCATCATCTGCTTCTTTCTGGGCTTTGACCTGCTTCCAGCGCTGTCCACGCGGACTCATTAATACCACCTTCGCCGTTTCATCCTGAGATTTCGCAAACTCCACCGCTTTCCATAACGGCTCAACCATTAGAAGCATTCCATCTCCACCGCCATACGGCGTATCATCCACCTGACGCCGCGGACCTAGGCCAAACTCCCGCAAATTCACTGTCGTAAGCTCCACGATACCGTCTTTCTGAGCCTTCCACATCATGGAATTATTAAAAACTCCCGTTGTCATTTCTGGGAAAAGTGTAATTACCTGAAACTTTCTCATCTGTTACAGTGTAGCAAGTATTGACTTTTTTGTCCAGGTATGATATATATGTATTAGCTTTTGTTCAACCGAACAGAAGTAGCCCTTACATAGAAAGGACAACTACAATGGATACCACCATCTCCATTTTCATCGTCATTATCCTCATCGTCGCCCCCCCGATCATCGCGAAGGTCGCTGCCGGCGGTCTCGTCGACTTCCTTGTCGCGAAGTATCTGAACAAGAAGGACGGCGAGTGAGTCAAGACTCAGTGGTGTTCCTGGTGGAAGTCCTTATGGTGCTCCCGCCGGGGATACTCATTTTCTGGATCGACACGCTCCAACTACCCTTCCCACTAGAGGATGTTGGCGGTTGAGTCTCTCGACCCATCACAAAGGGCTAACGCCCGCCAATGAGAATAGCTCGCCTTGAGACATTAAGTCTCGGCTTGAGCCTCTTGGCGGGCTATTTTCATGTCTTTTTGCAGAAATTATTCCCCACCAAAAAACCGTCCTTATTGGGACGGTTTTTTAGCACAAATAAGGCTCTCAATGGTTTCCCATTGTCTCGCATAGAGCTGTTCTCGCATAATGTCTGTGCTTGAACTGGTTTTAATTATATATCAAGGTCGTCGAGTTCTGCAAGCTCTTTTCTGGTGTTTTCTGCGTAAGATGATCCATTTTCCACAGTTTCATCTGTTGAGTTATCCACAGAAGCATTACCGTTATAATCATTTTCTTCACGCTCACCAGAAAAACCATCATTGTTAACGATCTTCAAGTTATATCGAGCGTCATTCTTTGCGCCCAAAGCTCGCAGAAGTGTACGCAAACTCTGCGCTGTACTGCCGCGCTTACCAATAACTCGACCCAAATCTGCTGGATTAACTGTCAATGTTAGTAAAACACCCTTTTCATCAATCGTTCGGTCTACTACGACATCTTCTGGACGTCCAACCAACGCCTTTACAGTATATTCTACAAACTGCTGATCTATTGTTGACATTCTGCCCCTCCTCCTGGAATTAAACTGTATTTTCATTATACACGAGCAGTTTACGCCGTGCAAACTTTAATTATTTCTCGCCAGATTCTTTATATTTAGCAATTGCAGCACGAGCAGCTTGCTGTTGGGCAACTTGCTTTGACGGACCAATGCCTCGCCCCATCATATTATCGCCAACAAAAACCCCAAGAGTAAAGACCTTATCGTGATCTGGACCTTCTTCGCTCAGGACTTTATATACCGGCGTTTGATTGTCAACTCGCTGAGAAATCTCCTGCAAATACGACTTCGGATCACGCCAACTGCCAGACTCCAAAATTCCATCCAGCTTAACAATTATATGCTTGTGAATAAAATCACGAGCATCGTCAAAGCCACGTTCCAAATAAATAGCGCCGATTACCGCCTCAAACGCATTAGCTAAAATCTGTAAATGCGCCCTATCCGAGCCGTTCTTCTCACCCTTTGACATACGAATCAGCGGACCGTAACCCAACTTATCGCCAGCATCGCCAATACTTTCCGTTCGCACCAAAGCCGCCCGCCAAGCAGTCAAAATTCCCTCTGGCTCAGAAAAATGCGTAAACAAATATTCCGTTACCGCCAATTCCAAAACCGCATCACCTAAGAATTCCAAACGCTCATTGTGATGATGAACGGATTTTCGATGCTCATTCACATAGCTACGGTGAGTCAAAGCTGTAATCAGCAAATCCAAATTCGTAAATTCAAAACCTAATTTTTCGCGCGCAAAATCTTGATATGGCGCAGTGTTCATTCCGTTCATTTATAAGTTCTCCTGTCTAATTCGTTTCATCGCCAAAAGAATCAGCTTGCCAATATCTTCATATTCAACTTCATCCAGCGCCTCATGAAAACTAAACCATTTAAGACCATTCATCCACTCTTCCTTTTGGAGTTTCTCATTAGGATCCAACGCCTTAACTAGATAAACTTGCGTTGTCATCAATACCAATTTATCGATTCGACGATAACGAAAATTCACCTTGCCCAACCAGCCGTGCAGTTCAATTTTCTTCAGTCCAGTTTCCTCGCCAATTTCCCTACGAGCCGTCACTTGAGCTGTTTCACCTGGCTCAATATGACCTTTCGGAATTGTCCAGCGGTCGCGAGCGTCTTGATATAGCAAAAATTCCGCCTCACCCTTTTTATTACGACGAAAAATCACGCCACCAGCAGTTGGCTCGCGTACAATTTCCTGAATCAATGGCTTCTTGCTGCCACCAAAATATTTTTTTATCTTATCAAAGTTGCTTGTTCTCACTGTCGGACTCCTCCACGAGAGTACGGAGTGCCGTGCCAAGCACGCCATTCACAAACTTACCCGAGTTATCCGAACCGAACGCTTTTGCCAATTCTACTGCCTCGTTAATCACCACTTTTGGCGGAACGGTATCTGCACAATATAGCAATTCATATAAACCAATTCTAAGTACCGCCCGATCAATTCGCGGCAACTGACTAATAGGCCATTCTGGCGCCAATGGCTGCAATTTCTCGTCCAATTGACTCTGCGTCGAAAGTACGCCGCTGATCAAATTATCAATAAATTCAATATCATCAACTGATGATTTATATTCAGCCAAATTACGCTTTAAAATAGTCTTATAATCAACATCGCTATCACCAACCTCTTTGCGAAATTCATGTTCATAAAGTGTTTGCAGTGCGACAATTCGTCCCAAATGACGGTTTGATGCCATTATTAAGCGTCCTGTTCGTAATTATTATTTTGTTGTTTTACCAGTTTCACGCTTGGTTGTCTTCACCTTAACTGGTGAAGTTGCGTTAACGCGACGTGCCAATTTTAATACCAAGTGGCTGCGACGAAGACCAGTTTTACGTGGGCTACTCTGTTTTTTAGGTTGTGCCATAATTTATTCTCCTCTTTTAGGTTGTCATAAAACTTACGTACCATTATACCTTTTTTATTGGACAATCTCAAGAGCTTGTCTGCAAATTAGATAATAATATTGACTTTTTATGTCGTTTATGGTAATATAGCAAACATGAACACGGAACGATTTACATCACAAAACAACAATGAAGACGACAGATCTGTAATAGAAATACCAAAATCTGTAGTTAAAATCGGTGCAGTAGCATTAGCCACGCTAGGCGTAGCTGGAGTTGCAAACGCCCTAGGCTTATTCTATAGCCCTAAATCACCAGAAAAAGGACCAAGCCCTGCCCACCAAGTAGCTCAAGTTGTAGAGAATTATAGCAGTGGAATCATCACGGAGCTACCAAAAGATACAGAAATTCGCACTGTCACTCTTGAAGAGGGAGAAAATCCGACTTCGGTGGCTGAAACAGCCATGGAAGAATACAACGAGGAAAATCCTGAAAATAAGATAGACCCTAATGAGGCAAGAAGCTCCATATATGAAACTGCTGTCTACATGAAAGATCTCTACAAAAACAAGACTGGCGACTCAGAGGTCCAACCAGGATCTACTGTCGACATCGCCATAGGTGACATAAACGGTGACGGAAAGCCAAGCATAGCCATAACGAAAATAGAAGACGAATCTAAATAGACCGTTTTCTAAACTACGATATTCACCAGCTTACCTGGAACATAAACCATCTTTTTAGGTGGTTTATTGTTTGTGAATTTCTGGACATTTTCGTCAGCCAGGGCTGCCGCTTCAACACCCTGCTTGTCCATATCACTCGGCAGCTCAAGCTTCGCACGAAGCTTGCCATTCACTTGAACTATAATAGTCATCACGCTGCTCTTTAGATATTTTTCATCCCACTTTGGCCAGTGACCAACGTGAACCGTATCATCATGACCCATTTCATGCCACAATTCTTCTGTGATATGCGGAGCAAAAGGCGCCAAAATCTGAATCAAGCTTTCTAATGCAAATCGCCATTCATCTGACATGTCAATTCCTTGTGATTCTTTTATCTTATACAGACCATTGACCATTTCCATCATCGAAGCCACGGCCGTGTTAAACTTCTCATCTTCAATGTCACGAGTAACTTTTTTAATCGTCAAATGAGTTAATCGCAATAATTCTTGAGCTGTTTTTTCATCTGTATCAAGATAGCCGCCTGGATTGTTATTCTTATCAACGAACTCCTGAACCAAATTCCATGCTCGATTCAAGAACCTGTAAGTTCCCGGAACACCACGAGGATCCCATGGCGCATCCATGTCATAAGGAGCGATGAACATTTCATAAACTCGCAGCGCATCGGCGCCGTATCCACTGTCCATAATCTCCATTGGATCAATGACATTACCCTTAGACTTGGACATTTTCTGACCGTCTGGCGCCATAATGTAAGCATTGTACATCATTCGCTTGAAAGGTTCTGGAGTCGGAACGAGACCGAGCTTATAGAAAAATCGCATCCAAAAACGACTGTATAGCAAGTGAGCCACGGCGTGATCGGCGCCATTGTAATAATCAACTGGCATCCAATGGTTAATTCTCTCAGGATTCCATGCTTCATTATCATTGTGCGGGTCGAGATATCGTAAGAAATACCAGCTAGAACAAGCATAACCATCCAAAGTGTCAGTCTCGCGACGACCCTCCACCCAATTGTCACCGTCAGGCTTACTTTCTGTAATCGGTACAGTTTTTCCAGTTTCAACATCCACCCAAACTCGCACCCAATCATCAACCTGAGCCAAAACGGAAGTATTCCCGCCTGTCGGTTTAAAGTTCTCTACCTCTGGCAAAATCACCGGCAAACATTCATCAGCCACAGCAATTGGCGCACGACCATCAACATGAACAATTGGGATTGGAGCGCCCCAATAGCGCTGACGAGAAATCAACCAATCGCGCATTTTATACGTGGTTTTACTTCGCCCAGAATTCTGCTGCTCCAGCCACGCAACAATTTGCTCTCGAGCATCCTCGCTCCTGGTGCCGTTGAATTGTCCGGAATTTATCAACTCACCTTCGCCAGAATAACAGCCAGCGTCGACTGAATGCTCAGGCTTATCAATAACCTGGACAATCGGTAAGTCAAATTTCTCGGCAAACGCAAAATCGCGCTCGTCGTGCGCTGGCACAGCCATGACTGCGCCGGTTCCATAGCCGCCCAAAACATAATCCGCCACCCAGATTGGCAATTTTTGACCATTAACTGGGTTTACGACATAACTGCCAGTAAATACGCCTGTTTTCTCTTTATTCTCTTGACGTTCAACATCAGATTTTTGTTGCGAAGCTTGGACATACGCTTCAACCTTTTCGCGCGTATCAGAATTGACCAACTGAGAAATCAAAGGATGCTCCGGCGCCAAAGCTATATACGTCGCGCCAAATAACGTATCAGGACGAGTTGTGAAAACTGTAATCTTGGAATCTTGACCGCTAACCGCAAATTCAACCTCCGCACCAACTGATCGACCAATCCAATTCTTCTGCATGGTTTTAACCATTTCCGTCCAATCAAGCGCATCGGTTGCCTCTAAAATTTCATCTGCATACGCCGTAATTCGGAAAAACCACTGCTTGAGATTTCGCTTAGTTACAGGATTACCGCAGCGCCAGCATCTGCCGCCTTCAACCTGCTCGTTAGCAAGCACCGTATTATCAGTCTCGCACCACCACTGTGGCTGCTCTTTTTGATATGCCAAATTGTGCTTATATAATTGCGTAAAAATCCACTGAGTCCATTTGTAATATTCTGGATCGGCTGTAGAAATTTCTTTTGTCCAATCATAGCTAAACCCAAGTCGCTTCAATTGTTCTTTAAAGTGAACTTTCGCCTCATCGTGCGCTACACGTGGCGTTTTTCCGACTTTAATAGCGTAATTTTCAACCGGCAGACCAAAGCTATCCCAGCCGATTGGATGATAGACATTATAGCCCTGCTGACGCTTAAATCGTGCCTTGATGTCGGCAAATTGAAAAGTACGACCGTGACCAATGTGAATTCCAGCCCCTGTAATCCCCGGAAGCATACTCAAACTGTAATATTTCGGCCGAGTCGTGTCATTAAAATCGACCGCGTAAGTGCCGTCAGTTTCCCATTTGTTTTGCCATTTTTGTTCAATTTCTGTCGGATTATAGCGTCTCATATCTGTAATTATAGCAAATAATCCCGCTCATTACGAACGGGATTATTATCAGAAAATTAAGCTATTATCTGGTCGAGGTTGATGATAATCCGCTCGAATACCCTTCCATAAAACCTTCTATAAACTCTTTCAAGCTCTCAGCATCCGACGGCGCCTTTATTTTCTCAGACTTGTTCATGTTAATGTCAAATGAAATTTCTACAGAAGCCTTCTTATCATTACCCTTAAGCTCTACAGCCTTCAGTTCATGAGATGACCTATCAACCCACACCTTCAATGAAGCTGTGTCGATAGATGATGATTCACTACTCTTGTAGCTATTCGATTTTCCACACTTACTGAGAGCCTTACCTGCTGATGATTTTTTAAACTCATCATTAAATTTCGACAATTTACTGTTATCACCCTGCAGCTCAAAACCACGCCCACCGTTACGATCACTAATCTTTGAATCTTTTATAGTGAAAGAACTACTCTTTTGATAAATCTGAGCCAATTCCTTACGTGCACTTTCGTCACTTTGAATTTTCTTCAGAGCGTTAATTCCACACTTGTATTCGCTACCGATTTCATCTGGAGAAATCTTCATCCACGTGTCACTCATTTTATCTATCTCAGAACTCATCTTCTCCAATGCCTGATCACGGTAAGTTTCTATTTGAGATCTTGATAGATTTCCGCCAGACGAAGACTCCATAACTACTTCCAGAAGGCTGCCATACAACTCCTTGAAGTTATTTATCTTCACGTATATCGTTCCGTCACTATCAAGAACCACATCACCTTTAAGAGGGATATTTTTCTCAACTCCCTTAACATCAAGCTTAGCGTCAATATTAGCCTTTGATTTTCCCAACTCAGTAGCAGCCTTTACGTTTAGCTCTATTTTCCCCTGGTCGCGCATATCAATAACAATCTTACCGTCGGCAGTCATCTTCTTTGCCATAATAGCATTAGACACAGCGTCCGTGACCATCTTTTCTGGATTCTGCCACCACAAGAAATAAACTAACACAGCAGAAATAATAGTAATAAGAGCTATAACTCCCAGCACTATACCAATTATCAATCCCGTTTTCTTCTTTTTTGGTTGCATCGGCACGCCATTATATTGCGGCTGCGGTGCAGGTTGATTATCTTGATCCATCATTCCCCCTTGTTTTATATACCTTGAATTTAATACATCACATTAATCTTTAAATTGTGAGAAAAATTGGTTTTTCCTAGCAATCCACTCCGGCGTTTGCCTGACTAAGTATTTATCGTCCTCAGTGCTATGAAGGTTGATTTTTATAGATTCCTCTAGCCATACGCCGCCGCTTGAACCCTTAAACAGAGCAACGCCTTCAGATTTCAATTTGTCGCGCACGAAAGACCCAGCCTCGATGGCATTCTTGCACTCCTTCACCTGGCAACCTTTTTGGCGTGCAGCTGGCGCCAAATATTGATTAGCCTTCTCACCAACCGTCACAACCCAATCCAACAAATCTGGGCTACAATGAGAACCAAGTTCAGCGTGAGCTTGCTCGAAAATACCCTTTAAGCCATTCATATTGCCAAGCACAGCAATTCGCTGCGGAGTCTCAATTCGATACAAAGACTGCAAAGCCGCCAAGGCAGTCAACGGCGTCGAACTATAGCTATCATCAATCAACCAAGTATTGTCCGCACCCTTCAGCAAATTCATCCTGCCAGGCAGTGGGCGCAAATTCTCTATACCTTTTTTTATATTATCCTCAGTTTCACCAAACGCATACCCAATAGCCGCCGCCACGATCGCTGGACGAATATTATGCTCGCCGATTAGCTTAACATTGACTTCTAGCCCATTAGGATTTTCTGGCGACACAATAAAGCCGTGATGTCCGTCTTTCAGGGAAAAATTACGATCGTCAAAATTATACTCCGCCACGGGATCACTTCCGTAAGTAGTGATATTAGGATTCGTCAAAAAACTAGCAAAACGCCCGTCGATGTCATCACGATTTATCATCGCCATTCGCGAGAAATTCGCCAACGAAATCATCTCATTCGCCACTTCCTCCAAAGAATATTCAACCTGCATTCGACCATTCGTCACAGAAGTTACAACCGTAATATCCGGCACAACATAAGCCTTAAACCAATCATTATAGCCAAGTTCCTTTGGATTAAACTCCTGAACAATCACCTGAACTTCCGGTTTTTCAGCCTTGATTCTCTTCTTTACGGCGCGCATCACTTTCCACCATTTAAACAAGCCTTTTTCAGGCATTTTCACGCCCATCATCTGAAGGAAAACGTCAGCTTTCGTCTTCGGCTCTTCATTGCGAAGTTGAATATCAAATTGTTGCGCCAAAACCGTACCGATAGCTATTTTCGCACTAGCCTTTCCGGCGCTACCAGTTATCGCCACAAGCTTCACATCTGGATGAACAGCAAAAAATTCTCGCACTAATTTTGCTAGTTTTTCTTCCCTCTTTTTTGAAACAGTAACCATAACTATATCATACCATAAGCATTATAGAAGAGCTGCTACGCGCCCACCCGGGGCATATTTGAATATGTGTTTGTCTTTCAATTGGCAAGCATAGGAGAATGCCCCTATGCGCACCAGCTCATGTTTAATTATGCATTATCGCCCAAAAAAACACAAGCTTTATATCTCACTGCGACTATTGATCTGCGTCGCTTATCATTTTCAATAGTTCTTCTTCGTCAATGATTTTCGTGCCGTATTGCTCAGCCTTTTTCAATTTGCTAGCACCAACCTTACCGCCAGCCACCAAATATGTCGTGTCTTTAGAAACTGCGGTTTGAAAAACTCCACCGAGATTACGAATTTTATCCGCAGCAGCGTCGCGCCCCATAGATTTCAGAGTACCCGTGATGACAAAACTTTTTCCACTCAAACCGCCAGCCTTTTTATTAAACCGAGGAATGACGCCTAGTTCTGTGAATTTATTGAGCAATTTTACATTATCCTCATCAGCAAACCACGCCACTACAGATTCAGCAACAATTTCACCCACGCCATCAACTTGTCGCAAATCATCAATCGTCGCTTTCGCCAAATTTTCCATACTCTCAAAATGATTCGTCAAATCAATCGCCGTTTGCGCGCCAATATGACGGATTCCCAGACCGTACAAAAATCGTTCTAATTCTGGACTTTTTTTATCAGCAATTGCCGAGATTAACTTTTGTGCAGAAACATCAGCAAACCGATCCAGTTTCAGCAAATCGTCTTTAGTAAGTGTGAAAATATCCGCCAAATCGCCGACCAAACCATTATCAATTAAAACCTCCACGTTCTTTTCGCCAAGCGTATCAATATCAAGCGCACCCTTAGACGCGAAATGTGCCAAAGCTCGCTTCAAAATCAGCGGACCGCTAGAGCCCTTAACTCGGTAAACAGCTTCACCTTCCGGTCGCACAAATTCCAACTCCGGATATTGCCGTTTTAATTCTGCCTCATAATCAATTGGCTCAGAATCTGCAGGTCGCAATTCCTTCAAGACGCTCTCAACTTGCGGAATAATATCGCCAGCCTTAAAAATCACCACAGTGTCGCCTCGCCGAATATCCAAACGCTCAATTTCATCGGCGTTATGCAAACTGGCGTGCTGCACCGTAGTTCCCGCCACCACCACTGGATCAAACACAGCCACTGGAGTAGCCGCACCAGTTCGCCCAATAGAAATGACTATATCCCGAACAATCGTCGTAGCTTCTTCAGCCGCATACTTATAAGCCACCGCCCCACGCGGATTTTTGCCCACCATCCCGAGATTGTCGTATATCTCTCGATCGTTAATCTTAACAACTAGCCCGTCCGTATTAAACGGCAAGTCATGACGCTTATCGCTCCATTCGTCGACAAATTTCATCACGTCGGACAAATTGTCAAAAACACTGGCCTGCTGATTGCAAGAAATCCCCAGCGCCGTCAAAGCCTCGTAAGCAAAACTATTCGTCGGAACTTCAGAACTATCATCGCGAATCACATCATATCCGCGAAAATGCAACGGGCGCGCCGCCACCAGCGCAGGATCTAATTGGCGAATTGTTCCCGCAGCCAAATTGCGCGGATTAGCAAATGTAGGCAGCCCTAGAGATTTCTGCTTTTTATTAAGCTCCTCAAAATCCCGTTTCAGCATGACAATTTCGCCGCGAATCTCTGTCCGACCACGCAAAAAATTCTCAAAACCCGCCGCTTCACGCAGACGAAGCGGTACGTTTTTAATGGTCCGAACATTATTCGTTACATCTTCGCCAACAAAACTATCACCACGTGTCACAGCTTGCGACAATACGCCGTCGACATAAATCAACGCGCACGCCAAGCCATCCATTTTTATATCCGTAAAAAATTCATGTCGCTGACCCGGTATCAATTTATCAGTTCGCTCAATCCACGCCTCAACCTCACTTTTATTGAAAACGTCATTCAAACTGACCATTCGGCGCATGTGCTTCACTTTTTGAAAACCGTCGAGCAACTTATTTCCAACTCGCTGCGTAGGACTATCGACAGTAATCAGTTCCGGATGATCCGATTCAATTTTCTTCAGCTCATCCATCAGGCTATCATAAACCGCATCGCTCACACTCGGTTTGTCCAAGGTGTAGTATTCGTAGCTATAACGATTTAACAGGTCTTTAATTTCGTCAATTCTTGGTTTTTTTGGTGTCACTTTCAACCACCTTTCTGTAGAATAAATAGACATATACAGAGATCATAATTATCGTTATGTAAAGTAAAATCAAGCCAGTTGTTGGGACAATTGGCAGCCAGTCGATACCACTAATCCATCCCTTCAGCGCGCCGTCAAGCAGAATTACCGGAATCAGAACAACCGCCCACAAAAGCACAGACAGAACAACAGCCCACGCAAATCTCAGTAAAATTCTTAGTCTTCGCCCCGTCACAATATCACCTGACAGACGCAGAGCATGGAACGGATACATCCCTGGCAACGTTACGATGATCATCGCAAAAACCGTAGAAGTCGCCCAATAGACAGACATCGCCACTATCAGAATCGCCGCACCGCCAGCCGCCATCAGAATCGGCGTTTGATTTAACACTCCCGAAGCATTAAGCGCGCTATAAATAATCACCGCCACTGCCGCCGGCACCATTTGAATTAGGAAAACTCCGACGACAATTATCAGCGCAATTATGGGCGACCCAGAGCTATACAAGCCATCGCGCATTTTCGGTTTTTTACCAATTAAAATAGCTCGCGTCAGCCAAACGGACGACAGCCAAGTTAGTAGCCCCAGGAAGATTCCCGCCGCTTGCTGAACATTTCCACCAGCCGTTCCACTACCGGAAATATAGCTAACCGCAACGCCAGAAAATAGGCTAATTGTTGTATAAATTCCGCCGAATCCATTCGACTCGGCCTGATTCATCACGTCTTTAAGTTGTTGGTATGTATCTTGCGACATAACGCTAGCTAAGGCAAACGTCAATATCGACATGACGATAATTAACGCCAAAAAAGTTTTCTTATTGCGCCACACTAGATGGCAAGCTTCGCTAGTCAGCGACCAATATCCTGGAATTTTAAGATCTCGTTGGTAATCTCGTCGCTTCGTTAACCGAAAACTACGATGAGGTCGACGCGCCAAAAAATTACGCCGCTGCTGATTCAATTTACTAAAGTCACGTTTAATACCAGACCATGCACTTTTTTTATGATCAGCATTTGGCTTCTTAGAACTCTTGACTACTCGTTTTTTGGAGGTTTTTGTTGCCATAATTACATCTTTGTTGCGTTATTTCTCAGCCTTGCAATTCTATCTTCTAGTGGTGGATGAGTACTAAATAGTTTTGAGAAAAATCCGGGCTTCAAAGGATTATTCATGAACAAATTGGCAGTGGAAGAACTTTGTTTTTGCATTGGTCTGCCGTATTGGCGTAATTTTTCCAGCGCGCTTGCTAACCCTTCAGTGTCTCGCGTCAATAATACTCCCGAAGCATCCGCCAGATATTCACGCTGCCTACTAACCGCCAATTGAGTTATCGTTGCCAAAAGCGGCGCCAATATAACCACGATCAGCCCGAGAGCATAGATGATAGGATTAACATCTCTGTCGCGGTCGTCACTATAAAACATCATTCTCAGCGCCAGGTCTGCAAATAGACCAATCGCACTAACCAAACCAAAAGCAATCATACTCACGCGAATGTCATAATTTCGCACGTGACTCATTTCATGCGCCATAACCGCCTCCAGCTCACGTTTGTCCATAATATCCAAAAGCCCAGTAGTTGCACCAACAATAGCGTGATTTGGGTCGCGACCAGTCGCAAAAGCATTTGGAGCTGGATCATCAATGATGTAGACTTTCGGCATCGGCATACCAGAAGCGATAGACAAATTTTCCACCACTCGCCAAAGTTCAGGAGCGTCATTTTTACTAATTTCCTGAGCGCCAGTCATCATCATAGCCAACTTGCCAGCTATAAAATATTGCAACCAAGCATATAACATTGCACATATAAAAATGACGAGCGCCAGTGAATAGCTATCAGTTGCCGCTCCAATAAACAGACCGATAATTCCAATAATTATCACAAAGACCGACATTATCAATATTGTGTTGCGTTTGTTTTGAGAAACTGCATTGTACATATGTTAATTATATCAAAAATCGCCCGCTAAAAATAGGCGAGCGATTTTCATTTCAAGGTTCAATTAGAACTTTACTTCAACTGGATTTTCGACGCTTGCACGGTCCTCAATGTCGAAGAATTCCTTAGCCTGGAAGCCGAACATTCCCGCGATGATGTTTGTTGGGAAAGTCTGAATCTTCGTGTTTAAGTCGCGAACGCCACCGTTGTAGAATCGACGAGCTGCTTGGATTTTATCCTCAGTGTCAACCAATTCCTGTTGCAATTGCAGGAAGTTTTGATTTGCTTTCAATTCTGGGTAAGCCTCAGATACAGCGAACAAGCTCTTCAACGCACCCTCCAAAGCATTTTCAGCCTTAGCGGTTTCAGCCACGCTGCCAGCATTCATGATTGCTGAACGAGCTTCTGTGACCTTTTCAAACACTTCTTTTTCGTGTGTAGCGTAACCTTTTACCGAGTTGACCAAATTTGGGATCAAATCAGTTCGGCGCTTTAGCTGAACAGTAATGTCGCTCCATGCCTCTTCTACGCGGTTGCGTAGTACCACCAAACTGTTGTACGCACCGATTACAACTCCTACGAGTACTAATAAAACTACTGCTACAACAATAAGCGTAATTACTAATGGACTCACTTCTTACCTTTGTCCCTTTCCTATTCAATATTATTTTCTTTACAACTTTGGTGCGCAAGGCGGGAATCGAACCCGCACGACTTTTGGTCAAGGGATTTTAAGTCCCTCGCGTCTACCAATTCCGCCACTCGCGCTTATTTATATACAGTCCAGACGTCTACACGCCAGACTGTTTATATTATACTATATTCACTAAGTAAAGTGTACAATTTCGCAAAATAAAAAATAGCCCAATACTCAGGACTATTTATCAAAAATTGGAGGCACGTACGAGAGTCGAACTCGTCTAAAAGGTTTTGCAGACCTCTGCGTAACCGCTCCGCCAACGCGCCACCTGCTTTATTATATCAAACTAAATTTTCTTTGAATACACCACTACCACCATCTACTCAACTAATGACCATAGTATACTTGGTGCGAGCGAGAAGACTTGAACTTCCACGAGCGCAATGCTCACTAGCCCCTCAAGCTAGCGCGTCTACCAATTCCGCCACGCCCGCATAACCACTTACCATTATACCCGATTACGGGGTTTTGTAAACGGACTTTTTCTCCGTCGCCCAATATTGAACATCAACATAGCGATCGACGGGATTGACAACTTCGGTACTTGCGTCGAGAGCTTTAACGTTCCGAATATGAATATAGTCAAACTTCGGCTGATACAAGGCAATTGCCGGGGCGTCTGCTTGCCAAGTGGCAGTAAACTTCGCGTAACGATCAGCGCGTTGCTTTGCTGAGATTTTAGATCGACCGCTCTCCAAAGCATCGTCCGCTATCGCATTATTGTAATTGGAGAAATTCAAACCATTGTTGGTTGCCTGTGAAGAATGCCAATAGGCGTAAACATCAGGGTCGCCGCCCAAGGAGAGCTCATAAACCAGCACATCAAAATTGCGCGGCTGCAAAACTGTCTGAAGAATATTTTGAGTGGCGTCATTTGGATCGACAACTTTAATATCCGATTCTATATTCAGCTCGTCATACCAAACTTGAGCCAAGTATCTGGCAGCCTTTTCGTAATTGCTATTCTTCAAAACGACTACGTTGAGTTTTAACTTATCATTTCCCTTCTGGCGAACGTTATTCACACTCTTCCAGCCCTCGGCGTCCAGTATAGATTTCGCTTTCTTGACATCATAACTAGACGAATTCGAATTCTTTCCTAGGAATTTGTTAAGCGTTGGGCCAGATAATTCCTCTGTAGACAATGACAAGGATTGACGTAATTTGGACGTATCAACACTGAGCGACAAAGCTTGACGAACAGCTTTTGATTGCAAGAACTGACTGTTGTTATTAAACAGCGCGTAAACTCCGTTATTCAAAGAATGCGCTTCTGCGGCATACATAGATTTTACCTCGGCGGATTGATCGTTATAAATCAATTCTGGAGTTCCTGTAATTTCTCGCGTACGCAAACTTTTCGCAATATCATCCTGCGTCGGATACGCGTACAGCTGGAATCGCTCTAACTTAGGAGTGCTGCCATAATAATTGCTATTCGACTGCAAATATAGCACCTTTTTACTGCCATCACTAGTTGCATTCTGCAACAACCTAAAGGCGAATGGACCGCTGGATATAGGCGACTTATTAAAATCATGCTCACGTAAATTCGACGGTTTAACATCTTTTAATATATGTTTAGGAATAATCGGGAATGTCAAAGCGTGGACAAACGGCGAATATGACGACGGCAAGATAAACTTCATCGAATCGTCAGACACTTTCTCGAATTTTATAGACTTCCAGCCAGATATCTCAGCTCCAACTTCTGGATTCGCTAATAGTTTCAATGTAAAAATTACGTCGTCCGCCGTTAAATCTTGCCCGTCTGACCACTTCAAGCCCTTCTTCAGCTTAACCGTATATTCAGTTTCTTTATCATTCACGCTGATACTATCCGCCATGTCAGCCTTTATATTGCCCGTTGAGTCATATCGATACAAACTTGAAAATAGCAATTTCGCGGCGGATTTTTCAGCATTGGTTTTTGCGAAAATCGGATTTAAGTTTTCCAAAGGACCCAACACACCCTCAGAATATGATCCGCCAGAAGTGTACGCCATTGTCGTGAAAGAATTGCGAGAAATATGCCACTGCACCGCACTGGCGCCAATCATCACCAATACTAGAATAATCCAAACAGAAACCCGACGTCGCACATTAGATAAACGATCTAACCTGGATGTCACGAATTTATGCGCATGACGCAAGCTTCCTTTTTCAATCTTACGCAGACGCTTATTGACATCTTTACTGGAAACTTTTAGCCGCGCAAAACGATTCCATGACGAATTATCTGAGCTCAAATCTATTCTCCTATTTTTGCAATCCCGGCAAAATCATACTTGCCAAAATCGATAGAACAAAAATCACCGCAAAAACAATAGATACATCAAACAAGTTTTTATCAAATCCGCGACGAGTAGTGAATAATTCCCCAGACGAGCCGAATCCTGCACCCAAACTTGCGCCTCGTTGCTGCAACAAAATTGCGATAATCATCAGTACGGCAGATCCAAGCGTCACGTACGGTAAAATTGTATCAATTGACATATTACTCCTTTTCTTCCCGCTGCAAAACCAGCGCGCTACTTATAATATAGTTTACCAAACTCAATATAATCCCGGCAATAATTGAATGCGCAAAAGTCATAGAAATTCCTGGCGCCAAAGCGAGCGAGATATAAACCATAAAGCCATTTACAATTAAGGTAAACAGTCCTAAGGTCAACAAAATCGCAGGTAAAGCCAAAATCGTAACAATCGGCTTCAATACACTATTCACTACCGAAAATATCAGCCCGGCCATCATAAATGTCCACGCAGAAGTTGCGCCCGGAGTTTCATTTCCAAGCAGCCGCACTGCAACCCAAATACCTACCGAGTTAAGAATTAGCCGAATCAAAAACGTTGCAAATTGTCTTTTCATTAGTCTTATTATATATAATTTATGCTTTATTGTCGATTGAATGCTTGATTTTAAGATAAGTGCTTAATCAAATTCGCCTTTTTCGAGCCAACTTCCGCCTGCAATTCCGTATAATCCGCCTCGATAATTTTTTTCACACTACCAAACTTTCTCAACAATTTCGCACGCGTCTTCGGACCAATTCCCGGAATTTCTTCCAGTTGGTTTTTCGTCTGATTTTGACGTTTCAGCGCTGTATGATAGCTCACAGCAAATCGGTGCGACTCGTCACGAATCCGCTGGAAAAGTTTGACAATATCTGTCGTCGCAATAGAACTTTTTGTAAAATTGTCCCGGCTGGAACCGTCATCAATAGCAGAGCCTCGCAGATTCTTTGAATGAGATCCTGCGTTGCGCTGAGCGGGATGCAAATTTACCACATACACATCATTGTCTTCGTGAATAGCGACATCCTGATGAATAGATTTTTGCAGTTCCTCGATATATGACATGTCAATTTGTGAGCCAGTTTTATGAATAATAATTTCTTCCTCGCGTTTGGCGATGCTAATAATCGGCAATTTTATTCCGCGCTCATCCCTTGCCTTAATCGCCGCCGAAAGTTGACCCTTTCCGCCGTCAATCAACAACAAATCCGGACGACCCCAGCTTTTGATATTTCGCTCGCCAAGTCGCCTAAAAATCACCTCGTACATATTTCCAGTATCGTCGTTTTTTTCACCCACCTTAAATTTGCGATATTCCGCACGATCGCTCGCACCATTCGTAAAGACCACCATACTCGCTACAACTTGACGTCCGCTCATATGCGAAATATCATAACCCTCAATTCGCACTGGAATATTTTTCAAGCCAAGTAGTTTCGCTAAATCAGCTAGTGCTTTGTCTTTTGAAATATCCAAAAATTCCTTATCACCAAACATAACGCGTCGCTGAAGCTCTTGCATGGCGCGCAACTTATTCCTCAGACTTGCCGCCCGCTCAAAATCATGAAGCCCCGCAGCCGTTTTCATATCACGCTCTAGCTCCACGGCAATAGCCTTGCGATTTCCCTTAATATAACTTATCAATTTACGCAAACCAGCTTTATACGCGTCCGAGCCATCACTTATTTTCGGACTTAAGCCCAAATCTTCATCTAACTTTGATTGACCGGGGCGTCTTTGGTGAGTGAGATATGGAAAAATTCGCCTCAAATAGCGCAATGCCTTTTTCAACGCAAAACCATTGTAAAATGGACCAAAATATTCCGCACCATCATCGGCAGGATTCCGTGTAAAACTGACCGTCGGCCAATCGCTTTTCATATCAATCCGAACATACATCTGAGATTTGTCGTCGCGCAACAGAACGTTGTATCGCGGCATATATCGCTTGATCATCTCGCTTTCCAAAAATAGCGCGTCAACCTCACTCTCAGTTTCAATCCAATCAGTATCAAAAATCTCCGCTACCAGCGCCATAGTTTTATTATCTCGCCCGCGCGAATCTTGAAAATACTGACGTACGCGATTTTTAAGAACCGCCGCCTTGCCAACATAAATTACCTCGCCGCTCGCCGACTTATGAAAATAAACACCGGGCGTTCGCGGCAAAGTTTTCAGCTTGGCTTGCAATGCTTGATTCATTAAATACATTACAATCTAAACGCGGCAATTATGCAAGTGTTCTCCTAGCGATTGACTAATCTTCCAGCCACTTTTTGAGAACTATCGCCTGATTATGTTCCGTATCTTTGGCGCCATATAACAGTGTAACTGCAGATTGTTTGTTCCAATTATTCTTTGCTTCGGCGGCCGCAGGATTATTATCCAGCTCCTTCATGTAACGGCGAGAAAATTCCAGGAATTTTTCTGGATCATGGTTAAACCATTTACGTAATTTATCGGTCGGGGCAATTTCTTTATTCCACTCGTCCAATGCAGCTCGTTCTTTACTAATCCCGCGCGGCCACAATCGATCAACCAGCACACGATAGTTATCGTCTGACGCGGTCGACTCATAAATCCGTTCAATTTTATACTTTGTCATAATTTCATATAACTACAAATTATTGATCAGATCAATAAAAAGCGAAAGTTAACCATTCTTCAATACTTATTCGACGCTACGTAAATATTCCTCCAAAAACTCACTCCACTCGGGCACATTCTTTTCGTGAAAATAGGCGCGAAGAAAATCAACCATAATTTGATGACGATTCTCCGCTTCTATCCGTCCTGGTTCAGCCAACATCAAACCTTTCAATTTCAGCAGCTTCTCAAAAAAGTGATTGATAAATCCGTCAGTGTCATGCGTATTGCCATCAGCGTTATATTCGCGCGCCGCCAAATTGACATTCGGCCAGACTTTAGGATCAAAAATCCGACCGCCGTGATGACAAGCATAAGCCAACGCCCGTTCAATGCCGACCGCACCAATAGCATCACACATATCAGCGTCAGACGCTAATTTCCCCGCCAGCCGCTGCGGTTGCTTGCCGTTCAGCCGCTTGCTATAACCAATCGCCGCAATATTTTCCAGCACAACCTGACTTAAATCATCAGCTATCTCTGCCTGCGCCATAATATCTACTGCGTTAGTCAATTTTTCCGCCTGCGTTTTACCGACTAATTTATAATCATCGACATCATGTAGCCAAGCCGTCAATAACACTTCTTGCAGGTTCACCGATTCGCTGCATTCGTTAGCAAAGCGCTCTGCCAACAACGCTACTCGCTCGACATGATCGTCAGCGTGCCCCGAAGTGTCGCCGCCCAGTAACTGCCGAACTTTAGTCTTTACTATTTCAAGCTGAGAAATTTGTCGATCGTTCATACTCATACTATAGCATAAAAGCAGAGTCGCCTACTGATGCTTATTAATATACAAAGCGCAATATTCTTTCGGAATATAATCCCTATTAAACCACCGGGCTTCCATTATTTCAAAGTTGCATTTTATGTCACAATCATACGCGTGCGCCGCAAAAACTCGAACTGAAAATTTGGCATATGATTCATGAGAATTAGCTTTTCCGAGATATCGCAGATTATGTATCTTTAATCCAATTTCTTCCAAGGCTTCTCTAACGGCAGCCTGTTCATAACTCTCATTATGCTTCACCCCGCCTCCTGGTAGAGCCCATTCTTGACGACTAAAGCGGCTTCTGACTAATAAAATATCACCATCATCACGATAAACAATCACCCGTACGCGGTCCTTCTGCGGTACAATCCTAAACACCAGCGACATTACGCATGCAACCCCACGAAAAATTGCCAGCCCAAATATACCAGACGCTTTACCAATAACTGATTCCTTAAGAGTCATAAAATCCACCAATTTGGTAGCACATTTTATTTTAAAAATAACTTATTCGGTAGTTACGCCGTCAAAATCTTCTTCGTTAGCCTCTGCTTCTTCACGCGTTGCCCGAACAATTCCATCTTTGTGATGTGCTGGACTATATATCGTATAGAGCTTAAGCGGCTCTTCGCCAGTATTTATCACATTATGCTCAGCGCCCGCCGGCACAATAATAGCACTACCGTCGGAAACAATATACTCATTGCCATCAATCAAAACCTTGCCCTCGCCAGACTCAAATCTGAAAAACTGATCATTTTCCTCGTGAATTTCCGAACCAATTTCCCCGCCAACAGGCAGGCTCATCAACACCAATTGACAATGCCTGGCAGTATATAAAACTTGACGAAAATTATTATTTGCCAACGTAAGTTCTTCGATATTTCCACTAAAACCCTTCATAAATCCCCCTTCTATTTTTTATTTCGTAGCTTTTTCCAAAGCGTCAATCAACGTCTGCTTTGGCTTCATGCCAATCATTTCAGAAACTTCCTCGCCGCCAACAAAAATCTTCATGTTTGGAATTCCCTGCACGCGGTATTCCATAGCCAATTGCGCATTTTCCTGACTCGCTTCAGTGTCAACCTTAACAATATCAAACTCTGTTTCTTCAGCAATTTGGTGCAAAAGCGGAGCCATTGCGCGACATGGTGGACACCATGGCGCCCAAAAATCAACCAGTACAGGACCGTCGCTTTTTAGCACCTTTTCTTCAAATTCTTGCTTCGTTGTAATTTCATATAAAGCCATTATTTCCTCCTTTTCTGGCATTTTCTACAAACTCCCGTCACAACCAACGGGCCATCAATATAACAATCGCTAATTTCATGCGCAATCTGCTTTCTCATTTCATCGGCAATTTTAATATCCATCAAGCCATCGCAGTCACTACACACAAAATGATCGTGATCATCCTTACGAATATCATATCGCAAGCAACCCTTTTTTGTCGGCGGTGCCAAACCAATCATCCCGTCGCCACACAAGCGTTGAGTTATTCGATGCACCGTCGTGTCGCTGACTTCAGGATGAATGTTCCGCAATTCCTGAGCAATTCCCGCATTCGTCGCGTGATGCTTACTCTTTAAAATCGCCATCACGTCATTCGTGTATTTTGTTGATCGCCTAACAATTTGCGTCATGTTCCTATTGTAAAGTATTTACAATAAATAAACAAGGATTTTATTCCACAAATTGACTTATATCTATATATTCCCTATAATAATCAAAGTCTATGAACTCCCGACGGCGAGTTCCTCTAATATACATTTTTGAATAATTAAGAACGCTCAGTTTTCTGTGCAGCTTATAAATATTAATTTATTATCGAAAGGAATTGATTTGAAAAACAAACCAAACAGCAAAGAAATATTTCGTCTATTTTGGAAGACGTCAGAGCCGTACAAACACCGTCGAAACTTGGCAATATTTTTTGCAATGCTGACTCTCGTGGTTACCATTTTTGTCGGCCCGCTCATAATTGCTCAGCTTCTTAGTATTATCCAACACAATCAACTGCACGACGCAAAAAATCTATGGACACTAATTGCTTTATACGGCGTCAGTGAATTATGGTCGAGCGTCATCGGCTGGCGATTAGTTTTATATCTCGTCTGGACATTCGAAACCGCCATGCAGCGAGATTTGTACGCTCGATGCTTTAGCAAATTAACCAATCAAACGCTATTCTTCCACTCAAATAAATTTGGCGGGTCGCTCGTTAGCCAAACAAATAAATTAGTTGGAGCGGTAGAAAGTTTTTGGGACACGATAATTTGGTCAATTTTGCCACTAGTTGTTTCATTGGTCGGTTCAATAATTATCCTGTCAACCCTTCTCTGGCAATACGCGTTATTCTTACTCATCTTCTCAATTGTTTTCAGCATCGTCGTTTATTACGGATCCAAGCCAATGGCGGAATTGACAAAAAAAGAAGCCAAATCCAGCAATAAATTGAACGGGCAATTAGCCGACGTAATCTCAAACGTTCTAGCAGTCAAGTCATCTGGCGCCGAAGCTACGGAACAGAAATTTTTCGTAAAAACTGTCAACTCTTGGCGAAACTCAAGTCTCGACGTAATGCGCGGATTCTTAAAAGTCAGCACTATATATTCGTCAATCAACATGGTTATTAAAATTGGAGCAATCGCCTTCGCGGTGTACGCAGCCCAGAATAATTTGGTGTCCGTGGCGTCCGTTTATCTTATTATCACCTACACTGGAAGTGTCGCACATGAACTGTGGAACATGAACGGAATTATGCGCAATTACAACCGAATTATCGGCAACGCAAATGATATGGTAGAAATCCTACAAACGCCAACGACATTGATTGATAAAAGCGATTCAAAGCTAAAAGTTACAAACGGCAAAATTTCTATGAACAAAATAACTTTTACGCACGACGAGGGTCAAGGCGACACTCTATTCCACGACTTCTCTCTGGATATTAAACCGGGCGAAAAAATAGGTTTGGTCGGAGCGAGCGGTTCTGGAAAAACGACGCTCACCAAATTGCTATTACGCTTTGCTGATATTGATTCGGGAAAAATTACCATCGACGGACAAGATATTTCCGAAGTCACCCAAGCAAGCCTGCGCGCCAAAATCGCTTACGTACCGCAAGAGCCATTACTATTCCACCGCTCCGTGCGCGAAAACATCGCTTACGGTCGACCTGATGCAACGGACGCAGAAATTGAAGAAGCCGCCAAAAAAGCTGGCGCTTACGATTTCATCATTGGACTTAAAGACGGTTTTGACACAATGGTTGGCGAGCGCGGAACCAAATTATCCGGCGGACAGCGACAACGAGTTGCAATTGCTAGAGCAATCCTAAAAGATGCGCCAATTCTAGTCCTCGACGAGGCGACTTCAGCGCTAGATTCTGAGTCAGAAGCATTGATTCAAAAATCTTTAGAAACATTAATGGAAAATCGAACCTCAATTGTCATTGCCCATCGCTTATCTACAATTGCTAAGCTAGACCGTATAATTGTTTTGAAAAATGGGAAAATTGTCGAGGACGGATCACACGACGAGCTCATCAATAAAAAACGCGGTGTTTACGCCAAATTATGGGCGCGGCAATCTGGCGGATTTATTGAAGAATAGCTCAATCTGCATACGTTAATTATGTTATAATCAAGATATGGAATCCTTTATTCACTTGATAACCAGCTTCGGCGTATTGGCAATTTTATTAGTGATTTTCGCAGAATCTGGCCTATTAATTGGGTTTGTTCTACCTGGCGACAGTCTGCTTTTCACTGCTGGATATATGGTTCAGCAAAATATCCTACACATTGACATTCACATTTTTGCACTTTTGGTTTTTGCGGCGGCAGTGCTAGGCGACAGTGTTGGCTATAGTTTTGGCCATAAAGTTGGACGCAAGTTGTTTGAAAAAGAAAATTCCCGATTCTTCAAGAAAAAATATTTGGAGCAAACAGAAAAGTTTTACGACAAGCACGGCTCAGCGACAATCGTCCTGGCTCGATTTGTACCAATTGTAAGAACCTTCGCCCCAATTGTCGCCGGCGCCAGTAAAATGCACTATAAAACATTCTTAACTTTCAATCTTATCGGTGGATTTCTTTGGTCGTCAGCATTCGTTTATCTAGGATTCTATGCTGGCGAGTTTTTGACCAAAGCGGGCGTAAATATTGAAGTTGCAGCAATCCTCATTATTTTCCTGTCTGTCTCACCAATGGTTATTCATGCTTTGAAACAACCAAATACTCGCGCTTTATTAAGAAAACAATTGTCAGTTCTCCTCTCGAAAACCAAGCGTAAAAAGTAGTCTTAAAGCATCTTTTTCAGATATTTGCCAGTAAACGAATTTGGCACTTTGGCGATATCTTCAGGCGTACCGCAAGCCACAACTGTACCGCCGCCAATTCCGCCCTCTGGACCCATATCAATTATCCAGTCGGCCGACTTTATGACATCCAAATTATGCTCAATGATAATCATACTATTACCGCCCTCAACCAATTGCTGTAAAATCCCCAACAGTCGCTTTACGTCAGCAGAATGAAGCCCAGTGGTCGGCTCGTCCAGAATGTACATAGTTTTTCCAGTGGAACGCTTGGAGAGCTCCGTTGCCAATTTAATTCGCTGCGCCTCACCGCCTGAAAAAGTAGTTGCTGGCTGACCAAGTTTAATATAGCCAAGCCCAACCTCGACCAATGTCTGAAGTTTTCGCGCAATATTCGGCACACTGTCAAAAAATTCCGCCGCTTGATCAATTGTCATATCCAGAACATCAGCGATCGTCTTGTCTTTATACTTAATTTCCAGCGCCTCGCGATTATAACGCTTGCCGTGACATTCGTCACATTGAACATAAACGTCCGGCAAAAAGTGCATTTCAATTTTTATCACACCATCACCCTGACAATTTTCGCAGCGACCGCCTTTGACATTAAAGCTAAAGCGCCCAGATTTATAACCTCGAACGTTAGCCTCAGGCGTGCTAGCAAAAAGCTCGCGAATCGGCGTAAAAATTCCAGTGTAAGTCGCCGGATTAGAGCGCGGTGTTCGACCAATTGGTGACTGATCAATGACAATAGTCTTATCAAGCAAATTCACACCTTCTATAGCGTCGTGCAACCCTGGCGCTGTCGTTGCGCGATTAAGTTCCGCCGCTAGCTCCCGCGCCACAATATCATTCACGAGCGTCGACTTTCCGCTACCAGAAACACCAGACACTACAGTCATCAAACCCAAAGGAAACTCCACATCAATGTTCTTAAGATTATTTTCGCGAGCGCCACGAACAATCAACTTTCTATATTTCACGACTTTGCGACGCTTTTTCGGAACGGCAATTTTTTCCGCCCCAGATAAATAGCGACCCGTTATACTATTCTCATTTTTCGCAACAATTTCGGGCGTCCCCATTGCCACTACTTGACCGCCATTCACACCAGCTCCCGGTCCCATATCAACCAGAAAATCACTCTGACGAATCGTGTCCTCGTCGTGCTCAACCACCAGCACAGAATTTCCTAAATCACGAAGGCGCTTCAACATATCAATCAGCTTGTCGTTGTCACGTTGATGAAGTCCAATTGACGGCTCGTCCAACACATAAAGCACGCCCTGAAGTCCAGCGCCAATTTGCGTCGCCAAGCGAATTCGCTGCGCCTCGCCACCACTAAGCGTGTTAGCTGCTCGACTTAGTTCCAAATAGTTCAGCCCAACATTACTCATAAACGCCAAACGAGATTTAATTTCCTTCACAATCAAGCGAGCAATCGTCATTTCTTGCTCAGTCAATTGAAGCTTATTATCAAACAAATCCAACGCGTCATCAACACTCAAATCACACACGTCAACAATATTCAATTCATGAACCGTCACCGCCAAAACCACAGGTTTCAGGCGCGCACCTTTACAGGCATAACAATCCCTCTCGCGCATAAATCGCTCAATATCTCGTCGCATAAAATCACTATCAGTTTCTTTCCAGCGTCGCTCCAGATTAGGAATAACGCCCTCATAAGTCGTATCATAATGCCGACCACCACCCAAATCAACGCGATATTTTTGGTCGCCAGTTCCGTATAATATTTTATGTTTAGCATCATCAGAAAGCTTGCCTACGGGAACTTTCAAGCTAAATCCGTGAGCTTCAGCAACAGACGCCAATCGCTTCATATTCCAAGCGTCAGAATTCATTCGATTATAAGGCCGAATTGCACCTTCGGAAATCGTCAAATTGTTATTAAAGACCAATTCTGGATCAACCTCCAGCCTCGACCCCAAACCCGTACACACAGGACAAGCCCCTTGCGGCGCGTTAAAACTAAACAGTCGCGGCTCCAGCTCTGGGATATCGACATCAGGATGATCAACACAAGCGTATCTCTGCGAAAATGTCTTCACTTCATCATTATCCGCATCCAAAACCTCGATAACTCCCTGACCCAAATCCAGCGCCTGCTCAACGCTCTGACTTAGTCGAGATCGCATTTCCGCCGTCAACGCTAACCTATCAACCACCAGCTCGATGTTATGCTTGTAGCTTTTTTGCAGCTCCGGAAATTCATCCAGCGCGTACACCACGCCGTCCACGCGAACCCTGGCATAACCAAGTCGCTGATACTGCTCCGGAATGTGCGCAAACTCACCTTTTTTATTCTTAACAATTGGCGCCAATAGCAAAATTCGCTTATCGACAAATTGTCGCAGAATCTCATCAATAATCACCTCGGTCGTGCGACGCGTCACTTCATTGCCACAAATCGGACAATGCGGCACGCCAATTCGCGCGAACAAAAGCCTAAGATAATCATAAATTTCGGTAACTGTAGCCACGGTAGATCGCGGATTGCGGCTGGTCGACTTCTGATCAATTGAAATCGCAGGACTAAGCCCTTCAATCGAATCGACATCAGGCTTATCCATCGTACCCAAGAATTGACGCGCATAAGAATTGAGGCTCTCCATATAGCGGCGCTGACCTTCGGCGTAAATCGTATCAAATGCCAGGCTGGATTTCCCAGACCCACTAAGCCCAGTAATCACCACCAGCTGATCTCGCGGAATCTCAATATCTACATTTTTCAGATTGTGCTCACGAGCACCTTTAACACGAATTACCTCTGTCATAACCGCTATATTATACAGGTTTTTGACAATTTTTTCCAGTCCAAATATCGACGCAAATCAGAGTTAAAACACATTACGCTTATGATTGCAAGTCAATATCTTATTTGCTACAGTTAGATCTATGAGAAAGCTGGGCATTTACTTAGTTATAACACTCGGAGCGATACTACTCGCGCCTTTTGTAATTGACCAGCTATTTTTCTTCTTTTTCCTAGGAAAAATCCCCTTCACAAACATCAGTCTGCCCGCAATTTTAATGGTTATTTTCTGGGCAATTATCGTACCATCAGCAATTATCCTCAGAAAATCACTTTCTGCCCTGTTCTGGGAATTCATTAGCATTGCCGGCGAAATCGCACAACGACGAATCAACAGAAAAATCCGTTATTTTACACCAAATCAAAAAAGCGAACTTATTTTATTATCAATTTATCTACTTTCCAATATAGAAAAGAGCGAGCCTGATCATGAGATTGAATCTCAAAAGCTCGCTCCGTCTATGACCTAATTTTTTACAGCCGTTTTCTCAGTACCAACGCACCAGCCGCGACAACCACAACAGCTAATCCACCGACCGTCCAAGTTGAAGTTCCTGTTTCAGCCAAACGCCCTGATGCTTTTACTGGTTTCTGCCCAGGAGTGGCAGAAGTAGATGCTGAAGGAGTAGCGGTTCCACCTGCACCCGCTCCAGGAGTTACAGGCTGAGGTGTCGTCAGAGTGCCCACACGGTAGACAGTGTCGTACATATAAAACATCTTAGATCCATCGCTCGACATAGCCATCATATCATAATCGTTATAACCAATCTCCGAATGCCAAGTCCTGCCTCCGTCTACTGACGTAAGAAGTGTCGTTGCGTGAGGAGAAGCGCCAGAATTCGACATAGTGGTAACAAACAGCTTCTTACCATCATCACTAATACCCGTCTGTATGATTGTGTAACCAGCTGGGATTGGAGCGTTTGAAGGAGTCCAGTGATTGCCACCATCCAACGAAATCCTATCTACATCAAATATGTAATTTCCGTTATTACTGAATGCTGTTTTGCGGCCATCACTTAAAACACCGGGAGTTTCTGTCCAAGTCTGACCATAATCAGTTGATTTCGCTATTCTTTGGAAACCGTCTGTGGTTATTATTGTCCCGTTATTAGTCACATAAGTAGGACACTGCGTCTGATTAACGCCTTTCTGAGTCCAGGTCTGACCATCATCAGTAGAGATGTAAATTATATAACCAGAAGCAGTATGCCCAGAACATCCCACTAAAAAGGAACCGTCTGGACTAATAAGTGCACCTGAAAATGCTGGAGACAGCCCCCTCTCCACCCAACTCTGACCGCCGTCTGCTGATATACTGAAGGAATATCCATATTTCAATACTATCTTAGACCCGTTCGCGCTAATTGACACGTTCTCTATTGCTGTCTGCTTCGAAAATATTTTTCTCCAAGTAGCCCCATCGTCTGCGGACATCCATAAGCTGCTTGTATTATGAAGACTATCTAACTCTGGGATAAAAAGCTTTGAGCCGTCTGGACTAAAATAAACACCTACTGGTCTATTAGAGGCTGGCACTGACGTTAAAGTCTTCCACGTATACTTTGCTTCTTCTGCTTTAGCCAGTGGTGACAGAGCTGTAGATAAAGACAGTGTGAGCATAAGCATTAAAGCTACTGCGCTCTTTAATATGTTTT